>Ga0224558_1001225_pt1 | contig 27511 bp, 24 predicted proteins | sample 714S32024metaG_FD_180682 | JGI IMG/M metagenome (GOLD analysis project Ga0224558, IMG submission 180682) | Peat soil microbial communities from Stordalen Mire, Sweden - 717 S3 20-24 | ecosystem: Environmental > Terrestrial > Soil > Wetlands > Peat | place: Sweden: Norrbotten County, Stordalen... | reverse complement strand
TGCACCGTATCGCCAATGAGGTGGGGTTCCCGCGCCAGCAGATAGTCCTTGGTGGCGATCACCTCGGGCCGAACCCGTGGCGGCACCTGCCCGCCGAGGCCGCGCTGGCACAGGCCGAAGCGATGGTGGCCGCCTATGTCGCCGCCGGGTACGAGAAGATCCACATCGACACCAGCATGGGTTGTCAGGGCGAGCCCGACCACCTGCCGGACGCCGTGACGGCCGAGCGCGCCGCTCGCCTCGCAGTGGTCGCCGAAGCCGCAGCAGCAGATGCCGCCAGGAGACCTTGCTATGTCATCGGTACCGAAGTACCGGTCCCCGGTGGCGCAGTAGCAGCGATCGAGCACCTCGAGGTGACTCGACCAGAAGCCGTCGCTGCCACCTTCGAAGCGCACAAGCGCGCCTTCGCCGCGGTTGGAGCCGAGGCCGCCTTCGAGGCGGTAATTGCTTTGGTGGCCCAGCCCGGAGTCGAGTTTGACGACCGGAACGTCGTGGTCTACCAACCCGAGCGTGCTCGTGAGCTCAGTGCCGCTCTGACTGAGATGCCGGGGCTGGTGTTCGAGGCGCATTCCACGGACTATCAGCCCCCAGAGTGCCTCGCCAGGCTGGTAAAGGACGGCTTTGCGATCTTGAAGGTCGGGCCGGGTCTGACTTTCGCCCTGCGCGAGGCCCTTTACGCACTCGACCAGATCGCGGCAGCGCTGGATCCCAGCTGGTGGGAACACTCACTGATGGCAGAGATGGAAAAGGAGATGGTCGCCAACCCCACGTATTGGCAGTCTCACTATCGGGGTGACCCGGATGACCAACGTGTGCTTCGCCATTTCAGCTACAGCGACCGTATCCGCTACTACTGGGCGTCCTCGGCGCCGCAGGAAGCGGTCCGACGGCTCCTGGACCGCTTGACCGGAACCAGTATCCCCGAGCCCCTGATCAGTCAATTCCTTCCGACGCTTTATCCACGTATAGCCAGCGGTGCCTTGGATCCCATGCCTAAGACCCTGGTGCTCGAAGCCGTTCGCGATGTACTTCGTGTCTACGCTGCAGCGTGCGGCGCGACAAGGGCCGCGGGACGGCTATCCGCCCCGGTGAATGCCCCGCTATGACCACCCCTGACATCGGCCCAGCGCCACCTGCGAACGACCAAGCCAGAACCACTCGACAGCCATAGGAGATGCCATGACCGCAGGACTGACTCGGAGACGCGTCATTGTAACTAGCCCAGACATTGTCGAGGTGATCACCGAGGCCGTGCCGCCACTCAAGCCTGGCGAAGCACTGGTCGAGATGTCGGTGTCGGGAATGTGCGGTTCCGACAAGGCTGGCGTCCACGGTGAGCACGCTTTCATGAAGCCGCCCTACTACCCCGGACATGAAGTTGTCGGGGTGGTCGTTGCCGTCGCCGACGGCGTGGACGCGGTAGAAGTTGGGGACCGGGTCACGATCGAGCCGACCCTGGTGTGCGGCCACTGCAAGCCATGTTTGAACCAAAAGGAAAACCTCTGTGAGAACCTGGAGTTCTTCGGCTGCGGGTATCGCGAAGGTGGGATGGCCGACGTCTTCTCTGCGCCCGCTGCGCGGCTGCACAAGATCCCAAAGTCGTTCAGCGACCACCAGGCGGCGCTCATAGAGCCCCTGGCCACGCCGGTGCACGCCGTGCGGCTGGTCGGAGATCTGGCTGGCAAAAAGGTGGCGATTCTCGGCGCGGGCACTATCGGGTTGCTGACCCTGATCGCCGTCCGCCGCGCCGGGGCGGCCAGAATTGTGAGCACCGACATGTTGGAGAACAAGCGCGACCTGGCTCTGGCGTTAGGAGCTGACGCCGTGGTCGACGCGGGGAACGAAGACCTGGCCGGGGTGGTCAGAGTCGAACTCGGGGAAAGCGCGGACGTGGTCTTCGACTGCGTGTCATACGAGGCCACCCTCCGAGAGGCGATCAAGATGGCCATCAAAGGGGGCACGGTGGTGGTGCTGGGAGGACCGCGCAAGTTCGCGACCGTCGACCTGCCCGTTATCCAGGAGTACCAGATCCGCGTCCAAGGAGCGGCCACCTATCGCTGGGAAGACTTTGACGACGCCATCGAGATCATCGGCGGCAATGACTTCGACGCCGAACGGTTCATCACCGCCACCTTCCCGCTTCCCAGGGCGGCGGAGGCCTTCGCCGCCATCGCGGCCGGCGGCGAAGTCAAGATCCTCGTCGTAGCCGACAGAGGCAACCACTGATACCGGCAAAGACTGTCTTGGTCATTCCACGGTCCTGCTCGTAAAAGGAGGCAAATGTACGCTCCGCCTGGGCAGGCCGGTCTCCGGTCTGTCCGGTTACCCGTCGTCCTGGGATTCCCCAGATCACGGGACCGGGTTGCTTGAGAGGAATCGCGTCGATGGCACAGCCCACGTCAGTCGCTGGAGCGGAGTCCGTAACGCCCACCCGGGCGGCACGCGTCGTCGCTGTCGATCTCGGCGCTTCGAGCGGACGCGTGTTCGCCGCCGAGTTCGGTGAGGAACGTCTCGAGTTCGCTCAGGTCCACCGCTTCTGGAACGGAGCCATAAGGGTCGGCGGCCATATCCATTGGGACGTGCTCGGCCTTTATCGTGGAATTCTCGACGGCATCCGCACCGCAGGTCGCATGGGACGCCTGGACTCGATAGGGATCGACTCTTGGGGGGTCGACTACGGCCTGCTCGACGCCGATGGAACACTGCTCGGCAATCCGGTCCACTACCGTGACGACCGGACTCGCGCCATCGTCGACCCCGTCGTTAAGAGCGTCGGAGCCTTTGAGCTCTATCGCCGGTCGGGCATAGCGGTCGTACCGTTCAACACGATCTTCCAGCTTGTCGCCGGTCGCGACGACGCCCTGTTCAGTTTGGCGCGAACCTTGCTCCTCGTTCCGGATCTGCTCGGGTATTGGCTTACGGGATCTCTCTGCGCCGAGGAGACCAACGCGTCGACAACCCAGTTGCTCAGAGTCGACGGATCCGGATGGGACGCCGAGCTGATCGCAAAGGTTGGCGTTTCGCCGGGTCTTTTCCCGCCGATCCGGCGGCCCGGAGAGCAGATTGGCCCGCTTCTTCCCGAGGTGCTCGCTGAGACGGGCCTCGACTACGAGGTCCCCTTCACAGCAGTCGGCTCGCACGACACGGCATCGGCGGTCATGGCTGTTCCAGCCGTCGACCCCCACTTCGCGTTCATCTCCTCCGGGACTTGGTCTCTTGTCGGCGTTGAGCTGGACCGGCCGGTCCTGAGTGAGGAGAGCCGCTCCGCACAATTCACCAACGAACGAGGCGTCGACGGCTCGTTCCTCTATCACCGCAATGTGATGGGGCTCTGGCTGTTCCAAGAGTCGATGCGGACCTGGGAGCGTCTGAGCAAGACCTTCTCCCTCGAGGAACTGGTTGCCCAGGCCGCCACCGAGTCGCCTCTTCGCAGCGTCTTCGACCCCGACGATCCCGTGTTCTTCCCGCCGGGCGATATTCCTGCTCGAATCGCGCAGGCACTCCGCGATCTGGGTGAGCCGGCTGCCGAAACACCGCCACAGGTAACTCGTGCGATCCTCGACAGCCTGGCCCTCGCCTACCGGCGAACCCTGCGCCTGGCTTCCGATCTGTCGGGAAAGCGCGTCGATACCATCCACGTCGTCGGCGGCGGCGTGCACAATGCCCTGCTCTGCCAACTCACGTCCGACGCGTGCGGGCTGCCGGTAGTGGCAGGCCCGGACGAGGCTGCAGCGATAGGAAATGCTTTGGTACAGGCCCAGGCGCTCGGCACGGTGGGAGGCGGTCGGTGGGCTGCCCGCGCGAGCATCGCCGACCGGATGCAACTGCGCGTCTACCACCCGTCCGAAGGTGAGGCTCAACGGTGGGAGGCGGCAGAGGCCCGCCTCATCGGGACTTGAGGCAGTCAGCTCAGATCAAAAGACCCATACCTCTTCGCCGATCGGCGCGATGTTGTCAGCCCAAATCCAGTTGATCGCTTCGTTGCTCACGCGGACACAACCGTGTGATACGGGATACGGCGGCACATATGAGTCCCCGTGGACCGCGATCCCGGCTTCAGTGAAGAACCTCGGCCGCCACAGCGCGCCGAGCGAGTCGACGTCCAGCCCGTTGATCACGCCGAAGATATGGAACACGCCCGTTGGCGTGATGGCCACCGACGTCACGCCCTTGTCCGTGTAGGTGTAGCCGCCACCTGTCGAGGTGTTGAGCGTATAGGCGAGCTTGCCCCCCTGGATCACCATGAGAAGGTCGTCCTGGAGATCCACCTCGATCAAGTTGCCGGCCGCCGGCCGCGGCCTGGGGACGATCCCGATTGCCAGAGCGAACACCGTCCGAGTTCCGACCACACCGTCACGGGTAAGGCCGGCGGCCTTCTGGAGTGCATACACGGCCTGCTGAGTCGAGTCGCCGAAGACGCCGTTCGGCGGTCCAAGCCAGTAGCCGAGGTCGCTGAGGCGCTGCTGGAGCCTCCGGACCGAAGAACCGGAATCGCCGAATTGCAAGCCGGGCTGCACAGCGGTGTTGGTCGTCCAGATCGGCTTGTTGGCCGGTGAGTAGATGATCGCGTCACCGTCGTTCTGGAGACTGAGGTAATAGCCGTTGCTGCGGACGCCCCCGCCGGTCTTCGAGCTCCAGAGAACCTGGAGACCCTGATACAGAACGAGGTTGCCGTCGTTCTGCATTATGAGGTGGTCCGGGGCATCGCCTCTTGTGCCCGAGTTCCAGATGGGTTGGCTCTCCCAGTAGAGCACGAGGTTCCCGTCGGACTGCAAGGCGAGCCGGTACCGGCCGCTTGCGGAGACGAGCGCGGAGCCGTCCAAGAGGATCTCTCCCGCCTGGAGGCGGGACGCGTCAGTGGTGACCTGGATCGTGTGGGCACCGAGGGCGTGGTGGAACGTCGTGGCACCACTGGCCGCAGGCACAGCGAGCACGGCGAGTGCTATGGCGCCGAGGGTCAGAACTCGAAACAAAGTCCGCTGCCTGGGCACTTCTCCCCGCTCCGTTCGCTTCTTGATCATGGAACCAGCGCGCACAAGACCCTCCGGACGGTCGAGATCCCTCACCGACACGCGCGCCAGTGCGCACGCGTTCATGAGATCGTAAACCGTTCCGAGCCGGTTCGTGTCACCGCCGCGTTGAATCATCCGAAAGGTCCGCGTAACCGCGTTCCCGGACAACTTGACATGAGTCAATAGGCCGCGCCGACCCATGAAGGACTGGGTCGCCTGCGGCAGGCGTCAGCGGACCGTTGGCGGGACATCACAGCAGTGAGCGTCGGCTGAGACCTGGGCGTCAGGACCAAGCGCCAGGATGAGCTCGAGCTCTAGTTCGTCGTGAAGCTCGATACCGTTCTCAGCGACGAGTGGGATCGACGGCTTGAGCATTCTGGCCCGGTCGACGGCGCCCCGGTGAACAGCAATGATCCGAAATCCCCGCCGCTCGTAGAACCTGATCGCGCGCAGATTGTCGTTCGTCGTGATCAGCCAGACGCGTGTAGCACCAGCGTCCCGTGCGACCTGGGTTGCGCGGGCCAAGAGCGCGGCGCCGATGCCCGAGCGAGCCCTCAGCGCGTCGATTGTGACTACTTCGAGTCCCTCCCGATCGACCCGATAGGTCAGCAACCCGACTCGCTCGGGCCTGTCCAAGCTCGAGTCCACTGCGACGAACGCCTCGAGCGCGGCGGCGTCACACGGGCGGTCCCGTGTGATGATCGTGGTCGAGCCCCACTGCTCCACTAGCGCGCCCACGATCCAATCGCGATCGGCTGCGACAGCCGGCCGGACCATCATGACGCCACGATGCCACAGTTGCCGCAAAACAAGTCCCACTGAAGGGGGCATCGCGCGCCCTGCGACTCTGGGCTACCAGGCCGGGGCTGATCCTCCGCTCAATCATGACTTGACCAGTCAAGTATTGCCTACTAGCCTCCGGTTGCCAGAGCGCGGTCATCGGACCCGTCAAGACGCATCTAGAGAAGAGGGGGACCGCGGAGATGGCCGACTGGGGTTTCGAGACCCGCCAAATCCACGCCGGAGCCGTAGCCGACCCGACCACCGGGGCTCGCGCGGTGCCGATCTACCAGACAACGAGCTATGTCTTCCGGGACACGGCGCACGCCGCCGCGCTCTTCGGGCTCTCCGAGCTCGGCAACATCTACACGCGCATCATGAACCCGACACAGGCGGTCTTCGAGGACCGGATGGCCGCGCTCGACGGTGGCGTCGGCGCGCTCGCAGTAGCGAGCGGCCAGGCCGCCGAGACGATCGCGCTGCTCAACCTGGCCGAGAACGGCGGGCACATCGTCTCATCGGCCTCGCTCTACGGTGGCACCTACAACCTGCTCCACTACACCTTTCCGAAGCTGGGAGTCGAGGTCAGCTTCGTTGACGATCCCGACAACCTGGACGCATGGCGCGACGCGGTCCGGCCCAACACCAAGGCGTTCTACGCCGAGACCATCGGCAACCCGAAGGGGGACGTGCTCGACTTCGAGGCTGTCTCGGCGGTCGCCCACGAACACGGCATCCCGCTCGTGGTCGACAACACGGTGGCCACGCCCTATCTGTGCCAGCCCTTCCTCCATGGAGCCGACATCGCCGTGTACTCGGCGACGAAGTTCATCGGCGGCCATGGCACCTCCATCGGCGGTGTCATCGTCGACGGTGGGAAGTTCGACTATGCGAAAAGTGGTCGCTTCCCCAACTTCACCGAGCCCGACCCGAGCTACCACGGGGTCGTCTTCTCGGAGTTGCCCGAACCGCTCCGCCCCGCTCAGTACATCCTGAAGGCGCGCCTGCAGTACCTGCGCGATGTCGGCGCGGCCATCGCGCCGCTGAACTCGTTCCTCTTCCTCCAGGGTCTCGAGACGCTCAGCGTCCGGATGGACCGCCACGTCGCCAACGCCCTTGCAGTGGCCAAGTGGCTCGAGGCGCGTGACGAAGTCGAGTGGGTGAGCTACCCCGGGCTCGCCTCGAGCGCCTGGCATGCACGCCAGCTGCGCTTCCTCCCGAGGGGCGGCGGCGCGATCCTCACCTTCGGCATCAAGGGCGGCAAGGAGGCGGGCAGCCGCTTCATCGAAGGGCTCGAGCTGTTCAGCCATCTCGCGAATGTCGGCGACGTCCGTAGCCTGGCGATTCACCCGGCGACGACCACTCATTCACAGCTGACCGACGAAGAGCAAGCAAGCACCGGCGTCACCCCCGACCTGATCCGGCTGTGCATCGGGCTCGAGACCCTCGCCGACATCCTGGCGGATCTGGACTCTGGCTTCCGAGCAGCCAAGGGAGCCTGAGCTGGGCACTGTCATGATCGACGCCCCGGTCACCGGGGCCTGGCGGCCGGGAGACGATCCCGGCCGGCGGAAATTCGCGTCGCTGTTCAGTGGCGGGCACGATCAATCCAGCGGCCTTGGCCTGGAAGCCGGCGGCCACTTGAGCGTAGTCACGGTTGCTTACGAGACCTGGGGCAAGTTGAACGCGGACGCCTCGAACGCGGTCCTAGTCCTGCACGCCTTGAGCGGCGACTCACATGTCAGCGGACCGGTCGAACCTGGGCATCCGAGCCCAGGGTGGTGGGGTCCCCTCGTCGGCCCGGGTGCGGCGATCGACACGAACCGCTACTTCGTCGTCTGCCCCAACGTCCTCGGAGGCTGTCAGGGAACCACCGGTCCGAGCTCCTGGGCGGCGGACGGGAGGCCGTACGGATCCCGTTTTCCTGTCGTGACCGTGAAGGATCAGGTCGCCGTCGAGCGCGCGCTCGCGTCTGAGCTCGGCATAGACACCTGGTACGCCGTGGCCGGTGGCTCCATGGGTGGGATGCGCGCCATCCAGTGGGCCGTGGACTTTCCCGCCAACGTCGAACGGGCGATCGTGGTGGCCACGGGCGCAGCCGCGAGCGCCGAGCAGATCGCCCTCTGCTGGCTGCAGAACCAGGCGATCCGCCTCGACCCGGACTTCCGGGACGGCGACTACTACGACGCGGAGCGCGGGCCTGCGGTCGGCTTGGCGATCGCCCGCGGGATCGGCCATTTGAGTTACCGCAGTGAGGTGGAGCTGCAACGCCGCTTTGGCAACAACTCCCAGGATCACGAGACGCCCCTTAGCAAAGGACGTTACGCGGTCGAGTCGTACCTAGCGCACCATGGCGAGAAGATGATCCGCCGTTTCGACGCCAACAGCTACCTCGTCCTGAGCGAGGCGATGAATCATTACGACCTCGGCCGCGGCTATGGCGGAGCCCGAGAGGCTCTCTCCCGGGTCCGGGCCCAGGTCACCATCGCCGGGATCTCCTCAGACCGCCTCTACCCTCTGCGGCTGCAATGGGAGCTGGCAGACCTGCTCGGAGGTGCGGACGATGTTCAGGTCATCGACTCGATCGTCGGCCACGACGCGTTTCTCGTGGAGCACCAGGCAATGGGAGAGGTGATCCGAGAGGCGCTCGGCTCATAGGGCCTGGGTCGGGGGCGCCAGTCGCAGGCCGAAGCGCTGTCATTCGCCTTTGAGATCCCGGTGAGCAAAGGCGGTCCCGCCGAGGACCGCAGCCACCGCGCCGATAGCGACGAGGACTCCTCCGGTTGTCCAGTCGGGGCTCACCGCGGGGGCGGCCGCCATCTGGTGGAACAACGAGGCGTCGAGCACCCAGTGGTTCAGGCCCACGACCCCGCCCATGAGCTCGACCAGGAACGACCAAACGACGACACAGTAAGTGGCGACAGTCGAGGCCCGTGGCCAGACTCCGAGCACGAAGGTTCCGATGCCGAGAATGCACACGGCCGGGGGAACGACGTTCAACCCTGCGTCGAGAACACTCGCAAAGCTCACCCCGGTGTGTTGGCTGGCCGCGCCGAGCCAGGTGAAGACGCCGGCCAACAAGCCGCCCACGACAAGGACGATGGTCGCGATCAAGAGCCTCCCGGCAAGCCACGACGAGCGGGAGACCGGTCGGACGAGGAAGTGGTCGAGCCGTCCCCCCGCCTCCTCACTCCGAGCAGCACTGATCTGGCCGGCTGCCACAAGCGCCAGGATCACAGCCATCATCAGGAATGCCACACCGAGATACGCGTAAGCGCCGATCGCTCCGAGGCGTGAGAGCGCCCGCGTCATACTCGCCGAGCTCGAGAGCGCACTCCCTCCCGACCTGGCGACGAGGCCGAGTATCAGCCCGTAAGCGGCAATCCCCACACCCCAGCCGACGAGGGTCGAGCGCATGAGGCGGATGTTCAACCTCGCCGGTCCGGAACAGAGCCGCGTGTGGGGAACCGAGCCCGAACGATCAGGGAACGTGCTTCCTCCGAGGTCGCGCTCTCCCGCCAAGCGAATTGTGAACAAGCTCAGCACGCCAATGAGACCGGCGATCGGCAGGAGAGCAAATGGACGGGGTGCAGTCAGTGGCTGGAGCTGCTCGATCCATCCGAGCGGTGAGACCCATCGCAGCCAGTCGAGGCCGGTGCCGGAATCGGCCACCATGCGTAGCGCGTAGCTCACACCGAGAGCAGCGCCGGCGTAGGCGGACGCTTGACGGCGCGTGGCCGCCAATTGGCTGGTGAGCGCTCCGACTGCGAGAAACATCGCCGCTGCCGCGACGACCGCGACGGCCAGGAACAGCGCGCCGCTGACACTGAAGTCGACCTTCGACGAACGGCCGACCACGACCGTGATGACGGCAGTGACGACCCACAGCGCCGCGACGCCACACCCCAAACCCGCCAGTGCCTGGGCGGCGGCGGCCCTGCGGGTGGTCTGGCCGGCAAGCAGCAGTTCCCAGCGCCCGGCGTCCTCCTCGCCACGCAAGAGCCTGGTCCCGGTGAGCAATCCCCACACGGCGCCGACGACGGCCAGCACGGCGAGGCACTTCCACACCGTGAAGCCGGCGACGGTCTGGAGCTCGTGCGCGGGACCGACCAGGGCGCTTATTCCCGCATTCGTCCCGAACTCCTTAGCTATGCCAGCTCGCTGCGAGACGGTCTTGTAGCTCGAGGCGTAGGCAAGTGCCTGAGTCGCCAAGTAGGCACCAAACACGTACCCCCACAGCACTCCGGAACGGACGGCTTTGTGGGCCGTCTGTCGCGCGACCACCGTGGCGGGCCACCGGCCCTCCGATGCCGGACGCCCGACGGCCAGTTCAGCTTGCATGAGCTGGCGTGTCGGCGCTCTCGCTGCTTGCGCCGTACTGGGCGAGGAAGAGCTCCTCGAGTGACGGTTCCCGGCTCAACAACTCCTGCACGCCCGAAGCTGCCAACACCTTCAGGAGAGGCTCGATCGTTCCTCGGACGTGGCATCGCACAAAATGGCCTACAACCTCGACAGAGGACACGCCGGGGACCCCAGTGATGTCTGGGACAGGACCCTCGAAGGTCGCCTCGATCGTGAGAGCCGAGAGGTGGCGCATCTCCGCCAGCGTCCCCATCTCCACCAGCAGGCCTTCGCGCAGGATCCCGATCCGGTCGCACAGCACCTCGACCTCGCTCAGGATGTGCGAAGACAAAAAGATCGTCTGGCCTCGCTCGCGCGCCTCGTGGACGCAGTGACGAAACGCCTGTTCCATCAGCGGGTCGAGGCCGCTCGTCGGCTCGTCCAGGACGAGGAGCTCGGGTCGGGTCATCAGGGCGGCAATGAGGATCAGTTTCTGACGATTGCCCTTGGAGCAGGCCCGGACCTTCTTGGAGGGGTCGAGATCGAAGCGCCCGATCAGCTCGTCCCGGTAGGTAGCGTCCACTCTGCCCTGCACGCGACCGAGCAGGTGGAGGGTCTCGGCGCCGGTGAGCGACGGCCACAGGCTCGCCTCGCCCGCCACATAAGCCAGGCGCCGGTGGGCTTCGACGACCTGGCGCTGACAGTCGAGCCCGAAGATCTCGGCACGTCCGGCCGACGGCCGGATCAACCCGAGCAGAAGGCGAATCGTGGTTGTCTTGCCCGCCCCGTTGGGACCTAGGTAGCCCACGACCTCACCTTCGGCGACCTCGAGATCGAGATCCTCGATCGCGTGGACGCTGCCGTAGCGCTTGGATAGCCCCTCGGTTCGAATGGCCAGCACTCCCATCGGCGCGACCTCCTGGTCGTCACACAACTTAGGGCTCCACAGTGCAGCCCGATGGCTGCTTGCCCTGCCTGAACGGAGAGCGCCACTGTCGGCTCGGCTCGTCCGAAAGCGACGTCCGGTACGCTCGGCGCCGTGATCGACCTGCACCTGCACTCGACCTGCTCGGACGGGTCAGAGACTCCCGAGAGAGTCGTGGAGCTCGCTGTGGCCGCAGGTTGCACTGCGATAGCGCTCACCGACCACGACGGGCTCGCTGGCGCGGTCCAAGCTGAGGCCCGCGCCGAGAGCCTCGGCATCGGGTTCGTGCCGGGCTGCGAGGTCTCGTGCGCGTTCTCACCCGGGACGATGCACGCACTCGCCTACTTCGTCGAGCCCGGCGAAGGGCCACTGCAATCCGAGCTCGAGCGGCTCCGGCGGGACCGGTCGAACCGAAACGAGCTGCTCTTGCAGCGACTCAAGGATCTCGGGTTGCCGGTCACCCTCGACGAGGTCGAAGCGGCTGCTGGGAGCTCGGTCATCGGCAGGCCACATTTCGCATCCGTCCTCGTGGCCAACGGCGCCGCGACAAACATTCAGGACGCCTTCGACCGGCTGCTCGGCAAGGGTGCCCCCGGCTACGTCTCCAAGGCGCGCATCGCCGCCGCGGCTTTCATCGCCGCCGCGGCGGGCTCAGGAGCTGTGACGGTGCTTGCCCATCCGCTGACGCTCGGCCTCGACGCGCCGGGGCTCGACCAAGTCCTCGAGGAGCTCTCCGCCGCCGGGCTCGGCGGGATGGAGTGCTATTACGGCCGCTATTCGCCCGAGGAACGCGCCGGGCTCGCTGAGATGGCGAAACGACACGACCTCGTCGCGACGGGGGGTTCCGACTTCCACGGGACCTTCAAGCCCGACCTTCTGATCGGCACGGGGACGGGTGACCTCGACGTGCCGGACACGGTGCTCAGCGAGCTCCTCGCCCGCAAACCCCCCCGCCCGTAGTGATCGACGCGTCCCAGGTCTTCATGGCCCATGCCGATGCATGGCAGGCGCAGGGCCGACTGCGGGAACCGTATGGCGGTGGCGCGGCAGAGCTCGCCGGATGGAAGTTGATGGCGAGCGGTCTTGGCTACACGCATCTGAACGCCGCGTGCTTGACCAACCCGGCCCTCGCGGACTTTGCCGAAGTGCGGGAGTGGTACCGCTCCCGCAACCTTGCCTGGGGCACCTTGGTGCCGTCCGGCTCAGCTTGGCCGCACGGGCGACTGGTGGCGACACAACGGCTCATGGCCTTGGAAGCCTCAGCGTTCTCGAAGACAACGGTGCCCTCGGGGTGTGTCCTTCGGAGAGCCGGTGCCGGTCACCCCTTCTCAGCCACGACCTCAAGCGTCTCCAGGATCGCTCGTGCCAGCTCCCGTGCCGAGGCCGGGTCGAGCTCCACTGCGACCCTGGAACAGGCGCCATCGCCGAGGTTGAGAAAGTCGATGTTCAGGCTGTGCTCGGCGGGATAGTGCGCCGGATGGTCGAAGTAGACCGTGGCGCTGGAAAGCGAGAACCAGCCGTCAGGTCCCTTGCCCGACCCGCTGACGGCCAGCTTCTCGGTCTGGTACGTGCACACGGCCGGCTCCTCTCGCTCGCCTCAGGAAGCCAGGTATCGGCCGAAGAACTCCCAGATCCGTTGCCAGCCGTCCTTGGCAGCCTCGGGCCGGTAGCTCGGACGATCGGCCGAGAAGAAGGCGTGGCCAGCTCCTTCATAAGAGTGGAACTCATAAGCCTTGCCTGCCTGTTTCAAGGCCTCTTCCAGTTCGGCTACGTGCTGCGGTGACGGGTACTGGTCGTCGGCACCGAACAGGCCGAGCAGCGGACAGGAGAGATCCTCGGTCATATGAACGATCGGGCCGACCTTGAGCGGCATCCCTTCAGGCGGGGTTCCGACGACGAAGGCGCCATAGCAGTCCACCGCGGCGTCGAGCGGAAGGCTGCACGCGGCCAGAAAGGACTGCCGGCCACCTGAGCAGTAGCCGATCGTGGCAACGCGACCGTTCGAGGACCCGAGCGACTTGAGAAGGCGGGCAGCGCCTTGAACGTCGCCGACAAGCCGATCGTCGGGCACTCCTCCGAGCGCCCGGACGACAGCCGCGGCGTCGTCTGGGGAGGCTCCCGGGGCCTCCCGGCTGTAGAGGTTCGGGCATACGGCCAGATAGCCATGGGCCGCGAACTTCCGTGTGATCTCCTTCATTCCTTCGTCGTAGCCGGGCATGTGGTGGATCACCACGACACTGCCCAAACGTCCCTCGTCCAACGGTTGCGCGAGGTAGGCCTCGATCTCGTCGCCGCCGTGGCCCGTGAAGCGGACGGTCTCCGCCCGCAGCGAGTCCGTCATGTCCGTGCCTTCCTCCCACTTTGTCGTCGATTGAACATCTGGCTCATGATCACTCTTGGGCGCGGGACGGGGCCCCGGGAATCAGGAGAGCTGGTAATCGAGGTGGAACTGGTGCGCGCCGTCGTGCGCGATCTCGATCCTGGCCTCGCCGGAGATCCGGGCGAGATCTTCGGTCCCCGAGCCCGGGACGACCGGCCATCTGGCCCATTGGCTCTCGCCTGCCATCGTCCCCACGTGCAAGACCGCGAAGCTCCCCGCCCGGCCGTGCACGGATCCCGATATCCGTTCCACTGCCACATAGCCCGCGCCTCCGTTCTCGGCGCGAACCGACAACATCTCCACGGTGCTGTGAGCCTCGATGTCACCCCGGAACGTCTTGTCAATCCGGATACGGGCGTACTGGACACCGGGATCCTCCACGTAAGGGGGCTCTTCGTCGAACGAGTCGAGCACAAAGGAGGACACCGCTATAGGCATACCGGAGACGCTACCAAGTCACGAAGATTCGGCTGCTCGGCAGTACCACTTCTCACCGTCGCCGCCCTGCCCGTCAGATCGAGAAGTCCTCCCCCGACCACACTCCGGCTTCGGACGGACGGACATCGGGGCGGTGCGCGTGGCCCTCCACCACCATCTCCAGCTCGTCGACGCGCGCTAACAGCGAGTGCAGGCTGACACCGAGGAGGTCCGGCATGAACGCGGACTCGAGGTCCGGACGATCCGTGGCCAGGTGCGGCCGACTACGGGCGATGATCTGACCAGGCACACCGACCACCACCGAGTTGGGAGGCACCGACTTGACGACCACGGCGTTGGCACCGATCCGGCTGTCGTCACCAATGGTGATCGCGCCAAGGACCTTGGCCCCGGCGCCGATCGTGACCCGGTTTCCCACGGTCGGGTGACGCTTCACCCGGTCGAGGCTCGTGCCGCCGAGGGTGACACCTTGATAGATGGTCACGTCGTCACCAACTTCGGCAGTCTCACCGATGACCACGCCGGTGGCGTGGTCGATGAACACGCCCTGGCCGAGCACCGCAGCCGGATGGATGTCGACCCCTGTGAGCAGGCGCGCCAGGCTCGAGCACACCCGCGCGAGGAACTTCAAGTCCTTGTGCCACAGCAAGTGGCACACGCGGTGGCTCCAGACGGCGTGCACGCCCGAATAGCAGATTGCGATCTCGAACGACGACCGCGCCGCCGGGTCGCGGTCGCGTGCCGAACGGAGATCGCGTCGCAGGGTCGCTAGCACGGTCAGTCGCTCAGGCCTTCGAACAGAGCCGTGGAGAGGTAGCGCTCGCCGAACGACGGGATGATCACGACGATCAACTTGCCGGAGTTCTCGGGGCGCGCCGCCACCTGCAAAGCGGCCCAGATCGCCGCACCTGAGGAGATGCCAACGAGCAGGCCCTCCTCGCGGGCCGCCCGGCGGGCATAGTCGAACGCATCGGCGTTCTCGACGGTGATGATCTCGTCGATGACGCCGGTGTCGAGGATCGCCGGGACGAAGCCCGCGCCGATGCCCTGGATCGGATGAGGCCCCTTCTGGCCGCCCGAGAGGACCGGCGAGGCCGCCGGCTCGACCGCCACGAGTTTCACGGAGGGCTTTCGCGCCTTGAGCACCTGGCCGACGCCCGTTATGGTGCCCCCGGTGCCGACCCCGGAGACGACGATGTCCACCTCGCCATCGGTGTCGTTCCAGATCTCCTCCGCGGTGGTGGCACGGTGGATCGCCGGGTTGGCCGGGTTCTCGAACTGTTGAGGGACGAAGTACCGCAAGTCGTTCTTGGCGAGCTCCTCGGCCTTGGCGATGGCACCTGGCATGCCTTCGGGCCCCGGCGTCAAGATGAGCTCGGCCCCGTAGGCCCTGAGCAGCGCCCGCCGCTCCTTGGACATGGTCTCGGGCATCGTGAACGTGCACTTGTAGCCACGGGCCGCGCACACCATCGCCAGCGCGATCCCAGTGTTGCCGCTGGTGGGCTCGAGGATGATCGTGTCGGGCCCGATCAACCCAGCGTCCTCGGCCGCATCGATCATCGCGACACCGATGCGGTCCTTCACACTGTGAGCGGGGTTGAAGAACTCGAGCTTGGCCACGACCTTCGCCCCTCCCTCCCCAGTCAGGCGACGCAACCGCACCAGGGGCGTGTTCCCGATGAGCTCAGTGATGTCTTCCGCGATCTTCATGCTGGGCATGCCTTTCTCGAGTCCTCTAGGACAGTTGACATTAGATGGAGAAATCCGACTCCACAAGTCAGAGTTATCTCAATGTGGAACGTCTCTTATATTGTGGAACGGAAGGAAGCCGACTACGGTCAGAGCACCATGGCCACGCAAGGAACCCGCCGGACCGGGAGTCAGGCGGTCGAGCGAGCGCTCGGGCTGCTGCGCTCGTTCGAGGTGGGACCGCCCACCCGGTCGTTGAGCGAGCTCGCCCAGCTCACCGGCCTCACTCCCGCCACCGCCCACCGCCTCTTGCGGGCTCTGTGCTGCGCCGAGCTGCTCGCGCACGATCCGCTGACCGAGCGCTACGGGCTCGGCGTCGCCCTTGTCCCGCTGGGCTCCAGAGCAGCTGACGCCTTGGGCGTCTCGGCCGTGCGCCCCTTGCTCGAGTCGCTCGCGGCCACAACTGGCGAGTCTGTCAACCTGGGCGTGCGCGACGGTGGCGACGTGCTCGTACTGCTCGGTGTGCCTTCGGCTCAGAACCTGCGCTTCGATCAGGGCGCAGGTACACGTGTGCCCGCGTACGCCTCGGCGATGGGGAAGGTCCTGCTGGCCTTCGACTCCGACCCGGCCGAGGCTGTGCACTCCGTGCCAAGGCTGACCAAGCTCACGGGATCGACCATCACCTCCCGTTCGGTGCTGAGCCGCGTCCTCGAGGAGACACGCGATCGGGGCTGGGCCATCAACGACGAGGAACGCGAGCCGTCCGTGCGGACCGTTGCCGTGCCGGTGAGAGCTGGCGACGGCTGCGCCGTGGCTGCGGTAGCGGTTCAGGGGCCGTCGTCGCGGATGACCGACGCCCGGATCACAGAGTTGCTGCCCAGCCTCCAAGCCGCGGCGACTGGCGTCGCGACGCGCCTTTCCGCGCTGAGGTCATGGGGCCTGGAACCCACGACGGCCGACCGCCCGGTTTGACCGGCCCGCGTCGACTGGCTGGGTTCGAGTGGCCAGATCGGCTAAACCCATCCGAGCGTCCTCGGCACCATGAAGAGCCCGAACACGACGACAACTAGGCAAAGGCTGGTCGCGACGACTCGGCGAGCCCCGTGCATGCGGTGCTCGCTCGGCAGGGCCCGCGCTTCGAGCACCAACAAGAAGCCGAGCACGATGGGCAGCAGGAGAGCGTTCATCACCTCGACGTCGATCACCAACTTGACGAGGTTCAAGCTGATGAGCACGATGACGGCCCCGAGCACGTGGGCCAGGCCATAGGTGATGTAGAACTTGGCTGTCTTGCGATCCGGCCGCTCGTTGAGAGTGTGCGTCCACCCGAAGACCTCGGAGATCCCCCAAGCGCCGGCCAACGATGCGACGAGAGCAGCGACCAGGGCGGCGCCGAGCACCGCTGTTCCAAGTAGGACCTTCGCCCCGATCGCGCCGAGGAAGGGACGCAACGCCGAGGACATGTCCGTAACGGTGTGAAGTGTTGTCCCCACGTGCGCGCGGCCGACGGTGGCCGCGAAAGTGAGCACCACCACGATCATGATCGTCTGGGTGAGCACGGCCCCGACCGCGGTGTCGCGACGCTCACTGGGAATGTTCACCGGCAGAAGGCCTTTGTCGAGCACCGCACCTTGCTGATAGAAGACCATCCACGGCATGATCACCGCGCCCATGTTGGCGGCCAGGAGGAACACGTACGAGCTGTTGCCGAGCGGCACGTGCCCCAGGCCTTGGCCGATGGCGCGAAGGCTCGGATGCGCCATCACGACGGCAGGTATGAAGACCAGTTCCGCGAGCCCCAGTGCTATTCCGATCCGCTCGGCCCGCCGATAGCTGCCAGTCATGGCGACGCCGATCAGGAACGCCGCAGCGACTGGGACTGTCAAGGCGCGCGGGACGCCGAAGAGCTCGCCCACGCCGGCAATACCGGCGTACTCGGTGAACAGGGCCCCGACGCCGGATGCGAAGAGCGGCATCGCTGCGAGCAGCGCCCATCCCCGGCCGAAATGCTCCCGGATGAGGGCCCCCTGACCCTTGTTCGTGAGGATGCCGAGGCGGACCGTCATCTCCTGGACAACGAAAAGAACCGGAATGAGCACGAGCTGGGGGAGAACCATGCGGTAACCCCACTCGGACCCGGACTGGGCGGCCGTTATAAGGCTCCCGGCGTCGGTGTCGGCGAGCATCACCACGAGGCCAGGGCCCCAGACGGCCAGGACCCCGGCTACGAGCCAACGACGACGTGAACGGTCTTGTCGGTCGATCAGCGACGAGGCTGGGCCTTTCAAGGGTCGCGGAGCCCGACGGGGAGTTCCGCAACCGTTCGGGCGGGGGGTGGCGGCGGCGCCTGCGGCTCGGCTAGGCAAGACTCAAGTCGGCATCCACAAACGCCGGACTGCTCGACGATCTCGAGCCGCGCCCAGGCGAGAGGGTCCATGACCTTCAGGCTATATGGAGGCACGAGAAGACCAGGCTGCCGCAGGCAGACAGGGCGGTCGCAGGCAGGAAGCCCGGGCCGTGACCCCTGCGGTGCTGACGCCTGCCCAACGGTGATCGATCGGCTTGCCTCGTGGCTAGGCCAATGCTCCCGCCTCCTGCAAAAGGTCGAGGAACGACGGCATGAGCGAGCTGTTTGCTGCCACGATGGAAGGGCCGCACCCATGGGCCGCCCTCGGGAACACGACCTCGGCACCGGCCTCGTGGGCGATGACGCTGCCCGCGGCGTAGTCCCACGGCGCGTTGTCCAGCTCCCAGTACGCGTCGAGGTGCCCTGCCGCGATGTGACAGAGATCGAGGGCCGCTGCCCCGCTGCGGCGGATGTCGCTCACGCGACCGAGGACCACGGCTACGACAGAGCCTTGACGTTCACGTTGCTTGGCGTCGTAGGAGAAACCCGTTGCCACAAGCGACCGCTCGAGGTCGGGCTGCTCTCGCGCGTGGATCGGCCGATCGTCGCAGAAAGCTCCGAAGCCATTGAGCGCCTCGTAACAACGTCCCGCACTCGAGTCGTACACAGCGCCGATCTCCAGCTTCCCGTCGATCTCGACTGCAACAGAGGCCGCGAAGGCCGGGTAGCCGTAGAGATAGTTCGTGGTGCCATCGAGTGGATCGATAACCCAGCGCACACCACTGGTCCCTTCTATCAGCGTCCCCTCCTCGGCCAGGATGGCGTCATCAGGCCGGACAGCGCTCAGTCGTTCGACGATCAGTCGCTCCGACTCGCGGTCGACTTCGCTCACGAGATCAGTGGGGGAGGATTTGATCTCGACACGGAGTGTGCTCTCCAGCCCCCGTCTGTGCACCTGCCCGGCACCGCGTGCGAGATCGACGGCGAGAGCGACAAGTTCCGCGAGTTGAGTTGGGGCGGCGGCCCAACGGCTCTCGGGTCCGGACCGCAGTACGGCCGGGCCTTGGCTATCTGAGCGGTGGGAGGACATCAGTCTGTGCTGGTCGCACACACATTATGTTCTTTCACACACAAATCGTACCCTCTTGCTTGCGTTTCAACACAGAGAATTGTATGGTCGCACAGACATGGACAGTCAAGCGCGCCACGAGACGACTCTGGAGCTCCTCCAGGAAAAGGGCGAACTGTCGGTGGTGGAGCTGAGCGAACGGACCGGGGCTTCGCCCATGACCATCCGGCGCGACCTGCAGGTCCTAGAGCAGGAGGGCGTGCTCAGACGCGTGCACGGGGGCGCGATAAGTGTCGCTTCAAGGGGCGACCTCCCCCCATATTCCGTGCGGGAGAAGCGCGACATAGCGGCCAAGCAACGAATCGGCGAGGCCGCAGCTTCGATGATCCGCGAACGGGAGACGGTCATCCTCGACGTAGGTACCACGACGCTCGAGACGGCACGTGCGCTTCGCGGCCGGCGCAACCTCACCGTGATCACATCGAGCCTGCACATCGCCAACGTCTTGGCCAAGGAGAGGGGCATCCGCTTGATGGTCACCGGTGGCACGGTCACTCCGGGTGATCTCTCGCTCATCGGCGATCTTGCCGAAGATGCTTTTGCGCGACTGCGTTTCGACACGCTCGTCATGGGCGTGGCCGGAGTGGACGCCGAAGTCGGCTGTACTGAGTTCAGTACCGATGACGCCCGCGTGAAGAGGGCCGCCCTCGCGACGGTGAGGCGCTGCATCGTCGTCGCTGACAGTTCCAAGCTGGGTGCAGTGACATTCGCTCGAATCTGCCCTCTCGACTCGGTGAGTGTCGTGGTCACCGATGCCAGGGCACAGCCGGAGCAGGTGGCTGAGTTGGAATCGACTCATGTGGAGGTAGTGGTGGTGTGATGGAAGACATCCACAAACTGTTCGCCGGCAGGAAGCCACTCATCGCGATGGTGCACCTGCTTCCAACTCTGGGGACACCGCTATATGACGTGAAAGCCGGAATGGAAGGAAACGTCGAGCATGTCCGGGCGGATCTTGCGATCCTCCTCGATGCCGGTTTCGATGCTTTCCTGTTCTGCAATGAAGGCGATCGGCCGTACTCGTTCCATGCCGGGTATGAAGGGGTGGCAGCAATGACCCGCGTCGTGGCTGAGCTCGCTCCCACCGACCGGCCCTTCGGGATCGACTTCTTGTGGGACCCGCGCGCGGCTCTGGCCATCGCTGCAGCCACCGGCGCCTCTTTCGTGCGCGAAGTGATGACCGGAACCTATGAGTCCGACATGGGCTTGTGGGCCACCGACGCCGCTGACCTCCTGCGCGAACGACGTCGGCTCAGTGCAGACGGCGTCGCCTTGTTCATGAACGTGACGCCGGAGTTCGCCAGTCGACTTGGCAGTCGCAGTGTCGGCGAGGTCGCCCGCTCCGTCGTCGTTTCGAGTCTTGCGGACGCGGTTCTCGTGTCGGGCCCCATGGCCAGCGCCGAGCTGGACATGGACACCTTGAGAGAGGTCGCTGAGGCTGTCCATGGCGAAGTGCCCGTCATAGCCAACACAGGCGCGACGTCGACGAACGCGGCTTCATACCTCGAGGTTGCCGACGGCATCATTGTCGGCTCTGACCTCAAGACGGACGGCTACACCTGGAACGCTGTCGATCCGGCGCGGGTCGAAAGTTTCATGAGGGCGGCACGTCCTTGAGCCTACTGCTGGGTATCGACATCGGGACCACGGGCACCAAGGCCCTGCTGCTGGATCCGCAACGGGGTCCAGTCGCAGAGGCCGAACGTCCGTCGCAGCTGCACTCCGTCCTGCCCGGGTGGGCCGAGGAGGACCCCGACGCATGGTGGGCCAACGTCTGTGCTCTCACGCGCGAACTGGCACACGGCGCCGACATCGCCGCTATCGGTGTCACCGGCATGGTGCCGTGCACCATTCTGCTGGATGCACACAATCGTGCTCTGCGTTGGTCCGTCCAGCAGAACGACGCGCGATCAGGGACTCAGGTCGCGGAGCTGAACCGACGGCTGGCCGGTACCCGGGTCCTGGAGCGAACCGGCTCTGCCATCACCCAGCAGGCCACCGGCCCTCGCTTCTTGTGGTTTGCCGAACACGAGCCGGACCTCTGGCAACAGACACGGACAGTGCTCGGCTCGTACGACTACATCGCGATGCGACTGACCGGCGAGCTCGCCGTCGAGGCCAACTGGGCTCTCGAGACGGGCCTGTTCGACTTCCGCGCCGGCTCATGGGCCGAAGACATCGTGGCCGCTTCGGGCGGCCGGCTGGACCTCCTGCCTCCCATCCGTCGACCCGAGGAGATCGTGGGTCACCTCACCGAACAAGCAGCCCGCGAGACCGGCCTCCCGGCCGGCCTGCCGGTCGTGGCCGGCGCGGCGGACCATATCGGCTCCGCGTTCGCGGCGGGGATCCTCGACGACGGCGACGTGCTCGTCAAGCTCGGCGGTGCCGGCGACATCATGCTCGCAGTAGACGAGCCCCTCGTCGACGAACGCCTCTACCTCGATTTTCACCTCTTGCCCGGTCGCTACATGATGAGCGGCTGCATGGCGACGAGCGGGAGCCTTATTCGCTGGTTCCAGCGCGTCGTCGCCGATGGAGCCGATCTGGCACAGCTGGATTTGGAGGCTGACCGCGTCGGACCAGGCGCTGGTGGTGTCATCGCGCTTCCGTACTTCCTCGGCGAGAAGACGCCGATCAACGATCCCGAGGCCACCGGCGCGTTTGTTGGCCTGCAGCTCACCCATGAGCGCGGCAACCTCTTCCGTGCGGTTCTCGAGGCCATCGCCTACGGATTTCGCCACCATCTCGACGTCCTGGCCGAACGCGGGCACACCCCGCGCCGTGTCCGCGTCACCGACGGCGGATCGAAATCGCGGACCTGGACGCAGATCACAGCCGATGTGATCGGTCTCCCGCTCGAGAAAGTCGCGATGCGGAGCGGCTCGGCCGTGGCTGCCGCCTTCGTCGCGGGCGTCGGCGTCGGCGTCTTCTCGAACTGGCGCGATATCGAACGCTTCGTGGAAGTCACCGAGGTCGTCGAGTCGCATCCTGACCCTGTCTACGACAGTCACTACGCCAAATATCGAGCGCTTTATCCAGCGCTCAAGGAGGTTCTGTCATGAGCGTGCTGGTCACCGGAGCTGGAAGCGGCATTGGCAAGGCGGCTGCACATCTGCTCGCGGAACGCGACTTCAAGGTCGCCGTGACTGACCTCGACGAGGAGGCCGCGCAGCGGGTCGCAGCGGAGCTGGACAGCTTCTCCACGGTGTTGAACGTGACGAGCAGACAGTCGATCCGTGAGGCGATGGACGAGGCCGAAGCAGCGATCGGGCCCCTGGACGGCCTCGTCGCCAACGCCGGCGTCTCGTCGTTCGTCTCGTTCCTCGACATGCCAGATGCGGACTGGCACCTCATGCTGGACGTCAACACTACCGGCGTCTTCTACTGCGGTCAGGAGTTCGCCAGGCGCCTCGTTGCCGCCAACCGCCAGGGCTCGATCGTCAACGTGGCTTCCATGGCTGCCAAGCAGGGACGCATTCCATGGCTGTCCCACTACGTGGCTTCCAAGTTCGCGGTCGTGGGGCTCACCCAGTCAATGGCCTTCGAGCTCGCGCCCCACGGCATTCGTGTCAACAGCGTCTGCCCGGGCTACGTCACCACGAGCATGCAGCGGCGCGAGCTGGTCTGGGAGGGAAAGCTACGCGGCATGACACCCGAAGAGGTGTTCGAGCTCTACGTCAAAGACACTCCGCTGGGCCGCATCGAGACAGCGGAGGACGTCGCTCGCGCCATCGTCTTCCTGCTCGGCCCGGATTCGTCCTTCATCACCGGTGAAGCCCTGGCAGTGAACGGCGGAGCCTTCATGGACTGAGGTCCTTCGAGCCAAAGGAGGTCGCAGAGCGCGCCCTGCGGGCGTGCAAGTGGATAGAGCCTTTTCCGGGCTCGTGTGTAGATGGTGGTGCGTAACCCGGTCGGGGGAGACCTAAGAAGGTTTCGGAAGGAGGAGAGAATGGCAACGAAGGCGACACCTAGGGCCGAGATGCCAGGCGGAGGAGGTGGTGGCCTGTTCGTCAGGAACTCGACTGGGCTCGTCCGCGAGCTCACCCCGTTCGACGCCCTCAACATCGTCCTCGCGGCGGTGCTCCTGCCAGTGGGCATCACCGAAGTAATGGGCTTCACGCCGATCTTCTGGCCGCATGCGAACATGTTCCTCTCGTTCTTGCTGGCGACACCGCTTGTCGCGGCCTTCGCGCTTGTGTACCTCTACTTCACGATCGTCATGCCGCGCGCAGGCGGTGACTACGTGTGGGTCTCACGTGTGCTCAGTCCGCCACTCGGTTTCTTGAGCAACTTCACCTTGACGTTCGTCTATCTCACCTGGGTGGCGTTCAACTTCACGTTCATGCTCTCCGTGGTGGGACCAGGCGCCGCCTACGTTGCAGGCATCCACAACCATTTGTTCACGGACCCCTCAAGAGGCGAGATGATGCTCATCTCGACAGTGCTCACAATCCTCTTCGGCGGTCTGATGATCATCGGGGTGCGCGCCGCAGCCAGATTCATGGCGGTCACCTTCGGCATCGTCTGGATCGGCATGCTCATCTGGTTCGTGTTGATGCTCGTCGGCAGTCACAGCGGATTTGTGACCCATTGGGACGCACATTCCGGGTCCACGGTCTCGGCCATCATGGCCCAGGCCAACAAGCTCGGCTTCAACAACTTAGGAGGTATCGGCTGGCTCGCGACCATATACGCGATGGTCTATTGCTTCCAGGTCTATGTGGGATTCCAATTCACCGGCTACGTCGCCGGCGAAATCAGAGACGTCGGCCGGACTGCCAACACGTCGATCATCGGTGGCCTGATCATTTCGGCAATCACTTTCGTCGGCGGGGTGGCGCTCATCTACAAGTACTACGGATTCCATTTCTTCGGCTCCGTCACGTACATGGGACTGGGCGGCGGAACGGCTCACTGGACGCTCCCGTTCGCGCCCTGGCTTGCGTCGTTGACGGAGTTCCTGCCGGGTCCTCATTTCTTGGCTGTCTTCATCGCTTTCTGCTTTGTGATCTCGATTCTGTGGTGGACTCCGGCGGGATTCCTTGCTGGTACTCGCAACCTATTCGCGTGGTCGTTTGACGGTCTGGCGCCGCAAAAGCTTACGGACGTCTCTGACCGGTTCCACACGCCGGTCATCGCCACGATGGTGATCACCTTGGTAGTCATCTTGCTCAACTACCTGAACATATATCAGGGGCTCGGAAACTACCTCCTGAACATCATCGTCGTGATGGGCATCGCGTTCATAATCGTGTCCCTCTCAGCGGCAGTTGCTCCATGGCGGCGTCCGGCGATCCATGCCGACGCTCCGCGGTGGGCACGCGCAAAGCTCGCCGGAGTGCCGGCCATCACCTACATCGCGGTTGTTTCCCTGATCGCCTGGATCTTCGTGATCTACACGGCGGTCCACACCGGGTTTAGCGGCACAGTCGGCCCCAAGTCGATGATCGAGGCCTTCTCCGCGCCGATCATCGCTATCGTCTGGTACTTGGCCGTATGGCTCGTTCGGCGCCGCGGAGGGGCCGCGCAGTCGTTCTCCAAGGTGTTCCAGGAGATCCCGCCCGAGTAGAGGATGACGTGTCCGCGTTCGACATGAGCAAGATCGAGGAGGGCCGCCGCCTCGTCAACGAGGCGGCGGCCCTCGGCATGCCTTTACGTCTGATCGGAGGCGTGGCGCTTTGGCTGCGTGCCGGCGACGAGGCTCGGGCCCTGTTCGGGCGTGACTATGCCGATCTGGACTTCGTCGTGCACAGACGACAGTCGCGCCAGCTTCGCGATCTTCTGGAAGCCCAGGGTTACCAGCCCGAACGCACGTTCAACGCCATGCACGGTGCTAAACGGCTCCTGTATCACGCGCCGGACGACGGGTTCCAGGTCGACGTGTTCCTCGACGTGTTCGACATGTGCCATCGACTGGACCTGAAAGAGCGCCTGGACGTCGAGGACTTCACCCTGCCTGCGGCAGAGCTGCTGCTCACCAAGCTGCAGATCGCGAAGCTCAATCGCAAGGACGTGAACGACACCCTCATGCTGCTGTTCGACCATGAGCTTGCCGACGGCGACGGTCCGTTTCGTCTCAACGGAGCGCGCCTCGACGAGCTCTGCGGTGCCGACTGGGGCCTCTACACCACAATCAGCGACAACCTGGCCAAGGTGTTCGACATGGTTCCCGAGTGCGTGAATGACGATGTCGTCGCTGCGAAGTTGAGCTCGCGGATCGAGGATCTGCAAAGCCGACTCGTGGCGGCTCCCAAGACCGTCGGCTGGAGACTGCGTGCCCAGGTCGGACGGCGCAAGAAGTGGTACCAACTCCCGGAGGAAGTCGTCCGTTGAGCACGCTGGTCTACTACGCCTCGGATGTCCACGGCACCGAGCGGCTCTGGCGCAAATTCCTGAACGCCGGCAAGTTCTTCGAGGCCAACGTCCTCATCATGGGCGGCGATGTCGCCGGCAAGGCTGTGCTGCCAATCGAGAGGACCGAGGGAGGTTACCTTGCTCCACGGATCACAGGAGACCGTCTGCTGAGCGAGGAGGAACTGGAAGACGTCGAGACCAAGATCAGGAACCGTGGCTTTTATCCCTACAGGGTCGAACCTGACGAGCTCGATGCGCTGAGGAACGACCCGGAGATGGTCTCGGAGTTGTTTCGTTCCGTGATGATCGAGGAGTTCGGGCGCTGGCTGGCACTTGCGGAGGAGCGGCTCTCGGGTACCGGCATCCGTCTGTTTGTGATGCTTGGCAACGACGACGAACCCCGCCTCAAAGACGTGATCGCCGCCTCCAACGCCGCAGTCGATTCTGAGGAAGGCGTGGTCGACGTGGGCGAGACCTTCGAGATGGTGTCGTGTGGCTGGAGCAATCCGACACCCTGGGCGTCGCCTCGCGAAATGCCCGAAGAGCGGCTCGAAGCACACCTCGAGAGCCTGATCCTCCAGCTCAAGGACCCCAAGCTCGGAATCTTCAACTTCCATGTCCCGCCCTACGGGACAACCCTGGACGTGGCCCCCGTTCTCGACGACACGCTCAAGCCGGTCGTGAAGGCCGGCCAGATCATGATGGGGCCAGTCGGCTCGAAGGCAGTGAGGGCCGTAATCGAGAAGTACCAACCGGCTCTGGGCTTGCACGGCCACATCCATGAGTCGCGTGGCACTACCAAGCTTGGCAGGACGATCTGCATCAACCCCGGAAGCGCCTACTCCGAAGGAGTCCTTCACGGCGCGCTCATCGAGCTCTCAGCGGGAAAAGTGCAGCACTATCGCCTAGCCAGTGGCTGAGCCTCCAACTCTCCCAAGACCCCGGCGGGCTCAAGAGCTGAGAGGACCGCACTCATCACGGTGACGAGGGGTGGTCGGCAAAGCGAATGCGCACGTCGGCCGCGACGGCACCCTTCTGGAGGACGAACACGGGGTTGAGGTCCATCTCGGCGATCTCGGGCAGGTCGTCGACAAGTGCGGAGACCCGGTGAAGCATCTGGCGCAGCGCGTCGACGTCGAGAGCGGGCGCCCCCCGATAGCCGGTCAGCAGCCGGTACGACTTCAGCGACTGCAGCATGTCCTCGATGTCGCAGTCGGTGAGCGGTGCGATCCGGACGGCAACGTCCCCCAGCAGCTCGACCAGCGTGCCGCCCAGACCGACCATCACGAGCGAGCCGAGCAAGGGGTCGCGGTTCACACCCACGATCATCTCCTGTCCCGACTCGATCTGCTCCTGGACAAGAAACTCGGTGGCCGCTCCGGAGAGCCCGGCCGACTCCAAGTCGGCGCGAATCGCCAGCACCGCTTCTGCGGCGGCAGCGGGGGTCGTCACTCCGAGCCGGAGGCCGCCGACATCGCTCTTGTGGATCGCGGCGGCGACCTTGACGGCGACCGTGCACCCGAGCTCGGACTGGGCTGCCTCGGCCTCGCCCGGCGTCCGCACGCACACAGCGCGGGCCACCGCGATGCCGTACTGGTCGAGCAGCGCCTGGGCGTCGACCGCGGTCAGCCATCCGTCGCTTGCGCGGCGACCGGCTGCTGCCACGAGCGGACCAATCCGGTGGGCGTCGACGTCGGGTCGAAGCACCCTGCCCGCCCGCCGGCCCCTCCGGTCTTCCCATGCGATGCTCCGCCCCAGGGCGCGTGCCGCGTTCTCCGGGAACGCGAACGACGGGATGCCTGCCTCGCGGAGAGCTGGAGGCGGGCCCTCCCGGTTCATGAACACCGTGACCAGCGGCACGTCCCTGCTGAGCTCGGCGCGGGCTGCGATGAGCTCGGTGGCCACATCGCAGGAGCGAGTGATCAGGGGCGTGTTGAACATGACGATCAGGGCGTCGATCTCCGGTGCAGCCCCGAGGACGCGGACCGCTTGGCCGTACTGCTGTGCGGTGGCGCTGGCGATCATGTCGACAGGGTTGGATGCGCTCGCCTCCGGCGGGAGCAGGCTCCGCAGACGCCCCATGGTGAGCTCAGTGAGCTCGGGCACGACGAGCCCG
>Ga0224558_1001224_pt1 | contig 27543 bp, 16 predicted proteins | sample 714S32024metaG_FD_180682 | JGI IMG/M metagenome (GOLD analysis project Ga0224558, IMG submission 180682) | Peat soil microbial communities from Stordalen Mire, Sweden - 717 S3 20-24 | ecosystem: Environmental > Terrestrial > Soil > Wetlands > Peat | place: Sweden: Norrbotten County, Stordalen... | reverse complement strand
TGGCCATTGCACAACAGCTTAAGAAGCAGCTTGGCGCCGAGGTTCTTTTCATCGGGACGGCTCGCGGCATTGAGACGCGCCTCGTGCCGCAAGCTGGATTTCCTCTGGAGTTGATTCAGGTCGGCGCGCTGAAAAATGTCAGCCTGATGACGCGCGTGAAGACGATGTTCGATTTGCCGCGTGCGATCGCGGCTTCTTCCCGGATGCTCTCGGAGTTCGATCCCGAGGTGGTGATTGGAGTCGGGGGTTACGCCTCTGGACCGGCGATGGTGGCTGCGATTCGCCGCCGTCTTCCGACGCTTGCCTTTGAACCGAACGTTGTGCCGGGATTCGCCAATCGAATGATCGCGCGCTGGGTTTCCGCCGCCGCGGTGCACTTTGAAGAAACTTGCCGGTATTTTCCCAACTGCCGGGTGACGGGAGTGCCGGTGCGCGCGGCGTTCTTTGCGATTCCCGCGAAAGCCGGGGGAACGCCCACGCTGCTGGTTTTTGGCGGCAGTCAGGGGGCGCGGGCCATCAATCAGGCAATGACAACGCCCGAATCGCTGGCCGGCTTGCGTGCGAAGATTCCCGGGATCCACATCATTCATCAGACGGGGCAGCGCGACTATGACCATGTGCTGGCCGCTTATCAGCAGTCGGGAATCTCGGGCGAGGTCCACAAGTTCATCGACGATATGCCGGGCACGTTCGGGCGCGCCGATTTGCTGGTCTGCCGTTCTGGCGCCAGCACCGTGGGCGAGATTACAGCGGCCGGCAAGCCGGCGATTTTTGTGCCGTTCCCGGCCGCGGCCGACGACCATCAGAACGTGAACGCGCGGGCGCTGGAACGAGTGAGCGCGGCGGTGGTGGTCGAAGAAAGCAATCTGGGCGCGGCATACCTGGTCGACACGATTGCGGCGCTGATCGGCGATGCGGTGCGGCTGCAGAGCATGTCGGCGGCGGCAAAATCTTTGGCGCATCCTAAGGCCGTCGAAGAAATCGCGGAGATGGTCGCGCGTCTCGCCGCCGGTGGAGAGCATTGAACCGCAGAGATCGCTGAGTACGCAGAGATACCGGAGGGAAAACGCCAGCTAAGTCTTTACTCCGCGCTCTCCGCGATCTCCGCGGTCAAATGGTCTATCATCAGCGTTTGTTCGGGGCTAAGTTCTCATGTTCGCCAAGATTCAGCGCATTCATTTCGTGGGGATCGGGGGCATCGGCATGAGCGGGATTGCCGAGGTGCTGCTGAATCTCGGCTATCAGATTTCCGGCTCCGATCTGAAGAATTCGGCGATCACGCAACGACTTGCCGCGCTGGGCGCATTCACTTTCGAAGGACACGCTGCCGCCAACATCGCCGGCGCGGATGTTGTGGTCACAAGTTCGGCGATCCCGGTCGATAACCCTGAAGTCGCCGAAGCTCGCCGGTTGCATGTTCCGGTGATTCAGCGCGCCGAGATGCTGGCCGAACTGATGCGGCTGAAATACGGCATCGCGATTGCCGGCATGCATGGGAAAACCACCACGACTTCGATGGTCGCGGCGGTGCTGGCTGCTGGCGGGCTCGATCCGACCGTGGTGGTTGGAGGGCGCGTGGATGCGATGGGATCGAACGCGCGCCTGGGCAAGTCGCAATACCTGGTGGCCGAGGCGGACGAAAGCGACCGGTCGTTCCTGAAGCTCTCGCCGATTCTTTCGGTGGTCACGAACATTGACCGCGAGCACATGGACTGCTACCGCGACATGCACGACGTTCGCCGGACGTTTCTCGAATTTATGGAGCGCGTTCCGTTTTATGGCATGGTCGTCGGCTGCAATGACGACGCGGTGCTGCGGCGCTTGCTGCCGCGCGTGCATCGGCGGGTGACGACGTACGGGACAAGCCCGGGGTCGGATTTCCTGATCCGTACGGGGGCTCCGCTGGTTGGATCGTTGCAGGTTGGATCGGCGCCGGCTGCCGGAGAGCACAGCCCGCTCATCCGCTTCCAGGTGGCTTACAAAGAGAAAGATCTCGGAGAGTTCACGCTGCACGTTCCGGGCACGCACAACGTGCTGAACGCGACGGCGGCCATTGCGGTGGGCACGGCGCTCGACATTCCCGTGGAGCAGATTCGCTCCGCGCTGGACGGTTTTCGCGGCGTGGACCGGCGCTTCCAGCTCAAAGGTGCAGCAGCGGGCGTGAGCGTGATTGACGATTACGGCCACCATCCGACGGAAATCCGGGCCACGCTGGCCGCGGCTCGCCAGTGCGGATTTCGCCGCGTGCATGTGATCTTCCAGCCGCACCGCTTCACCCGCACGCGCGATCTGATGGAGGAATTCACGACCGCCTTCGCCGACGCCGACTCGCTCTGCTTACTCGACATTTATCCGGCCAGCGAGAAGCCGATCGAAGGTATCACGGCGGAGGCGCTGGCCAGCCGCATCGTTGGGGCAGGGAAGCGGAGCGTCGCGTTTGCTCCTTCTTTTTCGGACGCCGTTGCCGTGGTCGCTAATCTTGTTCAACCGGGAGACATGGTGCTGACGCTGGGAGCGGGGAGCGTCTCGCAGCTGGGGGCGATGATTCTGGAGAAGCTGGCGCCTGTCGCGAAAACAGAGTTGCCGGGGTAGAGACGCAGAGGGAGACGGGGCAAGCCCCGTCTCTACGGAAGAATTCCCGTCACAGGCAGCGGTCGAGCTGCGCTGGGCTTGGACGGGCGAGGGCGCCCGTCCCCACACGAACACCCGTCCCCAGACGAACACCCGTCCCCCCACGAACGCCCGTCCCCAGACGAACATTTCCACATGAGCATTCTTGCGCTCGCGTCCGAACCAACTTGGCACTGTCTCAATTCGCGAAAACCGGTTATAGTAATTTTGCTCAGCGGTTTTCTGTCGACAACTGACTCGAAAGAGTGGCGCGGACATCAAGTTCCACCGCGATACAGGAAGAACTGTATCCGCTTCCCGGCGTTTCTCAGCGCGAGGCTCTCGAGCGCGGGCCCTTCGACGACGCACGGCTGGTCGATCTGGAAGCGGAGCAGGAATCCCCATTTCTGCGCGGGCAAAAGCGGGTCTCGGTCCGGCGCGGATCACTTCCCCGAAAGACTGCCAATCGGCTGATGTGGGCCGGCGTGGCACTCGTCGTTCTTGCGATTCTGGGAGCTGCCGGCCTGGGCCTTTACCGCTACGGGAAGCACTCGTGGCGGTTTCGCATCGATTCCAGCGATCAGATCGAGGTTAGCGGCGCCGAGCACGTGGCGCACGCGCAAATCATGGAAGTGATGGGCGGAGATATTGGCCGCAACATTTTTTTCGTTCCGCTGGCGCAACGCAAACAGCAACTGGAGCAGATTGCGTGGGTGGAATCGGCGAGCGTGATGCGCTTTGTGCCGAATCGCCTGCGCATCGAGATTCATGAACGCACGCCGGTTGCCTTTGCCCGCATGGGCTCGCACATTTCGCTGATCGACGCCGGGGGCACGCTGATGGAACTTGCTGCGGGCGGCAAGCACAAGTATTCGTTTGCGGTGATTGCGGGCATGAATGCGGGCGAGCCGCTCTCCACCCGCGCGGCGCGGATGAAGAATTACAACACTTTGGTTCGCGAACTCGATTCGGGCGGCGCCCGTTATTCCCAGGAACTGAGCGAAGTGGACCTGAGCGACCCGGAAGACGTGAAAGTAATGGCCGCCGATGCGAACGGCGAAGTGCTGGTGCATCTCGGCTCGGGGAATTACCTCCCGCGCTACAAAACCTACGTGACCCATGTGCAGCAGTGGCGGCAGCAGTTCGACAAGCTGGAATCAGTGGACTTGCGCTATGACGGGCAGATCATCGTGAATCCCGACCTCGAGGGGATGACTCGGCAACCGGCGTTAACGCCAGCGGCGGCCAAAGCGGCGATGGCAGCGGGAGTGAAAACCGCGGCGATCGTGAATTACGAGAAATATGTGACGCATCCCGTGCCGGCGACTCCGGCGAAGAAGGAAGCGAAGCCCAAGGCGAAAGCCAGGGCGAAAGCCGCTGTACATCATGCTCGGGCTAAACCAGGTCCGGCAAAAGCAGCTTCGGCAAAAGCAGCCCCGGCAAAACTAGCTTCGGCAAAAGCAGCGCCGGCTAAACCAGCTCCGGCAAAAGCAGCGCCGGTTAAACAAGCGGCAGTCAGTCAAGTGGCGCTGAAGCCGAAGGGAAACGCGGCGCCAGTGGCTGCCGCGAAAAATTCAGCGGGGCCGCATCCGGTTGCGTCGTCGCCGCCCGCGGCTGTCACGGGACAGAAGAAACCGAGCGCTGCCATTCGGAAGGAGACTCCTCAGAACTAGCGATCATCATTATGCCGAGCGTTATTTATGCCGAATCATGAGCCCAATTTCATCACCGCCATTGACGTAGGCAGCGCCAAGACTTCCGTTCTGGTGGCCGAACTGAGCGAGAACGGATTGCGTTATCGCGGCCACGGGATCAGCGAATCGCGGGGCCTGCGCAAGGGCGTGATCACCGAACTGGACAAGGCCGTCAGCAGCATCCAGAAAGCGGTGGAGCATGCGGAAGACGTGGCGGGCATACCCATCGAGCACGCGCTGGTGGGGATTGCGGGGGCGCACATCCGCGGGATGAACAGCCACGGCGGGATTACTTTCGGGACGCGGTCGCGAGAGATCGGGCGCGAGGAAATTCGCCAGGCCGTGGATAAGGCGCGCACCGTGCCCTTGCCCGCCGATCGCGAAATTCTGCATTTGCTGCCGCAGGAGTTCATTCTCGACGATCAGCCGGGCGTGCAGGATCCCACGGGCATGATGGCCACGCGGCTGGAGGTGCGGGTACACATTGTGACGGCTTCTGCAAGCGCGACGCAGAATCTGGTGACGGCGGTGAACAAAGCCGGCGTGCACGTGGACGATACAATTTTTGAGCCGCTGGCGGGCGCGGACTCCGTGTTGCGGTCGGACGAACGCGAACTTGGGGTCTGCCTGGTCGATCTAGGCGCGGGGTCGTGCGATCTGATCGTTTTTCAGCAGGGAGCAGTGGCGCACACGGCCGTCATCCCCATCGGCGGCGACCACTTTACGAGCGATCTGTCGGTGGGCATGTGCACGGGGCTGGCGGCGGCGGAGACGCTCAAGAAAAACTTTGGCAACGCGGTGCCGACGCTGATCCCCGAGGGCAACGAAGTGGAGGTGCCGTCGGTGGGCGACCGGCCCTCGCGCATGATGCCGCAGCGCATGGCGGGCGAAATCCTGGAGCCGCGGGCCCGCGAGCTTTTTGAGTTGCTGCGCGAAAACCTGCGCCACGCGGGCGTTTTGGAGCACTGCATCGCGGGATTCGTGCTGAGCGGCGGAGCCTCGCGGCTGCCCGGGATTCTCGACGTGGCGGAATCGGTGCTGCGCAAGGCCGCGCGTCTCGCCTGGCCAACGCCGATGGCTCGGATGCCTTCGTTTTTGGCCGAACCGGAGTTTGCCACCGTGCTGGGCATGGCTTATTACGGGCACCGCGCGCGACTTGCCCGCGGCTTGCAGGAGCCGGGGTTTGGTTCGCGCATGAAGGCGCTGTTTGCGAGGAAGGGCGCGTGAGAGTTTGGGAATTCCGGTAGAGACGCGGCTTGCCGCGTCTCCGCCCGCAGCTGAGACGGGGCAGACCCCGTCTCTACAACCGATTTAGGAGGTGACGTATGAATGAAGACAACGGACTCCGCATCTGCTTCAACGAAGAAGCGCGCAACGACGCTCGCATCAAGGTCATCGGCGTGGGCGGCGGCGGCAACAACGCGGTCAATCGCATGATTGATTCGGGCATGGAACACATCGAATTCATTGTGGCCAACACCGACCTGCAGGCGCTGCGGATGTCGCGCGCCGCTACCAAGATTCAACTCGGAGTAAAGCTGACCAACGGACTGGGCGCCGGGGCCAATCCCGAGATTGGGCGCAAAGCCGCGCTCGAAGATTCGGACAAAATCATCGAAGCCATGGAAGGCGCCGACATGGTTTTCGTCACCGCCGGGCTCGGCGGCGGCACCGGCACCGGCGCGGCGCCGATTATCGCCTCGCTGGCCAGCGAAATGGGCGCGCTCACCGTCGCCGTGGTTACCAAGCCTTTTGCCTTTGAAGGCAAACGCCGCATGGGGCAGGCAGAGCGCGGTATTTCCGAACTCATGGAGTCGGTCGATACCACGATCGTGATCCCCAACGAAAAATTGCTGGCCGTGGCCGAGAACGCGGGCTTCTTCGAGTCCTTTCGTATCGCCGACGATATTCTTCGCCAAGGAGTGCAGGGCATCTCCGACATCATTACCATTCCGGGGATCATCAACCGCGACTTTGCCGACGTGAAGGCCATCATGGCGGGCATGGGCTATGCGGTGATGGGCACGGCAACCGCAGCCGGCGTGCACCGCACGGTGGAAGCCGCGCAGAAAGCCATTGCCTCTCCGCTACTGGAGGCGGGCGCGATCGACGGGGCTCGGGGCATTCTCATCAACATCACGGGCTCGAATTCGCTGAAGCTGGCTGAAGTGCAGCAGGCTTGCACCATCATTCAGGGCGCGGCTCATGAAGACGCGAACATCATTTTCGGCGCCGTTCTGGACGAGAAGATGAAAGACTCGGTCAAGATTACGGTGATCGCGACTGGCTTTAAAGAGTCGGAGATGCGTCGTCCGCGGCACCACGAGAACTACGATCCGGTTATCGTTTCGCGAGAGGTTTCGCATCAGGTTTCGCGCCAGCGGGATCACTTCCGCGAGCCCGAACCGGTGGCCGAGCCCGAGCCGGTGTTCGTGCCTGAACCGAACTTCGAGCCAGATCCCGCACCGGTGGCTTTTCAGGAATCGGAGCCGGTTAGTGCGCTGCACGCAGGCGAGGTGATTTCGCTCGATGCGATGCGGTCGGCCGCTCCCGGCTACCAGGTGGAGGATCTCGACATTCCAGCCTTCCTGCGGAAACGCAGCGAAGTGATGTAGGGGAAGGATAAACGCCGCCAGAAAATCGGAAAAAACGTGCGCCGTGGGTTCGCTTGCGATGACGATGTTTCGTCAATTGCCTATCGCGATCTCCCTGAACTCCGGGCCGCTCCAGCGCGAATGTGCAAACTGATGCAGTAACCTAGTACCTTTAAAGGTAACAAGGCGATCCGATTACCAAGGGGCGTGTCCCTCTCGCGAAATCACATTAAATGCAATCTATTCAGGTAGTTATCGTGCAGATTCCGCTGTGGGCACCTTTGTACTTTGGCATTGCGCCGATGGACATAAATCGCCTACTATCGGACAGTTGCAGGAGAGGCGCCTTCGGTTTCGTGATTTGGCGAGGCTTTTGCATCCAATTAACTGGGCCGACAGATGGACTAAGCAGCAGATTGGCCGAGTACGACCGGGGATGGTGAAGTGACGTTTAGGGCCTGGTTTCTTCGTCTCGCATTTTTCTTAGGATTGGCAATGCTGCTGGAAGCGAGTGGCATCGCAGCCAGCGTCAACCCGCCTGCGCTCACACCGCACCGAAAAGCTCGCGGGGTTACGGAAAATCAGCACGCGAAAAAACGCATGCGAACCCTGGCGCGGAGCCGCGCTCGGCGCTCGCCATATGCCAGAACGAGTTCTGGCGCGACGCGCTTTTCGAGCACGCGTTCTTCCGGCACACGTTATTCCGGTACCTCTTCTTCCGGCACCTCTTATTCCGGTACCTCTTATTCCGGTACCTCTTATTCCAGTAGCTCTCGCCGGCATCGTTATTACGAGCGGTTCCACACCAGTTCGTTCGCATCCGATATTACCGAAGGTGATGTGACCGGCGGCGAAGATCCCGTGGTTCGTCAGGCCGCGATCGATGCCCTGGGCAACATGAACGGCACGGTGGTGGCGATCGAGCCGACCAGCGGACGCGTGCTCGCGATGGTGAATCAAAGGCTCGCGCTTTCAAGCGGGGCGCAGCCTTGCTCGACCATCAAACTTTCCGTGGCTCTGGCGGCACTGAGCGAAGGCGTGATCGACGAGCAAACGGAAGTTGCGCTGGGGAGCCGCAGCCGCATGAATCTAACGGAGGCATTGGCGCACTCGAACAACGCCTACTTCGAAGCGGTCGGGCGCAAACTGGGCTTCGAAAAGGTGCAATACTACGCGCACCAATTCGGGCTCGGCGAACTCGCCGGCTATCACATTCCGGATGAGCAACTGGGGACGTATCCAGAAACAGAAATTCCCGCCAAACTTGGCGGCGTGAGCAAGATGTGCTCATTTGGCGAGGGCATCTCGATGACTCCGCTGCAACTGGGCGCGCTGGTGACGGCGATTTCAAACGGCGGCACGCTCTACTACCTGCAACATCCGACGAGCCCGGAGGCCGTGGCCAACTTCCAGCCTCGGGTCAAGCGCCATCTCGACATCGAGCCGGTGATTCCCGAACTCTCCGACGGCATGGCCGGAGCGGTCGCCTACGGCACGGCGCGCAGCCTGCGTTTGAATTTTAACGAAGAAACGATCTTAGGCAAGACGGGCACGTGTTCGCACGCCGGCACGCGCTTCGGATGGTTCGCCTCATATGCCAACACCGACATCGGACGCATTGTGACCGTCGTCTTCCTGCAGGGCGGACGTTCGGTGTTCGGGCCCAAAGCGGCGGAGATCGCAGGACGCATGTACCGCAATCTTTACGACCACAACTTCTTTGTGGCGGGGGCGGCGGGAATCAGCCCAGCTGAACCGGTGCAGAAGGCGAGTAGCGTAAGTACGCGGCAGTAACTCCCGCACGCAGGCGGTGCGCGGAAGGCTCACCTAAAGCGGCGCTAAAGCGCTCATATATTGGTGACGCCATGCGGCGCGGCTTGAAGTGGTCTTCCCAAGGCCGAAGTGAAGCCAAGAGTTGTTGAGCAGTCTGAGACGGGGCAAGCCCCGTCTCTACGAAACCGGTTTTTCCGCAGCCGTTTTTCCCAGCCTGTGAAGCCGTATCCTTTCCTAAGATCGCCCGAATCAACGTCTGCCACAGCCTGTGATGCCGCAGGCTTCCCTCTTACCAGAGGGCTTACTGCTTCACCTCATCCTTGGCGACCACGCCGTCCCTGATGGAGACGATGCGGTGGGCGTACTCGGCGATGTCGTGCTCGTGGGTCACCAGTACGATCGTATTGCCTTCGGCGTGGAGGCGATCGAACAACGCCATGATCTCGTTTCCGGTTTGTGAGTCGAGATTGCCGGTCGGTTCGTCGGCGAGGATGATGGCCGGCTTATTGACCAGAGCGCGGGCGACGGCCACGCGCTGGCGCTGTCCGCCGGAGAGTTCGTTGGGCTTATGGTTCATGCGGTCTTCCATGCCGACCGATTTAAGTGCGGCCTGGGCGCGCTGGGCGCGCTCATCGGCAGGAACGCCGGCATAGATCAGCGGCAGCTCCACGTTGTGCAGCGACGTGGCACGGGCGAGCAGATTGAAAGTCTGGAAGACGAAGCCGATTTCCTTATTGCGGATGCGGGCCAGTTCGTCGTCGTCGAGTTCGCTGACCAGTTGTCCGTTGAGCCAGTATTGGCCTTTGGAAGGCGAATCGAGACAGCCGATCAGGTTCATCAGGGTGGACTTGCCGGAGCCGGACGGGCCCATGATGGCGACGTATTCGTTGCGCTGGATGCGCAGGTTGATGCCGCGAAGCGCATGCACCTGTTCCGAGCCCATATCGTAGGTCTTCCACAGATCCTCGGTGGTGATCATGTAGGAGTTGGGCGCAGCCCGATTCGCCGGCTTATCGATTGGGAAAACCTCGGCAGTCGCCATCTTGTTGTCCTTCTCCGGATTGGGCTCGGGCACGCACGCTCCTATAGCCGTTCTATGTTCGACGTTCCAACCTCGCAGAGGTTGGGTGTCAGGTGTCAGGTCTTAGGTCTCAGGTCTTTGAACTTCGGGTTTTCCTGAGACCTGGGACTAAGACCTGACACCTTTTTCCTAACTGCCTTCGTCTTCCTTTTTCGGGGCCGAGTTATCTATTTTGACGCTCGTCCCCGGCTTCAGCGTACGTAAAACCTTGTAGCTACCGGTAATGACTTCGTCACCCTCCTGCAAGCCTTTGGTGACTTCGATATCCGTGGTGCCACTGATGCCGGTATCCGCCGGAACGAATTCGGCTTTCTTGTTGCGGATCACGAACACGCCCTGAACTTCTTCCTTTAGCTTGGACGCGTCCGAGGGAGCGCTGGCGGCGGCCTGCACATTGCTGTTGCGTTTGCCTGCGTCTTTGTCTTTGGGCGAGAGATCTGCCTGGGTGCGGACGGTGAGGCTCTGAATCGGAATGCTGAGCACGTTGCTCCGGGTCGCGGTCGTGATTTTGGCGGTCGAGGAGAGGCCGGGGCGCAGGTCCGCTGGCGGATCGGTGAGCGTCACGACGACTTTGAAGTCCTTGGCTTCTTCGCTGGTCGAGGTGGACTGAGAGGTCGCGACGCCGGTGGAGCGGACAATGGCGTTGTCGCCGATTTCGCTGACCACGCCGTGGAAGACCTTGTGGGAGATGGCATCGATGGTCACTTCAGCAGGCTGGCCGAGGCGGACATTGACGATGTCGGTCTCGTCCACCTTGACCTCGGAGGTGATCACGGACATGTCGGCGATGGTCATCAGCGTACTGCCGGGTGAATTCTGGATGCCGGGAACCACGGTCTCGCCTTCGCGCACGGGAAGGTTGGTGATGACTCCGTCGAAGGGCGCTTCGTAAGTGGTCTTTTGCAGCACGTCGGAAACCCGCGTCAGGTTTGCCTGATTCTGCGTGATGTGCTTGTCCATCGAATCTTTCTGTGCTTTAGCCTGGGCGACACGAGCCTCGGCTTGGGCAAGCCCGGCATCGGCTGACTCCCACGCAGCTTTCTTGACGTCGTAATCCTGCTTGGCGATGAGGGCGGCCTTGTACAGACCCTGGGCGCGGTCCCAGTCGAGCTTGGCGTGGACGGCGTCGGACTTGGCGCGGTCCAAGTCGGCGCGCGAGGTCTTCAGGGCGGCATCGGCCGCAACCGCGTCGGTTTCCGCCGCCTGCACGGAGGCGCGATTGAAATTGACGTCGGCCAACGGCTGCACGTTCTCAAGCTGCGCCAGCAACTGCCCCTTCTGCACGCGGTCGCCTTCCTTGACGTGCAGCTTGACGATCCTGCCCATGGCATTGGCTCCGATGTTGGCGTAGGTCTTGGGCTTGATTTCACCCGAGGCGCTGACCACCGCGGCCAGGTTCTGCTTTTGCACTTTCCCGGTCTGCACGGTGACCAGGTTTTTCTGGCTCTGGTAAACCGTGACGGCGACGATGATGCCGAGGACCAGGGTCGCGCCCACTCCGATCAATACTTTTTTCCAGGTTTTCATGACTAAGTGTTTACGACCGTGTGTTTACGACCGACCTGCCGGGTCCGGCCGCCACGTCAGCAGACGGCTCCAAATTCCGGGCTCGCCTCGTTTCCGGCCTAACTCTCCAACTTAACCCCGGGTTCTGTTTTAGAACGGCGAGAGCGCACCGCGCGTGCCCACGAACAGTTACGTTGAGACGAGCAGGAAAGTTCCCGCGTTCCCGCGAACAAAATCTCTCCCTGCGGCGCTCCGGTTGGCTAACTGAGGGGAGACCCGCGGCAGGTTTTATTATACCGTGCCGAGTGTATGGTCATCGGCCTGCGCAGCGTTCCCCTGTTCGGCCCGCAAGACGCGGATTCTTAAGGGATTTAGAAGAGGGGCTCCAGGCAGGAAATCTTTTCTTCACAGGCCACTTCTCCTTGCCTTGTTGTATCCAATGAACATAGAATTAGACAACCGAAGTCTTTTGTTGAGGTAGGCCGTTCTATGCTCTCCCTTGGCTTTCGAGATCGTTGCTCGGTTGGTGTGCTGGCTGGCGTGATGGCACTGGGTTTTGCTGCCTTCTCCCAAGCCCAGAACAAAGACGCGAAGAGCTCCGATGACAAAGCGGCGGCTGCCCAGGAAAACCAGAGAGATCCGCTAACGCGCCCGATCCCGGAAAAGCAGAGACAGAAGAACGCCAAGGCGCTCAAGATTGAGCTGAGCAAGACTTACAGGAAGTGGCTGGACGAGGACGTGCGGTGGATTATCACCGACCAAGAAAGATCCGCCTTCATGCAGCTCTCGAACGACGAAGAGCGCGACCAGTTCATTGAGGCCTTCTGGCAACGCCGGGATCCCACGCCGGACACGGAAGAGAACGAATTTAAAGAAGAGCACTACCGGCGCATCGCGTATGCCAACGAGCACTTTGCGGCCGGCATCCCCGGTTGGAAGACCGACCGCGGCCGGATCTACATCGTGTTCGGGCCGGCGGATGAGATCGAAGCTCACCCCTCCGGCGGCCAATACCAGCGCCCCACGGAAGAAGGCGGCGGCGAGACCTCGACCTTCCCGTTTGAAACATGGCGTTATCGCTACCTGGAGGGAATTGGCCAGGAAGTGATCATCGAGTTCGTCGACAGCTGCATGTGCGGCGAGTATCGCATGACGATCGACCGCTCGGAAAAAGATGCCTTGAAGATGACCCCGAATGCCGGCCTAACAATGTACGAATCAATGGGCATGGCGAACAAGACGAGCCGGTTCTCCGGCGGCAACGGTCTCGAGCAGCTGGGTGCCGGGCCGATGGGTGCTAATTTGCAGGCCAAGGAATTCGACCGCCTGGAGCAGTTTGCCAAACTGCAGGCGGCGCCGAAGGTGAAGTTCAAGGATCTGGAAGAAATAGTCAGCCACAAGATCAGCGTCAACCTGATGCCCTTTGATGTGCGCGCCGACTTCGTGAAGGTGACCAGCGACACGGTGCTGGTTCCGGTCACGATTCAGATCAAGAACCGCGACGTGACCTTCCAGAACAAGGAAGGCGTGGAGCGCGGCACGGTCAATATCTTCGGGCGCGTGACCACGCTCACGGGCAAGATCGTGCAAACCTTTGAAGACACAGTGCAGATGGATGTGCCGGTGGAACTGCTGCCGAAGACTGCCGAAAATGTTTCGGTATACTGGAAAGCGCTGCCGCTGCGCGTCAGCCAAAATCGCTACCGTCTGGACATCGTCGTCAAGGACGTGAACGGAGATCGCACGGGGAGTTGGAGCCGAGCGATCCAGATCCCGGACTTCAGCGAGGACAAGTTGAGCAGTTCAACCCTCATCATTGCCGACCAGATGGAACCGGTGGCGACGAAGAACGTAGGCACGGGCTCGTTCGTGATCGGGACCACAAAGGTGAGGCCGCGCGTGGCGCCTTCCGACGGCAAGCCCATCCTGTTCAAACGCAATCAGAAGCTGAATTTCTGGATGCAGGTATACAATCTCAGCGTGGACGAGAAGACGCACAAGCCATCGGCCACGTTCGAATACAATGTAACGAACGCCAGCAACAAGGCAGTCATCCATACCGTCGAGTCGACGGACACGATGGGCAATGTGGGCGATCAGGTCACGCTGCAGAAGACGCTTTCCGCCGCCAACCTGCCGCCGGGCTTGTACAAGATCGAGATCAAAGTGAACGACAACCTTTCCAAGCAGATGGTGGATCCAACGGCGACCTTTGCCGTCGAGTAAGCTGCTGCCTGGTTCCCCAGAGGTGGTAGGCGAGATGTTCCGAAAGCCCGGGTTCCTCCTAGTCGTCGCCGTCAGTGTTATGACCGTGGCTCTTCCGGCATGGTGCGGAACTGCCCAGGGCGCGATTTTGGGTGCGATATCCGGGTACGTTCGCGATGCGAGCGGCGCGCCGCAAATGGGCGCGGCGGTGGAAGTACTGGGCTCGGCCGCCCAGGCGCTGAAGGTCTTCACCGACGATCGCGGCTTCTACTCGGTGGCAAGTCTGCTGCCGGGAACCTACAGCATCAAGGTGAGCGCGCCTTCGTTCCTCCCGGCGCTGCGCGAGAAGATCGGCGTGCGTGCCGGCGTGAAGCGGATGGTGAATGTCAGGCTGACCACGCTGTTCGAGGCCATCCAGTTGGTTCCGTTGCGCAGTCCGGTGGACGACGACGACTGGAAGTGGACGCTGCGGTCGGTGGCTAACCGGCCCATCCTGCGGGTGCTTGAAGATGGCACGACCGTGGTGGCGCAGAGCGGCGAGTCAGCCGCTGACCACGACTTGAAAGGTACGGTGACCTTCCTGGCGGGATCGCCGGGGCAGGGTTTCGGCAGTCCCTCGGATATGACCGCCGGCTTTGCCGTGGAGCGGTCGCTGCTCTCGAGCGGCACTCTGCGGCTCAACGGCAACCTCGGTTATGAACCCGACGGCCAGGGCATCCCGGCGGGGGTGCTCCGAACCACCTACACCAACAGCTTCAACGGTGTTCTTGAACCTTCGTTGGCGATTACGGCCCTCAGGCTGAATTCGCCTGACCTGAACACGATGCCCGGCGCCACGCTGCAAGCGCTGTCGGTAACCAGTTCGGATCGGATCGTCCTCGGCGACATGCTGGAGATGAAGTTCGGCAGCGAGTTGCAGACCATCCAATTTATGGGGCGGGTAAATGCCTTCAAGCCCTTCGGATCGGCCGATCTGCACATCACGCCGAACACCGTGCTGGAATATCAATACGCGAGTGCAGTCCCGAATATGGGAGTGGAGGATCGTTTCGGCGAGGAAGGTTTCGATTCGGCTTCGTCGGACTTGAGCGAAACTGCGCCGCGTATGAGCATGACCGGGTTTTCTCCGGCGGTAGAACGGGCCCATCACCAGGAAGTGTCGATCTCCCAGCGCATCGGCAAGAACAACATGCAGGTCGCCTTCTACGCCGACAGCCTGGTCGACCCGGTGCTTACCGGAGCTGGCGAAATGACGGCCGAATCCGGTGAAGTGTTGCCCGATGTGTACTCCGGCACATTCAGCTATCAGGGGAACGATTACGCGACGCGGGGGATGCGAGTCGTGCTCCAGCGGAAACTGTTGTCGGATCTGACCGCAACCTTGGATTATGCCTACGGAGGCGTCCTCGACCTATCGCGCCCCGACGTCCAACTACAAGACGCGCGGCAGTGGATTCGCGCGGAGCAACGACAGGCTGTGGCGGCGAAGTTCAGCGGAACTGTGCCTAAGGCGAAGACGCGCTGGATGGCCTCCTATCGGTACACGGGCGGCCGCGTGTTGACGCCGGTCGACCTGTTCGATACTTCGGCGGGCCAGTCCGATCCTTATTTGAACCTCTGCATCCGGCAACCGATTCCGGTCGGCCTGCTCGCGCGACACATGGAGATTCTCATGGACGTGCGGAATCTTCTCGCGCAGGGTTACGTGCCCGTGATGGGAAGCGACGGTCGCACTCTTTATCTAGTGCAATCGGCGCGCTCGATGCGCGGTGGCGTGGCCTTCAGCTTCTAGAATAGGTAGATCCGCACTCTCCGATGCCATAGATTTCCTGCGCCGACTTCCGGCGATTGCTTCGAGCGCTCGCCGCCCATGCCTTCCGCCGACTCACAGCCGTATCCTGGCGACAGGTTCCGATGCCGGTCCGCTTCCCGAACTTCCTCTTGTGAGGTTTGACACTGATCTTTCGCGCGCACTCGTTTATAATTCCGCGTTCTCAAGTGGAACGGTATTTGCTTCTCGCGGAACCTGGGTCTGTTTGGCGCCGCGACGACTAAGGAGGACCAGGAATGAAACGGCATTTATTGGTGGTGTTCGTTCTGCTTTCGGCAGCCATACTCGTGGGCCAAACGTTTCGTGGGACAATCCTTGGCTCCGTGACGGATCCCTCCGGAGCATTCGTGGCCGGAGCGACCGTCAAAGTGCGCAACGAGGCGACGGGGCTGGAGCGCACGACCGTAACCAGCGGCGACGGCAGCTACAGCGTCTCTGAGTTGCCCATCGGCACATACTCTGTCTCCGTAACCCGGACTGGCTTCCAAACCGCCGTCACCAACAAAGTCGAAGTGGACGTGGCTACCGAGCGCCGTGTGGACACGCAGTTGAAAACCGGCCAGGTCACGCAGACGATTGAAGTCTCCGGCGGAGACCTTCCGCAGATCGAAACCCAATCCAATGACCTGGGCGGTGTGTTGACCAGCAAGGGAGTTGAAGACCTGCCCATCAACGGCCGCGATTACACCAAGTTGATCTTCTTGAATCCCGGTGTCGCAGGTTCGCCCGATCAGATCACGGACTCGCCCGGATCGTTTGGCGAATTCTCCATGAACGGGGCCCGCGGACGCTCCAATAATTACCTGCTCGATGGCACCGACATGAACGACGGCTATCGCAACGACCCCGCCATCAACCAGGGTGGCGTCTTCGCGGTGCCGTCCGCCATTTTGCCCATCGGCGCAGTTGACGAAATGAAGGTGCTCTCCAACTTTCAGCCCGAGTACGGCCGCAACGCTGGCGCCGTTGTGAACATCGTCACCAAGAGCGGAACGAATAAATTGCACGGAGAGCTCTTCGAATATTTTCGCAACGACGCCCTCGATGCTCGCAATTACTTCGATGATGTGTCGCAGCGGGCGCCTTTCCATAACAATCAGTTCGGCGGCGCTTTCGGCGGTCCGATCGTGAAGGACAAAACCTTCTTCTATGCTAACTACGAAGGTCAGCGCGAGAGGGTGGGAACGGTGACCCTCGCGTGTGTGCCCGATCCAGCCCAGATCTCGGCTGACCTTACAGCGCTGGGACCTTTAGCCAGCTCTGTTACCCAGAAGATGCTTAAGTTTTGGCCTGCGCCAAATATTCCTGGAACATACAATAATCCCAGCCTCACTCCAGGACAGGGTGAAGATGCTGGATGCCCCGCGGGACCCAATGCTTCGCTCATCACCCCTTCGTACAACAACCTGAGCAGTGTGATCGCTAAGATCGACCACAATTTCAATACGAACAACATCCTGACTGGTCGTTATTTCTTTGGGGACAGCACACAGTCTTTCCCGCTGGCGCTAACGGCTTCGGGGGGACAACTTCCCGGCTTCAATACCATCACCCCGACTCGTGTCCAATTGGTCGCTCTCTCCTACGTCCACACTATCGGCGTGAATAAAGTGAACGAGGTGCGCTATGGCTGGAACCGCTTCGCTGAAGGATTCTTCCCTCAGGACGAAAGCTTCCATCCCAGCTCAATCGGACTCTGTGCTGCAAGCTCAACCGCCGATTGCTTGGGCGGCGGCCCGCACGACTCCGGTCTGCCCATCACTCTGGTTTCGGTGACGCCTACTGGCGCCACCAGTTTCTTTGCACAACCCGGCACGACCTCCGCCGACCCGCGCGCCCGCGTCGATACCAACAATCAGTTCGTAGACAGCTTTTCCTGGAAGATCGGAAAACACGACGTCAAAATGGGCTTTGAGTTCCGCCGCACCAGCATTAATCAACAGGAATTCCAGAAGTACTTTCGCGGCCGCCTGAAATTCTCAAACTTGACCACTTTTCTGGAAGGAATTCCTCAAGGGGGCGGCTTTGGCAGTCTCCAGTACTCGACGACGGGCTCCACCGGGCGCCATACTTTCGAAAACAGTTACGGCTTGTACGTTCAGGACAGCTTCCGGCTAAATCCGCGGCTCACGCTGAACTACGGTCTCCGGTGGGACTACTACGGTGTGGTTCAGGAAAAAAACAACCTCTTCGCCAACTATATTGTATCGAGCTTCAACCCTTCGACCGACATCGGCACCGGTGCATTGCAGCAGGTCGGCACCAATGGATTGAATGGCCTTTATCAACCCGACTATAGAAATTTTTCACCCCGTGCCAGCATCGCCTGGGACGTCGCCGGCAAAAGCAAGACTGTCATCCGCGCCGGAGTCGGTCTTTTCTACGACGCCTTCTCTCAGGATATGTTTCTGGGCCACTTGCCCTATCCCGCCTACTATGCCCCCGGTCCTGCGTACGGTAACTTCGGACCTGCTCCGATAACGGCGGCCGGAGTTAGCGCCCAAACTCTCAGTACCGGTATCCAACCCGGCCAAGCCATCTATGGCACTTCGGGTTGCAATATCGAAGTGGAGTGCGACATTTTCGGGGTTGACCAGCACATAAAAACGCCCTACATGGAGAACTACAACATCAACATCCAACAGCAGATCACGAATAAGACAACGCTCCAGATCGGCTATGTGGGATCGCAGGGCCACCGGCTCTTCCGCTTCTACGACATCAACCAACCCACCCATGCGGTGGTTACTGCGGCTGACTTGGCCTGCACGCCCGCTCCTTGCGTTGATGATTTCAGCGTGCCGCGCCCCTTCAGTTCTCCTTACGGTGTAGGCACTCTGACTAAAGAGGGTGCGCTTTACATCTTCCAGGAAAAATCCACCGGGAAGTCAAATTACAACTCGCTGCAGGTCAGCTTCAAAGTTAACGGATGGCACGGTATCACATCGGTGGTTAACTACGTCTTTTCGAAGTCCCTCGACAACTCCAGCGACCTCGAAGACTTCGTGGTCAACGCGGCTCAGCCTCAGGACAGCAACAACCCGCAGGCGGAAAAAGGGCCATCAAACTTCAACATCCCCCATCGCCTCACATGGGTGTTTGGCTACGAGTTGCCGAATTATGCCGGAAGAATGCCTAAGCTACGCAATGGTTGGGGTTTCGACAGTACCGTTTCGCTGCAAAGCGGCCAGCCGTTCACGCTGAACTACAACGCCGAAGATGACTACAGTGGGGGCGGAGAAGGCTACGACCGGCCTGACGTAGTGGGTCCCATCGTCTATAACAAGCACGATCCGGCGAACTTCCTTGACCTGTCCGCGTTCGCCATGCCTTGCACCAACAACGGAACTATTTCGGGCTTCGCGTCCGACTGTGTACCCGGAACGCGCCATTACGGAGATCTGGGGCGCAACTCGCTGGTAGGCCCGACTTACAAACAATGGGACTTCGCACTCTACAAGAACACGGGGATCACCGAGCGTGTGAGCATGCAACTACGTGCCGAGTTCTTCAACATACTCAACCATCCCAACTTCTCGAGTCCGTTGTTGCCGAATTTTATCGCTGACCCAGCCTCCAACTACATAAAAGGCGCACCGGGCTTCGCACAGGGGCCGACGAGCCCCGTTCCGCGAGAGGTTGGTGCTGGCTTCTACCACATCACTGCCACGGGCGACGTCGGCATCGGCAATCCGTTCCTGGGCGGCGGAGGACCGCGCGGCATTCAGCTGGCCGCCAAGCTCAGCTTCTAGCGAGTACAATTTCTTTCCCGGCTCCTCCCGCGAAGGTGCGGGAGGAGTTTTTCTTTGCAAATAGTTGTGTTTCCCACTTCTCCCCCCAACTGGGGTACACTTTCACAACGTATGGCTGAGAAAACCACAACTACTGAGAGGCGTGCGCTCCAGCGGGTGCCAGTGCGTGTCCCGGTCAAGGTGCGTCACGAGGGTTCTGAGCACGCGGGCTTGACTCGCGATCTGACTTCGTCGGGGATCTTTCTCTATTCCGAGTCGGAGGTGAAAGCAGGCTCGAAGCTCGAACTGGTCATCATGCTGCCTCCCGGCCTGGGATTGGGGCCGGGAGGATGGACGCTCTGCCAGGCCTCGGTGGTGCGGGTGCAGGAATCGGGCAAGGGCATGGGCGTTGCCGCGACCATTGACCGCATCGAGATGTTGCCAGAGATCAGCTGAAAGGCAGGGGGATCGTGCTCAAGGCCAGGCGCCGCCATCAGGCAGCTTTTTCTCAATTTGATCCAGCAGTGAAAATAAGTTCACCCCCCACGAAAGTTTACTTCACATTGCCCTATCGATGGTGCAATAATGGCCCGCTTCAAAAGTAAAAGGCGGAGTGGGGCGCCTTTTCCAGGCAGGTAGGTCATGTGGATTGAAAAACTGAGCGATGGCGTCGTTGAACTGGACACGGCGATCGGGCCTCGATACGTACGGCCGAATCTCGTGGAACGCGCGTATCTGATTTGGACGTTTCGAAATTTTTTCTCGCTGCCACAGCAAGTGCTGCGTCCGTGGGAACGCCGATTGATTGATCGTCTGTGGAGCGAGAACAACTTCGTGTCCATGCCCGCAGTGGGTGCAGACGAAAGACCGGTCATCGGAAGAATCGAGTGGCGCGTACCGGCTCCGGCAGAGGTTGTGCCCATTCGGAAACCGGTGTCCGGTTCGAAACCGGCGGCAGCGGAGCAAAGCCGGGAAGCCGCCTCAGCGTAGTCGCGAAGCGGCGCGCCGCTGCGGGATCAGGTTGGGTTCAAGCTCGTTCCAATTCCATTGGGGTGAGACGTCTTCGTTCGGAAGTATTTCGTCTTCCTGCGGCGGACCGGGCGTGTGCATTCGGTGCGCAGGCAACCAGGATGTTGCCGCGGACTCAGGCCTTATTCTCAGGCTTGATTTCAGGCTTAACTTCAGCCTTGGCCTCGTGATCCTTCATACCATCTTTCAGTGCGCGAATGCCTTCACCCAGACCCTTGCCCAACTCCGGCAATTTCTTGGGACCAAACACCAGCAAGGCGATAAAGAAGATCACCAGCAGGTGCATGGGTTGAAACAAACCTTCAAACATAAAGCCTCCGAACCGGAGATGCTGACCGAAAGCACCGGCGAGCACAACCACTATGTAGTGTACCCTAACTGATCGCCGGCAGTCTCTTTGGTTCCCGGCACGATCGCTACCCTCCCTGGCTCGCTGGGCCATGACCCTAAGAATTACTTCGGTGACCTATCGGCGACACCGCAGCCGGACTATTTTGGGCACAGGGCGATTTTCGCGCGTCAAAAGCGCCAATAGCGCCGGAGGGCTTCGTGAAACGCTGTGTCCTGAGATGGCTTTTGCTACTGCTGGCGGCCGGCTCCTTGCAGGCTGAACAAGCTCCGCCCACGGCCGCCTCCGACGCCATTTTCCTGTGGCTGGCGGGGGGCATTTCGAGCGCGCGGATCGAGCGCCTGATGCAGAGGCAGAACGGCCAAACGCGGGACGATGCCCGGAACCTTGCATGCCACGTCACGCCGCCATGCACCCGCGCCCTGCAAAAGGCAGGGGCTGACTCGGGCTTGATTCAGAGTCTGGTGCGCCAGAGTCCGGACCGAAAGTCAGGCGCCAGCGCCGCCTGCGCCTGCTCCAGTCCCGCGGCACAGGTTGCCGCTCTGGTTCACGACAAGAACTTCGATGCCGCCGAAGACAAAATCCGCGCCTTGCTTCGCGACGATGCGGACACTTCTTCGGCGAATAATGCTGCGCTGCATTTTGTTCTCGGAACCGTCCTGCGCCGGCAAGGCCGGTTCGACGACGCACTCGAACATATTACGGAATCTTCGCGCCTGATGCCCGGTTTCCCCGAAACGCACAGCCAGTTTGCTTACCTGTTTTACCGGACCGGCGACGCCGAGGACGCCCTCGCCGAAGCGCGGACCGCCCTCAGCATGGATCCCGCCAACGCCGAGGCCTACCGCTACCTTGGACTCGCGCTCTACGCCGAGGGCCACTATGATGCCGCCCTGCACGCCTTCGAAGAATCTCTGACGCGCGAACCCGCCGGCTCGCTCGCGAACGCGGACGTCTACTTCGATATGGGAATCACGCACCGCGATCAGGGAGATCTGCGCCGCGCCGCCATCGCCTATCGCCACGCCCTCAGCCTGCGTCCTGAATTCTGGGAGGCGCACAGCAACCTGGGCGTCGTCCTGCACGATCAGGGCAAGCTGGATGAGGCAATCGCGGAATATCGCTTAGCCAAGCGCCTCAGCCCCGAAGAAGCCAGCGTCCGCAACAACCTGGGAAATACTCTTTGCGACAAGGAAGACTTCGATAGCGCGATCACGGAATTCAAGGATCTCTATCGTCAGAGTCCGGAGTGGGAGGGGGGTCACAACTGCCTGGCCCGCGCCTACATGTCCAAGCGTGACTACCCGACTGCCATTCGCGAGCTACAGGCTGCCATCGCCGCCAATCCGGCCGGAGCGGCCGAACACCGCGTTCTGGGGCAGGCGCTCCTGCTTTCGGGAAAAGACCAGGAAGCCGTGGAGGTGCTGCGCAAAGCAGTTTTGCTCAATCCGGAATCCGGCCTGGCCCACCACTATCTCGGCACCGCCCTGGTGAATACGCAACAACTAGCTGGGGCCGAAAAGGAGTTTCGCGAGGCCCTCCGCCTCGAGCCCAGCGCCCAGAATCACTATTCCCTCGCCGCCTGCCTGATGGCTCTTAACCAATACGAAGAGGCTCTCAGAGAACTCGAAATCGCCTCCCGCCTGGATCCCAGCCAGAACCTTTACCGGGCCCGTATGCAGGAGGTCGTCCGGCTGATCACGAGCTCGAAGTAACTCTCCCGCAAGATGCAGCATCGGAGGTTACCTTCGGCATGTACCTACGTGTTTCGCCCTCCACCCACCAACAAACCTAAAATATGATGAGAAAACGCGGTGCTTGTAGCGCCGCCGGGACGATTCATGGAAACCACCGCTGCCAAACCAGCCCTAGAGAAGTCCGTCAACCCTGCTGCACTCTCTACTGCACTACCCACTCCAGAGCGGCAAAGGCCGCAGGGGCCCGCGCCGGCAGTCCCCAGGGAGCCGGAGCACAAGACCATCGGCTATGGCATGCCTTGTTCGCGTTGCCGAGCCTACTATCCGGCTGACATGCGCGTTTGTCCGATCTGCAAGTCGCCGGACCGGGTCTCGCCGACCGCACCGTTGGCGCATGCGTATTCCGTGGCTTCCGCTGCGTCGCAGCCTGCGTCGCACCTCACGACCGGCACGCAGATCACCGGCACGCAGATCGTCGCCACGCAAAACACCGGCACGCAGATCGGTGACGACCGCGAGCGCTTCCTCAAAGAGCTCAAGTCACAGGCCTTCGCTTCCCACACTCAGATCAACGCCACGGCCACGTTCCGTTGCGTTCTGGAACACCAGCACAGCGGGGCCACCGAACCGGCCGCCGTCTGCCATAGCTGCTACGGCGAGGCGCGCCAGCAGGCTGACCGCATGGAAGCGGCTCTCCACCTGGATGCGAACGAAGCAGCAAGGATTGTCTATGAAGCGGTATGGGCTGACACGTCCGATCCCAATCTCACTTACTTGAACGCCGCTACCGCACTGCTGTCGGAGTTGCGCAAACGCGCCGGCATCGGCCTGCTGCTGGGCGCGAATCAGCCCTTGGCGCACTAGCCGCAGCGCGCCGGGCCTACCTATTAACTCAAAAGGTAGTGAGCAAGTACCGGGTGCGGGTACGCCTCGGAACTGCCCCAATCACGTACTGGGCGGGGCGGGTGTCTGTGGTGGCCGTCACAGCTTGGGTGTGATGAAAAAGGTTTGCTCAGCGGGAATGGAAGCTCTTAAGAGTGTGCGGGCTAAACTGGGTCGTCCCTCCGGGACTCCGTGGCCGTTCCAGTGGTGATTACTCTAAGCCAATGAAAACACCGTAACCGCTTCTGTTTTCATCGTCAAGCGCAGAATGCGAAGATGGTTATAAAGGTAACGTGACCGGGCAAATTGTAGATGAGGGTTTCACTAAAATTTCACGGAAGCGGGCCGCGCTCCCGGCGAGAACGGCAAGAAGGGGGGACGCCCGAAGAAATCGTCTAGCGACTAACGACCACTCCCACGGGGTACGGCTGATCCCAGTATATTTAGGCGATTCCAGGTCCTAGAGTGTGCCGGCAGGTCGTTGGGTTACAAACCGGGTTACAAACCCAACGATCCCTTCCTGCGGGCCAGGCGCTCTTATGATTTCTGATGAGCCGCTCGCCGGCTTGGACGACTGACTATGAAGGGGTTGCGAGCGTCGGTTGCGAGTTTGGGCGCGGAGCGTTCTTACCATCGTTGCCACAGTATTCGAGCGTCTTCCAGCGGGATCGCAACGCCGTCGCAGTGGGGCGTCACTCGCACCGTGTAGTCTCCTGCCGGACGTGCAGCGGGTACCGTCGCCTGGTAGACGCAGCGGCGTGATCCGTCAGGTAGTGATCGCGCGCACTTCATTTCCTGCCGTACGGGATCGTTGCCATTGATTCCGTCCGCATAAAGCTCAACTCGCACCGCGCTCGGGTCGAGATCATTCAGAGAGATTTCGACTTCAAACACGTGGTGGTCCGCGTTGGTTTCGACCCGCAAGTCCAGGAAACGCAACGATCCCCAGCTCTCGTCGACCGCATGCCGCCAATCGACTACTTGCTTGCCAATTGCTCCTTTGTTCGCTGCGCGCGCACCGTAGGCGGCCGCAGCCCGAAGGTAGTGCTGCTCAGTGTATTCGCGCACTGTACGGTCGGCGGAGAAGCGCGGCGTCAATTGCGCCATGCTCTCCCGCATGCGCTTGACCCATGCGGTGGGAATGCCGCTCTGGTCCCGGGTATAAAACTCCGGGATCACCTCCCGCTCGAGCAGGTTGTAGAGAGCGTCGGCTTCGACCGCGTCCCATGCGGGATCGTGGTCATGCTCCTGGCCGTCTCCCAGCGCCCACCCCACTTCAGGCGTGTAGGCTTCCGCCCACCAGCCATCCAACTCGGATAGGTTGAGGCCTCCATTGACGAGCACTTTCATCCCGCTTGTCCCGCAAGCCTCCCAGGGTCGGCGCGGCGTGTTGATCCAGACATCCACCCCCTGCACCAGGTTCTCGGTCAGAAGCATGTCATAGTCGCTGAGGAAAATGACCTGAGGGCGGGTCTCGGGCTGGCGGATGAATTTTATCCATTCATGGATCAAGGCTTGCCCCGCCCGGTCCTCCGGATGTGCCTTGCCAGCGATGATGAGTTGCACCCGGCGCTCGGAATTCGTCAACAAACGAAGCAGGCGCTGCGGATCCTGAAGCAGCAGGTTCGGTCGCTTATAGGTCGCGAAACGCCGTGCAAAGCCGAGTGTCAGGGCGTTGGGATCTAATAAGTGTTTTGCTTCGTCAACCGCCTCAGGCGACGCGCCGGAGCCAGCCAGTTCGCGGGAGAGTCGTCCGCGAGCGTATTCCACCAGAGACTTGGTGGCGGCAGTGCGAAACGTCCAGAGGGCGGAGTCGGAGACTTGCCGAATGTCCTGTTCCAGGTTTTTCAAGGTCCCCAACCAACGCCCCTTGCCACAGGCTCCGGTCCACAAATCGTCGGCCGGAGCCGAGTCCCAGGTTGGCATGTGAACTCCGTTGGTCACGTGTCCGATGGGGACATCGTGCTCGGGCCAGTGCGGAAACAGTGGCACAAAGATGTGCCGGCTCACCTTCCCATGCAAGCGACTCACACCATTGACCGCTCCGCTCCCGCGGACCGCGAGATACGCCATATTGAAACTCTCCGACGAGTCGTTCGAATTCTGGCGGCCAAGCGCCAGCAGATCGTGGAGCGTTATGCCGAGCTTTTGCTGGGCATAACCGCCGAGGTATTGCTCCATGAGAGCCGGCGCGAAAAGGTCGAAACCCGCAGCCACGGCCGTGTGGGTCGTGAAGAGATTGCCGACTCGAGTCGCGGCGAGTGCCACTTCGAAGGGCTGGCCCGTTTCTTCCATGAAGGTGCGGGCTCGTTCCAATACTGCGAAGGCCGCGTGCCCTTCATTCAAGTGACAGACTTCCGGCTTGAGGCCGAGTGCGCGGAGCAACCGCCATCCGCCGATCCCGAGCAGCAGTTCTTGCTTCAGGCGCAGTTCCGGGCCGCCCCCATACAGTTCGCTGGTGATCCCGCGATGGGCGGGAAAGTTCGCGGCGTCATTGCTGTCCAGCAGATAAAGCTTCACTCTGCCGACCTGCACCACCCAGGCACGCAGCCAGACGGAATATCCAGGCAACGCGATCTCCAACCGCAACCACTCCCCGTTCGCCTGGCGCAAAGGCGTGATCGGCAATTGTCCGGGATCGTTGTAGGGGTAAAGAGCCTGCTGCTCTCCGTTGTTGTCGATCACCTGGCGAAAATAGCCTTGCTGGTAGAGCAGCCCCACGCCGGCCACGGGCACACCCAGATCGCTGGCGGCCTTGAGTTGATCACCGGCCACATTGCCAAGCCCGCCCGAATAGATAGGCAGAGCTTCGCTCAACATAAACTCCATGCTGAAATACGCGACGCAGGTCAAGGGAGCTTGCGGATGCTGTTGCTGAAACCATGCGGGCGTCTCCAGCGCCTGCCGCCTGGCCTGCACGAGGCCATCGACGTTCTTGCGAAAAACAGAATCGGCCAACACGCGCTCGATCCGGTCACGCGAAACCGTCTGCAAGACGACCCAAGGGTTATGCGTGATTTCCCACAGTATGGGATCAAGCTGCCGCCACACTTCGTCGGTGGCATGATTCCACGACCAACGCATATTCAAGGCGAGTTCCGCCAGGGAATCGAATCCCCCGATTTCCGTGGGTAGAAGGTTGTAGATCGGGTGGCTGACGCGGGTTTGGTCGCTCATGATTTTCTCCCTCGGATCCGACGCCGCCAGTGCATCGCTCCATGAAGAGAAACGCGGCGAGTAAGCGTGCAGGTCGGAACATGGAATGATCCCTGGTCCGGAGAAAGGGATTGAACGCCAGAAACTCTAGCACAGTGGATGCCCTTGTAGGTTACTCCCGTGTTTAAAGAGGCCAGAGAAGTTAAGCTCAACCGGTGAAGTTAGAGGTTAGCGCGGCGGCGAGGGCAGCAGTCCCGGGTTTTCCTTTTTTTGTTTCGTGGAAAACAAGAACTGCATTCCGAGGTAGCCGAAAAATTGTGGCTGGCTGCTCGCCGGTCCGCGGAAGCTGCGCCCGGCCATGAACAGCAGCACAAAATGCTCTCCCAGCTTGCAGCGGCCTCCGCCATCAAAGGTGTTCCAGTGGTCGGAACCATTGGTGTTGGCGGTCGCATACAATTCGCCATCCAGCTCCAGCCGCTGGCTGACCTCCCGCCCTACAACAACTCCGGTAGCCCAGGCTGCACCCGCTTTGTCGGCGAACCAATAGCCGATTTCGGGATTGACCACGAAGGGCCCGACCTTCTTGGTTATCTCGATGGGAAGATAGAACCTGGTACCGTTGGCAACGAGTCCGCGCTGCAGCGAGGATGTGGGATTGTTGAACTCGAGTTGGGGATAGGTCGAGATCTCGAGGCCCTTCTCAGGGTTCTCGTAGAAGCGCCACTTCACGCCCGCCAGCGACTGCCCCAGGCCGCTGCGAGTCGGGCCGTCGTTGGTACCCTCAACGAGATACGGCACCTGATACTTGAGCTGGATGCGGTCTCCGAGACCGTAGTTCATGTCGAGGATGGGGGCGTTGTAGATGCGCTTGTTGGGATGGCGCTCGGCATAGGCCGCGACATTGATCTCCCAGTTGCCGTCACCGGGAGTGCCGGGATCGTCAGTGATGAAGGGCGGCCCTCCTTGCGCCGCGCTGGGCAGCGAGAGCGCAGCCAGCATCACGAACAACAGCGGAGCTGCGAACATGCGGACTGAGGCCCCTGCGTGGAGCAGCGCAATGAGGTCGGCTATAGTTAAAGTTTCCTTTTTGACGTCCAAAACGATTATTTGCCTTGCGCTGCAGCCTTCGCTGCCGGCACCGAAATCGCGAGCGAGTCAGGTTCCGTCCAGACGGCTTTGCCGCTTGCCAGGTCGAGACGGCGCATGGTGACCTTCAGGCTGCCGCGATCGACATCCACCTGCAGGTAGTGGTAATTCACTTCCTTACTCTGGAAAGGATCGTCCTTAGCGCGTTCAATCGGGTAAGCGTGCGCTCCCGCACCACCGGTCACGAAATAGGTGACGCCGCCGTGCTCATGGCGTTCGTAGTTGTGCACGTGTCCGGAGAAAACGACAATGCGGGCGC
>Ga0224558_1001223_pt1 | contig 27558 bp, 21 predicted proteins | sample 714S32024metaG_FD_180682 | JGI IMG/M metagenome (GOLD analysis project Ga0224558, IMG submission 180682) | Peat soil microbial communities from Stordalen Mire, Sweden - 717 S3 20-24 | ecosystem: Environmental > Terrestrial > Soil > Wetlands > Peat | place: Sweden: Norrbotten County, Stordalen... | reverse complement strand
GGAAGATTGACAATCTGCGCGCGGAGATCGCGCAAGACACGGCCAAACCAGTGAAAGGAAAGCCCGCTACGGTTCGTCCCGATTCGCCGCAGCTTCAGCAGTTGAAGGCGCAGCTTCGCGCTGAAAAGCAATCGCTGGCCGCCGCCAAGCTGGAACAGAATCGAATTGAGCAGCAGGTTCGCAACTACGAGTCGAGGATTGAGTCAAGTCCAATGGTCGAGGAACAGTACAAACAGATTACGCGTGACCATGAGACAGCCCTGCAGTTCTACAACACTCTGCTGACCAAGATGAACGAATCGTCGATGGCAACCGCTCTTGAACACCGCCAGCAGGGCGAACAGTTCCGCGTGATGGATGCTCCCAACCTTCCAGACGAGCCTACTTTTCCGAACCACATAATCTTTGCAGGAGGCGGCCTTGCATCCGGCCTGGCTCTGGGTCTGCTTTTCGCAGCGTGGCTCGAGTACCGCGATACTTCATTGCGTAATGAAGGCGATATTTGGGCCTTTACCAAGCTGCCTACGCTGGCCGTCGTCTCTTACGTCAGCGATCTGGATCACCCCCACGCGGGCCGCAAGCGCGGAAGACTCTTTTCTCGAACGTCTAGACCCATTGAAAGCGCGCCCGGATAGCCATGTATAAATCCTTCTTCGGCCTTCGCGCCCTTCCTTTCGGAGCCAGTCCAGACCCGCGGTTTCTCTTCCTGAGGCCGCAGATCAGGGAGGCGCTTGCCTGCCTTCAATACGGCATTGCGGCGCGCAAAGGCTTCGTGGTGATGACGGGAGAAGTAGGAACAGGGAAGACAACCCTGCTCAGGTCGGTTCTGGACACGTTCGCCAAGGGGCGCATCGCAACGGCTTTTGTCTCCAATCCGCGTCTCGATGTGCTCGACTTTTTTGAAGTGGTGCTCACTGACTTTGGTATTCCTCCCCAGACGCGGACTAAGTCGGCAATGCTTTTGCAGCTCAATAGCTGGCTCATCGAGCGCTTCCGCGCCCATCAGTTGTGCGCCATCGTGGTTGATGAAGCGCAAGACCTTTCCTGGGAGCTTCTCGAGGAGATTCGTTTGCTAACTAATCTCGAGACCGCTTCAGAGAAGCTGGTGCAGATTGTTCTTTCCGGCCAGCCTGAATTCGAAGAGAAGCTATACAACGCCAACCTTCGCCAGCTTCGCCAGCGTGTCTCCCTGTGGTGCAGAACCAAGCCGCTAAACGGCGAAGAGACGCAGGCTTACATGGAAGAAAGATTGCGCATCGCCGGAGCGAGCCAGCCGGTGTTCTTACCCGAAGCGGCGGAGCTTGTCTATCGCTACTCGAAAGGAATTCCCCGCATCATTAATCTGATCTGCGAAAATGCCTTGATCGACGCTTATGCTGAACAGGTCAAGCCGATCCCGGCGCACATTGTTGAGTCGGTTGGCCTGGAACTCGATCTTGCCGAGCACCCTTTCATGATCTCGTTCCCGGCTATGCAAGTGTTGATGAAGCGCACTCTGCAAACCAATATGCTCAACAGCATAACGCCCGTTGCCGAAGGCACGGATTCACTAAAGGAACGTGAAATATGAGCCGCATATACGATGCACTTCAAAGGGCGGACATTGAACGGCAAGCCGCCCAGGGAAAGGACGCCGCAGAAAATGCCGAGCCGTACTTTGTCTCCGGCTCCGAGGATTTGCCGCCGATCGAGGCTGGCGTCAACCTTGAGAACACAGTTCTGCATTCATGGAAGCCATCCCTGGTCTCCCTTCCGACACTTGGAGACCGCGGCGAAGGCATCGAGCAATTTCGCGGGTTGCGCTCGCAAATTTACCAGTTTCGCGATCAGAATCCGCTCAAGACAATCCTTGTCAGCAGCGGCATGCCCGCGGAGGGCAAGACCTTTGTCGCGGCGAATCTGGCGGTGAGCCTGGCGCGCAACCGGAACAACACTGTTCTGCTTATTGACGCTGATCTGCGCAGGCCCGCGCTCCACGCAATTCTGGGCGCTCCCAGCGCGCCGGGGCTTGCAGAGTATCTCGCGGGAGCCGCGGAGGTGAGCGACATCCTGCAGCGCAACGAGAATCCCCGCGTTGTTGAAGCCGGCATTATGCACGCCATCCCGGATCTCGCCTTTATTCCCTCCGGCGCGGGTGGCGACAACTCTTCGGAGCTCGTCGCCAATCATCGTATCGAAGAGCTGGTAGCCGCCCTTTCACCGCACTTTGACTGGATACTGATCGACTCCCCGCCGGTGCTCGCGTTTGCGGACGCAATCGACCTGGCCCGCGCCGCCGATGCAGTATTGCTTGTTGCTCGCGGAGCAACCACACCTTTCGATGTCGCGCAGCGCGCACAGGCCGCCTTCGCCAACTCGCGCATTCTCGGCTTCGTGCTGAATGCGGTCAAAGATGCCCCACGCCGCACCTCGTACTACTACGACTATGACAAGCAGGAAGCCGGCAGCGGATCGCCCAAACGAAAGGATAAGCGGCGGCAAGGATGATCAGACTTTTCAATGTCTATTATCCGACTCGGACTTTGGTGCTGCTTATTTGCGAGGTGCTCCTCGTTGGCGGCTCATTTCTGCTGGCCACGACTTTCCTCATGGGCCCGGATGCGTACATTGTTCTAATCTATGAGAGCGGCTTGCTGAAGATCGCCGGCATAACCGTCCTCACACTGCTTCTCACCTATTACTTCGACCTGTATGAACCGCGGCGCATCTCCGAGGACTGGGAGATATATTTTCGCCTGCTGCTCGTTCTCAGCGTGCTATCTTTTGTTCTCGCGGGGCTCGTCTATTTTTTCCCGGAGTTGGACATTGGTCCTAATGTCTTATCCGTTGGCGTCGCCATTCTTGCGATTCTTCTCGTTCTCTGGCGCGGGGTCTACGAGTGGATCATTGGCCTTCCCATGTTCCGCGAGCGGGTCTATGTTCTGGGCTGCGGCAAGCGCGCACGCGCCGTGGTAGAACTACTGCGGGCCAGCCGTGACGCCGGCATGGAAGTCGTCGGTTGGAAAGGCGAAAGCGAAGTCCACGGACGGCCGGATTACTTTTCCGCGGACCTTCGAGCCTTCCGCGGCCCGAGACCCGGCATTGATCGCGTTGTCGTTGCCATGGAAGACCGCCGCGAATCGATGCCTGTTCGGGAACTGCTTGACCTTCGCCTCTGCGGCGTTGTCATTGAGAATTCCAGCTCGCTCATGGAGCGGCTGTCGGGCAAATTACCGCTGGACGGGCTCAATCCAAGCGTTCTCATTTTCACTGAAGGCTTCCGCATGAGCACATCGCAGCAGCTCTTCCGGCGCCTGCTCTCTTTCGCAGTCTCCTTTATCGCGCTGACCATCTGCCTGCCGTTCCTGCCACTAATTATTCTTGCGGTGCGCTTCTCTTCGCCAGGACCCATTTTTTTCAGCCAGACGCGCGTTGGGCAGCGCGGGCGTTTGTTTACTGCTTACAAGTTCCGCACCATGCGGAAGGACTCTGAAGCGCAGGGAGCCGTGTGGGCAGCCAAGGACGACCCGCGCGTGACTCGGATTGGCAGGTATTTGCGAAATACCCGGCTCGACGAGATTCCGCAACTCTGGAACGTTCTTCGCGGAGATATGGCCTTTGTCGGTCCCCGCCCGGAGCGCCCGGAATTCGTGCAATGGCTCAGCCAGGAGATTCCCTTTTACGACCTTCGCCACATGATTCGCCCAGGGATTACCGGCTGGGCGCAGGTGCGCTACCGATACGGCGCAAGCCTGGAAGAGACCAAGCATAAACTCGAATACGATCTTTATTACGTCAAGCACCAGTCGATCGGTCTCGATCTGCTCATCATGTTCGAGACAATTAAAACCATCATTCTGCGAAGGGGCGCGCAGTGAGGATTGTCTTCTGGCTGTCGATGATCGGCATCCTCTACACCTACCTGGGATATCCCGTGGTGATGTGGATGCTTGCTCGACTGCGGCCACGGCCCTGGATCGTCAACCCAATCTCTCTCAGCGTGAGTATTGTGCTTGCGGTGCATAACGGCGTTGCGCTGCTCCCGCGCAAGATCGAACACCTGCTTGGCCTTGACTACCCTGGCATCAAAGAGATCATCATTGTTTCTGATGGCTCGACCGACGGCACGGTGGAATTGCTGGCCAACCAGCGCCATTCTCGTCTCACCACCGTCATTCTTGATGAGCATAGCGGCAAGGCGATTGCCGTCAATGCCGGCGTGGCGAAAGCCACGGCTGACGTGATCCTCTTCGTGGACATCCGGCCGGAGATTGCTCCCGGCGCGATTCAGCAACTGGTCAGTAACTTCGCCGACCCCAAGGTCGGTTGCGTAGCCGGCGAACTGATTCTGCGCACGGGAAGCCACGACGACGCCTCCGCGGCTGTCAGCGGGGTCTACTGGCGCTATGAAAAGTGGATCAGGACATGCGAGTCCATCTGCGGTTCCCCGGTAGGCGTCTATGGCGGCTTCTACGCGATTCGCCGCGAACTCGCCGTGCCGCAGCCGGCCGGAATGATCCTTGATGATATGTTCCAGCCGCTTTCGATCATCCGCCAGGGATACCGATCAGTCCTTGATTCGCATGCTTACGTCTACGACATCTGGCCCGCGAGAATTGGAGAGGAGTTTAATCGCAAGGTGCGCACGCTGGCGGGGAATTTCCAGCTCTTCCGTCTCGCGCCGTGGACGCTTACTCCGCGGAATCCAGTTCTCTTTCAGCTTGTCTCGCACAAGGTCATGCGTCTCGTGGTGCCTTACCTTTTGGTTCTGTTGCTTATCTCCGCATTGGCGCTTTCGAGCGGATCACTTATCTTCGCTGCATTTGCAGCTCTTCAGATTTTCGGCTGGGCCATCGCTATCCTTGGCCTGCGTTACAGGATTCCCGTGTTGCATCGTGTCGCGGCGCCGGCCAGCGCGCTGCTCGTACTCAAAGCGGCCGCCGTTGTCGGACTCTACAAATTTGTCTTCACACGTGGCCCGCTTTGGAAGATATGGACTTCTCATGAGCCGGAAGAGCGGACTACGGCTCCTGAAACAACGAACTCCGCGCCACAGGGGCCCTTTACACCTGCTGCGGGAAATGACCGGGTGTAAAATTCCTTTGAATGACTCAAATCAATGAGAGGAGCATCAGGCCGACATGAAACACTCGAAGGTGCTGTTTATTTCCATACTGGGAATCGGAGCCATCGTGACTGGCTACGGTCTTCACAACCACATCGTCAATGTGAGGGCAGCGAGGCTGGACCATATCGCCGCGCCCGCGGCCTACTTTCCCCCTGGCGCCATCTGGACACAGGACATTAGTCACGCTCCCCTCGATCCTCAGTCCTCCACAATCATCGCCTGGCTCGCGGATGCGGGCGGATGGGGATTCGGAAAGATGAACGTCGATTTCAGCCTCCGGGTATTGCAGGCGGACGCCTCCACTCCACGAGTGCCCTTTCGCGAAGCTCCAGGGTTTGGCACTGCGGATTCCGATAAAATCTCGACCATTCCCCTTCCTGCCGGCGGCGGCATCGAGGGGCTACCGGACTATACGTGCCCTCCTCCAGAAGGCGACTGCCACCTTATCGTGGTCGACCGTAACCAGGGAAAACTCTATGAAGTCTACCAGGCCAACTACGCAGATGGCGCGCTTTCGGGACTCGGCAACGCTGTATGGAACCTCAACCGCGTTTATCCTCCTTCCGGGCGAGGAGATCAATGCTCCAGCACCGACGCCGCCGGCTTACCGATTGCTCCACTGCTCTTCAACGCCGACGAACTCGCTCTCGGAAGAATCAGCCACGCCATTCGTTTTATTCTTCCCAATCCACGGATTCGAGCGCACGTTTTTGTGCATCCAGCTACGCACGCCGGCGCTCCGCTCGGGCCCGTTACCGCTCCGCCCATGGGCGCTCACTTCCGCCTCAAGGCCTCTTACGACATGTCGCGACTGACGCCCGCTGCACAGGTTGTTGCGCGCGCCATGCAGAAATATGGCATGTTCCTGTCTGATGGTGGCAATATGGCACTCACAGCCCAGAGCGACAGAGATACAACTGCAAAGTACACAGACATGGATTTCGGTGCCCACGATTTGCAGGATCTGAAGGTAACCGACTTTGAAGTCCTCGATATGGGAACGCCAATCCGGTTGACCGATGACTGTGTGCGGAATCGATGATGCGTCAGGCGTTTTTGCCGTCTCAATCCGCGCAATGGTGGTCTGAGCTAAAGCTGCGCACTGTTGAAGATAAGAGCAATCAGCGTGTTCTGCCCGATTCTTGTGTCAGCGATATTGTGAAAGGAGATATCGAATGAATACTTCAGCCGACTACCGGCCGCTGCTTTCCATTGTTGTTCCGGCCTACAACGAAGAAGCCACACTGGCTGAAATCACCGCGCGCCTGCTGGCGGTTCCGAATGTTGGCGAAATCGTTATCGTGGACGATTGTTCCACCGATGGAACGGCGGCAATCGCAGACCGGCTGGCCGCGGAGCACCCGGCAATCAAAGTCTCCCACCACCCGGCGAACCGGGGCAAGACCGAGGCACTGAAGACGGGCTTCTCGATGACGACAGGCCAAATCGTAATCGTTCAGGATGCTGACCTGGAATATGACCCCGCGGAAATCGGCGACGTGATTGCTCCTATTGTGGAAGGCTACGCGGATGTGGTTTACGGCTCGCGCTTTCTGGTGCGCAAGGCGTCGCGCGTGCTCTACTTCTATCACTACCTCGCCAACAAAGGGCTGACGTTTTTTTCAAACCTGTGCACGAACATCAACATGACCGATGTCGAAACCTGTTATAAGGCGTTTCGCGGCGAGATTATTCGCAACATGACGATCACCAGCACCGGATTTGGTTTCGAGATTGAAGTCACGGCGAAGGTGGCAAAACTTGGCGTTGCTATCTACGAGGTGCCGATTTCCTACCACGGACGGACTTACGAACAGGGCAAGAAGATCGGGATGAAGGACGGCCTCGCGGCGCTCTGGTATATCTTCCGGTTCAATTTCCTTTGCAGTCTCGAAAACTCCTTCCGTCCTCTTCCGGAGGCCGGAAGCGCACAGCGCGCCGCCAGACGGAAGGGCCGTTAGCCAGGGCCTGTCCACACTGTTCGCCAGGGTGATCGGTTTTGGCCAGTGAGCAGCAAATTGGACGCCCCGCCAGTGCTACACTTGCCACCTCTGTTGAAGCGACACGCCACTCTGAGAGGACGGCCATGAGCGATAGGAATGAAATCCGGTCCGGCAACGACCCCGGTAGACGCAGTTTGCGGTGGTTGTCTTCACGAGTCCTGCTTGTGCTGATGGTTATGGGGTTGGCATTTCGCATGGCAATAACGATTCATGGAGGATTGGATACGCCGCCCGTATCCGGCTCGGATTCCAGCGAATACGACTCTTATGCCTGGAATCTTGACCAGGGACGGGGATTCAGCGGAATCAGCCCCGACGTGACAAAACCCGACGGGCAATTGCTGGAGCATCCGACAGCCTATCGCGCTCCTGGAACATCGGTGTTATGGGCGGGTCTGTATTGGTCCTTTGGTCATCGATACGGCGTTGTGCGGATTACCCAGTGTGTCCTGGACACGCTGACGATCTTGCTTATTTACGGAATCGGGCGTAAGTGCTTTGGCGATAAGGTCGCGCTATTGGCTGCTGCAATCTACGCTGTGTGGCCGACAGCACTGCTGTACTCAAGTCAATTAGGATCTGAACCACTGTACACTTTTCTATTCTGCTGCTTCATCCTGATCTCGCTGCAATTTGCGGAACGTGCGAACTGGCCGCGTTCTATTGCAGCGGGCGTTCTTCTCGGTCTTGCCATGCTGACACGAGGAAACGCGGTAATGATGGTTGCTCTGATGGTCCCGTGGTCGGTATGGCAATTTCGGAGGACACCGAAACTGGTCGTCCGCGGCTTAGCCATTTCATTTGTGGCTTTGGTCATGCTTGTGCCATGGACGATTCGCAACTATGGGATATTTCACTCATTTATTCCGTTCGAAACGGGGGGAGGAGATGTTTTGCTCGGCAGTTACAACCGAATAACAGCATCCGACCCACTCAGCTATGGCTACTGGATATATCCAACTTCCGAGCTTCCAGAGTACCGGGCGCAGATTACCGCACCAAACAACGAGGTGATCCGCGATCATGTCGAAACCCAACTGGCCATGCAATGGGCACGCAACCATCCGGAAAAATGGTGGTACCTCGTCGAATCGCGGTTTCGCCGCTCGTGGACCCCATTTCTGGAATCGAAAAGCCCCACGCTTTACCGGGTTGGCATGCTACTGTCGTGGGGGCCGGTTTTGGTTCTCTTCGCTCTAGGTTTCTTTCCTATCGCAATCTATTTCCTGAGGACGAACAATCCGGGCTGGATACTCCACCTGGGAGTGTTCCACTTTGTTTTAACCGCGCTCGTCTTCTGGGGAGCGTCGCGATTCCGTTACCCGGTTGAAGGCTTGTGCATTATCCTGGCGAGCGCCACTCTTGTCTGGCTTTGCGAGAACGTCAGCAGGCTATTTCCCGCCGCTACGCCCCGCACAGGCTGCTCCTGCGCGAACTAACGATATTCAGTAAGCAAATTCCGGATAAAAGGGACCGCACGCTTTGGGGCGTTTGTCATGAAGGTCGAGTTGCTGGGGAATTGCTACACTCCGTTGTTCGCTGCGCGTCGGGCTCGCGAAGTGTTCCGATAAAGATTCATGTAAGCGTCGACCATGGCTTGAAGTGTAAAGCGTGACTGGAACGCATCTCTCGCATTGGTCGAGAATCGCTGCCATTCCGCGTCGCTGGCCGCCAGTTGAAGAATCGCCGCAGCCATTCCGGCCGGATCCGACACCGGCACCGTGAACCCTGCCTGCGCCAGCCTTACAACTTCCGCCATTCCGCCCACGTCGGTCACGATTGCCGGAAGCCCCAGCGAGAAGGCTTGCAGAAGTGACATAGGCAACCCTTCCGACTTCGACGACATAATAAAAGCATCGGCCGCGGAGAAGAATGGAGCTACATCGAGTTTCTGGCCCCAGAATTTCACCTGCGCAGAGATATTTAACTCCGCGGCGAGCCCTTCCAGTGCGGTGCGCTCGCTGCCGTCGCCAACCATCCAGAGGCGCAAACCCGGCATGGACCCAAGCGCGGCGCGAAAGGCGCTCAGCAGCAGCGCATGGTTCTTCACGGGTTCAAGCCTGCCGACATAAACCAGCGTGAATCCTTCTTTCCGAGGCCAGAGTTCTTTCGCCACGCGCTCTACAGGCACTGCGCCGTTATATACGCGCACAATCTTTCTTGGAGCGACATTGTGAATGTTCTTGATGTTATTCGCCGTAGCATCGCAAATGCCCACGACCCAGTCGCAACAGGTTGCCGCAAAGGCATATTTCAACTCTACAATCAATCTGCGTGGCGGGCCGACGAGACTATGCCGGGTTGACACAATGCCTGGCACGCCAGCCATTCTGGCAGCGATAGAGGCATAAACCGTGGGCGTCGGGTTATGAAGATGGACCACGTCTGGATGCGATTCATTAAAGATGCGGAAGAAACTCCGCGCGGCGTCCGTCAGATGCTGACCCACGTTCGCCTGTACAGCGAATCCGTCTGCTCTCATCCGTTCGCCGAGCGGGCCAAGAGCCGCTATCGCGTATACGCGCGGTTCATGGCCCTGCTCCCGCTGCAGACGGCACATCTGCGAGACGAGTGTCTCGGCCCCGCCGATCTCCATGCTGTCAACAATGTGCGCAATTTTCATGTCGGTGATTGAACCTCAAGCAGTGCAGCTCTGATGTTAGTTGCAATTCTCAGGCGCCTCCCTGTAAGCTCTCTCAGCTGGGTAAATCAGAAGAAAATCCCGATTCGTATAAAGATGTAGACACCCACTACAAGCGCTATTGATAGGGGAGCGGAGTATAACATCACCCGACCCAGCTTCAACCGCGGAGAGACCATCCCGCGCTGGAGCGCCCATTGGTAGATTACTTCGGCTATCCCACCCAGTAAAAAAAATGTCAGAACGAATGCGCGCGAAAGAAAAAATCCTGCCGTCAGAAATCCAGTAAAAGATAGAATTACTAATCGGCCCAAGCGGATGACTTCGGGCTTTTCGATCAAGTCCCTCGGTCGTGTCGCGTACGCCGGAAGCTCATTCGGCTCTCCTTCACTGACCTTTTCAGGTGAGGCGAGTGTTAGAGTGTCTCTTAGCGTCGAAAGAAGGAACATCGTCCAGAAGAATAATCCGAACAGGCCAGTTTCCGCTGCGCAGACCATAATCGAATTATGCGCAGTCTGTCCTATTTGATCCGCAAGATCCCCAAAGCCAATTCCGAAGAGGGGATGAGATTTCAACAGGCCAATTGACATCGCCCAAAGCACCGTTCGACCTGATCCCGAAGATATATCGCGTCCGCCGGTAAAGCCGTTCGCAAACGCTACAAAGAACAACGCTCCAGCCAGCAAAAGAGCGGGTATGGTCCCAATTCGGCGTCGCCCAGCCACAATCACCATAGCCAAAAGAGCGAACAGTGCGCCGCGTGAGTGCGTGAGAAATGTCCCGTATAGTAATCCACAGGCTGGCAAGAGCACCACCAGAGTATTCCGGACAAGTTTCTTTGGGCGCCAGAAGATGAAGACCAGGGGAATCACGCACACTAACAATTGCCCGAAGTCATTCGGATCGTTGATTTGATCCATGCCTCTGATGCGATAAATCCATTCCCCGGGAGCAGCTTGCTGAGCCAGCAGATAAGGATGTTGGGCATTCCAAACGGATGAATTCAGGGTGACAGTATCAGTAATATCACCAGGCGAAGTTTCCGACCCTTGCGGGGAAGCACTATGAATTAGTTCTAGATTTCCCTCGATGATCACAAATAGGGATACGGAGAGCAGCAAGACAACGAGGATTTGCAGCTTCTTCCTGGTGTTGCAGTGGAGGCAAACAAGGAAATACGCGAAAGCGTTGGGGATGAATAGCTGAAAAGCCTTGACTGCTCCTCCGACCCAACCGGTTGCCAGAATGGATAAGAAAACTGCTGCCGTCAATCCTGCCAGCGCCAAGGACTGAGGTGTTTTCAGGATGAGGGACCGTGGGAGCACAGGGAGGGAGACCACGATAGCCAGAGCAGCAATAATCAGTGCGACGTTATAGGCTGCAAGCGAGCCGAATACGGTGAACGGACCGAGGTAGTACGTAATGAAATAGAGAATACTTAAGGCAAATCCCATTATGTTCGGCCTTGATTGATGGGACCTTTGGGCGCAGACGGACCGAATTTCACAGCCGAAACCCTCCTCCAGATGGCTAAAAAGGCAGGAACAACCTGCATAGATGCTACTGCCTTGGATTGTACCCTAAATCTCCGGGAAGTGGCTGCTCTCCGAAGACCAGCGAGGCCCCCAGGCGCGTCAGGCTGCCAAGCTGCCGAAACCTCCGGCTTCGAATCGTCAAGGCTCAATTTGCTGGAGGCCGTACGGATAAATGCGGTAGATACCGGCTTCCGCAACCGGATGAACTCGTAGGAGCTACGCCTCTGTCATGACGCTTCTTGCTGTTCGACTGCGAATCCTGTTGCCCGGTGGGTTGACGCTCAATATACTCTAAGGGGATAAGCAACTGTCACCGGTACAACCCAGTGCTCCAGGGCTTGAACGCCGGCTTCGGCGAATCTCGGATTTTGCTTGTCCTAACCTGATCGAGTGAGGACAACGATGACGGTTTCTTCTTCGCATAGGTCGGCCCTTGTGCCGCGCTGGACGCTGAGCACTGCCACGCCCTACATCTTGCTGACCTCCGTCGCGATCTTTTCAATCGCTCTCTCCTTTCGGCTATCGCCGGCACTTGGAGTTATCGCCACCTTTTCGGCCTTCTTCCTCATGGCGCTTCCTGGGGTTTTCATCGGGATGGCTCTGTTTGGTTGGAATGTGCGGCAGCACCCTGAATCTCTCATATTCGGAGTGCCTCTCGGATTGATGCTCAGCGGCTACGTCGCGCTGATGCTGGGTTATCTTGGACACTGGTCAGTATCTGCAATTATTCCTGCACTCCTGGTCATGGCGACGCTGGCAGGCCTTTATGCCTTGCGGCAGCGCCGCTCTCCCTTGCTTCCCACCCTGCGGCCCTGGACGGCTTCCGATTATAGTGTTCTGGGATGTATGGGGCTCACGGTCCTGGGATTTGTGACAATCCCATTTTCTCGGGTTGGTGAACTCACTCCCTATGGACACGCATATACATGGTTATTCGGCTTTGACTTTATTTTGCGCGCTGCGTATGCCGCTTCAATCACCATTGGTCTGCCTATAGACCACATACACATGGCCGGCGTGTCGCTGCAGATGTATCTGGTTGGGTACGTGCTGCCAGCCTTTTCTTACACCCTTTGCGGACAGGCCGTACACCTGCAAAGGATCCTGCTAGTCACAGAAGTTATGCTGGATCTTGTGTTCGTCGGTTGCCTTCTTGCATTTTGGCGACTGTTCGCAAAGTCCGCAAAGGCACTCGCCGCCACCGCCGTCGTTGTGCTGATCAGCTACAGCTATTATGGGTGGTTTGTTATCGCCCATCACTTTGCGCGTTTGCTGCCCGCTTCCCTCGCAATCAGGCTGGAAAGTCAATTTGCATACGGAAGCGTTTCTCACCTGTTCCAGCGACTGCTGATGGTCGAGCCGCAGGCGATTCTCGCACTTACGGTATTTCTCTTTGTCATCACCGTCGTATTATCCGCAGATCGACGGTTGGGATTCGCATTGAGCTGTTTTGTGGGTCTCGCGATCGGAATTGAATTTGGTGTAGATTCCTGGTTGGGATTGACTCTGGCTGCTTGGTTCGCAGCGATACAGCTCATGCGGCTATGGGGCCATTGGGCCATTCTGGAGCTTTGGTTCCAATCGCTACTCGTCGCTTCGATCACGGGGATACTATGGGCCACGTTTTTTGTAGTTCGCATGGTTGGCTTTTCAAGCGGAAGCCTTGTCTCCGTAGCTCCCTACTGGTGGGGCCTGAAGTTTGGTATCCTGCAATATGTAATTGAGTACGGCCCCATGCTTTTGTTGGGCTTGCTCGGGCTAAAATCGCTATGGGGGGGCAGCCGGCTTCGAGCCTTTTCTCTTGGCCTGATCGCCGCGATGGCAGTCTTTTTCGACCTATTCGTCGGGATAGGTCAACTTCCACACTTCAGGATCGGTAACAGATTGTTGCCCGTCGTACTCCTGGCAGGATCGGCCTGGTTCTTCGAGCACGCCAAGCTGACTCCAGCAAGGAGATGGTTAGTGCTGGCCGCGATTGCTTTGGCCGTACCAACCCTCATGACTGACATAGTTGGCGCGTCGAATATTCTGGATAGGCATGACACCGCTTATGTGAGCTCTGCGGATCTGAAAGCTTGCGAGTGGATTCGCACCCACCTTCCGACAGCGGCCATTGTTCAGAGCAGGCCTGACTATGTCGGGGACTATCTAGTGCCGCCGTCCGCAGGTTTTGGGCAAGAGCTGTCATTGATACCCACGTTTGCTTTGCGCCGTAGTGCGCTTGGGGAGGAATACAGTGCAAGGTCGGTTTGCGCTGGTTGTGACAACCTGGTCAAACTGCGAGAGGCAGATCTTGACACGATGTTCCGGGCACCGGATGCGAGAGAAGTAATATCCATGACGGCCAAATACAAAATTGATTATCTTTACGTCGGTCCGTATGAGCAGAGTGAATATCCGAACTTTCTTGGAGTACTCAGTGCGTCCCCTCGGTTTAATCAGATATATGACGAAGATTCGGTTCATATCTTTCGAATCGTAGACGCGAAACTCGCCGGCAGCCGGTAAAATCAATCCGCTAATTCTGCGTCTTCGCAGATGCCTAATCGACGCAGGCACTTTCGCGAGGCCAGACAAAGTGCTATAGCGAAGGCATGGGCTGGCGAAACGGATCCTGTGCTCTTCAACTACCTAAAGTCCGTTGCGGAGCCGATGGAGGCGTGGACGAACATGCACGTCGCGAATTTCTACGATGGCGCCATTTTGGAACCTTGACGGTAGTGGGAGCTAGTCTTCAAGAAGCGCTTCTCGACCAGATGCCACATCAGGACAGATGTCAGGGCCACAAGAGTCAGATTGAGCAGAAGGAACATAGGCGGAGACAGTCTTCCATGGCCAAGCAGAATAACCGTCTGGATGATAGGCCAATGAACGATATATACGCCGTAAGAGAAGTCGCCAAATTTCGCAAAGTTGCCGAAATAGCGCCAGAACCCAAAGACGAATACCACCCCCGAAATCCAGAAAATATCAAGGATCTCTTTGGTGATGAAGTGGTCGAAAAGATACAACACTGCGGCGATGCAGGCAATGACTCCAAAATGAGACTTCAACTTGTCAAAGAAGAGCAGCAGCAGGATGCCCGCGGTGAAATAAGCAAGCTGCGCTGGGAACTGCACCTCCATTTTCGCATAGATGCTGCGCGAGTTTTCCGCTGCATCGGGGCCTACGGAGCCATAGAGAAAATCAAGCAATGCAAAACCGTACTTCCAGAGGCACGAGATGCAGAAGATTGTTGCCATGGTCTTCCGGACTCCGAAGCGGTTGCTGAAGTAATGAATGAAGGGAACGAACAAATAGAAGGCTACCTCGATCTTCAGCGTCCAGAGAACGCCGTTTACTGCCGAGTTACTGTTTGAAGTAAATACGCCGGGCAACGTAGGCGCGAGGAAGTTGAGAAAGCAGAGATTGGCGCCGAGGTACTGCCAGAATTGAGCTCCAAAGTAGCGGGATGCAGGCAGCGAACTGACGACATAGAGGCCCAGGGCGGCGCAGGCAATGACGGCAAAATAGGCCGGGTAAATGCGCCTGACGCGCTTCTCAAGATAGGACCGGAGGGAGGACGAACGCGTATAACTTCGGTAGATGAGTAGCCCGCTGATGACAAAGAAGGATCTGACGGCAAAGTGCGGGGAAAGGTATTTGCCAAAAGCTGAAAATGCGGAAATGCCAGAGAGTGCGTAAACATGGAACAAGGCAACGATGGACGCCAAGATCAAGCGGAGGCAATCCAGATTGTTCTTGTTGAAGTCGGCGCTGTTTCTCAAATTGGCCTCTCCATGGGTTCCAAGAAGATGATTGCGGTCGCCATCGGCCGGCCGGAATTCGCCCTAACATTATCCCCCGATAATAATTGATAAATTCGAAACGCACCAGCATTTTCGCTCTGAATTGCCTGATAGTCGGCGCGCAAGTTTCTTGTTTTCCGTTTGAAACTCTCTCCTCAGGGCTTTGACAGACAAGAGAAGCGTAATGGATACTTTAACATGTAGCTTTGATTGCAGCGTCCCCGCGGCAGCTGCCAATGCGCACTAAGGGAAAATCCATTTCATGAAGCTTCCTCGACACGCAGAGATTTGGCTTTTGCCGTATCTGATAGACCGCTTTCGAAAAAGCGCGCGGCTCACAAAGCCGAAGCGTGCCTGGGTTGCCATTACCGATCACTACGAACCGCTGGGCATGGGCGCATCCGTTGAAACCGCGCTTGGCCGCGTCGCGCAGTGGCGTGAGAAGTGGCCGCGCATTGCCGACGCCGCTCCACGGGATGCCGCAGATCAGCGCCCCCAATACAGCTTTTTCTACCCGCAGGAAGAGTACCGGCGCGATCTGCTCGACGGCATCGCGGAGATGGTCCGCCTCGGCGTCGGGGATGTGGAGGTGCATCTACATCACGACAACGAGCAGCGCGATTCCTTCATTCGGAAAGTCTCTGAATACTGCCGCCGCCTGACCGGCGACCACGGTCTGCTTCGGCAGCAAGACGGCCGCACTGTCTTCGGTTTCATCCATGGCAACTGGGCGCTCGACAACTCGCGTCCAGACGGCAAGTGGTGCGGCCTGAATGGCGAGATTGCCCTGCTGCGCGATCTTGGCTGCTACGCCGATTTCACCATGCCCTCAGCTCCCTCGGCGACCCAGGGGCGCGTAGTAAACCAGATTTATTGGTGCACGGACGACTCCGGCAATCGTCCAAAGTCCTTTGATCGCGGGATCGAAGCCACGGTTGGCGGCGGCAGGCAAGGCGACCTGCTGATGATTACCGGTCCGCTCGGCCTGCGCTTCGGCGGACGGCTTGTGCCGCGCCTGGAAACCGGCGAACTTGCAGGTTACGACCTGCCGACGCCTTCGAGGGTACGCCAGTGGTTCAACTTAGCTCCCACCATCGGGGAAGATATCTTTCTGAAGCTCTACACCCACGGTGCGCAGGAGAGAAATTTTGGTCCGTTGCTTAACGGCGGCCTCGGCAACCTGTTCCATTGGCTCGCGGAAGAAGCTGGCCGAAGAGGCATCGAGATACACTGGGCCACGGCCTGGCAGATGTACCAGGCTGCCGATGCACTGATTCATGGCCGCAACCCCGATCCAGGGCCGGCTGCCTAGCCGCAGGAGATGTCGCGACCTGCCAGGAACACGTTATGGAATCTCTGCGCAAGCCCAACTTGCTTGATCGGTATTCCATCAGGGGCTAAAGCTCCGTTAATTGGAGAGCCTTTACGGCAGGGCTAAAGCCGTGCCCTGACATAATCTTGACTCGTGCCGAGATTCCTTATCCCAATGCTGCCAACTCCGAGCGCTGCTTCATTGCGAGCCGCGTCAGATCCAAGATCGGCAATCCACTGGCAGTTAGTAGCCCGAGCGCCTCGGCGGAAGGCTTCTGTGCGATCACCAGCGTGTCGGAGGATAAGATCAACTCATCGAGGCTGCGCATCAGAAGCCTGCCGATGTGAGGCAACGCTGAGACCACGAAGCTGAGATTGCTACCGTAGATCTCGTCGAGCTGGATGTGCGGGTCATAGATCTTCACGGTCCTTCCCTTGCCGATCAGATGCTCAATGATAGTAATCACCGGGCTCTCGCGCAGGTCGTCGGTATCTTCCTTGAAGGCAAGCCCGAAGATGCCGATCCGCTTCCCCGGCAGTTCGAGCACCTCCTGAATACTGCGCTTGAGGTGCTCGTCGTTGGACGGCAGGATGGACTCCAGCAGATGCAGCTTCAGATCGAGCCTGGAGGCGCGAAAGGTGAGGGCGCGCAAGTCTTTGGGCAGGCACGATCCGCCAAATGCAAAGCCTGGCTTGAGATAGGCGGGCGAGATATTCAGTCTCGTGTCTTTGCACATGGTCGCCATCACCTGATCGGGGTTGACGCCCAGGCTGGAGGCGAGCGAGCCAACCTCGTTTGCAAATCCGATCTTCAATGCGTGGAAGGCGTTGCAAGCGTACTTGATCATTTCGGCAGTGCGCAACGAGACGATGGAGACCTCGCCGGGAAGGCCGGCGTATAAGTTGGCCACGGACTGCGCAGCTTCATCCGTGCTTCCCCCGACAACCAAGAGGGACGGCTCCATGAAGTCCTTCACGGCAGTGCCTTCCCGGAGGAATTCCGGATTGGAGACGATGTCCACGTCCTTGCTGTGGGCGAAGACTGTCTCAAGAAGGCTTTCGCATGTCCCAGGGAAGACGGTGCTGCGTACGGTGATGACCAGGCGTTTTGCCCTGGGGCGAAGGAGGACCGAGATGTCATCGCAGACCCGGCGCAGATAGCTGAGGTCGATGTTTCCATTCGCCTGCGAGGGTGTGCCGACACAAAGCATCACGACATCTGCCGCATCAAGGGCCTCTTCATCGAGTGGCCCGGCCTTGAGCCGCCCTTCGGCAACATTTCTTTGGATAAGGCTGTCCAGACCGACTTCGAAAAACGGCGATTGCGCCTTCCGAACCGCTTCCACTTTATTGCTGTCGCGATCCACCCCGAGTACGCTGTGTCCAATTTCAGCAAAACACGCGGCGCTCACGCAGCCAACGTATCCCAGACCCATCACAATTACGTTTTGCTTACTCTTCATGCCGTTCAACCCTACCTCACACGAGGGGAGTATATCATTGAAATGCGGATCGTCATAGAACAACGCTCTGTCCATCCTTCTGGCGAGGAGTCATCCGGCAACGATGAAGATTCTTTGGGTCTGCCCATTTTTTCTGCACCCGACCGATCGTGGCGCGCAGATTCGCACGCTGGGAATGCTGAAGGAGTTGAACCAGCGCCATGAGATTCATTTTGCGGCGCTCAATGATCCCCGAAATCTTGAGGGGCCTCAGCGAAGCCAGGAGTATTCCAGCCGCTATTTTTTCGCGGAACATTCCGCGCCCGGCAGAAGGTCGATTGGGATCATTCCTCAACTGGCGGCAAGTTTTTTGCATCCTCAGCCGATGGCGGTCTTTCGCTACTCCTCAAGAAAGCTGCGGCAAATGATCGATGCCTGGACCATCGCCGAGCATTACGATGCCATCGTCTGTGATTTTCTTTTTTCGGCTGAGAATTTGACCGATCTGGGGCAGTGCGTGCTTTTTCAGCACGATGTGGTGACAACAATCTGGCAACGGCATGTGGAGCAGAACAGCAATCCCCTTAAGAAGCTCTTCTTTAAGATGCAGCTTGCAAAGATTAAGGCATATGAGGGGAAGATATGCCGCGCCGTGAAGCACGTGATTGCAGTGTCGGAGATTGACGCTTCCAAATTCAAGCGTATGTATGGAATCGAATCGGTCTCCAGCATTTCGACGGGCGTCGATGTGGAATACTTTGCGCCGCGCCGCGGAGATTTTCCCTTATCGGACATGGTTTTCTGCGGGTCGATGGATTCTCTCCCCAACGTGGATGCGGTCGAGTTTTTCCTTTCAGAGGTGTTTCCCCTGATTCGTGATCGGCTGCCCGGCGCAGCATTGATGATTGCGGGACGCTCGCCCGACGCACGGGTGCTGAAGGCAGTGCAGGGGCTGACTGGGGTAACTGTCAGCGGCACGGTGGAAGATGTGCGGCCCTATCTATGGGGAGCGAAGATTTCTATTGTGCCCATCCGCATCGGCTCGGGAACCCGATTGAAGATCTATGAGTGCATGGCAGCGGGAGTTCCTGTTGTCTCCACTACTGTGGGCGCGGAGGGACTGAGCTACGAGGATGGCACGGACATCGTCATTGAGGACGATCCCTCCAGCTTTGCAGATGCTTGCGTTCGCCTGCTCTCAGAGGATGCGGCTCGGCGCTCCATTGCGAACAATGCGCTGGAAAAGATGCAAGGCATGAATTCATGGGAAGCCGCCAGCCGCGAGTTTGAAGCAATCCTTGAAAGCAATCGGCTGCGGCCCGTCTGAGCCATGCCGGTTCATTGACCGGGAAGATTGCAGTTGCGATGCCCGCAGCGGGAGCAGTCGCGCGCGGGAGCAGCCTTTCCCATTTCGTTCCATCTCCGGGGAAAATATCAAGGAACTGCAAGGGCTGCCATTTTCAGTAGTATCATCTCAGTATGCCGCTCTGGCCACCCTTCGCAGATACCTGGATTGATTTGAGCTTCCGCCGCCATGACTAATTTTCGAGTTGGAATCATCGGTGCGGGCTATGTCAGCGCGCACCATCTTCGCGCCCTCAAGTCGATTGCTTCGGTTCAGGTTGTCGGGATAGCTGACCTTGACTTGGACAAGGCGGAGGCTGCCGCCAAGGCATTCAACCTGCCCGGCGCCTACGGGAGCGTCGAGGAGTTACTGGCTTCCGGCGTGGATGTGGTCCACGTGCTGACTCCGCCCCCTTTCCATGCGGAGGTCAGCATCCAGGCTTTGCAGGCGGGCGCGCACGTGCTGGTCGAAAAGCCGATGGCAGAGACGCCGGAGCAGTGTGAGCGAATGATGGCAGCCGCCAGCTCCAGCGGACGCACTCTGGGCGTGGTTCACTCCGCCAGACTTGACCCGATTGTGCTGCGCGGCGTGGAGATTGTTCGTGGCGGAGGCATCGGCGAGGTTCTCTCGCTCGACTTTCATCGCAGCTCCGATTATCCGGCGTGGCCGGGAGGCGGCAAACTCCCGCCTCAGTACCGCAAAGGCTCCTATCCCTTGCAAGACCTCGGTGTGCATGGCCTTGCCATTGCAGAGGCGTTTTTGGGTCAGGTCACGTCGGCGGAGATCGATTTCCGCTCCACCGGGCTCGACAGCAACCTTGTGTTCGACGAGTGGACGGCAAGGGTGAACTGTGAGCGGGGCCAGGCTCGCTTGTATCTTTCATGGAACGTGCGCCCGATACGCAGCCAGGTGATCGTACATGGCACACGCGGCGTGATGCAGATCGACTGCTTCTTGCAGACCTGCTACGTGACAAAGCTGCTTCCAGGGCCGAAGTTCGCCTCTCCGGTGATCTGCGCCATGCGCAACTCCGCAGCGAGCCTCTATGAGGTGCCGCGCAATGTGCTGCGATTCATGACCAAGCGACTGCCGGGGGCGCCGGGCATTCACCAGAACATCCGCGAGTTTTACGCCGCGCTGGAACAAGGCACGGCAGTGCCGGTGACCCCTGAGGAGGGCCGGCGCCTAGTCATGGCGATGGCGCCGGCGTGCGAGGAAGCCGATCGGCAGCGCGATGCTCTTAGGCAGGCGCAGTTGACGCCGCGTCCTCCCGCTGATGTGCTTGTGACTGGGGCAGGCGGATTCCTCGGCGGCGCGCTGGTGCGCCGCCTGCTGCAAGAGGGTGCGAGAGTGCGCGCGGGCGTTCGCCGGATTCCCGGCGATCCGCTTCCCGGGGTCGACTATTTCGCGGGCGACCTTGGCGACCCCGAGTACGTCGATGTTCTCGTCGACGGTGTGGACACGGTCTTCCATGTAGGAGCTGCGATGAAGGGTAGCCCGGCGGACTTCCAGCGCGGCACGACTGTCGGAACCCGCAACGTGATCGACGCTTGTCTCAAGCATCGCGTACAGCGCATGGTGTACGTCAGCTCGGTGAGCGTGCTCGAGCACGCCGTGTGCCGCGTTGGCAAAGTCACCGAGGCGTGGCCGCTCGAACCTCACGCCGAACTGCGCGGAGCCTATACGCAGACCAAACTCGAAGCCGAGCGCATGGTGATGGCTGCGGCGAAGGAGCGAGGCTTGCCCGCAGTCGTGATTCGTCCCGGCGTGATCTTCGGTCCCGAAGTTGAACCCAGTTGCCCGGCCGGCGGTTTTGCCATGTTCGGCCGCTGGATTGTTGTAGGAAACGGCTCCCTGCCGCTGCCGCTCGTCTATGTGGACGACGTTGTGGATGCGCTTCTGCTTGGTTCCTCGCGTCCTGGCCTGGAAGGCGCGCTGGTCAACCTGGTTGACCCGGCCTTGGTCACGCAGCGGGAGTTCATCCAGATCGCGCAGGCAGCCAAGCCGAAGATCAAGGCCAGTTACATTCCAAAACTCGTGTTGATGACCGCATCAGTCGGAATCGAGGCGCTCGGGCGCCTGCTTAAGCGCAGCGTGCCCTTGTCGAGATACCGCATCCGCTCCATCCGCCCGCTCCATAACTTTGATCAGGCGGCCGCGCAGCAGCAGCTAGGATGGACGCCTCGGGTAGGTGTCGCCGAAGGCTTGCGGCGAACCTTTCCGGTCCCGCAGGCTCTACAGTCCTCAACCTTGCCGCAGTGATCGGATTTGGAGAATAGTTATGCTCAAGATTGCTGTTGTTACTGCGCATTTCCCCAGCTCGGCGCAACCCACGCACGGCCGGCCAGCATATCAGACTCTGCGTGTCCTTTCCGGAAGCTCCGATGTGCGAGTTTTTTATCCTCACGCTGTATATCCATCCTTACTCAAGCCACGGAGCCGCATTTATGACGCCTTCGATACTTCCTACAGCTTGCCGGGGGTGAAGGCCGGCTACTACAACTACCCAGTGCTGCCCCTGGTTTCCCGGCCGTTCAATGGATGGATGGCCGCCCGCGTCCTACTGCCTCACGTCCGCAGCTTTGCTCCGGATCTCATCTTCAGCTACTTTCTTTACCCTGACGGATATGCCGCGCTCAAGATCGGCAAAGCACTCGGTGTTCCCGTCGTCGCTATGGCCGTTGGGTCCGATGTCCACAACATTCGCGACCATTTTTCAGCAATGCACACGCGCACCGTGCTGCGCGAAGCCGATTTTCTGATCGCGATCAGCGACGATCTGCGCAAGAGAATGGTAGCCATGGGCGCCCCGCCGGAGAAGACGCGCGCCATCCTCAGTGGCTGCGATGCTTCAGTCTTCCACCCGAGGGAGCGTCTTGAAGCGAGGCGAAGGCTGCACATCGATCGCAACGCAGAGGCCGTCGTTTACATAGGGCGCATGGACGTGAAAAAGGGTCTGCGCGAACTCGTAGAAGCGGCGGCTTCGCTGCATCCTCTTCGCCCTGGCTTGCATGTATATATGGTCGGCGAGGGACCGGACAGGCCTCTGATCGAAGGCGCCATTCAGGCCAACAATGCGGCCAGCTATATCCACGCCCTGCCCGGCTGCGCCTTCGACGATGTCGCTGTCTGGATGGCGGCATCCAACTTGGTCACTCTGCCGAGTTACATGGAGGGTTACCCCAATGTGGTGGTTGAGGCGCTCGCGAGCGGAAGGCCGGTCGTCGCCACAAATGTAGGCGGCATTCCTGAGATACTGAGCGATGAGTACGGATGCCTCGTGCCCCCTCGCGATCCATCCAGGCTGGCTCAAGCCCTTGCCTCGGTCCTCGATAGAGCCTGGGACGCCAAGGCCATCTCCGCGCACGGCAGCCGAAGCTGGGAGACGGTTGCGGGAGAACTGCTCGAGATCTTTGAATCGCTCATATCCGCACGCCAGAAAGCGACAATATGAAAATGCTTCACAAGGCCGGCATTTGGCTCAACCGCGTGTTCGCGGCCATCGGACTCATCACCGTACTGGTGATCGCCACACCTGTCGTCTCGTGGTGGGCGCGGGCCTACGCCGGTCCCATTGAGCGGCCAACAGGCGACGTGCTCATTCTCCTCAGCGCGGCTGGCGACGACCGGGGCGGCATCTCCTATTCCTCTTATTGGCGTGCGCGGGAAGCGATTTTTGCATGGCAAACAGGAGGCTTCAAGAAGATTGTGATCAGCGGCGGCGGTCCTGGCATCCTCAACTTCCTGATCGTTGAGGGCATTCCCCGTGAAGCCATTGTTGCCGAGTGGCGATCCACCAGCACGCGCGAAAACGGAATCGAGACGGCGCGCCTGATCCAGGGCATGCCCGGCAAGAAGGTTCTGCTCACCAGCGACTTTCACATGTACAGGGCGCTTCACGTATTCCGCAAGCAGGGCATTGAAGTCACACCCATGGCTGTTCCGGATGTGCTTCACTCGACCGAGCACTGGAACGGCCGCTTCTCCGCCTTCGAGACGATGCTGGTCGAATCCGTCAAGATCATCTACTATGCCCTGCGCGGTTGGATTTAGGAGTTAGTTTCAGTCCGACGCTCTCCTGGCCCACATAAGGTCAATTTTCTTCCATGGAGAATCTTGGCGACGATTCAAAACGCTGCCCAGGGAAATCTCCACCCTGCCAGTACGGCCAGCGCGCCAGCTTGATCAACGAGGGTTCTAATCGACCCGTTCGACCAGCAGGACCTGCTCGTCGTTGTCGACCTCCTGGAACTTGACCTCGATAATCTCGCGGCTGCTGGTGGGCACATGCTTGCCGATGTAGGTGGCCTCGATGGGCAGTTCGCGGTGGCCTCGGTCGATGAGTACAGCCAGTTGCACGCGCTGCGGCCGGCCGTGATCGAAGAGTGCATCGAGCGCGGCGCGGACAGTGCGGCCGGTGTAGAGCACATCGTCGCAGATGACCACATCGCGGCCCTCGATGTCGATGCCGATTGCGCCTGGGGTTACCACCGGGCGCACATCTGCGGTCGTCAGATCGTCGCGGTAGAACTGGATGTCGAGCACGCCGGTGTCCACTGTGCGCTTCTCGATGCCGGAGATCAGCCTGCCCAGCCGCTCGGCCAGCGGAACGCCGCGGCGCTTGATGCCGACCAGGGCCAGGTTTGTGCTGCCATTGCTCTTTTCAACAATCTCGTGGGCCAGGCGCACCAGTGTGCGTTCGACCTCCGAGGCGGACATCAGCCTGCCCTTGATGCGCAGGGAGGGTTTACTTTCAGCTTCGCTCATGGATGTTCTCTTGCCTGGCTGTCGCAGCCAGCCTCTCGCAGGATGATACGAGGGTTTGGTCTTGCGAGCAAGTTGTGGAGAAATAAAACCGAATCCAGGAGCGTGGACAAGGCCAGGAAATCAGGCGATTGCAGCGCAGGGAGAGCCCGCCCGCAGGCGCAAAACCGCCCCTTAGACCTCCGGTTGCCGCGTGCGCCCCATCAGCCGCGCACCCAGCGCGCCTCCCGCGGTCGCAAAGACCACCAGGGCAAGGACCAGAAAAAGCATGATGCTAAGGGTCACGCCGCCACGCCCTTCCGGGGAATTCAGCAGCGTTTTGGCCGCGAGAATCGTCTGCGCATCAATCCCAGCGGCCGCCCACTGTTGGCTGGCTTTTTCGCTCACCTGGATCTGCCAGAAGTCGTCGAATACTTTGCCCTGGTGAAAGAAGAAGCGCATTGCAAAGAGCGAGACGCTCATGGTCGCCGCGGCTGCCCACGCTCCCAGCAAGCCGGTGACCAGGCCGATGCGTGCGCCGGCTCCGATGGTGATCCACGCCGGCCGCTGGCTGCGCAAGTAAATTGCAACTGCCCAGGCGCCCGCCACAGCCATCCACACGAATCCCAAAAGGCCTACCGCCGAGAGTCCGAAGGACAGCACACCGGCAGGAATCGCCAGCAGCAGCGCCGCGCGCAGCGCCGGCTTCCAATCTACGCTGCCCGCATCCCGCACCGGCTCATCCCAACGCACCGGCTGGGCTTGCCCAAGGGGCGCGTCAGCTCCGTACACCAGTTGCGGCAAGCCGCAGGCGGGGCAGTAGCTATTTTCGGCCAGGACGGCCTGGTGGCAGCGGTTGCAGGTGATTTCCATACATCTACGAGCCTATCGTATTTCGCCGCGGCGTGTGCGAAGCAATGAAAACGCCTGCCGGAAAATGCCGCTCCGGTATGCGACTCGCCCCGGCATTTAAACGCCGATGCTGGCGCTAGCGCACGAAAGAGGGACAGACACGCTCGCTACGTTGCGCTGCGCTGCTGACGCTCTCTGTGGCGCGCCTTGCGCATACGGCGCAGCGTGAGGAATTGCGAAACCGACATAAAGTTACGTTCGCCGCAGTTCAAGCAGCGCACCGGCAAGCGCATGAGAAGCAATTGAGACAGGTCTGACGACCGAAGACGCGAAGTGCGAAACTTCAAAAAGCCGCAAACACAGCAATAGATGGCCATACCAGCCTCCAGCTATCGCAAATCAAAGGGAAATACCGCAAGGAAAAACAGGAACGCACTCACATGGCGCTTGCTGTCTGCCGATTGGAAGGAACAGCCCCATCCTAGCAGGGATGCGCGTGCCAGTCATTCTTGCAAAAGGAGCGCAGGAAAGCGGAGATAAAAGGCCAGAATCTCACAGCCTGCTGGAGGCTACGGACGGAAGCTTTGCGGCCACGATAGCCTCGGCGGCGGCTACCACCTCTTCCAGCGTCAGATTGGTTGAATCCAGCAGAACGGCGTCGGGGGCCGGCTTGAGCGGAGAATCGGCGCGGTTGCGGTCCCGTTCATCGCGGGCGCGCAAGTCGCGGATCACCTCTTGTGGCTGGATAGCGGGCTTGGGTCCAAGCTGATCGAAGCGTCGCAGGCCCCGCACTTCGGGAGCAGCGTCCAAAAAGATTTTGACTTCGGCCTGGGGAAAGACCACAGTGCCGATGTCGCGGCCCTCCATGACCACCCCGCCTCTGGCGCCCATCTCCTGCTGCATACAGACCATCCAGGCTCGAATGGCAGGCCATACGCTGACCTGGGAGGCGGCGTCGGTGACCGTTTGATTGCGGATAAGGCCGGTTACGTCCTCGTCGTCGAGCAGGACGCGGTTGCCGTCCTCGCCCGGCTCGAGACGAATGGAAGTTTCGGCGGCCAGGCTTTCCAGGCCCGAGCTCTCATTCAAGGGAAGGCCTGTGCGCAGCGCCTTGAAGGCGAAGGCGCGGTACATGGCCCCTGTCTCCAGGTTCAACAGACCAAAATGCTGGGCCAGATGACGGGCGACGGTGCTCTTCCCCGCTCCGGCTGGGCCGTCAATAGCGACAATGACTTTGTGGGCCGGATTGGGAGAGCTGAGCGAGCGGGCACTCATCCGCGCTTCTTCGTTCCTTGCTTGGGCCGGGCGGGAAAGCCAAACCTCTTGCTGTTTCCAGCGCGTGCGCTGGCGGCAATCGAGGGCTTCCGGTTATTGCCTGCGTGAGCTGGCCGAGCGGTGGGCCGGGAATCCTTCCGCGGCGCGCTGCTGGTGCGGGGAGTTGCGCCGGGCTTGCCGGCAGTCTTGGCGCCGTTGGAATAAACCTTGCGTTGGCTTCCGTTGCGCGGATTCCAGGCAGGTGCGGCAGACTTGGCAGAGTGTGCGCTGGAAGCCGCCGGGCGAGCAGCCGGCCTGCCGTTTCCGTTATTTGAACCGTTGCCGGCATGAGCGCCGTTGCGCTTGCCGTTTGAGGGTGCAGCCGGCTTGGCGCTCCAACGAGCAGCAGAAGCAGGCCGGGCGCTATTGGCGGTGCGCGAACCGGTTGGCCGGGCCGGACGGCCGCTCGATGACGATTGCGCAGGCTTGCGATCACGAGTGTGCGCGGCCGGGCGGCTGAAATGGGGCCGGGCAGCAGCGGCTTTCCCGCTTACTACCGGTTTGCGCGCGGCCGGGGTGCGGGGCGCGTGAGCTTCTACAGGCTTGCGCGGAGTTGTCGAGGCAGGCGCAGCCGGCTTTGCCACGGCAGGCTCTGGCATCTCCTCATCATGGGAGCGCATAAAGTATGCGGAAGCCGGTATCGACGCGCTGGCGTAGATTGTGGGAGCGGTGGCGAACTCCGGCAGCGTGCCGGCAACATAGAAGTGAGGTGCGTGACCGAGAGAAATGGTATGCACCTGGCGCGTGGCCACCAGGCCGCGCAGCACTTCTCGCACCTTGCTGCGTGCGGTGAGCGGGGCCAGGAACAGTTCGACCTCTTCCATGCTGGCGGCGATCACGGCTTGCAGGTAGATGGAGGCGAGCACCGAGATGGCCGTTACTTGAGAGGTTGAAGCGCCTTCGGCAATGGCTTTCTGGAAGCGCGTGCGGAGCAGTTGCCATTGGGCAGACTGGCCAGGAGCGGAGACGACCGGAATAATGCGAAGCTGTTGCCAGAGTTCGGTGATGGCGCGCAGAACAGCGCCTTCTGTCACTTCCCGGCCCAGCGTACGGGTGAGTTTGCCAATTGTGGTGTCGCCCGCTTCCAGCAGTTTGTAAGCCTGGACTGCGAGCTGCGACACCTGGCGCGAACCGGTCAGTTGCGGGCTGCGACGCCAGTCGCGATCGCCGCGCAGGGCATAAACGTAAGGCAGAACCCAGCTTGCCACAACGAAGTCGGGCGCCTCACCGGGCAGGCCCAGCAGGTTTAGGCGCACAGCCACGCCGTCTGTCTCCAGACGCACCAGTAACTCTTCGGCTAAGGCAATATGTTCGCGGGCGGGAGTGGCGTCGCGCTTGCCGGCTACAGCCTCAACAAACGACGGCGCAATCGAGGTAGAAAACTGCCGCTTGGGCAGGAAGAGACACAACCCGGTCTCCTCAATCCACGTCCGGGCATACTCCAGGGTGAGTGTCCCATGTCCGTCCAGGCGCATCC
>Ga0224558_1001222_pt1 | contig 27563 bp, 24 predicted proteins | sample 714S32024metaG_FD_180682 | JGI IMG/M metagenome (GOLD analysis project Ga0224558, IMG submission 180682) | Peat soil microbial communities from Stordalen Mire, Sweden - 717 S3 20-24 | ecosystem: Environmental > Terrestrial > Soil > Wetlands > Peat | place: Sweden: Norrbotten County, Stordalen... | reverse complement strand
AGAAACAAGCGCTGACAGCAGGCTGATCGCTCTGCGCGACGAAGGAAGAGTCCTCGTCTTCAACAAGTGATCGCCAGAGCGGGGAGGGACCTGCTTGAAAATACTGTTTCTGGGGGATATTGTCGGCCGTCCCGGCCGCCGTGCCGTTCATGAGCTGCTCCCCTCCCTGAAAAAAGAATATGAGCCCGTCTTTATAGCAGCCAACGGCGAGAATGCCGCCGGAGGCAACGGCATTACCCGGGATGTGGCCGATGAACTGTTTGGCGCCGGGATCGATGTCCTAACCATGGGCAACCACGTCTGGGACAACAAGGATATATATAATTTCATTGACAGCGAAGACCGGCTCGTCAGACCCGCAAACTACCCGCCGGAATCCCCGGGAAACGGTTTTACCATAGTGCGCAGGGCAGGGCGCGCTATCGGTATCATCAATCTCTCGGGACGTGTATTCATGCCGCCGTTGGATTGTCCCTTCCGCACCGCCGACCAGATCATTCCTGATCTTAAAAAGAAAACGCCATTCATCATCGTGGACTTTCATGCCGAGGCCACCTCGGAGAAAAACGCCCTGGGATGGTACGTGGACGGCCGGGTGAGTGCGGTAATCGGCACACATACCCATATTCAGACCGCCGACGAAAAAATATTCCCGCAGGGAACGGCTTTCATTACCGATGTGGGTATGACCGGCCCCAGCAATTCGATCCTGGGCGTGAAAGTTGAACAGGTCCTGGAAAAGATGATCGGCCTCAGGCCGGTGCGCTTTGAGGTGGCAGGCGGGCCGCTGATGTTGAACGCCGTCTCCATAGAATTGGACGAGAACAGTGGAAGAGCGCAAGAAATACGGAGAATTCAAGTCTTCAAAGAGGATTAGGCTTTTTTAGGTTGCAATCTGGACCTGCCAGTGTTATCATTAATTACAAATATTTGTTTATATTTACTGCCCGGTAATAACCATTCAGGGGAGCGCTGTTGACTTATCCCTGCACATGCTCGCAGGGATCGAGGCAGGCTTGTGTCCTCTTAGCATAGTTCCTGAATGAACATAAGCCTTGTCATGCAAGAGCAAGCATCATCCACTGAATGCTAGGTCACAATCGGTGAAAGGGGGTTTTCCGGGGAGCGATCATAAGGCTGAAAAGGCCGGCAAATGAGATAATTAACGGGGAGGTTGCAAACTTGGATGTATTGAAGGTATCAGCCAAGTCCAGTCCCAATTCAGTAGCTGGTGCTCTGGCAGGCGTTCTGCGGGAAAAAGGATCTGCGGAACTGCAGGCAATCGGAGCGGGCGCTATAAACCAGGCTGTCAAGGCAGTAGCTATTGCCAGAGGCTTTGTAGCTCCTAGTGGTGTTGACCTCGTTTGTATTCCTGCCTTTACTGATATTATCATCGATGGGGAAGAGAGGACTGCCATCAAGCTAATCGTCGAGCCGAGATAGGAGCGATGGAGTTGGACGTCTGATTGCCTGTTTATTTCCAAGGAGATAAGCAGGCTTTTATGTTTTCGTTTGCAGACGGGGGGGGTGTTCGGGTTTGATCGTCGATATGCACTGCGACTCTGTTTCCGAGGCATATAAAACTGGACGCTCACTGGCCAGGCCCGGCAGGCATGGGCATTCAGACCTGCCCAGGCTGCGGCAGGCGGGAATCAAGATCCAATTCTTTGCCCTGTTCCCCCTCATATTCTTATCCAAGCAGATCTGCTGTCCGGGTAATGCCCTCCATCATGTGCTGCGCCAGTTGGATTTTGCAGTCGAAGCATTTCGGGAAGATGCCGGGACCATACTAATAAGGACGAGGCATGAACTGAAGCATTGTCTGGCTACGGATGCGCTGGGGGCGGTCTTGACGGTGGAGGGGGGAGAGGCCCTGGAAGGGGAGATCCGGATCCTCAGGATGCTGCACCGTCTGGGGGTGCGCGGCCTTGGCCTGACCTGGAACAACCGAAACGATCTGGCCGATGGCGTTGCCGAAGGCCAGACCGGGGGCGTGCTGACCAGGCTTGGCCGCCAGGTGGTGCAGGAAATGAACAGACTGGGCATGATCGTAGACGTCTCCCACCTTTCAGAACCTGGTTTCTGGAATGTAATGGACATCTGCAGCGCGCCGCCGATCGCTTCTCATTCCAACTGCAGCGCCGTCTGGAGTCACCGGCGCAACCTGACAGACCGTCAGATCAAAGCCGTTGCCGAACATCAGGGCGTGGTGGGTGTCAACCTGGTGCCCCAGTTTGTGGGCCCGCAAGGGGCCGGTCTGAGCGCCCTGATCGAGCATATCGACCACGTTTGCAGCCTGGTTGGGGATGAATACATCGGTTTTGGCTCTGACTTCGATGGCACTGAAAACCTCCTCTGCGGGGTCAATGATGTCACCGACTATCCCGTCCTGGTGGCCGGTTTGCGGGACCGGGGATACAGCCAGGAGTCGGTAGCCAGGATCTGCGGGCTGAATTGCTTGAGAGTGCTCGAAGCGGTGCTGCCGGAGGATCAGGAGCCGGGAACGGAAACTTAAAAAATCCTGCGTCTTAAATCTAACGATGCAAGCTGCAACTTATTCGATCCAATCAAGATAGTCACTGCAGTATTACGAGCAACAAAGATCGAGAGGGGTCTGGTGGTATGCCGGCGGATCTCCATATACACAGCACAGCCTCCGATGGCAGATTGACCCCCGGAGAGATCGTGAAGCAGGCGCGGGAGGCCGGTCTGAGCGCTATTGCCCTGACGGATCACGACACGGTGGATGGCATCCAGCCAGCCCTTGAGGCCGCAGGTTCATCCGGGCCGGAGGTCATCACGGGAATAGAGTTTAACACCGAACTGGACGGCGCAGATATACACATCCTGGGCTATTACCTGAGCCTGGAAGGCGATCTGGCCTCGACCCTGGCCGGACTGAGAGCGGCGCGGGAGGATAGGGTGAAGAAGATCATTGACAGGCTGGGACAACTCCGGATCCGGATCGACTATGACCACGTGAAACGGGTGGCCGGCCGGGCGACCATGGGCAGGCCGCACATCGCCCGGGTGCTGTCTGAGACGGGATATTGCGCCTCGCAGGGGGAGGCATTCGAGCGGCTGCTTGCCAGGGGGAAGCCGGCCTACGTGCCCCACCACAGGCTGGACCCGTTCATGGCTATCGACACCGTCCTGAAAGCGGGGGGAGTTCCTGTGCTGGCGCACCCAGGCCTTGCCAAGAGGGACGAGTTGATACCGGGATTTGTCGCCAGGGGCCTGCTGGGGCTCGAGGTTTTCTATCCCTTTCATACGCCGGACGACCAGGCCAGGTATCAGAAGATCTGCCTGCAGAGCGGCCTGATAATGACCGGTGGCACAGACTGCCACGGTCCTGGATTTCGCTATCCTCCCCTGGGGTCGGTTACGGTCCCGGACGAGACAGTTGAACGGCTGAAGCAGGTCGTCGGACATCGGGCGTCAGGGTGCAGGCGAGCCCCTACTGCCCGCCCGGCGACAGTTGACTGAAGACCGGCGACTTAGTTGGCAGGAATCTCCGGACGGACGGAGAACATGTATTGGTTGGTGTTTGGTGGCTGCAGGGAAATTTTAGCGGTTGCCGATTTAGGTCCAGCAGCGGAGGGAAAATAACCCGGGAGCCAGTTGCGGACGACCGGAAGTTATAAAAAGGTCAAATGCTAACGTTTAATAGCGGGGGGTAAGAGGCAAAGAGATGCAACCGGAAAATATCAATATCGAACAATTGCGCTCCGGCTTTGAAAGCAACGGTTATATTGCAGAGGACGAGATCACCGTCCCGGTATACCTGGCCCTCCGGCTGGAGAAACCGGTCCTGATCACCGGCGCCCCGGGCGTGGGCAAAACCGAGATCGCCAAGGTGCTGGCCGGGATATTCAAGACTGACCTGATCCGGCTCCAGTGCTACGAGGGTCTCGATGAAAACAAAGCCCTTTACGAATGGAACTACCAGCGCCAGTTGATCAAGATCCAGTTGATCCGGGACAGCGGTTCCGATGAGAGCATGGAACGGAATCTCTTTTCTTCTGAATACTTGCTGGAGCGCCCGCTCCTGAAGGCGATCCAGGCACCGAAGAAAGTAGTGCTGCTGATCGACGAGATCGATAAGACCGACGAAGAGTTCGAGGCCTTTCTGTTCGAGGTGCTGTCCGATTTCCAGGTCTCCATCCCGGAGCTGGGCACCCTGAAGTCCCGCCACATTCCGATGGTGGTGCTGACCAACAACGGCGAACGGGAACTTTCCGACGGACTGAAGCGCAGGTGCGTCTTCCTGTTCATCGATTTTCCGAGCGTGGAAAAGGAGATCAGGATCATCAGGGTCAAGGTCCCGGAGGCAGGGGAGAGGCTGGCCGAGGAGGTGGCCCTGGCGATGAACTATATGAGGCATAACTTGGAGCTCAAGAAGAAACCATCGATCTCTGAAACCCTGGACCTGACCCGGGCGCTGGTCCTCTACGAGGCCGCCAGGCTGGAACCAGAACTCCTGAGGAAGACTGTCAACCTCATACTCAAAGACAAGGATGATATCGATCTGTTCAACCGCCAGGTAGGGCCGGCAGGCCTGGTGGAGATCGTCCGCAGCCAACAATCAAAAACCCAGAAGATATGAACCGGACAAAGGTGGATTAGATGCAGAACTACCTGGAAAACAACCTGGCGCGTTTTGTGCATATCCTGCGGCACCTGGGGATCACCGTCAGCATCGGGGAGACCGTCACCGCCATGAGAGCGCTCGAACTAATCAACATCATGGACCGGGAGCACGTGAGGTATACCCTGCGGGCGACCCTGGTCAAAAACCACGAGGATGAGCCGGTCTTCGACCGGGCTTTCGGCAGCTTCTTCACCGCCCCGGAAATCAAGCGACAACAGCTGCAGGAGTGGCAGGAGGCCAAGGATGAGCGGGGGCGCCTCATCGACGAGGCAGAGCAGGAATTGACCTACCTGGGAGAAAAGCTGGACATGAGCGAGGAGGAAAAGCTCCTCTATTCTAAGTTGGCGGAGGAAGAGAAGAAAAGAATCAGGGATTACCTGGAATCCAGCTTCCTCCCGGCAGACCGCAGCCACGCCTTCAAACCGATGTTGGAGTTTCAGGTGCGCAGTTCCCTGCGCTACTGGAAGCAGAGACTGGCTGAGGAGGGCGACCTACCCCTCATGCCCGGACTAGATGTGGATGACGAGGTCCTGGCGGCGATCGGCCAGGACTCGGGAACAGAGGACAGCAGCCTGCTTTACGAGGACATGAAGAGGATCGGCGACCGGCAGCTTCCGAAGGTGACCAACATCCTGAAAAAGCTGTCCCGCAGGCTGGCCACGAAGATTTCCCGGCGCTACCGGATGAGCAAGAAAGTAGTCAAGGTTGACCTCAGGCGAAGCATCAAGTCCAATATCCGCTATGGCGGTATTATTTTTAATCTCAAATATAAGCAGAAACGGATCCAAAAGCCTAGCATCCTGCTGGTGTGCGACGTTTCCGGGTCGATGGCCCGCTACGCCGCGTTTGTGATCCAGTTTATCTACGGCCTGAGCGCCGTGATCAGCCATATCGAGAGCTTCATTTTTGCGGAAGAGCTTGAACGCGTCACACCTTACTTTAAAAGAGTCAAGCCATTTGAAGAGACGATGGTGGAGTTGATTGGGAAGAGCCGCATCTGGGGCAAGGGCACCAATTTTGGCGCCTCGCTGGCCACACTGCGGGAGCGCTTCCCATTATTGTTGACCTCCCACACCGTGATCATCGTGGTCAGCGACACGAAAACCCTGGACCTGGAGCGGGCCGACCATGAACTCGCCGCCGTCAAAAGAACGGTCAAGGAGATCCTGCTGCTCAACACCCTTCCGCACGAGGAATGGAAGGATCTGCGCTCGGTGAAAACGTTTCAAAAATATGCCCAGGTATATGAGTGCTACACTCTGGCGCATCTGGAGAAGGTGCTCAGGAGACAGTTCCTCCACTAGGAGCAGCAACTAGTAACGAGCGATGGAGCAATAACTCATTACTCAGCACAACAACTCATCATCCGTGCCTATAACTCGGCAGTTACGAAAACAGGCGCAAACATCTCAGGCTTTGCATGTTTTACTTCGAACCTCGAGTAGGGGTGTGACATATGAGCGATGACTCGTCACTCACCGGCAACAACTACGAACACCTGGCGCTGTTCTATGACCGGCTCATGCAGGGGATCGATTATGCAGCCTGGGTCAGTTATGTCGAGGATGTTGTCGGCAAATACGGGGGGCACATCGGCAGTGTCGTCGATCTGGCCTGTGGAACGGGAAATTCCAGCTTTCCCTGGTCGGAGCGGGGCCATCGCACTTTTGGGATCGACCTGTCGGCAGAGATGCTGGAGATCGCCAGAGCCAAAGCTGCAGCCGGGGGGCTGGATACAACCTTTCTCAGGCAGGATCTCTGCAGCCTGAGGCTTGATGCCCCGGTAGACCTGGCGGTCTGTTTTCAGGACGGGTTCAATTATATTGTGGAGATCGAGAACCTGCGCCGGGCATTTCAGGCTGTCCACCAGAATCTGACGTCAGGAGGCTTTTTCATATTTGATCTCAACTATCTGCCGCGGCTGATCCCTACCGACCAGTCCGTCTCCCTGGTGCAGGAGAATGGCTTTACCCTTTGTTGGAGCACCGCCTATAAAGATGATGAGAAGCTGTGGGAGATCGAGGCGCGGGGGACGATCGAAGATGGGGACGGCAACCGGCATGACTACCTGGAGAAACACCGGGAGCGCATCTACGAGCCCTATGAGATCTGGCCGCTGCTTGCGGCACAAGGATTTACCGGTCTTAACAGCTTCCAGGCATTTTCCTTCGAGCAGCCCCATGACCGGACACCCAGGATCGTCTACGCAGCGCAGAAATGCTCCACCAGCTAGGGCGGCAGCCAACTTATAACCTCTAATTTCGAATTTCGAACATCGAAAAGCGCCCGATGTCCTCCGCATCCGGGCTAACGCCCGGCCTTGTTCTGCGCATTCTTCGGGCCAGGCCGAGCTCTCCGCATTCCATTCGGGCCAGGCCGAGCTCTCCGCATTCCATTCGGGCCAGGCCGAGCTCTCCGCATTCCATTCGGGCCAGGCCGGAGGCCTGGATGCGGAGGAGGCCTGGATGCGGATGAAAGAATGCGGAGCATATGTTTAAGGAGGCAGGATTGATGACAAAACTGCTGTTGGTGCGGCACGGGCAGACTCTCTGGAACAACGCTTTCCGCTATCAGGGACACACAGATACAGAACTCAGCGATGACGGCCGCAGCCAGTCGGAACAGTTGTCCAGGCGGCTGGCTGAAATACCGCTGCAGGCGGTCTACGCCAGCGATTTGAGGCGCGCCCTGGACACAGCCGGCATTATCGCCGAGCCCCACGGCCTGCCAGTGCAGCCAATGGCCGGGCTGCGGGAGATCAATTTTGGAGCCTGGGAAGGCCTGACCTTCCAGGAGATCAAAAACACTTACAGAGACATTGCAGAAAATTGGCACAAGTCACCGGGCAGTGTGCGGATTCCGGACGGAGAGACCTTCCAGGAGCTGAAGGAAAGGGCCTACGGCACAGTGATGGACCTGGTCAAGAGGCATGATCCGGGCACTATTGCCGTAGTGACTCACGGAGGAGTGATCAGGGCAATCATCTGCGCCCTGCTGGATATCGATCTGAACAATGTGTTCCGGATCCGGCAGGACAATATCGCCCTGAATATCATCGATTATTACGAGGGATACGGCATCCTGAACCTGCTCAACGATACACACCACCTGGAGTCAAACCTCTCACTTCTCAATTTCAACAGGTGATGGTAAAATGGTTCAAAGATTTAGGACTGGCGAAAGGAGAGTGTCAGACATGGATGACAGGTTCGAGAAAAGCGGACTCACCTTTGATGATGTACTCCTGATTCCTGGCAAGTCTTCAGTCCTGCCGAGGGATGTCAACGTTTCCACCCTCTTGACCAGGGGGATCAGGATAAACATCCCCATTATAAGCGCCGAAATGGACACCGTCACCGAAGGGCGCATGGCCATTGCCATGGCCCGCGAGGGCGGTCTCGGGATCATTCACAAGAACATGAGCATCGAACGGCAGGCCCAGGAGGTTGACCGGGTGAAACGATCGGAGCATGGCGTGATCTCCGACCCGATCTCCCTGAGCCCTCAGCACCTGATCAGGGATGCCCTCCAGATCATGGAGCACTACCACATCTCCGGTGTGCCGGTAACCGTCGACGGCGTACTGGTAGGGATCATCACCAACCGCGACCTCCGTTTCGAGGACGACATGAACCGCACGATAGCCGAGGCCATGACCAAGGACAACCTGATCACGGCGCCCGTGGGCACGACCCTGCAGGATGCCAAGAACATCTTGAAACAGCACAAGATCGAGAAACTCCCCATAGTGGATGAGCATAGCTACCTGCGCGGCCTGATCACTATCAAGGATATCGAGAAGGCGCGCCAATACCCGAACGCCTCCAAGGACCAGCGCGGCCGCCTCAGGGTGGGCGCCTCCGTCGGGGCCGGCCCGGACGTGATAGAACGGGCGATAGCCCTGATCAAAGCGGATGTGGACGTCATCACCGTAGTTACCGCTCATGGCCACCATATCGGCGTGATCAAGGCGGTGGAGGCAATCAAGGGCGAGTTCCCGGACATTCAATTGATAGCAGGCAACGTGGCAACCGCTGAAGCCACCAGGGACCTGATTACAGCCGGGGCAGACGCCGTCAAGGTCGGCATGGGGGGCGGATCAATCTGCACTACCCGCGTGGTGGCCGGTATCGGCGTCCCGCAGATCACAGCCGTTCTGGAGTGTTCACAGGAAGCAATGAAAGACGGCGTTCCGGTGATCTCCGACGGGGGCATCAAGTTCTCCGGCGATATCACCAAGGCCCTGGCGGCCGGCGCCAGTTCGGTCATGTTGGGCAGCCTGCTGGCAGGAACTGAGGAGAGCCCCGGCGACATTGAAATCTTCCAGGGCCGCAGCTATAAGGTTTACCGGGGCATGGGGTCCCTGGGCGCCATGAAGGAGGGCAGCATGGACCGCTACCTCCAGGACAACCCGGAAAAGCTGGTGCCAGAAGGGGTTGAGGGCCGCGTGCCCTACCGGGGGGCATTGGCGGACATGACTTTACAACTGATCGGCGGCCTGCGGTCCGGGATGGGGTACTGCGGCGTGCGGACGCTGGAAGAGCTTCAGAACGCGACCAAGTTTATCAAGATTACCAGTGCCGGACTGCGTGAAAGCCACCCGCACGGCGTCGACATCACCAAGGAAGCGCCCAATTATAGTTTCTAGCTGTAAGAAACCAATAAAATCAATGCCCGGCTGGTTTCAAATCTTTATGGCTCGTCTCCCTCGCAGGCCGTTTTGCAGAAGTTGTTCTGGAAAAGTGTCATCCCAGCGGTGCGGATCGGATCTTTTCTTCGATTTCGGTGCGAAGACATCCTCAACTTCTGGGTGAACCACTAGCAGGGGAAACGAGCAGCGGGATAGAATACTCAATCATCTACCCTGCCGGGCGGAAGGATGATGCCCTACCATAGTGCGGGGGAGTGAGGAGAAACCGAGATGTTTTCGTCGATCGACGAGGTGCAGCAAAAGCTGGCCGAACAGAGATACCTGACTGATAAGAACGTGGCCACCATCATCTTCCTGGCCCTCAAGCTCCAGAAACCGCTGCTGGTCGAGGGGCCCGCGGGCGTTGGGAAAACAGAACTAGCCAGGGTGATCGCCGGGGCCACCGGCAGCAGGCTGATCCGCCTGCAGTGCTACGAAGGCCTGGACGAAGCCAAGGCCCTCTATGAGTGGAACTACCAGAAACAATTGCTGCGGCTGCACATTGACCAGGTTCAGAACAAGTCCTGGGAGGATGCCAAGCAGGACATCTTCTCGTCCGAGTTTCTGCTGAACCGTCCGCTGCTGGAGGCCTTGCTGTCCTGTGAGAGCACCGTCCTGCTGATCGACGAGGTCGACAAGAGCGACGAGGAGTTTGAAAGTTTCCTGCTGGAAATACTGTCGGACTACCAGGTGACCATCCCGGAATTGGGCACCATCAAAGCCAAGCGGATCCCCATCGTCATCCTCACCAGCAACAGCTTCCGGGAGTTCGGGGATGCCCTGAAGCGTCGCTGCATTCACCTGTACCTGGATTATCCCAGCTTCGAGCGGGAACTGGAGATCATCTACCTGAAAGTCCCGGAAATCCAGCAGGCCTTGGGGCGCCAGATCGTACGCTTCGTGCAAACCATCCGCAAACAGAAGCTGAAAAAAGCGCCCAGCATCGCCGAGACTATCGATTGGGCCGGAGCGCTGCTCAATATGGGCGTGAGCTTTGTCGACGAGGAAATTATCCGGAGCACCCTGGGCTTCTTGCTAAAATACCAGAGCGACATTGAGAAGATCTCCACGAAGGTCTCTTCCTATCTTCCGGAATAGCTTGTGATAAGTAGTTTGTGCACTGTTCTACATCCTGACACGAGAAGGCTAGTTGGGCTATGGAGGCAAAAATTCTGGAATTCTGCCGCCTGCTGCGCCGGGGCGGCATCAAAATTTCATTGACGCAGATAGCGGATGCCCTACGGGCCGTATCAGAGGTGGGCTTCTGCCAGGACGACTTCTATGTAGCCCTCAGTTCCATACTGAACGCCGATCGCGCCGATAAACCCCTGTTTGACAGGCTGTTCCGCCTCTTTTTTCTGTCCCTGCACAGGCAGAGCGCAGACACCTTCGGAGAGCACGAACCTGTTTCCGCCGACAGCGCAGGGCCGGCCGTCCCGATCGCCGAACTCGCTCAACAGGCGGATGGTTCGGGAATGGGCCGGGGGGCTGGAGCATCCCCGGCTATCTTGCTGATCAAGGCTGTCAGGGAGCACAACCGGCTGCTGCTGGAACGCCTGGCCCAGGTAGCGGTGAAGAGCCTGGGGCCGGTCGACCGGACGGATCTCCAGCATATGGACAACACGGTGGTTCAGGCCAAGGTGGCCATCGGCTGGTATGAAGCTGTCAACCGCCTGGAAAGGGCCAAGGAAATGGAAAAGATCGGCGAGATGGTCTATATCGGGTGGACTGCCAGCCTTGACTGGCTGGAGAGCAGGATCGAACAACTGCTTGAGGACATGCTCGTTCAATTGTTCGGAAGCGAGGCCATTGAAGAGATAGCCGACGCCGCCAACCTGAGGGAGAAGGAGTTTTACCGCCTCGAAAACCTGGAGATCGACGAGATCCGAAGGCGGATCACCAAGCTGGCCCGCAGGCTGGCCTCCAAATATGCCCGCCGCTACCGGCCGGCCAAGCGCGGTGAGATCGATATGAGAAGGACCGCCCGCCAGGCGCTGATGACGGGGGGCACACCAGTGCGGCTGCGCTACCGGCAGAAGAAGATCAGCAAGCCGGAACTGGCGGTGCTGTGCGATGTCTCCGGTTCTGTCGCCGTGTTCAGCGAGTTCATGCTGCAACTGGTCTACACCATCCAGAACCGGTTCCGGTGGGTGCGATCCTTCCTGTTCGTGGATGTGGTGGATGAGGCGACAGCCTACTTCAAAAATGAGGATATCGAGGCCGCCCTGGGGGAGGCTTTTGCCAGGACTTATTTTTCCTATTCCGGGTTCTCGGATTACGGGCGGGTCTTCACCTTGTTCACCAACAACTATCTGGCCGGCCTGTCCCCCAGGAGCACCCTGATCATCCTGGGCGATGCCCGCAACAACTACCGGTTGGCCGAAAAAGATTATTTTCAGAAGATCGCCGAACACGTGCGCAGGATCATCTGGTTCAACCCCCAGCCCAGGGACAACTGGGACAAAGAGGACTGCATCATGAACACCTATGCTCCTTACTGCAGGCAGGCCTTTGAGTGCCGGAACCTGCGCCAGCTGGAAGAGGTCATCGAGGCCATCCTGTAGCGTGCTGAATGAAGCGCAATACAAGCAGCAAAGTGTATCTATCACACACCTTTCGGTGTCACAAGCGAAGCTGGCTGCATTCTGGCGCGGCCCAATAAAGATATTTTCATAGCAGTTGCTACGTCATAAATGAGGAAGGGTTGGCAACGGAAACTGTAGAAGCTGTCTTTCATAATGCAGGAATGCGGAGCGGTATCGAGTGCAGCCTCTGCGCCCGCTGCCCCAGGGACCGCATCCGGGGGTGCTGCACTATCAGTCCTGTTTTCTTGTTGACTGATATCGGCTATTTTCTAAACATCGGCGACGGCGGGTTTGTAAACGACCTCTTCAACAGCCCCTATGTGGACATATCGGCAGATCAGGTCATGGTCAATGCCATCGATCAGGGCTCTGCTGCTATGACCGGCATGATGCAAGATTTGGCTGCCAGGATCACCCCGCATCTCGACTCCTCCGCAACCGGGCTTACAGCCTACATCCCACCTCTCAAAACATGCAGGTTTCACCATCCGGAAGTCGGTTGCAGGCTTCCGTTGTCTTACCGGAACATGGTATGCCGCCAGTTTCTCTGCCCCGGGGTCAAGTTGTGGCAGGATATGCGGGCAAGGCGCTGGTCGGACTTCTGGCTTTATCTGCAGGAGGAGGAGATCCGGGGCCAGGCGCTGCTGTCTGCTGAATGCGCCAGGCAGGGAGTTTCCCTGCTGACCCGGCGGCAGGAATGCCTCTCCCTGCTCACGTCCATGTACCGGAACCTGCGGATGGCCGCAGACTTGCCTGATGGCTATCCGGAGATGGAGATTCTCGACCTGGAGCCGGCAAGATGGTTTGGTCTTGAGAAACTGAAGAAAGTTTAACAACAAAATAATGGAAGGTCGCCTCTCTTCTTTTTGCTGGTCAGGCTATTCAAGTAATGACCTTTTACTCGACAGGAAGAGCGACCTTCCTTTCTCATTCTGCCCGGCTGAACCGGTTAATATACATCAGCGCCACATGCGCTCTCCACAGCGCAGCGTCTGAATAAAACAGGCCCGGCGAGAGCAGAATGATCAGAGCAGAATTTTAAGCACTGAGTGCTGAGTAACGAGTAGGAGGACGCTTATTAATGCCCGAGTTTAGGCAGGAGCCTATCACCGGAAACTGGGTTATTATTGCCACCGAACGCAACAAGAGGCCATCCGATTTTCAGGCCAGGAATGAGGAGAGAAAGGGCGGGGTCTGCCCCTTCTGCAAGGGCAACGAGAAACTGACACCTCCTGAAATAACAGCATACAGAGAGGCGGGAACACGCCCCGACGAACCTGGCTGGTGGATCAGGGTGGTACCAAATAAATTTGCGGCTTTGGATAACCTGGGCGCAGGTCTGGATATCAGGCGCAACTTCTATACGAACATGAACGGGGTCGGCGCTCACGAGGTGATCGTCGAATCGCCGGAGCATGAGCAATCGTTTGATCAGCATGACTCAATACAGATGCGGGAGATCTTCCTGGCCTGGAGAGACCGGCACCGCGCCCTGATGAGCAGGGCGCCAATCAGGTATGTGCAGATCTTCAAAAATGAGGGCGCTATAGCAGGCGCATCCCTCGAGCACCCACACAGCCAAGTAATCGCCACGCCGCTCATTCCCGCCGTCATCGAGGAGGAGCTTGAAGGCGCCAGAAAATATTTCGTAGACAGGGACGCCTGTCCATACTGCGAGATGATCGCCCACGAGGATGAGGCGGGGAGCCGACTGATCGCCCGCAATCAGCAGTTCATCTCTTTCTGCCCCTATGCCTCGAGATTTCCCTTCGAGGTTACCATTCTCCCGCGGCGGCACCAGGCGGACTTCTCCAGGCTGGATGATGCCATGATTGAGGATCTGGGCGCTATCGTCAAATTGACGATGCAAAAAATGTCCACCTCGCTCAGCCGCCCTGCTTACAATTTAACACTGCATACAGCCCCTGTTGGTTTTACGGGATCCCCCTATTACCACTGGCACCTGGAGATCCTGCCCAGGCTCACCATCGTGGCCGGTTTTGAATGGGGCACCGGGATCTACATTAATCCCACTCCACCGGAGAATGCAGCCGAATATCTCAGGGAGACATCCATATAAAGAACTTCTTAAAAAACGGAGGGATGCGAGTTGCCCAAAAAACCGCTCAAGATACTGATTGCCGCTGCTGAGGTGACGCCCTTCGCCAAAACCGGCGGCCTGGCCGATGTCACCGGTTCTCTTCCCAAGGCCCTGGCAAAATTGGGGCACGACGTGCGCGTCGTCATGCCCAGGTACAAGCAGATCAAGGAAGGGGATTACCTGGTCGATTATCCGGTAGAGATGGACCACCACGTCGAATCGGGAATCATCAAAAAGACCAGCCTGTGCACCGGAACCACTGAGATTCCCGTCTACCTGATCGACAACCACCAATACTTCTACCGGGACGGGATCTATTGCTTCCCCGACGAGGCGGAGCGTTTCAACTTCTTCTGCAAGGCGATCCTGGGGATGCTCCCCAAGATCGGTTGGCAGCCCCACCTGATTCATTGCAACGACTGGCAGTCGGGACTGGTCCCCCTGATCCTGAGGACAAAGTATGCGGATGATCCCTTCTACCAGACCATGGGTACCCTGTTCACCATTCACAACCTGCAGTACCAGGGTCTTTTTCCCAGGCAGACGATGGCCCTGCTGGGGCTTCCGGAAGAATACTTCACGCCGGACCGCCTGGAGTTTTACGGGCAGATAAACTTTATGAAGGCAGGCATCGTTTACTCCGACCTGATCAGCACGGTCAGCAAGAAGTATGCCCTGGAGATCCAGACGTCCGAGTATGGCGAACGGCTTGACGGGCTGCTGCGCAAAAGGGCCCAGGACCTGTACGGGATCATCAACGGGATCGACTATGAAAACTACAATCCGGAAACCGACAAGCACATCTATCAGAACTACAACCTGGAAACGATTGACCGTAAAAAAGAGAACAAACTCCGGTTACAGAAGGACATCGGCCTGCCGGCCGGACCCACGCCACTGATCGGCATGGTCTCCAGGCTAGTAGACCAGAAGGGCCTAGACCTGGTCAGCGGGGTCTTCGAACAACTGATGAGCCTGGGGATCCAAATGGTGCTGCTCGGCAGCGGAGACGATCATTACCAGAAGCTGTTTGCCGAACTGAAGATGAAGCATCACAACCAGGTGGCCATCTCCCTCGGGTTCAACTACGACCTGGCCCAGAAGATCTACGCCGGCGCCGATATGTTTATAATGCCCTCACGCTTTGAGCCCTGCGGCCTGAGCCAACTGATCAGCCTCAGATACGGCACGGTTCCCATTGTCCGTGCCGTGGGCGGCTTGGCTGACACCATCGAAAACTATGACGAGAACAAGGGCAAGGGAAACGGTTTTACATTCATACCTTACGAGACCGGCGCCCTCCTCGATACCATCAGGCGAGCGGTATCGCTCTACCGGGATCGGCCGGACCAGTGGCGGCAGCTTATGGTAAACGCTATGAAATGCGACTTCTCCTGGAACAGATCTGCTCAGGAATACGTCATGCTCTATGAGAAGGCGATCCAGCAGAACCTTGCGGCCCTGTACCGGGTAAAGGAAGCATAGGAAGGATCTGCAGGTAATTGAACAACAGGTGGAGAAATAAACCCTCGAAACTCGATCTTCGAGTAAGGGGGTTTTGTCTTTGTCTCCAAGTTCCGAACCGGTGATGGTGGTGCAGAGAAGTTTTTTAACCCGGCAGGAATGCATTCCTGACAGCGGATTTAGAAACGGCGTCAATTCCCGCCTGTTGGCTGCAATTGCCGGTGAAGGCTTTTTTGTGCCGCGCCAGGAGGCCGAGCACTGTGACGAACTGAAGCAGATCATCATCTACCTGGTGCTGAGGCATCGTCAATCGCTCTTCGTCTATCAGCGGGTGAAGGCCACCACAGAAACCAGGCTGATGCATATGTACTCCATCGGCCTGGGCGGCCACATAAACCCGCTGGCAGGAGCCCTGTCCAAGGACACGGCGCCGCTGGGGGATGACAAGGACAGTCTGTTCAGCGCCAACCTGCGCCGTGAACTTAACGAGGAGGTGCGGTTCAGGGGTTATTTTTCCTATCGCCTGCTCGGGGTTGTCAATGACGAACAGTCGGAGGTGGGAAGATATCATCTCGGCCTGGTCTACCTGGTGACGTGCAACACTCCGGAGATCAAGGTAAGAGAAACAGATAAACTGAGCGGCGCTCTGATGCCGGCAGCTTGCGCGATCGCATTCCTGCCTTCCATGGAGACCTGGTCAGCGCTGATTATTCCTGATATCTGGAGGGTAATCGGATAAACACGATCGGGCCACTGCTGCACTCCCGCCGGCATAACATATTAGAACAGGGCCGAAACCCCTCTTTTGAGGGGTTTCTCACTTGTCGGGAGGCGCCGCTATCCAGTCGTTGATGAGGTGTTCGATGACTTTTATCAGCCGCCCCAATTCTTTATCAGATAACCCCCGGAGCATGGTAAAGAGCCTCCGGAGCTCCTGCCTGCCGTGGATGTCTTGGCAGATCAGAAGAAATTTTATGTCCGCGAACAGGGCGGTGATGATTTCCGTATCCTTGGACTGTCCGGTCACCCCCAGGACGAAATCGGAAGGGACATGGTATTCCTCAACTGCATGCCATAAAACACGAACAGTGGCTTCCATTTCCCCCTTTTCGATAGCATCCAGAGCGTACTCCGACGTTCCTAGGGGTCCATGAGCATCCTTCAAAGAGAGCCCGGCATGCTCCCTGGCTGCTTTGAAGTTATCTCCAATATTCTGATCAGGATGATCTCTTGATAAAAGATAATCTGCGGTTACGCCGAAGTGATCTGCATACCAGTGCAACCAGGGTAAATTTAAGCGCCCGGTAATGTTCAGTGAATCGCGGACAGTAGAATACGGTATATCCGTATCTGTTGCAATATCCTTAACGTTTATCCCGCTTTGGATGAGCATCCTTTTGATCTTGTTTTGAGCATCGGTTACAAGTTGTTCGTTCATACTCGATCCCTTCATTTCCTTGATATTTTAGCACAATGAATTTTACTTTTAAACAAGAACGGTTAGGCAATTTCCTAAAGATTTATGATACTAATTACCATATAATCCCTATTGCTCTTTGTGATGCCATTTATTAATTATCGAAAATATTATTTTGGGCCTGCTTCAAAGTGCTTGCGCAGTGCGAGAGTCAAAGTCCAGAAAGGAATAGGAAGGGGATTCCTTGATTCCAGATAAAGCCTACGCTAACATATAATGTTAAAAATCAAAGTACCCATGAAATATACGGAGATAATGTTAATTAATAACATTAAAATTGCGTATAAGACGTGAATATGGTATTAGATAGTATTTGATATCTCGGTAACTGCGTTATAATATGTAATCACTCTCACTGAATGTACCCATTATACAATATCACTCGGACTCACGTTCTGGTCGCAGGTCGATGACGGGCGGATGCTCGGTATCTATTTAAGAACTCCGGCCATCTGCTTCCTGATCAGGGAGGTGCCTTGACTGTCGGAACTCTGGGAATACACTCTAAGCCCGCAGCAGCAGGATATTTGTCACCTAATTGCTCAGGGCATGAGCCGGAAGGAAGCGGCGGAAAGCCTGGGCATCTCGGTCAAAACATTGAAAGTACAACTCTTCCGGATAAAACAAAAACAAAAAAGGATCGAGGGTAACAAAAATGAAATAAAACCGTCCTTGCAGTACCCGTCTGCTCTTCTTAAAACAAATGACGGGGCCCCTGAAGAAAGTATAGCGTCGCAACTGATCAGAGACCTCGAGTCGTCAAAGGGTCTCAGTCTCACGAATCTCCAAAAAAAGGTGATCCTGATGAAATCTGAGGGAAATGGCACCGGTGCGATTGCAGAAAGCCTTGGCGTCACTCCAGGAGATGTACAGACCAATATTGAGCAAGCCGTGGGGGAGATCAAGAGGGTTCAGTTCAGCAATGACAGCTTTCCGGAAATCGGCGCTTGCGAATATATTGGTGGTAACAGGACTATAAATGAGGTTCAGGTGCTGTCCTGTCTCGTCAAAGGCATGAGTGTCAGAGGGACGGCTGAAAAACTCGGCAAGTCCGAGAGCAGCGTCAGGTCAATCATGCACCGCTCGGGGGTTAGTGTGAGGGAATTGGATGAACAAAGGAAGAGCGGGCCAAGATTTAAGAATAATTGTTATGTCCCGCCAAACGTTGCCTCCCTGGCCCTGTTATGGAAATATAAATCAGGTATGCTTACACCACAGGAGAAAGTGGAGGCAGAAGTAATCCTGCGATCAGAAGGCCTGATCCGATCAGTTCCGTCAATTATGAAGAATAACAGCCAGTTGATCAGCATGCTCAACTCCCAGAAACGGAAAAAGGTTTTTCATGTTACGCAAGAGACAGGGGCGAAGTTAAAAAAGAATGTGCCCGGGACAAAGGGCAACCTACTCGACTACAGCGGGGCATCTCTTATACACGTTAACCCGTATGCCAAGGAGGAAAATGAACGCTACGGAACGAACTTCATCCAAACCTATATCGTCGACAACCGCTTTTGGCCGACAATTGAAGCGGCGTCAGTATCTGTTCCCGCACTGGTCTCAAAACAGGCGCCAGACTTGCATCGGGCAGAAGGTTCGGTCGGTCATGGCAGCCGCGTTCTGCTGCGCGATGTGAGCACGAAAGAGACGTTCCATGTTTGCCTGGGCGATAAACGACCCAACGAGGCTGCAGAGTATCAGGCTCTCTCTCCCAAGACTCCCTTGGCAGAAGCTCTTTTAGGGCGTAGAGAAGGTGACAGTGTAAACTTAGAGGTTGTCAAGGGATTTAAGGTGTCTTACGAAGTACTTAAAGTCCAAAATTTTTAAATTACAGTAAACATATTTCTAAGGGAATGGCAGAATATATTATAATATCTGGCATATCTCTTCTATTATGTTTTAGTACCTGCATGTTATAATGATCGTGTTCATTTCTGGAAATCATATTTTCTTTACTCGCCACTACAGCACCATCTTTCGGCCCGCTCTATTCCACACAAACCCTTTCGAATACGCAGAAACCTGAAAATGATGCCGGTGAAATTGGCGCGACGTGCAGGCCGGGGCATAATGGCAGCTTGAAACTACGCCGCAAGCTTGATATTTGGTTTTCCGATTCATATTTCTAGAAATCGCAAACGCATCAAGGGGGAATTTCAGTGTCGCTCCTTCAATATAAAAATAAATGTCGAAATATTGCGAATATAGATATGGCCATCAATGAATATAACGACAATAAAGCCTTAATTGATAAGCAATTCAATGACAGCGTCGATCTCTTGCATCAGGACATGGATAAGCGCATCTCCTTGCTGAGGGTTGAACGCGAGGAGCAACTGATCGCAGCCTGGATCAATTTAATGGTACTGATCATACCGAGCTTTACCGAGAACGATTTGTCCACCCTGGTGGAATTGGGCGCCCTTCCTGCTCCAGTCGGCCCCCGTTAGTAATTTTAACTTCACCTAAGAAGTCCCCCGTCTCCTCCGCATCCGGGCTACGCCCGGCCCGAACGGAATGCGGAGAGCTAAACTTCGCTTCGTTGCGTTTGAAATAGATCATCCCTATGGACCAGCCCGGGTAGCCGGGCTGGTATGTTTTATCCTGAGCATTGGATGTCTCAATTCATTATGAGCCGTTGTCCTAAATAAAATCTAGGAGGAATCAAGTTGTTCAAGTCTTATGCAAAATTGTTCTTATTTGTGATGTTGGTGATGATTTTGACGATATGCGCTAGGGCGGCGTTTGCCGATAACAGCCCTCTTACAAGCGTGGCGCCGACTTCCATTGCCAATGATATCGGGCATGCCATTCAAGAAGTGGGCATGCCCCTGGGGGGCGCTGTATTGCTATTTGCCGTGGTGATCACCGCCGTACAGATCATTATCAGTAGGTTCAACCCCTGCCAGCGTGAGAATGCAATGAGCAACCTCTGGTATGTGGGGTTGGGGGGGATCATTCTTGGCGGCGCACTGTTTTTTGCCTCCCTGTTCTTTAACATCGGGGGTGCTTATTTTAAGTAGTGAGATAAGTTGTCGGAAACGGGCACTTACAGCAGCACTTCGTTTAGCAACAGTATGAGATCAAGTGGTATCGAGGATGTGTTGTTTTCATGAGACTATTTCCTGTCCCGTATTCGATCACCGAGGAGGAAAAAATCTTCGGTGGCTATCTCTCCCTGCGCCAGGTCGTATACCTGGCGGTTTCTTTTGTGTCAGCGGCATTCCTGATCTTCTGTATCGGGTTCCTGGCGCTGCCACTCCGCCTGTTTTTAGGAATGCTGCTGATTGGCAGCGGCAGCTCGCTGGCTTTTATCAAGATATTGCATATCGGACTGGACAGATACCTGGCTTTTGCTGTTCATTACTACACAAGACAAAAGAGATTCTACTTCATCAACGGAGGAGGAAAATACTAAGTGGTTATAGGCATCATTTTTTTTCTGTTGTCTATCGCGTCAGGATTGGCTGCCTGGTGGTATGTCAGACTGCTCGATGCGAGGATGGCGGCTGGCAGGAGCGGACGGAAACCAGCATTAAAAGGCGGCGGGAGAGAAGGTTCCATGTCGCCCCGACAGTTGCAAAAAAACAATCCGACCGTTCAGGATCTCTGGGGATTGGATGGTATCCAGGACGGCATGATTGCGTTCAACGACGGTTGGTGCAGGATGCTGCTGAAGATCGGGCCGCTCGACTATCACATTATGAATGAAAACGAGCAGTATGCTATTGAGTCTGTTCTGATGAGTTGCGCCATGGCCCTTGGGTTCCGGGTACAGTTTTTTTCCACCGCCGAACTGGTTGATACCAAAAGCTGTTCCCTGGCCATACGCAATTTCATGGAATCACAGCAGAACCTGTCTGAGCCAATGCTGGAATATAGCCTCAGCTTGTACGCATACCTGGATTCGATGATGTTGAACCGGAATGTCCATAACCGCCCCCGTTACATCGCTGTTTCCTACTTCACCCTGGACGGCTTTGCCAAAGCCAGGATCGAGCTGCGACGCCGTGCAAATATTCTGGTAAGCAATCTACGCCGGGCAAAGATCACAGCCGACATCCTCTCGTCGGAGCAGGTCCTGGACGTGCTCTATCGTTTTAATAACCGGGGGCGGGTGATGAAGCCCTCGGATGCAGTGGCTGAGGGAACAAGGGATTTATATGTGACCGGAAGAAGAGGGATGGGGACTGATGTTCTTTCTTACCAAGAAGACGGATTGCAGACAACCCGAAAACAATAATGAACCAGGTGACAGGTTCGGCCTGACTGATAACGTGGTGGACATTAAGGCGCTCATAGCTTCTGACGGCATTGACTGCCATCCAGACCACCTGTTGGTGGGCCCCTCGCGGTACTGCAGGATTTACGCACTGTACGTCTATCCCAGGCAGATCAGCATCGGATGGCTGGATGACGTCTTCATGCTCGGTGACATCGACGTGAGTATTCACATCGACCCGGTGCCTGACCGTTTCGTGATCCGCAAGCTGACGGAGATCGTCACCAGTCACCGGGCGCAGCATGGTGTCTTGTCAAAGCAGGGCAATATCCTGATGCTGCCTGATCTGGAGAATGCCATCTCCGATAATGAGATAGTCCGGGAGGCCATTCAGACCAACAGGGATAGAATGTTCTATGCCAGCATCTTCATCTCTGTTCATGCTGAATCGGAGTCAGATTTAAACAGGAAATGTGACACGGTGGAGGACGTACTGGCCAGGAAGGCCGCCCGCGCCTATTCCTTGATGTTTCGCCAGCTTGACGGCCTGAGAAGTTGTTTTCCTGGCGGGTCATGCCAGATCCCCGATTTCTCCCGCAACCTGACCACCGGCGGGGTTGCAGCTATGTTCCCGGTTTCCAACCCGGACGTTTCTCACCCGTCGGGAATCTATCTCGGACCGTCGTATTTCACAGGCTCTCCTGTGGTCTACGACCAGTTCATCGGGCCGCCAGCGCTGCCAAACCCTCACATCGCCGTGTTCGGATACTCCGGGTCCGGCAAGAGTGTCACCCTGAAAACCATGACCGCCCGTTCGGCCCTGATCGGGGAGCGAATCGTGATCCTCGACCTGATGGGGGAATACGAATCGATCGTCCAAGACCTGCTGAACGGCAAGGTAGTGCACATTGCCGCTGGACGTCAGTCGGGGATCAACCCCCTGGAAATCGAGGCTGAGACCGACGATCGCGGCAGACAGACTGTTGATCTGCACGACAAGGTAGCCGAGATCCGGGCGTTGTTCACGGTAATCTCCCGTGCGTTCAACGGAAATCCCCTGCAGGCGCAGGATGCGGCCATTCTCGAAGAGGCCGTGCGGGAAGAGTATGCCTCGAGGGGGATCAACTCGGATCCCCGCAGCCTGTACACCAAAGTTGAAGGCTCTGTGGGGCCGGTCAAGAAGCAGGTGCCGACCCTGTCAGATCTCTACCGGAGGCTCACTGAAAAACCGGTATCACCGGAACTTCGAGAGGTCTTGAAGCCCTTCCTACGGGGGAATTCCCTGGGCATCTTTGACTGCGAGACTGCCTTTACCCTGTCCGACCAGGTGGTGAGCTTCGACTTCTCTGATATCAAAGATGAATTTACAAAACTATATGCCGAGTTCGGGGTCCTGACCTGGGTGCGCCAGAAGTTTGTACAGCAAAACCGCCGCCTGAAGAAAAAATTTATCGTGGACGAGGGCTGGCATTTCATCAAGTTCCCCGAATCAGCGGTCGCTCTGGAGACTGTAGCACGCACAGGCCGCAAGCACAACTGCGGCTTGGTGGTGGCCTCGCAGTTTATCGAGGAGTTCCTGGGCCGGGAGGAGGGCCGGGCGGTGATCGGTAACTGCGCCACGCTATTCCTGCTGCGCCAGCATGATACGGTGATCGACCAGGTTGTGGATGCCTTCCACCTATCAAGAGGCACCAAGAACTTTCTGGGCGGGTTTGCGCCTGGCGAGTGCCTGATGTCCCTCAACGGCGCCGTCACCGCCATTCGAATCGAACCCACACCCTTCGAGTGGCCCTACATGAACACGAATCCGCTCCTCGATGTGCGAAGTTCGAAGTCCGAGATCCGAGAGGAGGACTAGCGAAAGGAACAGCTTTTATTGTTCGTCACCAAGCCATCATCATCAGTGCACGGTAATGTGACTGCTTTGGGAACCAGGTGCACACTTGTTTAAGTTTCATTATTTACAGCAGGGAGGGGATAGGGATGAAAAGGGCCTTTCCGATCTACATGATAGCTGCGTTCATCCTGTTGGCGTTGTTTTCCCTGGCCACTCCCTGTTTTGCCGCCGATATCGCCTGGACAGTCATTTATGACCAAGACAGACAGTGCATCAATATTACCGCCAGCGATACCTATCCTGCTGATGCCAATGTCAAGATGAACATCACATGGGAGGATCTTTCAAGCAGCCAATGGTACACCACGAAGGTGATCGACTCCGGCGACAATCCTGCGACTGCCACTATCATCCCAAATGGAGCTGCGAATGGAAATCAATACATCGTCGAAGCCTATCTTACCAAAAATGGCCAAACTATTGATGGGACATCTCAATATTCTACTATTACCTGGGGTGACTCGAATTCTGGAACTGCATCAGGTACTACTAACGGCGCACCTGTACCCCAGGCTCCCTATAACCCGCAGGGAGGAGTCTTTATTAAGTTGATAGCCTCTGTTGTCGATGGCGCTACAGATGTGATCACCTGGGCGGCAGACTCATGTCTGGGCAGCACGACACTGGGCGTTCTGATCTTCAATAACGGGCTCTCGACGGCGGACAAACTATATGCCCCTTTTACCGCAGCAATGATGGATACGATCTGGACGTGGTACAAGGCCATTGCGGTAGGTTCTTTTGTACTGGTAATGATCGCGGTCATGGTGACTGCCTTCAAGTTTACTGCTTCCCCCTTCAACACGGCGCTACGAGAGGACGCCGTAGCCAGCATGTGGCGATGGCTGTGCGCTGTCATTATCATTGCCGGAGCTCCGATCCTGTTCTATGCCTTGGTGAGAATCAACAATGGGCTGGTCGATCTGTTTCTGGCCATCTCTATCAAGGTTGCCCCCGGAAAGAGCCTGGATGTCATGCTGCAGTCGGGAGCGTCTCCACAAACCGGCTATGTGCTGGCAGATTCGATTGTCAAGCTTATATTCTCGTTTATCAGATTCTGGCTGGTCATTCTCTACACCCTAAGAAGGTTCGTTCTGACCGTCATTCTCATTTTCACGCCAATCATGGCTTGGCTCTGGTCACTGAACAAGAACGTTAACGCTGTCCAGGTATGGCTCGGGGAGATCCTGTCTAACCTCTTCATGCAGTCCGCGCATGCCTTTGTCTTTCTCATCCTGCTGTCACTGATCAATGTGGGCGTGTCGGGAGGCGCTCCGGCTCCCGCGGGAGATTACAACGCCCTATATCAATCGCTGGCGGACCTGCTGTTCAGCTACGGGGTGCCGATTGGAGGCGCCATCCTTTTTGCCTCTGTCTGTTGGGTGGCTATGCAGATTGTCGCCTCCAGGTTCAATCCGGGCAGAAGGGAGGGCGCCGTTGGCAACCTTTTATATGTAGGCGCCGGCGGGATCATCCTTGGAGGGGTGATATTCTTCGCCTCTCTGACCCTGGGGATTGCCCAGAACTATTTTCCAAGCGTTTTTAAATAGCTGGGGAGGGGAACGATTTGCTAAACATAAGGATACAGGGAAGAAGGGCCTGGCTGCAGTCTGTTTCTCTGGCTCTGATCGCCTTTTTTGCGCTGTTGCTGCCAGCAGCGGCTCTGGCTGATCAGGCAGTCCTGGGACAGCAGGCGGCGTCACAGGATTTCCTCGCCACGATCGTCTGGACTATTGCCGCCCTCTCCCTGGCTGAGATGATCCGCAATTCCATCCAAGGTCTCTTCTCCAGGCTATACGGTTTTAACGAGTCCGGGGCCGGCATGAAGGCTGTCGGAGCTATTGCCGGTATGGGCTCCCTGTTCGGCCTCGCCAACGTGATGAGGGCAACTGCCGGGGAATTCATGGGAGGCGGGAGAAGCGAGGGACGTTCAAGCTCAGGTGCGGGAGGCGGCAGTATCAGCCTCTCCGGTGAAACTTCCTATATGGGTGGAGAGAGCGTGCTGGCCGGCATGACTACTGGCGGAGAAGGTGATAAAGGTGTGACCCGCGATGGTGGAGCAACCGGCGAAATGGCTTCCGCCTTGGGCATGAAAGCCGGCCAGACTTCAGGCCTGGAGAAAGCGACAGGAACCGGCAACCAATGGGGCCGTACCTTAGGATCATTAGCCAGGAGAGCCACTACAGCCATAGCAGCGATGGGGATGGGAATGGCCGGCATGGCTATTCCCGGCGGTGATCACCTGGTACAGGCAGGCGTCAATGTCTTTGACAAGACTGTCGGAGCAGCGGCCGGATATGCCGGATCGGCCGCAGGGAGGTTCGCTGGTGTGCAGGGAAGTCTGCTCGGACATTCGTTGCAAACCGGAAAACGGGCTCAAAAACTGACGGGAGGCCAGATCGGTGTTGCCGAGAGCTTCCGCATGGTTGCCGGCGGAGCCACCGTCCAGGACGCTATAGCCCGAAGCCTGAAACTTGGAGGAGCCTGTGCTGTCCATGAAAAGGCAGGGCAGTTCATTCTCGGAGGGATGCAGAATGAGGCCGCCGCCAATAGCCCGGCCAAGGGCAAGATGGACAGCGGAGTGAACTACAAGAGTCAGGGATGGGGCGGTTATTGGGATTATGATTGGTAACAATTCACAATGCGAAAAGTCCTGCGGCACCCGATAACACGGCGCCGTTTTTTATTTAATCCTCTTTATGGGCAACACATAAACCGGCACTCCAATCGATCGCTAAGGTGTCATTCACTACAGAAAGTTGGTGATGGCAATCAGCAAGGCAACTGAGCATGACCTGCACAAGACTACCGTAAACATCGGCAGTATGATAGGGAGTTCGGCAGCGGGCACCGGCGGCAGGTTGGCGAGTAAGGCCGGCCGGGCAGCCGTGAAGCAGGCCGGCAGGGGCTTGCTGGCTCTCGGCAGGATGTTTTTTCAGTTTCTGGGCCCCTACCTATGGATCGTCGTTTGTGTCCTGATCGTATTAATGTTGGTTTTCGGGCTGACGATGGGTGTTTACGGAGCGATGACCGCAGGTGATACCAAGACCGGAATCTTTACAGGCGTGAATGAGTCCCCTGCAGATCCGGCAATACAGGCGGCCTACCAGAAGCTTGCCGACAAGGTGAACTACGAGGACCTGCACCAGGTAGCCGAAGATGACTCCTGGATGATCGTCAATGACGGTCAACCACCCAGATATCCCCATATTCCCTTGTATCCGGACGCCAATGACACTGCAAAGCTTGGAAAGATACAGTCTTATTATCAACAGGAGCAGTATCTGTCCTGGGGAATGATCCACTCGGTCCGCCTCTGGTGGGCATTTTTGCAAAAGGACGACACCTTACTGAACAACCTTAACCATATGCTAAAGGCGTCAGATTTTGACTCTATCGAACAGGGAATACCCCTGGCACTCAGAGCAACAACGGTAGCCGGTGATCTCCATCCCTACTTCTATTACATCCCTGCTACATTTGTTACCAGATACATCCCTCCTTCCACAGCAAAAAACGCCAAGCCGTCGACGGAAGTGGACCATGTATACCTGATGGTGGAGGCCTATACGATTGATGGGTGGGAGCAGTACTCATACAAACATGTACATGAAGTCAAGACCTATCCGGACGGTTCCGAGGTGATCAGGGATTATGACTCCCAAAACGGATCACGCCTGGTAGTACCGGACCAATACCAGCGGATCAGTGACTACCTGAACAACCTATACGGCATGGATGCATCCGATTCCCAGTCCGACCTGATGCGGACCAGCGTGATGGAGGCGGGCGCCGGTTTTGTCAATCACGAGCAGCACGTTGAATGGCTGATGGCCAACTTCAGCCCTGAAACCTTCGTGTCCTCAGGGATGGTGCCTGCCGAACTCCAGGCTTATTTTCAAGATGCGTCACGGCTTTTCGGCATCCCGGTCTGGTTCCTGGAAGCAATCTGCGAGCGGGAATCCTCCTTTGACCCGACGGCGGACAATGGGGAATCGGGAGGCAGTGACTGTTTCGGCCTGATGCAGGTTGATATAGACAACTGGAATGCGGATGCGCCCCGGCTTGGTTTTAACGCCACGCTGGACAAGGAAAACCCACAGGCGCAGATCATCGTCGGAGCCTTTATATTGAAAGGCTTCCTCGGAAATGTTGACTGGAATTCTCCTGACTGGCAGGACCAGACCCTGCTCGGATTGGCTTGGTATGGCGGCTTCAGGAACGCTCAAGGCCAGGTCGACCAGGACGCCACCAGCCGGTGCGAGGCAGATTATGCCGGTGATATCTGGAAGTTGGCTGCCGGGTTCAAGGATCACAGCGGTTATTACTGGCCGGTGCCAGGTAACCATGTAGTCGAAAAAATTCCTAATGGAGTGAACTTGATCTCTTTTACGGGCAACCCTGTAAGCTCAGTGTCAGGCGGCTACGTCCAGGAGGCGGGGAGCAATTACGTCATCATCAACGATACCGTGCACACCT
>Ga0224558_1001221_pt1 | contig 27578 bp, 18 predicted proteins | sample 714S32024metaG_FD_180682 | JGI IMG/M metagenome (GOLD analysis project Ga0224558, IMG submission 180682) | Peat soil microbial communities from Stordalen Mire, Sweden - 717 S3 20-24 | ecosystem: Environmental > Terrestrial > Soil > Wetlands > Peat | place: Sweden: Norrbotten County, Stordalen... | reverse complement strand
TGTATCCGTGCCCCAGGGGTTGAGTTACCGCATCGAGGTGGACGGCGTATCGCACCAGATCGACCGCGATGACGGAGGTATCGTGCACGCGCCGGCGCCGGCGGTGGTAGTTTCCATTGCCGTCAAAGCGGGTGACACTGTTTCGGTCGGAGACCGTCTGGCGGTGCTGGAAGCGATGAAAATGGAAATGCAAGTCGTCGCTCCATTTTCCGGAAAAGTCCGGCAAGTGATGACCATTCCCAACGTGCAGGTGGGCACCGGAGCGCCACTCCTGCAGATTGAACCCGATGCCGGCGACGATATGGTGGCCGCAGGGGAGCGTGTAGTTTTTGGCGCGTCACGCGGCTCGGGCGGAAACGAGGAAGCCATCCAACCCAGCTGTCGCCAGAGCCTGGAAGAACTCCGCCAGCTCATGCTGGGCTTTGACGTGGACCCCAAGCACAGCACTCGGCTGCTTGCCGAATGGGACCAGATCTGCCCCGCGGACAGTGACGAAATTAGGCAGGCAGAAAACGAAATCCTCAACATCTTTGTGGACATCTGCTCGTTGTTCCAGCGCGACCCGGGGGTAAACCATCGGGCCAGCAGTGAAGAGCCGAGCGCTGAGGCCCATCTGTTTTCGTACTTGCGCATGCTGGAGACGGGCGGCGAAGGACTCCCGCCGGCCTTTGTCAGCTCGCTTCGCCGCGCTCTGTCACATTACGGCGTTCAAAGTCTGGAGCGCTCGCCGGAACTGGAAGAGAGCCTGCTCTGGATATACAAATCGCACCAGCGCCTGGAACAGCAAATCGCCCCGGTCATGGGAGTGCTGGAACGGCGTCTGCGGTACGTTCAGAGCCTTGCTCCGCACGCCGAGGAATCGCTGCGGACGCTTCTCGACCGCATGATTGTTATGAGCAACGGGCGTTTCCCGGCGGTCAGCGACCTGGCCCGGGAAATCCGTTATCGCTACTTTGATCAGCCGCTGTTTGAGCAGGCGCGCAAGCAGGTCTATGACCAGGTGGAGGAGCAACTTGCTTACATGGCTTCCAATCCCGATGCCGCCGACCGCCGCGAGCGAGTCCGTGTGTTGTTGGAATATCCGCAGCCTCTCGTGGCATTGCTTTCCGCCCGGTTCGCGGCTGCCTGCCCCGCCATGCGCAGGCTGATGTTGGAGGTGATCACGCGGCGCTACTATCGGATCCGGACGCTTGAAAACTTCCGCTCTCTGGAGATGGATGGGCAGTGCTTCGCATCGGCCGAATACGATCATGAGGGCAAGCGCATTCATGCCTTTACCACGCACGCGGAGTATTCGCGGCTCGCTCAGGGAATGCGCGCGCTGTTTCCCTTGATCGCGCAGGCGCCGGCCGACCATGACATCGTTATTGACCTCTACGCGTGGCATGCGGGCCCGCTGGGCGAGCCCGAAGTCACGCAGCGGGAAGTTCAGTCAGCGCTCAACCAAGCTGGCTTACCCCGTTCCATCCGGCGCATCGTGGTGGAAGTCGCTGGCCCCGTCCACGCCCAAGGCGCGGGCGGAATGCAGCATTTCACCTATCGCCTCAGTGGGAATGCCTATGAAGAGGAGAAACTCTATCGCGGGTTGCATCCGATGATGGCCAAACGGCTGCACCTCTCGCGGCTCAGCAACTTCAACATTGAGCGGCTGCCTTCGGTGGAAGACGTTTACCTGATCCATGCTGTCGCTCGCGACAACCCAAAGGATGAGCGGCTAATCGCGTGTGCGGAAGTGCGCGATGTAACGCCCTGGCGGGATGAGACGGGCCGCATCGTGAAATTACCGCATTTGGAGCGCATGCTGACGGAGGCGATTGCCGGCATCCGGCTGTTTCAGTCACGGCGGCCAGTCAATCAGCGCCTCTATTGGAACCGGATACTGCTATACGTGTGGCCGCCGCTCAATCTTCAGCGCGACGAATTGCGCGACATGGTGCGCAGACTGTCGCCCGCGCTCGAAGGCCTGGGGTTGGAACAAGTAGTAGTGCGTGCCCGTATTCCCAGTCCGGCGACCGGGGAATTGCGCGACATGGTGGTGCGCATTTCGAGTCCGGCCGGCGTCGGGATGCTCATTACCTTCCGGCCCGCGGACAAATTGCCGCCAATCAAACCGCTGACCGAATACGAGCAAAAAGTTGTCCGCATGCGCCAGCGTGGACTCATCTATCCGTACGAAATCGTCAACCTGCTCACACCCGCCCAGAAACACACGCGGGCTGAATTTCCTCCGGGCGATTTTGTGGAATACGATCTCGACACCGACGGCCATCTGGTTCCTGTCGCCCGTCCCTACGGTCAAAACAAAGCGAACATCATTGTTGGCGTCATCCGCAACTTTACCGTCAAGTATCCCGAGGGCATAACGCGGGTCATTTTGCTGGGAGATCCGAGCAAGGATCTCGGCGCCCTCGCCGAACCGGAATGCCAGCGCATCATCGCAGCCATTGATCTAGCCCGAGAAATGGGCGCGCCGCTGGAATGGTTCGCCATCTCGGCCGGCGCCAAGATTTCCATGGACAGCGGTGTGGAGAACATGGACTGGATTGCCCTTGTACTGCGCCGCCTGGTGGAGTTCACGCAGGCAGGCGGAGAGGTGAATATTATTGTTAATGGGATCAACGTAGGGGCGCAGCCCTACTGGAACGCCGAGGCCACCATGCTCATGCACACCCGGGGCATTCTGATAATGACGCCGAAGGCAGCGATGGTGCTCACGGGCAAGCGCGCCCTTGATTATTCAGGCGGCGTCTCGGCCGAAGACAATCAGGGCATTGGCGGGTACGACCGCATCATGGGCATCAACGGCCAGGCGCAGTACTGGGCACGGGACATTGATGACGCCTGCCACCTCCTGTTCCGCCACTACGACCACACCTACGTAGCGCCCGGTGAGCGGTTCCCGCGGCGGGCGAAGACGACCGATCCCATCGGCCGTGACGTGCAAACCTATCCTCACAACGGCGAGGAAGGCTTCACATGTGTGGGCGACATACTCTCGGACGTGACCAACCACGGGCACAAGAAGTCTTTCGACATTCGTACCGTGATGATGGCGGCCATCGACCAGGATCATGCACCCCTGGAGCGCTGGGCTGGCATGCGCGCAGCGGAGACGGCGGTCGTTTGGGATGCGCATCTCGGCGGCTATCCCGTTTGTCTGATCGGCATCGAATCACGACCGGTGCCACGGCTAGGATTTGTCCCAGCCGACGGGCCGGAGCAGTGGTGCGCTGGAACGCTGTTTCCGCAATCGTCCAAGAAAGTGGCGCGCGCCATCAACGCGGCCAGTAATAACCGGCCGGTCGTGCTTCTGGCCAATCTGTCGGGGTTTGATGGCTCGCCGGAGTCGATGCGCAGGCTGCAGCTTGAGTACGGCGCCGAGATCGGCAGGGCGGTGGTGAACTTCAAAGGCCCTATCGTGTTTTGCGTGATCTCCCGTTATCACGGCGGTGCTTACGTGGTTTTCTCGCGGGCGCTGAACGCTAATCTCGAAGTAGCGGCGTTGGAGGGCACGTACGCCTCCGTCATCGGCGGCGCGCCGGCGGCGGCCGTTGTTTTCGCCGGCGAAGTCGACGCCCGAGCCCGCAAAGACCCGCGTCTCCAGGAACTGACTGGGGCGATGGCCAAGGCCGAGGGCGCGGAAAAAGGACGGTTGCGCGCCCAGTGGGAAGAACTCTTTAAACTCGTACACTCCGAGAAGCTGGGCGAGATGGCCGCCGAGTTTGACCGCGTGCACAGCGTGCAACGGGCCCTCGCCGTCGGCGCGCTGAATCGCATTATTCCGCCCGCGACCTTGCGGCCGTATCTCATTGATGCGGTGGCGCGGGGAATGGGACGGGAAGAGGAAGCGCAGTTCGAGAAGCCAGTTCCGGTTGAAGTGGCGGCCTAGGTGGATTTGATGGAGGTATATTGGCTCGAACAGACTGAAGCAGATGTGCCGAGGGAGAATGCCTGGCTCGGCGCTAACGAGATAGCGCGACTAAACGGCATGCGCTTTGCCAAACGGCGCGACAGCTGGCGGCTGGGACGTTGGACGGCGAAACGCGCTTTGGCCTCTTACCTGAATCTGCCCGCTCATCCCCTGGTCCTTAGGAGAATAGAAATACGTTCGGCGCCGTCCGGCGCACCCGAGGGCTTTCTCGCCGGCAAACCAGCGGTTGTGACTATCTCACTCAGCCACCGGGCCGGCAGAGCTGTTTGCGCGGTGGCGCCATCCGGAGTCGAGTTGGGTTGTGACTTGGAAGCGATTGAGCCGCATGGCGACGCCTTCCTCTCCGACTATTTCACGGCCGAAGAGCAGGCGCTGGTTGCGCGGGCGCCTCCCTCGGACCGCGCTCGGCTTTTGACGCTGCTGTGGAGCGGGAAGGAGAGTGCGCTCAAAGCACTGGGCACCGGGCTTCGACTCGATACCCGGAGTGTGATCGTTAGTCCCGATGACGAGTCATTCGACCTCAACGGCTGGAGCCGGTTGCAAGTTCGTTATACCGACGGCCAGATCTTTTATGGCTGGTGGCAGCATATCGATGACATCATGCGCACTGTAGTCGCCAATTCACCACCGGATTCCCCGATTCCCTTGAAGATCCCCGTTTATTTATCCGACCGGGTTTCGCTGTGCACGTAGAGGGCTGGTGATATGTATGTCCGCGAAGATCCATTTCTGTGGCCCGGTTCAATACCAGATTAGGAGCATGGCGGAGTTGGGCGAATCCATCCTCGAAGTGTTTGTCCGCCGGATGCTCAAGGGCCCGCGGCGGCCAGGCTGGAACTGGTTTGTGGAAGTGGCCACGAGATTGGCCAAGAAACAGGTAAACACCGCCTTCAAAATGCGTGATGTAAAGGAGGCACGCCGTTATTTGGATTCGGTGGCGTTCAGCTCACCGGCGTTGTCAGAGGTAACCATCCGTTACACTGTGCATGAGAAGTTCAGGGGAAGCTGGTTCTCCTGCAGGAACGCGGAGTCGCCGGTCACTGTCTTGTATTTTCATGGCGGCGGATACTCCTTTTACCCTCAGGCTTACAGCAGCTTTATCGCGCACATCACACTGGCGGCAAAATCGAGGACGTTTGCCCTCGATTATCGCCTTTCTCCGGAGCATCGGTTCCCGGCGCAGCTTGACGATGCGCTCAACACCTACCAATGGTTGCTGGAGAACGGCACCGATCCTGACAATCTGATCCTCGCCGGAGACTCGGCCGGTGGCAACCTGGCGCTGGCTTTGCTCTTGCAGGCGCGCGATTTGAAACTCCCGCTGCCGGCATTAGCCATTGCTCTCTCTCCGCCAACCAACTTCGACCTCGAAATCGTTAGCAATGAGTTTGACTGGATCGACAAGCCCGCGCTCCTGCAGTGGAGGGACTGGTTTTGTGACCCGGCACAGCGCCGGGCCCCGCTCGTCTCGCCGCTATGGGCTGACCTGCGCAACCTTCCACCTATTTATATACAAGCCGGGTCCGCCGAGATTCTGTACGACAGCATTCGGGCATTCGCCGATCACGGCAAGAATCAGGGAGCGGATGTCGTCCTCGAAAGCTGGGAAGACATGACTCATGTTTTCCAGATTTTCGGACACGAGGCGCCGCAGAGCGCCGATGCGCTGCGACGGTTTGGAGAAGTCATCGAGGCCCGGGCCCGAGGGCGGGAGAAAAAGGAAATGATTTCGTGCTGAACGGGAGACAAATTTGGACCGCCAAGCCTTAAGTTGCGGCTTTGCTGGAACCATGAGCTGCTTCGGCCAAGCGTATCGCCCTCTCGTGCAACTCCCACGACTGAATGGCTTTCTGACATCCTTCTCGCGCCATATCCGTATTCAATTGTCTCTCCGCTTCGTCGAAAGCTTCTTCCGCAGCCATTCTGGCCTGGTAGGCTGCGTCATCCGCTTCTTTCACCTTCTTAGCGAAGAGTCTAACTTGAGGATCGATGGCCTGAGATGCGGGTTCGCCTTGGCGGCGTGTTCGAGCGCCACCTGCTTTCGCCGCCAACGCTTTGTAGGCGGCTTTAAAGTCGCTGCTCCAGCGCGCTTTAACCGCTTGGTTCAATTTGTCCAGGGCAGCATTGGCTTGGTCGGCGGTTTCTCGTACTCTGCGCTTTTCAAACAGCCACCTGAAAACCGACCAGTCCACGGCTTCAATCATCAGCGCCTTGGCCTCTTCGACTTCGGGGAGCTTTCTCACGGCGCACTGACCATAATCTGGCACAACGGGAAAGTCCAGCGCGACGGCGGTGTAGTTTTACCCGTGAAGACTCGGCGTAGCAGGCCACGGAAAAAGTCGGTGTCGCACTTGATTTTGGGTGGCGCAGCGGTTCACCGCTGCGGTGACTGGCTTGTTTTCAGGGCCGGCTTTAGCCGCTGAGGTGAGCTGCGATGCGGAAAGTACTTTTTCCGCAGCCTGGTAGGGAAGTTATATGACGCTCCGCAACGAACAGCATCAATTCGATTTCGACTTTATCGTCGTCGGCTCGGGCTTCGGCGGCAGTGTTTCAGCCCACCGGCTGGCGGAGAAAGGCTACAAGGTTGCCGTCATGGAGATGGGCCGCCGCTGGACGCCCGCCAATCTCCCGCGCACCAGTTGGTCCATCCATCGCTGGTTCTGGCGCCCAAGACTCGGCCTGCGCGGCTTCTTCAACCTGCGATTGTTCAGGCATGTAGCCATTTTCCATGGCTGTGCGGTGGGCGGCGGATCCATCACCTACGCCGGCACCTTGCTCCCGCCCCCTGAGAAAGTGTGGGAATCGGGATCGTGGAGCGGCTTGGCCGATTGGAAAACGGAAATGCCCCGGCACTTCGAAACCGCCGCGCGCGTCCTGGGCGTTACGGAAAACAAGATCCTCGGCCCTGCCGACCTCTTGCTGAAGCGGGTTGCGGAAATCTCTGGGGTTGGGAACACGTTCTACCCCACGAAGGTGAGCATCCTCCAGTCTGCGGAAGGGGAACCGCCCGGCCAGACCTGTCCTGATCCATTTTTCCAGGGAGAAGGTCCGTCGCGATCCACGTGCATCGCCTGCGGCGGCTGCATGATGGGTTGCCGCTACGGCGCCAAAAATACGCTGGATCTTAACTACCTTTACCTGGCTGAAAAACACGGGGCGCACGTTTTCCCGGAAACCAAAGTTGTGAACGTGCGACGGTTAGATGTTCGGAGCGATGGCAGCGCCGGATACGAAGTTTCGACCGTGAAGTCCACCGCATGGATTCGCCGCCAATCCCGCCGGTTCACCTGCCGCGGGGTGGTCTTCTCGGCATCTTCTCTGGGGACGATGGAACTTTTGTTTCAGCTTAAAGAAAAAGGGTCACTGCCAGCCATCAGCAGCGAACTGGGCAAACACGTACGCACCAACTCCGAATCGCTGATTGGAGCGCGCGTAACGGGATCTAAACAGGACTTGTCGCAAGGCATCGCCATCGGCTCTGGCATCTACCTTGACGAGCATCTGCACATTGAAGCCGTCCGCTATCCCAGTGGTTCCGACGCCATGGGCCTTCTCACCACCATACTGACCGATGGTTGCCCCGGTTCGCAACGGATTGTGCTCTGGCTGAAGAATGTAATGGGCTCTCTGCTGCACCACCCGTTCAAGACTCTGCGCATGTTGCAGCCCTGGGGCTGGGCGCGCGAAGCTGTGATTCTGCTTTGCATGCAGGCGCTGGATGAACAAATCGAGATGTGCTGGCGGCGTCCCTGGTTCTGGCCGTTCAGGAAGTTTCTCGTCAGCTACGGTGAGAAGGTGCCTACCTACATTCCGAGGGCCAATGAGTTTGCCAAGACATTCGCGCAGGTCGCTGGGGGAATTGCCATGAGCACGCTGCCGGAGATCCTCTTCGACATTCCCGGCACTGCGCACTGTATCGGAGGCTGCGTGATCGCCGATTCACCCGACCACGGCGTTGTAGACAATCGACACCGCGTGTTCGGCTATAAGAATATGTACATCTGTGATGGATCGGTAGTGGCGGCCAACCTCGGTGTCAACCCCAGCCTCACCATTACCGCGTTGACCGAGCGGGCTATGAGTTTCATTCCGCAAAAGGCGGAGACACGTTGGAACGATGCGGCTTCAGTCGTCGCTCATGTCGGTGCGCATTGAGTCAGCGAACCGGCCGGGAGCAAGCGATCGAGTATTGCCTGTTCGCCCTTCAGCCACAAACGGCTGGTATAAAGTAACGCGCTGCACTGCAGGGTGATCCAGTCCCTGGCCTCCAAAGGGGAACGGAACTCCTTGCGATTGCTTATCCAATGCTGGGCAACGTGACGCGCGATGGTCAAATTCATTCCGGTGTCGGCGCCTGCGATTTCGCCCAGGATCCCATCCAAAGTGAACATCACCTTGGACAACATGACCAGCGGACCAGGAAACTTGATGCCCTTTAGCGCGATGTGTTCCAGGAGGAGCATGGCGTCCACACCGCTGGAGAGACGCCTTACCGGCAAGTCGTCGATAAAGCGCGTGACCGACGCGCAAATCATCCGCCCCCGTGGTGACGTAGATTGGATGCGCTGCTGACTGAGCGCCAAGACTTCGTTGCACGTGCCCACCGGGTCGCGCAAGCTCATCATCAGGAACAGGAGCGCGAGATGCCGGCGCTGTCCGCGGCTTAAGCGTTCCCTCAGGGCCCAATCGATGATCGTCAGTTCGCCGGTGCGGTTGTTATAAAGGAGATTGCCGGCATGGGGATCGCCGTGAAAAATGGCATCCTCCTGCGCCGACAAAAGAGGCACGGCCACCAGCGCCTCGATCAGTTGCTCAGCAACCTTCCTGCGGCCAGACGCCGGCAGCCTGGCAGCCGCGTTCGTCACCTTTATTCCATGTTCCTCCGTGAGCGCCGTAATGTTCCCGGTACACAGCGGCTGGATCAGTTGCGGCACGCGCATGCCAGACATGGTCCGATAGAGATTCCACGCCTCGACTAACGTCTTCTGCTCGCGGACAAAGTTGACCTCATGCCGCAGCAACCGTCGGACTTTCCTGAAGGTATCGGGGATAACGTCGGCGGGAAATCCATAGTGGTGGTGCCGGTCTCCGAAGTACTGGGCCAATCCCTGCAAGTAGTCCATGTCCTCGGCAAAGTATTCTGGAATATGCGGCTTCAATACTTTGAAAACGCCGCGCTCCCGTTTTCCGCTTGCGGGATTTCGCCAGGTGAAGCGCACCACCGCGCTGACGCTGGCCTCCGACAGGATGACGGGCGCGATTCTAACCGCGTAGGTTTCTAGCCGTGGCCCCAGATCCCGCTGGATGATGGCGCGTATGTCCTCGGGCTTAACGTCACGAATTCCATTTTCCAGCCGCGCCAGCGCGTTTCGCAGACCGGGCCGCAAATGCTGGTTGCGTGCGATGACTTGCCCCAGTTTCTGGAGGCCGGGGACTTTTGCTATCAGCCGCAGCAAACGCTCTTCGGCCGACGTCTTCTCGGGAAGCTCGAATTGCTCCAGCAGCTTCGGGGCGAGGCGCGCCGGAGATAGTCGTGCCACTACGAACATCATGGCGTCCCGCACCGGCGGACGCCACTTCACGTAAGCCTCCGGAACCAGCCTCTCTACCGGAACAATCTCGTCGACAATCCACCGCGCCATCGTGTCCCGCAAGGATTGGCCGGTCGGGCTTCGCAGCACATCTTCAATGGCGCGGATCCGGTCGTCCTTCGTGGCGCCTTGGGGCAGGAAGTGGGCAATGGCGGTGCGCAACTGTTGCGGCGGGAGCTGGCGCAATCCCGCTTCAATGACTGAAGCATCAATGACCGAAGCATCCAGCATGGGGGTCAAGCCAAATAATAACTCCATAGGAACTGATTCCGCAGTGATCCCCATCACCCAATTTCGCCCACGGCCTGCTCTTTACTAATCTCGGCTGGGAATGCCACGGACCTTGGCGTCGTGCAGTTGGTGGCAGAACGGTGGGTGCCCCGTCCAAGCTCCGCTTGGGCGGCCCCGAGGCAGGATTCGACATTTGACGCGGGTGAGGGTTCAGAGTAGTGTTGTAAGAGAGTGAGCAATTCTTCTCCTCTTTCAGGTCCCCTGAACTAAGTCAGTTCATCTGAAGTACCCTCCTCTTAGTCCGAAGCATACAGAGGTCTTCCTATATGATTGATCTTAAGGCTCCGAAACAGCCGCAGTCAAAGATTGTCGTCGGCCTGAAAAGCTCTCCTGGCAAGGTGGCGATGATGCCAGACCTTGTCCCATCACAAGACAGGATAAGAGGGCGGGCCTATGAGTTGTATGAAAGCCGGGGTCGTGAACCCGGCCAAGACGAACAGGACTGGCTCCGTGCCGAGCAAGAGTTCCTCAAATGGCAGCAGTAAAGGAACCACATCTACCGTCACCCGTGAATCTGTTGGACGGCTGGAGCGGCCATGGATTGCTTAACCTTAACATGGATTGCTTAATCTGCAAGGATCTGGAACGAGCTTTTGAATCCAGGCGCAGCATGTACATCGAGGCCCTTTCCGCTGCGTATTATCGGGTCAGCACGGAGCTTGCGGCCTACAAGAACGTCGATATGGAGCGCGCCAAGAGCGACTTGGAAGAGCACCGGTTGGTATGCGTCTCCGCCACTAAAGTGAGATAGTTTTGATCGTTGGGCCGCCAGGGCGCCAACAACAAGACAGTAGGTTGAATGAGAAGAACGAGCGTTCGATCTGAGAATCGGGCCCCAAATGTTCTCACCCGCGATCATCATGCAGCTAATCTCCCCATTTTGAGCGAAATACTGTGCGCGGCCGAGTTACTTATGCTGCATGCCGCGCCCATCTATTACGGACTAGGAACACCTCACGGCGACGGTTCGGGAGTGGTTCTCATCCCCGCCTTCCTCTGTCCCGATCATTACTTATTCCCGCTGCATAAATGGCTGGGACGGATCGGGTACGAATCCTTCCTTTCCGGCATCAATTTCAACGCAGAGTGCCCGAACCTCCTGATTAAACGCTGCCTCAATGAAACCATGGAGAAGGCACTCGCCAAGACCGGCCGCAGGATCCATCTGATCGGCCACAGTTTGGGAGGCATTATCGCCCGTTCCATCGCGGCCCAACGGCCACAGGACATCGCTTCCGTCATCACCCTGGGCGCGCCGTTCCGCGGCACAGTGGCTCACTCCAGCATTCTCCGCGCAGCCGAAACGGTCCGCCAGCGGATACTGAAAGAGCACGGCACGGGAGTGCTGCCCACTTGCTATACCGGGCGTTGCACCTGCGATTTTGTGGATTCCCTCCAGCGCAACATGCCATCGTCGGTGTTGGAAACTGCGGTTTACACCGCCGATGACGGAGTGGTTGATTGGCGGTATTGCAGGACAGAGAACCCTGAATCCGATTTCGCAGTCTCAGGCACCCACATCGGACTGGCCTTTAATTCTTCCGTATACACCATCATTGCCAACCGTCTGGCTAAGACACATTGCGCGGAGAGTAAACGAAAGCCGAAGGGCGTCCGGTTACGCTTAGGCGGCAAATGGGCAACAACCTGAACGCGGCAGCTCTTTAGTCGGGCAGGACTTTGCCCCGGGTCTCCAATCCGAAGGGTATCACCAGCAGGCCGATCCCAAAGGCAATCGCGGTAAACGCGACCGGCTTGCCGAGAGTCCCCATGCGGCTGACCAGCGCGCCCACCCCGAAGTTGACTCCGGCGGCAATGAAGCGTCCGAACGAAGTGGTAAACGCAAACGCGGTCGCGCGCACCGTGGTCCCGTACTGCTCCGGCAGCCAAAGACTGAAGACGGCGAAGTTGCCGCCAAAGAAGCCCAAGAAGAACAGCACCGCGATGAACGGATGCAGTCCCTGGGGCAGGTAAAACGCCCAGCCAAAGCTGAGCAGGATGCAGACCGCCATACCGAAGAAGTAAAAGGCCAGGGTGCGCTTGCGGCCAAAGCGTTCGGCCAATGGAGGAACCGCCAGGCATCCCAGGATGGTCCCCAGCGACAGCAAACCCATCCCGAAGGAAGACATGCGCACGGCCTGCGGCTGCAACATGCCGGCACGTTTCGCCAAGCTGATGATTGCCGTCGGAGCATAAACTGCCGCCGCCCACAGGCCGCAGATGGCCGAGGCCAGCAGGACGGTATTGACCAGAGTGCGCCCTGTGTAAGGAGGACTGAAGATCCGGCGCAAAGAAGAAAGTCCGCCGGTTTTCACTTTGGCTTTTTGTTGCCAACGCTCGGGCTCCTTCACGCGGAACAGAACCACGAAGGCCACGACCACGGGCGTCAGGCCGCACCAGAACATGGCGCGCCATCCATAGCGTGCCGCGACCGTGTAGTTGAGAGCCGAAGCCAGAAAAAAGCCCGCGTAATAACCCGTCTGCAGATATCCGGCGCCCATCTTGCGGCGGTCTTCCGGCCACGCTTCGGCGACGTAGGTGCCCGCCAGCGCCCATTCGCCGCCAATTCCGATGCCCGCCAGCAACCGGAACAATGCCAATTGCCACACCGTCTGCGACAGAGCGGCCGCTCCCGTGAAGATGGCATAAACGAAGATGGTGGCAGCGAGCACCCGTGTGCGTCCAAACTTGTCGGCAATCGGCCCCCAAATCAACGACAGTCCCCATCCGACGAGAAAGAGTGCAAACAGTATCGATCCCGCAAACCCCACATTGGCAGGAGTGGCTTTGTACCCCGACTTCGGAAGCAGTTCCGTGAGCGCCGGGCTGAGGACGAGCGCATAGATCACCGAATCCATGCCGTCCAGCGTCCAGCCAACCCATGCGCCCCAGAATCCAGTGATTTGCTGGCGTGAGAGTTTGGTGTGAACTGCGGGTACTGGGCGGATCACTGCTTCATTGGCCATGGTGTCCTCCTGCGCAGTGAGGATGAGCGCGAAACCAGCGATTTGTTGGGCGCGGGCAGCATACCACACCTTGTCAAGGGCGCACGTCAGGCCGGCCCCTGGCAGGCCGCGCTGGAAAAACTAACGCTTCGGATCAGGGCATAGCTTTAGCGATGCCGTAAGCTGATTCGCGTAGCGCCGGCATCTTGCCGGCTGTCGCGACGGCGTCCCGCTGTCGCCGGGTGCCCCACCCTTCGTTTTGTGAAGGGTGGGATTCTGCGCCCACCGCTTGTGATCTTTCGCTGACTCCCGCGGCCCCCTCGACCGTAGAGCGCACCGACGATCCCCATCACCCACCCTTTTCGCAAAGTGCGCGAAAAGGATGGCTCACCCGGCGGGTATCGGCGGTGACGGGGCCGCCCAAGCGGAGCTTGGACGGGGCACCCGGCGAAATTCTGCGTCTCCAACTGGCGAAGTACGGATCAATCGGCCGAACGGCCCAAATCCGCTCCCGGCGCGGGATTCAGGCCACCATTTATAAAACTTTACTTGACACGGGGGAGGATGAGTGCTAGCGTCGGTGACGCTTTGTTGGGTCGTGCCATCGGTCAGTCGGGCTCATTAGACCGAACTTTCTTCCTGTTTTCGCTTGAGCTCGGGCGAAAACTGCCCACCGAAAGGAAACTGTCCACCGAAAGGAGACACATGAAAAACGCACGGTATTTGTACGCGGGCGCAGTCGTTGTTGCGCTTATCGTAGGCCTCGGGGTCTGGAACCCCATACACGTCAAAGCGGGGGGTGGAGCAAGCCAATTCTCGCTCGATCCTTCCTGGCCCAACGAATTGGCAGCTCCGGTTAACTATAACTATTTGACTTGGCCGACACCAGCACCCACCCCCACCGCGGGTAACTTCGTCGGCCGCTGGGTACAGGGTGAAGTGTCGGGAGTTTGTGTCACCGCAGACGACAACGTTTACACCAGCAACCGCGCCTGGGAAGTAGGTGTCAGCATAAGCGGCGTCGTTCAGAACGCTGAGTCAGGCGCGATCGATGGGGAGGACGCTACCCCGGCGATGGCGCAGCCCTCTCCTCCGGAAGTGTTGTTTAACAAGAACGGAAATGTGATCACTTCGGGAAGCTTTGGTAATCCCTCGGTCTGGCCCGCCGGGACTAGCTCAGGGGCATATACTCTGGCTGCGTTCCCTGGTGTGGGCGCATCTGGGCGCAGCGCGTACATGCCGCATGGCTTACACGGCTGCTTCTCGGACTACCAGGGCAACCTCTGGGTCGCCGGCAACGGGGATGGGATAGTGCAGGAGTATAACCCCGCAGTGGCTGGCCCCCTGGGCGCAAGCGCAACCTACAAATTCCAGATCGGGACGAAGGATGTCTGCGACACCGTCGCGGCAACCGGCGGCCCTTGCAGTGAGTCAACCGACAACAACAACAGTATGCTCTACCTGAACGAGCCGGCGGATGTGGCGGTGGACCCCGAGATCGGACCAGTCTCCGGCAAAAGAGGTGACGTCTACGTCGCTGACGGCTACGGCAATCACCGGATCGTGGTCTTCAATCCGGCGTTAACCTCCAAGAGTAATCCGTATGGCTACGTGGGGCAGTTTGGCACGACCTGCGGACACGACGAAACCCCCAACGGTACCACCACCCCCGGCACCCCTTGCGAGCCAGGAACTTTCGGGCAAAGTGGGGGCGCCCATCCGCACTGCGTGGTGCTCGGCAACGACGGCCTGGTTTACACGTGCGATCGTCCCAACAGTCGCATCCAGGTCTTCCAGAAATCGTGTGCTAGCTTCGGGCTGACACCAGCTGGCACCCCGGGAACATATAACCCCCCTCCCGCGCTTCCCGCTGCGCAACCGGTCTGCGCTCCAACCCGCGTCATTTACATCGGGACGAACGCCCAACACTTCCCCGCATCCGCAAATCCGGCAGCAGTCTCGGCAATTCTGTACGCGAGCGCCCGAGCTGCTGACGTCGATTTGTGGCCCAACGTCGACTCTAACTATACGAAGGAGTCGGATCCCCCGCAGTACATCCTTGACGCCGATCTGCAAAGCGGCAATGCCTGGGTATTGGACTTTTCCACCGGCAATGTGCTCTCCGCCTTCGGTCGGTGCGGAATCGCGCCTTGTCCCGGACACAACCCTGGCGAGTTCTCCTACGCCCACACCATCGCCAGCGACTCCAAGGGTAACGTTTACATCGCGGAAGTCATCACTGGCCGCCGCGTCCAGAAATTCGTGAAGGTGTTCTCCGGCAACTAACCACGTATAGCCCGTTGCAGCGGCGGCCAGGAGCCTTTCCTGGCTGCCGCTGCTGACGGCCCAAAAGGCTCTTCTATCATGCTCAGGAACCGCTTCCGATTCACAGCCTCCGTGTTTCTCGCCTTAGTGCTCTCTTCCTCGCTGCTGGCGGCTCATGACCTGCCCGTGAACACGATCATGAATGCTTTCGTAAAGATCGAGCCCCATCAAGCCCATCTGGTAGTTCGAATCCCGCTGGACCTGCTGCAAGGTTTGTCCCTTCCGCTCAAAGGTGACCACTACGATCCGGCTGCGTCGGGCCCCGCGACGCAGCAGGCGCTCCCGATTCTGGCGGAGGGCTTCATGCTGCTGGAAAACGGGGTGCGGCTTACACCCTCGGAGTCGAGCGGGCGTTTATCGCTGCCCTCAAACCGTTCATTTCAGGACTACGATGCCGCGGTCGCGTTTATTGCCCAACCCGCGGACTCGAGCACGACCATCAGTTACAACCTGGGTTTCTTTGACGCCCATTTCGTCTACCCCATTGCATCGCCGAAATCCGTGTTCAAGATCCGGTCGCTGATCGGTGTAGATCTAGGAAATATGATCAAGCTGACGGTCCGTTACATGCCGCTGGGCGAAAGCGGCCGGGCCATGATGATCACCGGCGATTCTGGACCCGTGGACCTGAACCCGGCGTGGTATCAGGCTTCGAAGGGTTTCGTAGTTCTCGGAGTTGAACACATCCTGAGCGGCATCGATCATTTGCTCTTTCTGCTGTGCCTGATCATTCCCATTCGGCGGATTCGCGGCCTGATCCCCGTGATTACGGCTTTCACGCTGGGGCATTCCGTGACCCTGCTCGGATCGGCCTTCAACCTCGCGCCCAGCGGCGCGTGGTTTCCTCCTTTTGTCGAGACCGCCATCGCCGCTTCCATTCTCTACATGGCGCTGGAGAACATTGTCGGCGCCAATCTCCATCATCGCTGGATTATCGCGGGACTGTTCGGACTGGTTCACGGGTTCGGGTTCTCCTATGCCCTGAAAGACCAGCTGCAATTCGCCGGCTCCCACTTGCTGGTGTCGCTGTTCTCTTTCAATGTGGGAATCGAGCTCGGACAACTCGCGGTCCTCTGCGTGGCGGTTCCCGTGCTCGGGCTCGTCTTCCGCGGCGCGCTCGCGGGACGAATGGGAGTGATTCTGCTTTCGGCGATCGTGGCCCATACTGCCTGGCATTGGATGATCGACCGCTGGAATGTGCTGTGGCAGACTCCGTGGCCGCAGCTTACCGGCCAGGGACTCATGATATTCGCGCGCTGGGTTGCTGGCTTGCTGCTAGCTGTAGGCTTGGCAACGCTCATCTCCAGATGGATTGAGCGCAAACGTCCCTCTGCCTTCGCGCCCGGCGTGTAGAGCGGACACTCCTGTCCGCTGCCTTTGACTTTAATTCTTAATTATTGGCTGATAGTTACCAGACTCGGTTGATAAGGTCTTTTATGATGCCGGGTGCTTCGCTCTTTCATCACCGCCAAGCGGTGGCCGCACATGGAATCCCGCTCTTCAGAAAACGAAGACCGGCATCAAGGAAAATCCCTCCCGCTTGTCATCCTGAGCGGAGCATGGCCTCTTGTCATCCTGAGCGGAGCATGGCCTTCACGAAGTGAAGTCCGTGCGGAGTCGAAGGACCCCTACACCCCCGAAACTCCCAGCGAAGTGTCCAGGCGTTCTCCCCAAGGCCCGTGTGGAGCGGACACTCCTGTCCGCTGCCTTTGACTTTAATTCTTAATTATTGGCTGATAGTTACCAGATAGGGCGATGATTGACTCGACTCGCCGGGTGCCCCACCCTTCGTTTTTTGAAGGGTGGGATTCTGGGGGCTGGCCCACCCTTGGAGACCGAGGCTGCCCCACCCTTGCGTTTTTTGCAAGGGTGGGAATTCGTCACAAAGGGAATAGGAGTTTCGTCACAGCTCTCAGCCCCTCCGTCAACATAGAGTATCTGCATGCCCGCCCGTCTTCGCCGCGCCTACGGTACCGGATATCTTCACTTCATCACCTTCAGTTGTTACCAGCGCCGTCCGTTGGCGGGTGACCCGGACTAGCGCAGTCGTTTGAACTCACGAGGGTGGCCCGTCCAAGCTTTGCTTGGGTGGGGCCGTTGACCTTTTTCATCACAAACGCGATGTACGAGCCATCACAGACTTGCACCCCAATCGGCGCGAAGATACCTCGACAGCGCACCATCGAGAACTGCGCCAGTCCCCAGAGACGAACGCATTTCCGGCCGCAAACGTTTCATGTGCTCTTTGACAACAAATGTCCGACAAATGGCCCCAGTCAGCACCCCCGCAAGTGCACGCCAAACAGAAAAATCAAGCGCTAAGTCCAATATTTGTAACACGTTACATGTAACTACCTTACTATCATCGACTTAACTCATTTTAGGGGGGGGGACGGGGGTACCCCCACAAATTTCTGAATTCTCACCCGCCGGTTGGCCCCGTTGAGCGTGGCCCTCCAGGGCTGGGGCGCGAAGTTAGACTTCTTCCGCAGCCGGCTACCAGTCCGTGGTAAAAGTCTGATTCGTATCAGGGCACGCCTTCAGGCGTGCCGCCAGTGCCATGTTATGAATGAGCCTTTAGGCGCTCTTGGCGCCAGAGTTTCGCCGCAGGCTGCTAGGCGACGCGCTCGCCGTTACCCGCGGATTGAAACAGCGCCACCACCTCGGGCTTGATTACCTTTCCCATCGCGTTGCGCGGAAGCGCATCCAGCACGAGAAGCCGCGAGGGCAATTTGTGAGCCGCTAGCAACTCCTTGGCCCAGGCGCGAAGGGACACGAGATCGAGGGCATCGCCGTCATTCAGTACGTCGTTCAGTACCTCTTTCAGAACTATGGCCGCAGCGACCCGCTCGCCCCACTCTGGATCGGGCACGCCGACCACGGCACACTCGGCAATCGCGGGATGTTGGCGCAGCGATTCTTCAATCTCCAGCGCGGATACCTTGTGTCCGCCCGTCTTGAGGATGTCAATGTTCGTGCGGCCAAGAATGCGATAGACACCGTTCTCGACGACCGCAGTATCGCCGGTGCGAAACCATCCATCGCGGAAGGCAGCGCGGGTTGCCTCGGGCTTGCCCCAGTATTCCGCGAACACGCTTGCGCCACGGACTTCGATCTCACCCAGTGTTCCCGGGGCAACCGGCTCGCCGTTTTCTCCAACCAGTCGAACCTCGACGCTCGGCAGCGGCCTTCCGACGCTACCCGGCACGCGCTCGCCTCGTAACGGGTTCGACAGCGCCATGCCAATCTCCGTCATGCCGTAGCGCTCCAGCAGCGTGTGGCCGCTGATTTCCTGCCAGCGCTGGAGCGTGCTCACCGGCAGCGCTGCCGACCCGGACACCATCAAGCGCAATCGGGCGCACGCCCGGCTTAGGTCCGCGCGGCGTTCCGGCGAAGCCCGCTCCCAGGCGGCGATGAGCTTCACGTAAATCGTCGGCACCGCCATCAACAGAGTTACGCTGCCGCCGGCGATGCGGTCCCACACGGCACTCGCGTCGAAGCGCTCCAGCATCTGGCAGGTTGCGCCCGACCACAGCGCGCAGGAAACAACGTTGATAATTCCGTGCACGTGGTGCAGCGGCAAACACAGCACAATGCGATCGTCGGCCGACCACTCCCAAGCCTCCACCAGGCTCATGATTTGCGCCGTGATGTTGGCATGGTTTGTGACCACGCCCTTGGGCCGGTTGGTCGTGCCGCTCGTGTAGAGAATCATGGCGCGCCGCTGGTCCTTTATGTCCGGAGTTATGTCCGGCAATTCTGCTGGTGGGCGAGCGGGAAGCTGGTCATACGACAGCGCGCGGATGCCGCGGGCTGCGGCAATTAGCGACATTGAGGGGGCCGCGAGAGCATCGAACACCAAGGTCGATGCCTCGGTATCGTCGATAAAGTATTCCAGTTCCGATCTTGTAGAGTTGAGCGGTAACGGGACGGCAACGCCACCTGCCCGCCAGATGCCCCACAGCGCCGCAACCCACGGAAATCCCGGCGTCAGCAGAAACGCCACGCGGTCTTCTTTAAGGTCCTCGCGCTTAAGGTCGTCGCGCTGAAGGTCCTCGCGGCCAGCGAGCAGCGCCGCCGCCACGCGCGACGACGCATCCAGCAAGTCGTTGTAGGTGAACGACCCCTGCGAATCGACGAGTGCGGTGCGTCCGCCATGGCGCTGGGCGCGAGCCATTACTAACGGAAGATGGCTGGCACGACTGATCACACGCAGACTTTACGTCGTCTCCGCTGTATTGTCCACTTATTCGGACTGCCCTTTCCCAGCGATCAAAACAGTTCGCGTCCAGTCCAGAAGAACTCACCCATTTGGAGTATGTCGAGAACAGGCGGGAATGGGTTACAATCTGACCGCCGTTTTTCTAGCGAAAAAAGGGGAACTCTGGCTAATAAGGTCGCAACCATGTATCGGAGCACTCGCAGATCGCCGGCGCCGGGCATTGAATCCCCTGGGGTTGTTCCCATGCCCGATCGAGGCGGAGTGCTCTCTTCGCTGGAAGCAGTTCGCCGTGAGATCCGCGAGATTGGTGAGGAGGACGTCGATGCTGTTTTGCAGCTGATCACCGAGTCCGCCTTGAGCCTCACCGGAGCCAGTGGCGCGGCTCTGGCGTTGCTCACGGATGACGAGATGATCTGCCGGGCGCGAGCCGGTGAACCGGCGCCGCCGCTCGGAGCCCCGGTGGACGTACAACACGGTCTCTCTGGAGAATGTGTTCGCACCGGCCTCCTTGTCTGGTGCCACGATATGGAAAACGACCGGCGCATTGATCCTGAAATCGGTCGCAGACTGGGCATAGGCTCGCTCATAGCCGTTCCCATCGTGTCCGATGTCAAGGTGGTCGGCCTGCTGGAGATTTTCTCTCCGCGTCTACGCGGTTTCACCAAGGACCACGAGACGGTTTTGGACCGGCTCGCCGAAATGATTCCCAAAACCTTTAGTGAGGAGACGGAGGCGGGAAATGCCCAGCCTGAAAAGACTCAACCGGAAACGCCGGTAAAGCCAGAAGTCTGGTCGCAACCTCCTGCGTCGGAGTCAGATTCGATCGGGTCGGGTTCGCCGGAGTTGACATCGGTCCAGGCGACGGGCGAGGACTTGCGGGAACAGAAGCCCGAGGTCGTCGAGCCAGTCTCGGAGCCAGTCCCCGTGCAAGTCTCGGAGCAAGTCTCGCAGCAGGTCCTCAGTCAAGATGTCTCCGAACAAGTTCTCGATCAACTCCCCGAGCTTGCCCCCACAGCTCCGTCTAGCTGGCTTCATTGGGTGCTGCTTAATTGGGCACTCCTTGGGCTGGTTAGTGCAGGGGTGTCGATGGCGCTCGGCTATTTGGTCGGCTCCATGATCAAGACGCATTAGGCTCGAATTGGCGAATGACGTCGGTTGGAACAGTTTCACGATGTAAGTCGTCAGGCGTCGAAATATCGCAGTTCACCAACCACCGCTGGACAACTCATTGTTGGACAGATCATTGATGAGTCGAGTTGCAGCGCCCAACCTTTCGTGGAGCGCACTCCTGTACAATTTTTCTGAATGAAACGGCTGATGAGACTTTCGGCGATCCTTTGGATTCTGCTGGGGGCGGCGGTGTGGGTTGCCGCCGAGCCTATTGATTCTCTGCATGCCACGAATTACGTCAATGATTTTGCGGGGGTTCTGGATGCGGCTACACAGGCACGGTTGAACGCTCTTTGCCAGCAGGTGGAGCAAAAGGCGCAGGCGCAGATTGCCGTGGTTACGGTGAAGTCGGTCGATGGGCAGGATGTGGTGAGTTACGCGGTGGCGCTGTATCAGAAATGGGGGATCGGGGCGAAAGGGAAGGATCGCGGGGTGCTGATCCTGCTGGCGACCGAGGATCGCAAGTTCGGAGCGAGTGTCGGTTATGGTTTGGAACCGATTCTTCCGGATGGCAAGATAGGTGGTTTTCGTCGGGAAGCGGTGCCGTATCTGACCAGCGGGAATTATGCTGCGGGTTTATCGCTCATGACTTCGGCAATCGCCGATGTCATCGCCAAAGATGCCGGAGTGACGTTGGACAATCAGCCTCAACTGGCTGCGCCCCGTCAGCGGCCCGCGCCGAGCGGCGGCATCTCGCCGATTGTCATCATCCTCATCATCATCTTTATTGTGATCCCCGTTCTGCGTGCGTTATTTCGGGGCGGTGGCCCTGGACGAGGCAGCGGTGGATCTGGATTTTGGTCGGGATTGCTGTGGGGAATGCTGTTTAGCAACATGGGCGGCGGTCGTGGCGGTTTTGGTGGAGGATTCGGTGGCGGCGGGGGTGGAGGAGGGTTTGGCGGATTTGGCGGCGGGAGCACAGGCGGAGGCGGGTCGTTCGGCGGTTATTAGAAAGCGAGAGGCGCGCAATGGTTCCGGAAAAGCTGATTAACGAGTTTGTCGAACGGATGCGGGGAGCGGCGGGGACGAATCTGCTGGCGGCGATTCTTTATGGGTCGGCGGCGGCGGGAGATTATGTTGCCGAGCACTCGGACTTGAATTTGCTGTGCGTGCTCGGCGAGACTTCTTTTGCATCGATTACGGCGCTGGCTCCGGCGATCGAATGGTGGGGGAAGCAGAAGCATCGCGAGCCGCTGCTGATGAGTGTGGAAGAGATGCGGCGGTCGGCAGACCTTTTCTCCATCGAATTTCTGGACATGCGGCAGCACTATCGCGTGCTGTGGGGAGAAGACGTTCTGAAGACGTTGGAGATCCCGATGCGTTTACATCGGGCGCAGGTGGAGTATGAGCTGCGGGAGAAGACGATCCTGCTGCGGCAGCGGTTGCTGATGGTGTCGGGGAACGCGGAAGCGAAGTGGGAGCTGTTGCTGCGGTCGCTGCCGGCGTTTGGGACGCTGTTTCGTCATGCGCTGATTGCGCTGGGCGATGCGGGAGCGGGATCGAAGAGGGAAGCGGCGGCTGCGCTGGCGGCTAAGCTGGGGATTGATGCCGGCGTGTTCGGCGAACTGCTTGATATTCGGGAGCGTAAGAAAGACCGGAAGTCGGCGAAGGTGGATGAGGTGTTTGCGCGCTATCTGAAATTGGTGGAACAGGTGACGGCGGCGGTGGACAAGATGCTGGATCCGGCAGCGTGATGAGTCCGACGGCGGAGCGACGGGCGTCTCACCCGTCAAAGTCGGGCGTGGCCGGGCGGGGATGCCCGGCTCTCCAGCGGCAAGCTTGCGATTAATTTTGTGTTCAGGAGAATTGATATGAGCAAGGGCTTGATTGTACTGGCGGTGCTGGTGGTGATCGTGCTGGCGCTGTTTGGGCAGTACGTGGGCGTGCGCAATCAACTGGTGGCGAAGGATCAGGCGGTGAAGGCGGCGTGGTCGCAGGTGGATATCGTGCTGCAACGGCGCGCCGATCTGATTCCGAACCTGGTGGAGACGGTGAAGGGATATGCGCAGCAGGAAGTGACGGTTTTTGGAGACATCGCCAAGGCGCGGTCGGCGCTGCTTTCGGCGCAGACGCCGTCCGACAAGATTGCCGCGAACGGGCAGTTGGATGGCGCGATCGGGCGGTTGCTGCTGATCGTGGAGAATTATCCGCAACTGAAGTCGAACGAGAATTTTCTGCGCTTGCAGGATGAGCTGGCGGGGACGGAGAACCGGATTGCCGTCGAGCGCAAGCGCTATAACGACACGCTGCAGGATTACAACACCTATGTGTTGCAGTTCCCGAACAGCCTGTACGCGGGGTTTGCGGGCTACAAGCAGAACCCGGCGTACTTCCAGGCTACGGAAGCTTCCCGCGCGGTGCCGAAGGTCGACTTTGGCGCGAAGCCAGCGGCCCCTGCAGCAGCTCCGGCACATTGACTGGGTGGTGCAGTCGTTGGTCGTCGGTCGTTAGTCGGTAGTCGTTCGCGGTTCGACTTGGGGCTGAAAGGCTCTTGCTCGCCAACGACTGACGACTAGCGACTGACGACCAACGACCAACGACTGACAACCAACGACTCTCACAAAACTGAACATATTGCCTGTGCGTCCGTCACATTCTGGCGCGATGCACTTTGATATATACATGCACAGGGTTTCCGGAATCCCCTCCGATTCCGAAGTCTCGGACACGAGGGGATTGGTATGTGCCGCCGCGGTGAGCCGTTTCTGGTTACGATTCGCAATGTTTTTCGGGTTGTTTTCCGCGTATTTCTCTTTCAACTCATCCTTATTACTTCTGGATTGGGGCAGGATGCGTCCACGGGCGCGTTGCGGGGCGTGGTATTGGATGCGCAGGGAGCGGTGATTACGAACGCGGATATCGTGGCGATCCGAGTGGAGACGGGGATCCGCTACCACTCGGCTACGGATTCGGCGGGACGATTCGCCGTGGACCTGCTGCCGCCGGGGCAGTATTCGGCGCGGGCCGAGGCGGAAGGGATGTCGCCCCAGATTTCGCCGGTGATCCGTGTGGAGGTGGGCGCGGCGGCGCAGTTGACCTTCAAGCTGAAGGTAGCGGGGCCGAAGGAATCAATCACGGTTTCGGAGGCGCCGCGGATGGCGGAGGCGGATCCGAGTTCGGTTTCGGCGCTGGTGGATGAGCGGGCGATCAAGGATCTGCCGCTGAATGGGCGGAGGTTCACCGATCTGCTGTTGTTGTCACCGGGCGTCACGCAGGATCCGCGAGGGTTGACTTCGGGCTCGAACGGCGATCTTTCTTATGGTGGGATTCGAGGATACAACACGAGCTTCCTGGTGGATGGAGGGGACAACAATAACGGGTTCTATGCGCAGGCGTCGGGACGGTACCACGCGCCTTACCAGTTTTCCGACGAGGTGATCCAGGAGTTCCGCGTGCAATCGAGCGGTTATGGAGCGGAGTCGGGGCGGGCTGGGGGCGCGGTGGTGAATGTGGTGACGAAGTCGGGCACGAACCATTGGCACGGCAGCACCTTCTATCGTTTGCGCGACAGTGAGTTGGGCGGAGCCGCGCCGCCATTCGTGGGTTTCAATCCCAGCAACGAGCAGCACCAGTTCGGCGCGACGATTGGAGGGCCGATCCAGCGCAGTAAGACGTTCTTGTTTGCGGGATACGATCAGCACATTTTTAATGTGCCGGCGGTTGTGGAGTTCGACAACGGTCAGACGGCCACGGTGCCGCTGGTGGGCATTTACCCGACGCCGGGGGATTACGAGATCTGCAATCCCGCGATTGGGGGGCCGGCGTGCGATGAGGCGCTGGTGATGGCGTCGTCGGCGCAGCTTTCGGCCATGGGCGGGATGTTTCACGCGAGATTACTCGGGGAAACGGGATTTGTGAAGCTGGGCCGCGTGCTCTCGCCGCATCAGTTTCTTACGGCACGGCTGAGCACATCGCGGTCTTACGGGGCGAACAACGTTTATTTTGATCCAGGGAGTCCGATTACCTTTGATTCGATCAGCGCGAACGGGCAGGAGGACGTGGCGACGGAAAGCGCGTCGCTCAGTTTACTGAGCGGCATTACGCCGCGGCTGACAAGCCATCTGCGAGTGCAGTTCTCGCGCGATCTGGAGCAGCAGTTTCCCAATGCAACCGGGACGCAGACGAGTGTCTACAGTTGGATGGAGGATTTCGGGCAGTCGTCGACACTGCCGCGGCAAACCCGGGAACACCGTTTGCACATGGCGGAGACTTTGAGCCTGAGCCGCGGGCGAAACCAGTGGAAGTTCGGGGCCGACGGAATGCGGACGTGGGACTACGATTACTTCCCGTCGCTGTTCGGTGGGGAGTATTTATACGATGACATTTCGGTGAATCCGTGGTCTTTACCGATTCCGTTTGAGCCGATGCATGAGGGTCTGGAGTTAACCGCGCTGCGGGCGTGGGCGCACAATGTGCCGCGATATTACGAGCAGAATTTCGGGAATCCGGCGTCGCATCCGAACAACAACGACTACTCGGCGTTCGTGCAGGACACGACGCGCCTGACGCCCCACTTCAGCTTAAGCCTGGGAGCGCGCTACGACGTGCAGACGTTTTCGAAGACGGGAATGGTGAGTAATCCGCTGTGGTCGCAGGTGGGGAAGATGCCGTTGCCAGGGATGAATTTTGCGCCGCGCGTGGGAATCGGGTATGCCATCGGCAACGATCGGCCGCTCATGGTGCGGGCGGGATTCGGAATTTTCTATACCCGCATCCCGCAGACTTATCAGTCGGCGGTGATTAATGACAATGGGCTGAGCGATAATTTTATTTCTCTCGATAATACGGTCACCTCCGAACATCAGGTGTTTCCCTCTTATCCGAATGCGGCGGTGAACTGTCCCCAGGGCCCGGTCTCGTGCACGATACCGGCGGCGTGGCAGCCGTATGCGATCAGCGAGGTGGCGGCATTTGCTCCGGATTTTAAGACACCACGCGTGCAGCAGGCAAGTCTGAGCCTGGAGCGGGAAGTGGCCCGCGGCTTCAAGGGGACAATATCTTACTTGTTCGTGCATGGGGTGGATATGATCCGGGCGCGAGATGTGAATCTGCCGCCGCCGACTTATTACAGCTATCCGATTTACGACGCGGCTGGCGCTGTTATTCCAAATGCGTTGTATAACGTGGAATCGTTTGCGACGTGGCAAACGAGTTACAGCATCAGTTGTCCGTATCCGCCCTGCATTAACGCGTTGCAACGTCCGATCTCGCAACTGGGGGCAATCGATCAGTTTGAGAGTGCGGGCTCGAGCGGGTACAACGGCCTGACGGTTTCGCTGCGCAAGCGGATGTCTGGGGGAATGTATTTCAACTTGGCATACACCTGGGCGCACGCCCTCGACAACGGGCAGGACGCGCTGGTGGCGGGACAGCCGGTAACAGTGCAGAACTCGTACTCGACGAAGAGTGAGCGGGGGCCGAGCGTGACCGATCAGCGGCAAAGGTTGACGATTTCAGCCATCGAAGAGCCGCACCCGTTTGCAGAGGGGCAGAAAGCTCTGGCGACGGTGTTCAATCACTGGAAGGTTTCTGGGATCATGACGTACGGCAGCGGACGCCCGGCGAACGCGATGGTGTCGGGAGATGCGAATCAGGATGGGAACACGAGCAACGACCGTCTGTCCGGATACGGGCGCAATGCATTCACCGGTCCGGACTACGCGAGCATGGATCTGAAGATGGGAAGGATGATGAATCTGGGCGCCCGATATCATCTCGAGTTGACGGGCGAGTCGTTCAATCTGTTCAATCGCAACAATGAGCGGCTGGTAATCACCGACAACGGCTTCCAGAGTGCGGCCGGCCAGTTCATTAAGGACATGAAATACGTGGGAAATACTTACTATCCGGCTTATTATCAGCAACCTACGAGTCTCATGAAGCCGACTAGCTCATTTGCTCCACGGCAGATGCAACTGTCGGTGCGGTTGAATTTCTGAGGTGGTGTGAAGATTCCTGCACATTCCACTTGACTTAGGAGGGCAATACTTGCCATAACTAACGAGTCCAATTTAGGACGAGCGGGGGGGTGTAGTCCGTTGGCGGAAGTTCGACTTCAAGAGGGTGAATCCCTCGAAAACGCGCTTCGGCGGTTCAAGCGGAAGGTACAAACCGAGGACATTATCAAGGAAGTAAAGCGTCACTCGTTTTACCTGAAGCCCGGCGAGAGGAAGCGAGTAAAAGAAGCACTGGCTCGCAAGCGCAGCCGCAAGAAAGCACGCAAGGAACAGGACTGAGGAAAAACGGGCCGTTCGCTGGCCGGACGGCCCGTTCCTCATACTTGAAAAATTCAGATTCAAGATTGTTCCAAAGCGAAGATCATTCGAATTTCCCCGGTGTTGTGTTAATCGGTAAATCAGTAACCATGCGGTGCACACCGTATGGCGGGCCGAATCCAAGGGGTAAGCATGAGGGGGATGTAAATCTCCTGCCCACGATGTGAACCGGATTCCTTTTCCCTATTCGGGTCTCCGTGCAGAGCAGGGACGCGAAATGGGAGCGCCTCTTCCAATGGAATACCAGGACAAGATTTTGAAGTGCATCGATTGTGGCACGGATTTCGTGTTCACAGCGGGTGAACAGTCGTTTTTCCACGACAAGCAGTTCAAGAACGAGCCCAAGCGCTGCAAGAACTGCAAGGGCAAGCGCGTGGCAGTGCTTGAAAATACGACGCGCGGACCGTCGCGCGGGCATTCGTACCCGAAAACGGAGACTCGGACGAACTGTTCGCAGTGCGGGAAAGAGACTACGGTGCCGTTCCGGCCGACGCAAGGAAGGCCGGTGCTGTGCCGCGAATGCTTTCAGCAGGGGCGGCAGGTCGCGAGCGCCTGATTACTCTTTGATCGTTGAGGGAACGATCATTGCGGATGCCCGGCCAGCGAGGCGGAGTTGCTTGTCGGCTTGGCGGATGAGCAGGGCTTCGACCTGACGCAAGAGATCGCCGGTGCCGATCGGTTTGATGAGCAACGAGTCAGAGTTTTCTCCGGTCCAATCTTCTCCGTCCCAATGTGTTCCGTCCCGATGTTCTCCGTCCCGATGTTCTCCGCGCCAATGTTCTCCAGATGGTGGATAGGCTGTGAGCAGGGCAGTCGCGGGGAACATCG
>Ga0224558_1001218_pt1 | contig 27607 bp, 24 predicted proteins | sample 714S32024metaG_FD_180682 | JGI IMG/M metagenome (GOLD analysis project Ga0224558, IMG submission 180682) | Peat soil microbial communities from Stordalen Mire, Sweden - 717 S3 20-24 | ecosystem: Environmental > Terrestrial > Soil > Wetlands > Peat | place: Sweden: Norrbotten County, Stordalen... | reverse complement strand
GGTAAAAATCAATCAAAAGCTGCGCCAGCTCTTGCGCTCGCACAGTTAGCATCCTTCCAGCTGTAGAGACGGAGATTGCCCCGTCTTACTCCGCGGCGGGAGACGCGGCAAGCCGCGTCTCTACGGAGAGGCAGACGCCCGCATAATCCTAGCCCAGCTTGGCATCCATGGTAATCTTCGCGTTCAGCACCTTCGATACCGGGCAGCCCGCTTTGGCATTTTGCGCTGCCGTGCTGAAGGCTTCCGCGCTCGCGCCCGGCACCTTCGCGACCACATCCAGATGCACGGCCGTGATGGCCCAGCCCGCGTCGAGTTTCTCCATGGTGAGCGTAGCTGCCGTGCTGATGCTCTCCGGCGTGAGGTTCGCGCCACCCAGTTGCGCCGAGAGCGCCATCGAAAAGCACGCCGCATGCGCCGCCGCAATCAGCTCTTCCGGATTCGTCCCCGGGGCGTTTTCAAACCGCGTCGTAAACGAATACGGCGTGTTCGAAAGAACGCCGCTGGTAGACGAGACCGTCCCCTTCCCGTCCTTAAGACCACCCTTCCACACTGCACTCGCTTTGCGTTGCATTGCAATCTCCCAAGGTGAGGATTAAAACGAAGTCGTACCCTATTGTAGAAGCTGGAAGGAATTCGCGTACACCGCCGCAGTCGTGGAACCGCCCAACGAGTTCTATAATCTCGCTCATGTCATTTCTCCGGTTCCTCATGCTGTTGTCGCTTGTGGTCTGGCTTGGCGGTGTGATCTTTCTCGCGTTCGTCGAGGCGCCCATCGCTTTTTCGCCCGGACTTCTCCCGACCCGCCACATGGCGGGATCGATCGTAGGCCGCTCGCTCGATTTACTGCACTACATGGCCATCGTTTCCGGAATTGTTTTTCTGATCGCTTCCATGTTCTACAGCCGGATGGCTACGGGAAATGCGCGACCGCTGGCGGCGCGGCACCTTCTGATCGTGCTGATGCTGCTGCTGACCGTGATCTCGCAATTCGCCATTTCCCCAAAACTGCACGCCATTCGCGCCGAGGTTGGAGTGATCGATAGCGTGCCTCTGGACAATCCGCTGCGCCGGGAATTCGACCGTCTGCATGTTTGGTCGGAGAAGTTCGAGGAGGCGGTGCTTCTGCTGGGGTTGGTTGCGTTGTACACGACCGCACAAGCATTCCGGTGAGCGGGTTATTGGAGCGCTTTTCCTCCCTACTGCATCAGCCGCCACGCGCCGTACGCCCACACCACCGGTACCGCGAACAGCATGGCGTCGATGCGATCGAGCATGCCTCCGTGGCCGGGGAGAATCGTGCCAGAATCTTTCACTCCGGCGCCGCGCTTTATGAGCGACTCGACCAGATCGCCCAATTGCGCCGCGATGTTGACCACCGCCGACAGTAGAATGATGGGCCACAGGGGCGGCTGCTCGAGGCCGAACATGCCATCGCGGCGGTCCATCAATCCAACCCGCAGCAGCGCCGAACTGATTCCGGGCGCGTGCTGAATCCACAGCGTGCCGACGATCACGCTGGCCAGGACCGAGGCCAGCGCGCCTTCCCAGGTCTTGTTCGGGCTGATCTCGGGCGACATGCGATGCCGCCCCAGCGACTTGCCCACGAAGTAGGCGAAGATGTCTCCCGCCCACACGACGAGCAGCGTGTAGATCGTCCAGATCGCTCCCGCGGGCTGCTGCCGGATCGCGACCAGCAGCGCCATCGGGATCGCGATATACACGAAGGTAAACGCCGAAGCGGCGGCCGCCGGATAGCCGCTGGTCAGGTTGGCACGCCGCATGGCTACCGTCAGAAACACAAACGGTGCTAGCGCCGCCGCCAGCGCGATTCCGTAGAGCATGGCCGTTGTCTCTACCAGCGGCGTGCGATTGGTGGAAGCGACAATCACAAATACAAAGAAGAGCGCGACGAAGGCATAGGTCGCCGGGCCCAGCGGCTGGACTGCATAGTGCGTCGCCAGCTTCAGGAACTCTGCGATGGCCAGCAGGGCTACCGCCCCGGCCACAATGGCCAGCACATAGAGCGGGGCTTTCAGCACCAGCAGCAAGACCAGGGGAATTAGAACTACGGCGGTCGCGACGCGCTTGATCATGGGATCACGCTGCGCCTACAGCAAATCCAGAGTTGCTCTGATCGCCGGCAGTTGCCGAGCTGCGCTCGGCTGGACAGCCGAGGGCGGCTGTCCCTACGCAACCCTGGACGGGCGAGGGCGCCCGTCCCCACACGAGCAGTGCTTATCAACGTTTCGCCTCGGCGTGGGCCCGGAGCGACGTAGGCTGCGGAGCGTGCTGCGGTGCATGGCCGTCCTGGCCCAGGCCGCCGTAGCGGCGGTCGCGCTTCTGATATTCTTCGATCCCTTCGAGCAGTTGCACGCCTCGGAAATCGGGCCACAAGGTTTGCGTCACATAGATCTCCGCATAGGCAAGCTGCCAGAGCAGGAAGTTACTCAGCCGCATCTCGCCGCTGGTGCGAATTACTAAGTCGGGATCGGGCAGACCCCGCGTGTAGAGATGGTCGCTAATCGCCTGCTCATCGACTTCCATGTGATCGAGGCCGCCATTGCGGGCGGCGGCCTCCGCCAGCGAGCGGAAGGCGTCGACGATCTCGCTGCGCGCGCTGTAGTTCAACGCCAGTGTCAGCAGCATCCCGGTATTGCTCGATGTCGCGCAGCTTGCTTCTTCCATCTCGCGCTGCACCGACTCCGGTAACTCATGCTTCCGTCCGATGTATTTCAACCGGATATTGTTTTCGTTGAGCGTCTTGATTTCCGCTTTGAGGTAGCGGCACAAGAGACGCATCAGGAAATCGACTTCCGTCTTCGGACGCTTTTTCCAGTTTTCCTCGGAAAAGGCGTAGAGGGTCAGCGCCGGAATTCCGATGCGAGCCGCGGTTTCGACCGTCGAACGCACGGCGGCCACACCGGCGCGATGTCCGGCGACGCGGGGCATGTGCCGGCGGCGCGCCCAGCGCCCATTTCCGTCCATGATGATGGCGATATGCTGGGGTAGACGCACCGAATCGAGCCGCAGGTAAACGTCGGTTTCCTTGTGGTCCATCCCAGCCGGAACCGTGTGTCGCAAGCGGACCTCTCCGAGTCGAAGCTAACACACGAAATCCAATGTGTGCAATGCGATAGCACGGTCCACGGTAACAACCGGCGGTTTCGTAGGATCAAGGCCCAAGCCCGCTCAGGAGCGGCTCACACCGTACGCACCCAGAACATCCCGCAGCGTAACCACGCCTTCCAACTTGTGCATATCAGCACGATTCACCACCGGCAGGATTTCGATCTGGTCTGCGCCCATGCGCTCGAGCGCCAAATCAAGCGTTTGGTCGGGGTGGACGTGTGGAAACATCAGCGCATCCGTGAGTTCACCGAGCTTTTTATCCGCACCTTCCGCCAGTTCGCGCTCCAGCCTCGCAAGGTTGATCACGCCAACCACACCTCGTCGATCCGTCACCAGCCACGTTCGGACTTCGCTCGATCGAGCGCTTTCCAGCGCTTCCCGAACCGTGATCTCGGCAGGCAGCAACTGGCTCGCAGGCTGCATCACTCTAATTACCTGACGCTGACCATGTCGTTGGCGCGTTTTCGCCGTCGGCAGGTGGATGCCATCCTGCACGGCCAGCGCTTCGTAAATGGGCTCGTGCTGCAATCGTGAAGCAATGAAAAGGCTCACCAGATTCGCAATCATCAGTGGGACAATGACCGCATAGTCCTGCGTCATCTCGAAGATCATCAGCACCGAGGTCATGGGAGCGCGCACGATACCCGCGAAGACCGCGCCCATCCCGACCAGCGCGTAGGCGCCCGGCGTAGCGGTGTATGCCGGGAACAAATGATGCGCCACGGTTCCCACCGTACCTCCCAACATGGCGCCGATGAACAGGGCGGGGCCGAAGATACCGCCGGCGTTGCCCGAAGCATAACTGGTGGTAACGGTGAGAAGTTTCAGCACCACCAGCAGCGCCATTAACTGGAACGCCATCCTTCCGTTCAACGCCTCGCCGACATATCCGTAACCTACGCCCATAACCTGCGGTACAAACCAGCCGATCAGGCCGACGAGCAACCCGCCCGCCAACGGTTGGAACCAGGCCGTCTTCTGCGGGAACCGCAGGAAGCGCGCCCGCATGACCAGCAAGAGCTTCGTGAAGGCCGCCGAAACCACACCGCCAACGACGCCGAGCACCGCATACACCGCAAACTCCACCGGATGGATCAGTTGATATTGCGGAACCTTGAACAGGGGGTTATTGCCGAGAAACACGCGTAGAACCATCCACGCCGTCGCCGAGGCCAGCACCACCGCGCCCATCACCGGGGCGTTGAGATCGCCCACGATCTCCTCGAGCGCAAACAGCACTGCGGCCAGCGGCGTATTGAACGCGGCTGCAATGGCCGCCGCCGCTCCCACCGGGATCAGCTTCTTTACTTGCTCGGTGCGCAGGCCGAGTAGGCGTCCGAGCACAGACCCAATGCCCGCGCCAATTTGCACCGAAGGCCCTTCGCGTCCCAGCGGGATTCCGCTGGCGAGGGTTGCCGACGTGCAGAAAAACTTGCCGAGCACGGTGCGCAGCGTGATGCGCCCTTCGCGCGCGTACAGCGCCGCCTTCGTCTGCGGCACGCCGCTGCCGCGCGCATTCGGAAAGTAGCGATACAGCAGGTAGCCGATGCCGAGCGAGCCCACGACCGGAAACAGCAGACGCCGCCACGGAGCGCCGCCCACCGGATACAGGCGCATCCCCATGCGTTCTGTCAGCAGGATGAAGGCGACGACCGCCGACCCCGTCAGTGCGCCGATCACCAGCGCCAAAACCAGAAAGATCTGCCCCTCACGTTGGCGCAACTCGGCAATGCGATCTGACAGCCAGGTTCTCAACCAACTCTTGTTCGTCGCCGGGACGCTTTCACTCATCTCGCAGGAATTTCTTGCCAACAGAGTATCGCACTGGATGGGCTCTTAGGTGTTGGCGGAGAAGAAAACGAGGTTGCGCCACGTCTCGCGGTTTCGAGACGGGGGCCGCCAGACCGCCAGCACCGGAGGAGGCTCCGGTTTACGCTGCCGACGGTCGAGATTTTCATCTTGAGGACTTGGTTCTTCGTAGACTGCTGATTCTGCCGCGGCTATTCTCCGCGTTGCGGCGGAATGTCATCTGACCGGGCATAGTCCTTCCTGCTACGTACAGGCCTCTCAGGGTGGTCAGCAGCATCCTCGACGCCGCCGATTGCTTCCGCCTCATAGGATTGATCACTATCGGCGAGTTCTTCGACGCTTTCGTCGGCAGCGTCCGCGATTTGCGAGAGGCCCTGAGTATCCCCTGATTGCCCAGCGCTGTCCGAGCCTACCTGCCCCGAGTCGCTTCCTAGTTCATCGAACTGCGCTTCGTTATCACGATCGCGAACGACCCCATCGACTGAGCCCGTATTCTTAAACAAACCAACTGCTGTTTTTGCCATCTTGACCTCCGCCAATTGAATTTGCCGCACTTAAAATGCTTTCTTGGGCCATTTAAGATTCGCCGGTTTCCTTTCGAAATACTGTGCAGAATGGCTCACTGCCGGACCGCGAGTGGCCCGCCACTCAGGCGGGTAACTATTGCATGGCGGGTGTCGTTTTTAAGGGTTGCCAGCGAAGAAAGCGCGGGGGCCATCGGCTCTTGCTTGAGGCTAATCGTGAACTGGCCAGCACGGCTCATCGCGGGGAAAAAGTTGCCCGCGAAAAGATCACGGTTCCTGCGACGTGATTTCTTACCCCAGCAGCGACCAACCCCCGCTTGCGTCTTCGATCTCGACCATCTCTTTCAGCTCGGGATAGTGTTTCACAAGGGTCTCCGGGGCGCGGACTTTCTTTCCGTCCAGCAGATGCCTCAACTCCAGCGCGTTCACCGCAGCCTTCGCTTGAAAGTGATTGTTCGCAATCACAAACGTTGACTCGGCCTGGTGCGCGATCGTCTCGATTTTTTCTTTCCACTTCTCCAATTCCGCGGGCTTGTAGAGGTAGTTGTAACGGTCGTCGCGGTTGTCGCTGTCGAACCACTGCTCGTAGTTGCGGCCATGCAGGCGCACGTATCCGACGCCCGACGTGACATGTTCGGTCGGCCCGAGCGAACGGCCCAGCAGCGGCTGATCGATGTTGCAGAAGCCGACGTTGTGGCGCATGAATTCGGCGATCGTTTCCGGACTATCCCAACTCTCGTGCCGCACTTCGACCACGCGCGGATACTCGATGAACTGCCGCAGCAACTGCTCCAGGTATTCGCGGTTCAGGCTGGTGTTCTTGAACGAGACGGGGAACTGGATGAGCAGCGCGCCCAGCTTGCCTTCCGCGGCCAGCGAGTCCAGACCTTCGCGGGCAAGCCGTTCGTCTTGGTCATTCGGCCGGATGCTGGCTGCCGAAGTTGGTTCCATCGCGGCCAGCGGAGAATGAGTGGGAGTATGTGTGAAAGACCGGTGCAGCTTTGCGGTGAAAAGAAAATTCGGATTGACTGCCGCAGCCTTCCGCGACCACAAACGACCCAGTTCCGGCCGTATGTGTCCATAAAACGAAGTGTTGATTTCGATGACGTCGAAGAATCGCGCCAGAAATTCTACGGGATGGATTTTCTTCCGCGTGACTTCTGGCGGATAAAGAATCCCGTCCCAGTCCTTGTACGACCAGCCGGCAGTCCCGATGCGGATTCGCGGAGCAGGTTCCATACGGGCGGGGCAGAGATTAGAAGATCAGATGTTCGCAGGTTAGCACAGTGCTTTGAGGCGCGGCTTGTAGCGCGGACACTCCTGTCCGCGCAGGCTGCGAGTATGTGGGAGCGATCAATAGAGAAGAATCGCGACCCAATACATTCCAGTCGGATACGCCGCATTGCGCGCATAGCAGGAGCCCACCGCAAACTGGCGAACGCCCGGGTCGCGCAGTAGCCGCAATGCGCCTGGCGGCAGCACCTCCGGACGGCTCTCGGTGTAGGTGATGATTTTTCGATTGTCGTAGGCGGCCGCGAGCAGGTGAGCGTTCGGACGATTCTCTTTCGCCAGTGAGCAAGCGGCCTCGTCGAGATTCGGCGGCGTGAGTTGGGCGAGTTGCGGCAGTCCTTCTTGTTGCCGCAACTCATCGACGGCCTGGCCGACTAATTTTCCACTCTGCTGCGCGGAATACGAAGGAACCTCGTGCGCGAGATCCTGGACCACATACAGCCGCCCTTTGCTCCAGATGGCGGCGACGCCCGCGACAGTGAATCCGCGATCAAGCAGATTCTCGCGGTGCGGGGCCGAACGCATCAGGACTTCATTCGCGCCCGGAGCGCAACTAGCATAGGCGATGTTCTCGCCGGCGCGATCCATTCTGAGCGGGCTGACCTGGGCAATTCTTTCGAGCAGGGAGGGCTCACCAGGCAACCGATGCTCCAGACGTTCGCTCTCCACCATCCGCCGGGCGTGCTCTCGCGCCGCTTCGCGCAGACTTTCTTCCATGCGCAACGGAGGCACTCCGGCTAGTTCGCGACTCTTGTTGGCCGCTTCCAAAAGTTCGTTCTCGGCGGCGGAGTCCTCACCTGAGGATGATCGGGCCGCCGAGTTCGAGTGGGGGGTGGGTTGCCGGTTGCGAACGTCTTGGTTAGCGCCGTTGCAAGAATTGACTGCTGGCGGCGTTGTTTCGGCCGCGCAGGGTCCAGGATTTACCGCCAAAATCGCGAATGAAACCAACAGGGCCCGGAGCATAATTTTGCGGTTAGCGTTGCGGCGCGGGGATCGCCTGCGAAAGTTCCGCTTTCCATCTCTCACGCTAGCTTCTAGAATTCAGCTCAGCTACTTACTATGGAGACCATACTGCTGGTTACCGTGCTCGCCGGAACCCTTGTCCTGCTTGGGTTCTCGGCTGTTCTTCTGCGCCGCATTTCGGCTGCCGCGCAAGTGGATGTAAAAGCGGAGGTTGCAGATCAGCTCGAAAGGTTCAATACCACCCTTGGCCAGAAGATCAGTGTCAGCACTGCCGACATGGCCAGTAGGCTGGAGCAGACTAAGGGGGACCTTCGGCAGCAGGTCACAGACCGCATCCAGCAAGGGTTTTCAGAGATTCGGAGCTCGGTCGAACAGCAACTTGCGGCGGGAAGGGAAGAGCAAAACCGGAGCTTGAGCGATGGCCGCAGCGAGATGACCAGTTCTCTTCTGCTCACCACGCAGCAACTGAAGGGCGAATTTCAGAGCCTGAATCAGCAAACCGCGCAGAGCCTCGATTCGATTCGCGACCGCGTGGACTCGAAGCTGATGGCCATCACCGAGCAGGTGCAGGTGAAACTCGATCAGAACATCAAGGAAGGGTTTGCGCAGTTCGAAAAAGTGCAGCAGCACTTGAAGGCGGCGGAAGAGCAACTCCGCGAAGTGGGCGCGCTCGGCCACTCGATTAACGATTTGAACAACCTGCTCAAGTTGCCGCATCTGCGCGGCCAGTTTGGCGAGGCGAGCCTGGAGCGGCTGCTTGCGGACTTCCTGCCCGCGCATATGTTCGCGCTGCAGTCGTCGCCGGGCGAAGGCGGAGGACGGGCCGACGCGGTCATTTATTTTCCCGATCGCAAGCTGCCGATCGACGCCAAGTTTCCGCGCGAGCAGGTGATTGCGCTTTTCGAGAGCAACGACAAGGCTGAGATTGAAGCCGCGCGCGTTGCGCTGGTACGGGTGATGAAGGCGGAAGCCAAGCGCATTCAGCAGTACATCCAGCCGGAGAATGGCACGACTGAAATCGCGCTCATGTATCTGCCGAGTGAGACGCTTTACATGGAAGTGATCCGCAACCGCGAACTGGGCGACTGGATGAATGAACAGCATGTGTTTCCCGTCTCGCCCAACACGTTGTTGATGACGCTGCACACGATTGCGCTGGTGCACAAGTGGTACGAAGTCGCCAGCCGCTTCGAGAAGAGCCGCGCCGAACTGGCCAAGGCGCAGAAGTCGTTTGACTTTTTCCAGAACCAGTTTGAAAACGTCGGCAAGAATTTGAACAAAGCGCAGGAAGCATTCGAAACCGCGCAGCGGCATCTGAAGAGCTATCGGGGGAAAGTTTCCGCGCTCAGCGGACAGGAGCAGTTGGAGTTGGAGGCGGCGGGGGCAAGCGAGAAACCGCTGCCGCTGCTCGACAAAGCCAGCGCGTGACCCCGGTTGCAAAACGTCGAAGTGTTTCGTCGGAATGGGCGCGGAGCCCGGCCGCCCGGCTACGCGATCCTGCGGGCGGTATCCGAGAGTTTTCTCTGCGGCGTGGACAGGTGTTCCGCGTCTTTTACTTCCCAGATTCCGTCGAACTTCACGAAGTAGGGCTCAACCGAAATGCCGGGGAAGTTTGAGGTGAGAAGTTCCCGGCGCGGAGGAGTTCGCTGCGATGATGTTCGGCTTCGGCTTGGCGGTCACCTTGGAAATGGTCCAGGCCACCGTAAGTGGCGCAGTCGGAATGGGTGATGACCATCACGCGTTTGGTCTGGTGCAGGTGGACGGACATGCGGACCTGTTCGAGGATGAAGTCCTGTTCGAAGTCGTTGCGCGGGGAGGCGAGGGTCTTGGCTCCTCCGGCGACGGTGATCATGTCGGCGCGCTCGATGCCCTGCTTCTTCAGGAACTTTCGCACGGCCGTGCTGATGCGGTGATCGAAGCAGCAGAGGACGGCGGCGTCGGCTACATACGGGTCGGCGGGCGAGTCGAAATGGAAGACCTTGCGCATGGGACCCTCGTGGTCATTCTAACTTACGCAACAAAATGTGCCACCACTTATTTGGAGACTCTTCAGCCATCGACTCTGGCAGACAATCCAAACACTGCTCAGGCGGATGTGTGTGGGAGGTTCAATATCCAACCGGCAATCTTTTCCATTGTCCCCGGTGACATGGTTTCCTCGATCTCGGCGTACTCGCTAATCGCGCCGGTCTTTGCCGGCTGAAACAAGTGATTCAAGCCGGGAAGTTCGTCAACTTCAAAGTTTTTGTTGCCGGCCTCTGCGAGGGCCTTCTGGATGACGGGAAGGTTCTGCTTCGGGGGCACCTGCAAGTCTTTTTCGCCGATAATGGCCAGCACAGGACAGGTCACTTTCCGCAGCGCCACCGCCGGATCGTAGGCGATGAAGTAGCGGAACCAGGGCGAAGTGAGTGCCTTCACTTGCACCTCAAGCTGAGCTTCCGGTACTTTTCCAGCCAACTTCTCCCGTAACTGCTTTTCCAGCGCGGCATCGTCTTTCACGCGCTCCACAAGCGCCAACACCTCGCGCTTCTCGGCTGCATCTTTTCCCGCCTCCTCAGGGCTCTTGCCAGCAGCTTCAGAAATCAGGATTAGCTGTTCCGGCAGAAGCTCGTCTCCCGGCACGCCTGAGCCCGCCATCATTACAATGAAGGCGACATCAGGATTTCGCGCCGCGGCCATGGGTGCGACAATGCCGCCTTCGCTGTGACCGATGAGGCCAATTCTGTGGGGGTCAACTTCCGGACGAGTTCTCAGGTAGGCCACGCCAGCATCGGCGTCGGTCGCGAAGTCTACCATGGTCGCGGTGGCCAAGTTTCCGGTGGACTTTGCGAAGCCGCGCTTGTCCGCCCGCAGCACGACAATGCCTTTCCGGGTTAGATAATCGGCCAACACGAGGAAAGGTTTGTGGCCCATGATGCTTTCGTCGCGGTCGTGCGGCCCGGAGCCGGTGATCAAGACCACGGTGGGAAACGGTCCCTTCCCCACAGGTGCAGTGATCGTGGCCGCGAGCGTAATGCCCGCGGCCTTGTTGTCGAACGAGACTTCCTCTTCTTTGTAGGGATATGGCTTTGCCGGGTTCTGCGGACGGCGGCGCTCCAGTTCACTGGTGTCTTTCGCGCGCTTGAGGGCCAGCGGAATTGAGTTACCCATCTGGGTCCACGTGCCTTCGATGGTGTTCAGGTCGCTGCTGATCTTGCCTTCGAAATGACCGTTGATGGACTTCACTTCCAACTTGAACGAAGCGCCCTCCCGCGCCACGGTCGTCACGGGAATTCCCTTTGCTCCCTGATCGGGGCTGTCGAGTGTGGCCAGCAGTCCGTCTTCGGTGTTCGTAATGTGAAAGACGACGCGGAGCTTCGCCGCGCCGGTGTCGAGCGTGCCCAGCCATGCGCCATCGATGTCGGAGGGTTTGGCCGGCTTGTGCTCGGTTTTGACGGGAGTGGCCGAGCGTTTGAAGCTCAACGGCAGGGGCCTGCCTTGCGTCCAAGTGCCGCTGATCTCGGTTGCGTCAGCGGTGATTTTGCCGTCGTAGGAGCCGTGGACGGCATCCACGGTGAAGTTCAACCTTGAATCTTTGAGCGATATCGAAGTTACGGGAATCCCGTTGGCTCCCTGATCAACGCTGTCCAGCGTGGCTTTGAAGGTGCCGTCGTCGTTCTTGGCAATGTGCAGGACCAAGCGAAGTTCCGCCGAGCCTGCTTTGAGCGTGCCCTGCCAGTCGCCCACGATGTTTTGGGCGTGCGATGCGCTCAGCCCGAAGACAATAAGAACTGCACAAACAAGTACTCTTTTCACGTTGGATGCTCCCTTCGAAAATAACTCGTTCGATGCGTCGGCCTTTATCGGTGTTGGCCTTATCTGAGGCGCTTCAATAGCAATGCCACGATGAGCGCGGCGATGCCGATGAACACCGCAATTAAACGGGCCTTGTTCGCTCTTTCCGACATGATTGTCCGGTTACGCTCCGCGCTTTGTTTTCAGCTCGGTTAACAACTGCTCGATGCGGTCTTCTTTCTCCAGGGCGGCGAGGCGGTCTTCTACGTCGTCGGCCAGGAGTTGGGCTTTGGCTCCGCCGATGGCTTCTTCGCGGGCTACTTTTCTTTTCATGCGATCGAAGGTGGCGGACTTGGTGTTGGCGCTCATGCCGGACTGCGCGTCCGTGGCCCGGTTAGCGGCGCGGGCGCGGTGGTGCTGCGCGATCAGCAGATCGGCTTTGGCGTTGGCCTCGGCTAGCTTCTGATCGAGGTTGCGCAGGGCCGATTTCAGATTCTCGACCTGGGCTTTCTGGTCTTCGAGCTGCTGCGCGAAGTTGGTGCTCAGGTCGCGATAACTCTCGACGCGGAGCAGAGCGGCGCGGGCCAGGTCGTCTTGTTTCTTGTCGACTGCGAGCTCGGCCTTGCGCATCCATTCCTGGATTTTGTCGTCGTTTTCGATTTTCTTCTTTTCGAGCAGATGCTGGTCGGCGATGGCGATGGCCACCTGCGTTTTGACCTGCAAGAGCTGGTTGTTCATGTCGAGGATGACCTGCTTGATCATCTTTTCGGGCTCCTCGGCTTTGTCGATCAAGTCGTTGAGGTTGGCCCGGACTAAGGTGGAAACGCGTTCGAGTAATGCCATAGAACACCTCGTGTAAGTTAGTCGTTAGTCGTTCGTCGTTGGTCGTTGGTCGATGGTCGTTGGTCGTTCGCTATTCGCTATTCGCCGTTCGCTGTTTGCGTTCCTGCCGAACAACGATTGCTGACCACCGACGACTAACGACCAACGACTGCCTTACTTCTTCTCCTCCGGCTTTGGTGGCTTGTCGCCGATCTGTCGCACCTTGCCCAACAGTTCTTTTAGCGGCATGCCGGAGAGCGTTTCGAACAGGGCCGGCACTTGTGCCGCCATTTTTGTGATGTCGCCGGTAATCTTGTTCATTCCGGCGGAGTCGCCGTTGCCGGTGGAAACGATGGTGATCTTGTCCACGTTGGCGAGCGGCGCGGCCAGGGCTTTCACGATTTCCGGCAACCCGGTGATCAGTTTGTCGACGACCGCGGCTTGGTTGTACTCCTGATAAGCCGCGGCTTTGACGTTCATGGCTTTCGCTTCGGCCTCGCCTTTCTTGAAGATGATTTCGGCCTCGGCTTCTCCTTGAGCGCGAATCGCCGACGCATGGCCTTCGGCTTCCGCAATCAGGCGCTGTTTTTCGGCGGCGGCTAGCGTTTCGATGCGCTGGCGCTCGATCTCGGCCCCTTTCAACACGGTCGCGATGAGTTCCTTTTCGCGGCGGCTGATTTCGGCGTCCTGCACTTTGACCTGTCCTTCTTTTTCGACTTGTTGCACCCTCACGCTTTCGGTGGTGACCTGCTGCTGCATGACATTGGTTTGAATGTCGTACGCCTTGTCGGCCTGCGCCTGCTGCTTTTTCGAGACTTCAAGGTACTGCGCTTTCTTGACCTCGAGGTCGCGCTGCGCTTCCGCCTGCTTGGCCTGGGAGAGCGTTTCCGCCAGCACGCGCTCCTGATCGGCTTGCGCTCTCGCAATCGCGGCTTCGCGAGTCGCCATGGCTCGCTTGATGGCCGTATCGCGCTCGGCTTCGGCGGTGGCGACGTCGGCATCGCGCTTGATGCGGGCAACGTCGGGCTTGCCCATGTTGGTGATGTATTCGTTCTTGTCGCGGACCTCTTTGATGGTGAAGGAAATGACTTCGAGGCCCATCTTGTTCATGTCGTCGGCGCAAGTGGCGCGCATGCGATCGCCTACCATCTCCGGCTGCTTGACGATTTCTTCGACGGTGAGCTGTCCGATGATGCCGCGCAGATGGCCTTCCATCACCAGGCGGATCAGGCCTTCGCGCTCCTGATCACTTTTGGTGAGGAACTGCTCGGCTGCGGTGAGAATGGATTCCTTGTCAGACTTAACTTTTATTTGAGCGACGGCCTCGACGGTGACGGCGACGCCCTGCTTGGTGTAGAGGTCCTGCTGCGGGGCGACATCGAACGACATGAGTTCGAGTGAAAGGTCCCGGCAGTTTTCGACCATCGGAAAGATAACCGTGCCGTGTCCCTGGACCACGCGGGTTCCGCGAAAGCCGTAAACGATCAGCGCTTCATGGGGTCCCGCCTTGCGGTATAAGCGGGCCAGCATGCTCATCAGGAACAGGATGGCCAGAACCATCAGCCCCGCGATGACCCAGATTTCAATTGCTATGCCGAGATACATATCGCCTCCTTAGAAATCAGTTCTCAGTTCTCAGCGTGCGGAGACGGGCGAGCCCCGTCTCTACGGCACTGATATCAAGCGATGCTCTTGCAGCCTGCCTAACCGCGCGTCAAAACGCCTGTCACCATATCCAGGTCGCGGACGATCCGCTCCGGATCGCTGTGCCCCAGAAAAATCTCGCCGTTCGAAGTCCTGATGTGCACTACCTTGTTGCACCAGACGTAAGCCCGGGTGCTGCCGATGCCGCGAATGCCGTAGCCGCGAATAAACGCCCAGGGCTCGATCGAATAACTCACGATCGACTGTTTCGGAATCGACCGCAGCCGGAATCCGAGCATGCGAATCTCAACCCCGTGCCGCAGAAAACGGTACTGGAACCCGCTCCACGCCATGGCGAACGCGCCGAGACCAAGCACGCCTACGAGGATCACCGGCCAGAGGACTGCCGCTGTCCGAGCCAGCGACAATGCGATCACCGGCCCAGTCATCGCCAGCAGGATCAGCAGACTCCAGGCGCGCCCGGAGTGCGTCTCTTCCGCCAACACATCGCTCTGGAATGAATCGCTCATAATTCAGCCGTTAGCTATCAGCGGTTAGCCGTTAGCTCCCCGTTGCTCATCTCCTCCCACAGCCGCACATACGCAATGCCTTTGTCATAGCGTGTGACTACGATCTCCGCGCCCTTTTCGATCGCGCCACCGTTTTCGCTACGCGCGCCGCAGGTGCGGCGTGTGCCGGCCTGCGAGTAAATGATTTCGCCGGTGCCGTTTTCACGGATGGGCATGGAGATTCGTCCCAGCACGCCGACCATTTCGTAGTCGGCGGAGTCCATGTCTTCCTCGTGCGAGACCAGCACGCGCGTAAAGAACAGGAAAACGATGGCGGCGCCGAAGAGTCCGGCTCCCAGGGCGATCAGCAGTCCGAGCGCAAACCATACGCTCGAAAAGCGCGTGATCAAGAATCCGGTGCCTCCGAACCAGGCGAGAAACGCGGTCAAGGTAATGAAGTTGAAGGGCGAGACCGGCGCCTGGCGACCGGCATGCGCCGCTGCGCCGCCGGCGCCCTGCGCCACTGGCGCGTGTCCCGCGGCAACATGGCCGCCGCTATGCGGAAAATGCGGAAGGTGCAAGTGCCAGCGCAGTCCCCCCGCGATGAACGAAATCGCGCTTAGCAGAAAACCGACGGCGAAACAGATCAGATAAAAGTCAGCCCATGTCATGGCCTTCGCCTCCCTGGTGCGGAGCCGGTGGCGCGCGCGGGTTCCGGCCGCAGAGCTTCGAGCAGGCGGTCGGCGAGCCCGGGCGTGTTCAGGATTTCGCCGAGCAGCAGCAGGCAGCGCCGGGTGTCCTTGTCATGCGCGACCTTGATCAGAACGTCGCTCACCTCCGGGTCGCTGGCGAAACGCTCCGAGCCTTGCAACAGCCAGACATCGAGCTGCCCTTCGGTGGTGCGCAGATCGGAGACCAGTTCCGTGTGGTAGCCCTCGGGGTCGTCGACCAGAAAGCCGGGGTGCACCTTGAAGAAGCGCGCCAACACGGTGCGCGAGGATTGCGTCATATGCGGACGCTTGCCGCGCTCGATCTGCGAGAGATATGACTGGCTGATGGTCTTGCCGGTTTCGGCTTGAATGCCCTTCATCAACTCCTGTTGGGTGAGGGGCCGATGCAAGCCGCGGAGGGAACCTTCGACCTCGCGGAGGTAGCGAATTTTTTCGCCGAGCGTCATATATTCCAGATCGCGATAATAATATCGCAATATGAAATATTGTCAAGAACTGGATTGGCTTTGTTTGCAGTGGCTTACGCAGGGGTTCTCGGGCGCGCGTCCAAAAATGAAGCCTCCGCCGGGGCGGAGGCTGCAATCGAGAGGTTTGAGGAGGGTGCTTTGCGTTGGTCTAGTTCACCGTCAGTGTCACCGGATAGGTGTGCACCGCTCCCGTTCCGGCAGAGCCGGTGATGGTGACGGTGTACTTTCCAGCCAAGGTGCCCCCGGCGGTGGCGGGAGTGTTGCTGTTATTGGATGACCCACAGCCCGGCTGCAGCAGGATTATGCCCACGATCAGGCCCAGGACCGCACCGACTAACCAGCGACGACGCTTGCGACCAACACCGATACCCAGTCCGACGAGGCTGAGGCCTCCGATGGGGAGCCATGCGGCGTAGAACGAGTCGCGGCGGAAGAGGCGGCCGGTGATCACGGGGCGAGGCACGGTATAGATTGTCAGGTTCGTAGTTGCCTGACCGGTCCCTGAAAGGGTGACGGTGGTGGGGGCGAAGGTGGGAGTGCTTGCGGTCACCATCGACGGCGACGTGCTTTGGCTGGGGGTGATGACGGCGTTATAGCCATAGCCATTCTGGGGCGTAGGAGTAAAGGTGACCAGGATCGTGGCAAAGTCGCCAGCATTAATGGGGGCCGGGGTCGAGGCACTGATCGCGAAGTCAACGACGTACACGATTGGCTGCGAGACGGACGGCCCCACTAGACCACCGTTCGCGCTGACGCTGCCCGAGATAGTGATTTTCGAATTGACGACAGGAATGGACGGGGTCACGTCGACTTGGACGGATGCTTCTGCATTCGCAGCCAGGGTCGGAATCGTGCAAGTGATCGTCGACCCTTGGACCGCGTTGCAGCTTCCCAAACCGCTGTTGACTTGGGCTGTAGGGGCTGATGCCAGGCCGCTGGTAGGCAATCCTTGCACGGTAAAAACCACCTGGCTGGCCGGGTCGGTTCCGCTGGGGCTGGAGTTGGTGATGTCGAAAGTAAACTGGACCTGGTTTCCAGCCGCGATCGCGGGGTAGGGAGATGGAGTGGTAGCGGTTACGATGAGTGTGCTGCTGTTGGCGATCTTGCTCACGAAGGCATTCTGCGTCCCGTTCAACTGCGACTGGTATGCATTTGGAGTAGTGGGGAAAAACTTGGATTGGGTGATGCCGGCCACGTAAGTGGAGCCATAGACAGGGTCGAGGGCGACTCCTGTGCCCTGATCCAAAACGTTGCCGCCCAGATAGGATGAGTAATCGCCAATGGGGTCTGTCACTGTGCCCCCCAACGTGGTTGAAATCAGCGCGACGAAAGCATTCTGCGTCGCACCGGCGCCAAGCGTCGACTGATAGGTATTGGTGGTGACGGGGAAGTTCGTGGATGTGGTTGAGCCCACCACGTGGACGGCCTGCACCGTGTCTACTTTAATGTCCTGGCCGATGTCGCTGCTGGAGCCGCCCAGGTATGTAAAGTAGGTCATCGGAAACGACGACCCACTCAGATTGCCGATCTTGACGATGAAGGCGTCTTGCCCACCCCCGTTCGCGGGCTGAAATTCGGCGGTGCTGCAGTCGCTGCAAACCCAGTCGGTCGAGTCGGTCCAGCCGGTGACGTAGGCGTTGCCGGAGGTGTCCACATCGATGGCGTTGCCATAGTCATCACCGCTGCCGCCTATATAAGTGGAGTAGACGGGATTGGAGCCAGCCTGGTACGGGTTGATCTTGGCAACGAAGGCGTCCGGAGTGGTGGTGGGGGTTTGCGAGGTGCAATTTGTTTTGCCGGATTCGTTGAGGCACGACTGCTGCGCATTGAAGAGCGGAAACGGCGCTGCACCGTTCTGGACCACGCCCAGCATGGTGGTGGTGCCGGTGATGTACATGTTGGGAGAAGTGTTCGGGGCAGGGTCCACGGCAATGCCGCCGCCAATCGCCGTTGCGTTAGCCGGATATCCGCCACCGAAGTAAGTGGAGTAGAGCATGCTCTGGTAACCGCTGGCAGTTGTGCTGATCTGGCTGGCGAAGAACTGGGGATTCCCGGGATTGTTCGACTTCGTCTGGTAGCCGTTCGGGCTCGCGGGGAAGGGGTAGAGCGTGGTAGCGGGGTTGCTGGAAGTGGTGGTGCCGGTGACGTAGGCGTTCTGAACGCCGTCGATGGCGAGTCCGGTGACCGTATCAGTGCCATTGCCGGCGAGATAGGTGGAATAGAGGAGATTGTAAACGACGGGGACGGGGGTCAGGGTGAGCGCGCTGAGGAATCCGTGGGTCCCGCTCACGGGGCCCGGTTGGGGGAGGGCGCTGCTGGTGGTAGGAAAGTCGGTAGAAGTGGTCGTACCGGCAACGTAGATATTGCGGTTCGTGTCGACCGCGATTCCCGCCAGGCTGTCAGTTTCGGGCGGCTGACCTGCAACTTGCGTTCCGCCAAGATAGGTCGCGTAAACCAGTTGCTGATTGGGCGGAGTGGGCGACTGCAGAGTCGGGTTGATCACCGCGATGAAGATGTTCTGCGCGCCCGCACCGCCAAGCTGCGACTGGATCGGGTTGTTCGTGTTGGGCGGGACGGGCATGGGAAAGTCCGTTGAGGTGGTTGAGCCCGCGACATAGATCCAGCCGGCGGAGTCGATCGCGACTTTCACCAGATTCAGGGGACTTGCGCCGATCAGGACGCCCTCGACGCCGTTGCTGCCGCCGAGGAAGGTCGAATAGCTTAGGACTGGGTCGATGACGAGTTCGCGGCTGTGGTCGTAGTCTCCGATGGTGAAGCCGATTTTGTTGTCGGCGAGCTGGCGGAAACTTCCCGTGATTGTCTTCTGGGCGTTGCCGGACGGATTTCCGGACTGGGACGTGGCGGGCTGATAGATGTTCGGCGCGTGGAAGCGCACGTCGCCCTGGTCTGTCGAGAGAATCAGATCGCCGGAAGCGCCCGAATCCCCCGAAACAATGTGCGCGGAAGCGCCTTGGAAGCTCAGCGCAATCTGGTTCGGGTCAGCGCCGGGCGCGACACGGAAGTCGTATTCGAGCTGTCCCTGATTGCCGTAGTACACCAGGTCGACGCCCGGGTAAACCGCCTGATACTCCACGCGGGCAAACTGGGGAATGTCGTGACGCCACTTGGCAGGATCGTTTCCAATAAAATAGTTGCTCTTCCCCGGCAGCAGCGAAGCGCCCGAGACGCGCGCCGAAGAGTTCGCTCCCTCCAGCCGCATGCGAATCACGGAACGGGATGAAGGCTGCGAGCTGAGTGCTGAATGCTGAGTGCTGACGGCTGAAGTCTGCAGTTCCAGCACCGCTTCGTCGGCGGTCAGAAACAGACCGTAGCCGGCGCCGCGCGCCAGGAACTTGACCTGAGGAGCGGTCTGACCCTGGTTCTGCTCGAAGAACAGCGGCAGCGACAGCGCCGTCGGCGGAAGCGCCTTATGGGCGGCGGATCTTTGCTCGGCAGATCGGGGCTCGGCAAATCCTGGCCGGCTGGTTTTGGCGGAGTGCACAGCGGTTCCAAAATAAAACACGACGCCTGCGGTGGCGAGCACGGCCGCCGCCAGAAAGGCAGCCTTCATCGCATTTCTTGTTTTTCCCGTCTTGCCTGTCTTTTTCTCTGAAACTGAGCGTCTCACCGAACCTCCTACCGACACCGGGCAATTCCGATTCACGAAGCTCCTCCGATTTCCCAATTGCGTGGGGTGAGAACAAGAAGGCACACAAACACCGCTGCGGCTCGACGCCCCTACGAAGCGGATGCGTACCTGTCACCAGAACTGGGATTGAACCAAACAAATACTTTTACATCCAACAGATACGCTGTCAAGCTGGGCAGACACCATGGGCCGCATAGTGAGAAGCCAGAAGAGGGCCAAATGGTTGCAAAGAAAAAGGCAGGTCTAAGGTTTCAGGTCTCAGGTCTCAGGAAAAAACCTCGGCGATAAAACCACGGGCCTCACACCTGAGACCTGAGACCTAAGAGCTGACACCTGGTTTTTTCAATTCCTCGATTTCCCGCTTCAGGTGCGAGTAGCGGCGGACGATGGTCCCCAAATAGGCGATGTGGATGATCCAGGTGACGGTGTAGGCGGCAAAGAGGTAATAGGTTTTGTTCATCGCACGCTCCCGCGCGGGGCCAACAACGATTCCAGGGCATGGGCATGGTCGACGTCGCGCTGCAGCTTTTCCAGTCGATAGCGCGACCAGCAAACCAGAAAAGCGAAGCAGGAAAACGCCAGCCAGTTGATGAGCAGCACGTGCAGCATGCGCGGATCGATCGATCCGCCTCCGCCCATGACCGGCTGCGGGTGCTGGGTGCGGAAGAACCAGATCGAGAAGTAAACGAAGGGCACGCACAGCGCGCCCAGAACCGCGAGGGCGGCCGCCAGCAAGGGTGTCTGTCCGCTGGAGGAGAAGCGGCGCAGAAAAAGATAGCTTACGTAGATAAGCCACAGAACCAGGGTCGAGGTCAGGCGCATGTCCCATGTCCACCAGATGCCCCAGACCGGACGCGCCCAGATCGGGCCCGTGACCAGGACGACGGTGCAGAAAACGACGCCGACTTCAGCCGTGACCAGCGCGACGATATCGGCAGCCGGGTTGCGCTTGATCAGATAGAAGACCGAGGCTCCGAAATTGATGAAGAAGAGGATGAACGCCGTCCAGGCCGAAGGCACGTGGTAGTAGAAAATCCGCTGCACGTCGCCCATGGTCCGTTCGGTGGGCGCAACGACCAGCGCCATGTACAAGGCGTAGCTCAGCAGGATCGCAGTCAGCACGCCGAGGATGGGGAAGGCTCGTTTCATTGAGTCATTGAATCATTTAGACATTGAGCGATTGAGACATTGGATCATTGAAAATCTCGACGGCTTAATGACTCAATGAATAAATGTCTCAATGACTCAATTGCTTTTTTCATTCCGCGTTCAATACCGTTTCAAACAAGAGCAGGCACACCGTAGTAAACACCAGATCGTAGGTTACAAGCAACACGATCCAGAAACGCGCGCCTTCGCCGTTCAGTATAGCGGTGGTGGATTGCACCATGGCGAGCAGGGCCGGGATCGAGATGGGGAACAGTAGCAAGGGCAGCATAATCTCGCGGCTGCGGGTACGCAGGGACATGGCGGCGAAGAAAGTTCCGTTTACGACCAGCGCCCAGGTCCCGAGCACCGCGACCAGCAGCAGTTGCCACGCGGGGCCCAGCGCCCGCAGCCGATAAAACACGATGAACAACGGAGTCATGAGCGCTTCCAGCACGGTCACGAAAATAAAATTGCCCAGCGTCTTCGCTATGAACAGCGAGTTCGCTGGAGCCGGAGAGACGCGGTAGGCGTCGAGCACCTGGTTGCGAATCTCGCGCGCCCAGGTCTGGTTGAGCGCCACCACTGCCGCGAACAGGAACGCCACCCAGATCAATCCGCCGGCGATCTGGCGCGATTCTTCGGCGCTCGGATCGAACGAAAAACTGAACACGACCACCACCAGCAGAGAAAAAAACAGCATGGAGTTGATGGCGTCCTTCGATCTCCACTCGAGGCGCAGGTCTTTGAGCAGGGTGACGCGGGTGATGCCGGTGGGCGCGCTCATTTTAAGCTTCCCCCCGTTAAGTTTCCCCCGGCGCTCTCCCCATGACGCTCCGGCCGTTTCAGTTCCCGCGTGCGCCCGATAATTTCGCCGGATTCCATCCAGACGAACTCGTCGGCCGCGCCCTCGAGCAACGAGGCCTGGTGGGTGACGATGAATAGCGTTTTGCCCTGATCGCGGGTACGGGCCAGCAGGTGGACCATTTCCGTTGCAGAATGGGTGTCCACATTCGAGAAGGGCTCATCAAGCAATAAGATTTTGGGATTGTTTAATAAAGCCCGCGCCAAAGACATCCGCTGCCGCATGCCTTGCGAATACTGGCCGACGGGGCGGACGAGATCGGGATCGAGACCGACGGCGCGAATGACCTCCGCGCAACGCTCGCCACTGGTGATGCCGTACAGCCGGGCAAAGTATCCGAGGTTCTCCATCCCGCTCATCTCGTCATAGAGAAGGGAAGGATGCGCCATGTAGCCCACCTGCTGGCAGATGTCGTGAAACTTGCTGGCGCCGAGGATTGTGATCTCGCCGCTCGAGGGCTGGTTGAGTCCTGCGAGAGTACGCAGCAGTGTAGTTTTGCCGGCGCCGTTGTCGCCGAGAATGGCATAGAGTTTGCCGCCGGAAAACTCCGCGGTGACGCCGCGCAGCGCGGCAAAACGGCCAAACTGTTTGATCAGGTTCGAGACCGTGATGACGGGGACGGGCGTGTTTTCAGTCAAAGGAATAAGGAATGAAGGTTAATTCGCCATCCCGCTCGACCCGGAACTCTGGTTCTGCGACATGCTCTTGCCGGGGTCAGCGGGCGGAGTGGCTCCGGGTTGACCGGTCGACCCGGGCTGCGTCGCGTACTTCGACGCGCACTTGGCCTGCAATTGCTTGGCGTGGAAAATGCCATCGCGTCCGAAGCTGCCATCGGCCAAGGCTTGCGAGTCGTCTTTAAAAGTGTCGGGCGGAGCTTCGGTCCCAGTGTAGGAAACGGGCAGCGTCAGGTCATTTTCCTTCAACATGAACTCCACGCGGGTTCCGGAGCGCTTGATCGATCCGGGCACTACGTTGCCAGCCACACGCAGACGCTTGGCGTACGCCTCTTTTCCCATGCCGTTCAATTCCTTGATGGTGACGTAGTAGCTCTTGCTGTCCTGCACGCCGGTGTAGGCAAGATAGCCGAGCGAGACGAGAATCAGCACGGTGACGGAACCAAATTTCAGATATTTGCTGGCTTCGCTGGACATGAAACACCCCACCCCTGATCAAGAACTGTACGCGCTGCCCCGTTACGGGTCAAGGAGGCGCGGCTCTTGCTGATCCCGCATTTACAATGCTTCAGCGGCATTATTCGAACTCACAAACGCAGGCCTGATTTCGGGCGACAGTTCGGAGCGAGTTCGAAAAGCAATTCATGCGCTGCGCCGGGACCAGGCTTCGCCCCGTCCCGGCGGGGCAAAGCCCCGCTGCCACACCTTGGCCGAGGACACCACAACATAAAGCCGATAGACTTACTTGACATTATACGGGAACTGTTCTATGGTTGGAATTGTTTCCTCCTGGCCCGTACCGCCATTCGCCCGGTGGTGCGGGCCGGCTTTTTCCGGTTAGCTTCCTTTTTCCCGCTCGTAAGGCTTTTGCATGTAGCGGCGGCATTCCTCGAGCGCGCCCTGGGTATTGTCGTTGGTCTGGATGGCCTGGCGGTATTCATTGACGGCGCGTTCGCGCTGGCCGGTTACGTCGAAGATCTTGCCCAACTGCAAGTGGCTCCAAACCTCGGTCCAGCGCGGCTCCCCGTCGCCATTCAGCGATGCGCGGTAGGCGTTGGCCGACGCCTGATAATTCTTCTGCATGTAGAAGACCTCGGCGATCCGGTAGTGAGCGAGGGAACTGTTCTTGTTGACTTCGAGCGCCTTGTTGAATTCGCTCAGCGCTCCCGCCAGGTCGCCTTGCTGGATCAGGCCTTGTCCACGCACGATGGAGGAACGCAGCTTGATGTCCTGGGAGTTGGTCAGCACGCGGTTTTCGGGGTCGACCGTGATCCGTCGCGGGCGTCCAAAGGTTTCGACCGAAAACGGAGAGTCTGTGCCCACCACCTCGATGCGTTTTTCTTCCGTTCTTCCATCCGTATCGATTCTCAAATTAACCGGCATGCGGAACAGATCCAGATCCTGCGTGATGGCGCCGACGATGCGGAAGCCTTTGTTGTTGCCCAACCGGTAGAACGTGTACTTGGCCTTGAACTCAGGGGCGCTGGTGGAATCCATCCACTGCGAGTAGAACCAGGTGAGTTTTTCGCCATACACTTTCTCGCTGAGTTCGCGGAAATCATCGGTGCTGGCAGACTTACCCGCATACTTGGTGGCGAAATCGCGCATGATCTTCAGAAACTTGTTCTCGCCCACAACCCAGCGCAGCATGTGCAGGATCATGGCGCCCTTGTCGGTCACCAGAGACTGAAATTCGGGAGAAAAATAGTCCAGCTTGGCGGCGCTTGAAAGCGGCACGCTGTCATAGGCGAGCGCGCCCACCGACATGTCCTTCACCATTTCCTCGAGCCCGGCTGCGCCCGCCGCGCTCTCTATGTAGCGAGCTTCGGAGTAGCGCGAGAAGCCATCGCTGATCCACCAATCGTCTTTCGACGCCGGACTCACCGAGACGCCCCACCACTGATGGGCAATCGTATTGGCCAGTAGCCGGTAGTTGGTCTTCTGCGTGATCGCGCGGCTCGAAAGCGCTGCGATTTCAGGCGCCCATGCCGAGGGCACAGTGTCATCCGGGATTTCAACGATTTGCAAACGCGTCGAGGGCGCAACTCCGTACTGGGTGACGAAGTAAGTGAACTCCTTGACCGCCGTCGATGCGTAGTCCGCGCCCAGGTCCTGTTTATTTGGCTTGAAGAACACGTGCAGGTCGATGCCCGCTTCGTCGTCCTTGAATTCCTGGAATGTGCCCGCAATAATCGTGCCCGGGAAACTCGGCTTGTCCCAGGTGAAGGTGAAGGTCCTGGAGTTCGCAATCACGGCCGCCGGCTTCTTCGAGTTTGCAGTTGCCGCCGCCGCGGACGGCTCCTTCCCGCTGCCAATCACCACCATGTGCGCCGGGACGGTAACGCTGATCGTCGCAGTAAAGCGGTTGACGCCGTAGCCCGCGACCGGAAACCACAGTCCGGAGTAAAGCAGATAACTGGTATCCGGGCCGACGTAGGCGAGCTTCAATCCCTGAACCGGGCTGTCGTCGGCGCTTTCCAGCGTGCCTTCGTATTCGAAGTAAAAGGTGGTGCTCGCATTCTTTGTCAGGCCGTTCGTGAGCGCGAAGCGCACCGTCGAATCCTGCGTGTTGCGCTCTGGAATGAGTGGCTTGTTGTTCGCATCGGTGAGCTTCGTAATGCGCAGCGCGTTGTTCAACTGCAACGTGACCACGCTGAGGTCTTCGAGCGCCGTGACTCTAACGGTGGCGTGCGCGGTGAGCTTGTGAGTCTGGGGCAGGAGTTCGACGTCGATCTGGTAGTCGTCCGCGCGCAGACGCGTTTTCTCGGCTGCCAGCGCCGGCCGGTTCGCGACCGAGATAAGAAACAAGCCGAGAAAAAGGACAACAGACAGACAGAGCGCCCGGCGCGCTGGTCGAGAGTGGCAGAGCTTCAAGTAAAGTCTCCTGGCAGGGCTACAGTTTCTAAGATGTTAATTTTCCCGCAAAAGATGCTGTGAGGACAAGGGTAAGCGAAATTTGTTTACCGAACTTACCTGATCATTTTCAGAGGATCTAGTTCAGCTGATCTCCTTCAGTATGATCTCCGCCGCCCTTTCCGACGGATGTGCATTGCTGCCGCTACCTTGCTTCAGTCTGGTCTTCACCGCCGCCAATCGCTCGATCATGCGCGCCCGCGGCTCGCCATCAGGAATGATCTTGTTCAGCTCCGTGACGACGTTTTCTGCCGTGAACTTGTGCTGCACCAGTTCTGGGACGACTTCTTCGCCGGCAATCAGGTTGACCATCGCAAAGTAGGGAACCTTTACCCGAGGTTTGCCTAGCGCATAGGTCAGCCGCGATACACGGTACACCATGACAAATGGAGTGCCCATGAGGGCGGCTTCGACCGTAGCCGTCCCGCTGGCGACAATTGCGGCGCGCGAGTGAAACAGCGCAGGGAGCGCCTCGGGGACCAGGTGAATATTCCCCCGTAGAGACGCGGCTTGCCGCGTCTCCGTCAATCCCTTCAGAAACGCTGCGTCGAGCGTGCGCGCGACCGGCAACAGGAATTCATAACCGCTGCCCAGGCGATCTTTCTCCAGGCGATCCGCCGCGTCAAGGATCGCCGGCAGGTTCATGCCCACTTCTTTCCGGCGACTGCCCGGCATCAGCGTGATCCAGGGTTTCGCGGCGTCGATTCCGTTCGCGACCGCATAAGCTTCGCGAGTAATTTCAGGCGCGGGCAGATCGGCCAGCGGATGGCCAACAAACGTCGCGTTCACTCCGCGATCGCGATAGAACTTTTCTTCGAAGGGAAAAATCACCAGCGCTTTGTCGACGTACTTGCGCAGCAACTTCACGCGTCCCTGCCGCCACGCCCAGAACTGCGGACAGACGTAGTAGACGACCGGAATGCCGCGCTTGCGCATCTGCCGCGCCACTCGCCAGTTAAAAGCCGGTGCGTCGATGACAATGGCGAGCACCGGGCGTTTCTCATCGGCCGATCGAATCAATTTCCGATAGAGCCCAAGAATCTTCGGGAGATGACTAAGAACCTCAGTGATGCCGACGACCGCAAGGTCTTTAGCGTCGACAACGATTTCGCAACCGGCAGCCCGCATGCGCTCCCCGCCCGCGCCGAAGAATTCAAGCTGCCCGGCCTGTGTGGAGGCGGGGCTTTGCCCCGCCTGGACGGGGCGGAGCTCCGTTCCCACATGAGCAAGAATGGCTACACGGCGGTGCAGCGCCTCCATCAGTTGAGCGCCATACATTTCGCCCGAGGCTTCGCCAGCCGAGATGAGAATCCGCACGGGGACATTGTAACGGGGCAAAATGGAAGCTGTGTTCAGTCGTCGGCGTTCGCCGTGACCGAGGGGGCGCTCGCTGCCATCTCCTGATCCTTGTATTGCAGCTGATAGAGCTTGTAATAAATTCCGCGCTGGGCCAGCAGTTGCTGGTGCGATCCCATCTCGCGGACCTGGCCTTTGTGCATCACGATGATCTTGTCGGCGCGCTGGATGGTCGAGAGGCGGTGGGCGATGATCAGCGCCGTTCGCCCTTCCACCATGCGGTTGAGCGCGTCGCGCACCCGAAACTCGGTCTCCGTGTCCACACTTGAAGTCGCCTCATCAAGAATCAGAATCTTCGGACTATGCGCCAGCGCGCGCGCGAACGAAATCAACTGTTTTTGTCCGGTGGAAAGCGTCGAGCCGCGTTCGCGCACTTCCTCCTTGAATCCTCCCGGCAAGCTCCGGATGAATTCGGCGAGGTTGACGTCCTCCGCCGCCTGCTCCACGTCCCGGTCTTGAATGCGGGCCGTCCCCAGCCGGATGTTGCCCGCAACCGTTCCGCTGAATAGAAACGGGTCCTGCAAAACAACGCCGAAGCGGCTGCGCAGTTCGTCGAGATTCATCTCTTTGATATCCACGCCGTCGATGCGCACCGCTCCCCGCTGCACGTCGTAGAAGCGCATCAGCAGCGAGATCAGCGTAGTCTTGCCCGCGCCGGTGTGCCCGACGACCGCGATAGTCTCGCCCGGTTCGAGCACAAAGCTAACGTCGCGCAAAACCCAGTCCGGCTCTGTTGTTTGTGTGGGGACGGGGCTTCGCCCCGTCCCGGCGGGGCGGAGCCCCGCCGCCACCTCTGCGCCCTCCGGACGGGCGGGGACGCCCGTCTCTCCACTTGCGTTGTACGCGAACCACACATGATCAAATTCAATGCGCCCCGGCCCTTGCGGTTGTTTCGCGATCGCCGCCGAGGTCACTTCAATTTTCGTATCGAGCAGCTTGAACACGCGCTCTCCCGCCGCCATCGCCGACTGCAGGATGTTGTACTTCTCGCTCAAATCCTGAATCGGACGGAAAAATCGCTGCGCGTACTGCATGAACGCGACCAGCACGCCGAGCGTCGCCACGCCTCGAATCACATCATTCCCCCCGAACCAGATGATGCTGGCGATGGCAATCGCCGACATAATTTCGACCACCGGGTAGTAAACGGCGTACGCCATGATGGCGTCTTTAAACGCCTCCATGTGCGAAGCGTTGATGTCGGAAAATTTATTGAAGGCGCGCTTCTCGCGATTGAAAAGCTGCAGCACCAGCATCCCTGAGACCGCCTCCTGCAAGTAAGCGTTGATGCGGGCGATGGCGGTGCGGATGCGCCGGTAGGAATCGCGCACCTTGTCGCGAA
>Ga0224558_1001215_pt1 | contig 27644 bp, 21 predicted proteins | sample 714S32024metaG_FD_180682 | JGI IMG/M metagenome (GOLD analysis project Ga0224558, IMG submission 180682) | Peat soil microbial communities from Stordalen Mire, Sweden - 717 S3 20-24 | ecosystem: Environmental > Terrestrial > Soil > Wetlands > Peat | place: Sweden: Norrbotten County, Stordalen... | reverse complement strand
AGATCGCCCGCCTGCGGATCGCGATGCCGCGCACTCATCCACCATACAGTAGCCGATCCCGCACCATTTGTCCAGCAAAATCGACCAGGGTACTTGAACTGTTACGTTGCCCCTAGGGCGCTCGACGCTAACCCGTATTTTGAGCCGGTGCTTGCGAATGGCCGAAAGGATCTCGTGCGGGCGTTTGGACGGTGCGCCGTGGATGTCCGCATCTTCAAACGCCAGGGAGTCATGGTTCAGAGCCGGGTGCGTGATTACGCTCTGCCCGATTCGTGTCGATCATGGCTCTTCAAAGCCCAATCGATAATTCGGACATTGGCTTGCGCGCCGGGAGTTGGGTGCTTGACCGTTTTGGGGAAACCGCTTCCTGACGGTCGCGGCTCGGTAACAGTCACTCCCAGGTTGGCAGTTTGATGTATACTGCTGCGTAGGTCTATTGTCCTCACCTGGGAGGTCTCCGTAGATGCGATACGTACGCGCACTTGCCGGTCTGGCCTGCTTCGCTACGTTATTTGCGCAGAACATCCCAACCACCGGCACTACTCCTGCCGGACTGGCGCCGTTCGACACCACCATGACGGGCTTGATGGCGGAATACGCGGTGCCAGGCGCCGCCCTTGCCATCGTGCACAATGGACAGCTCGTTCTGGCGCGCGGCTACGGCTATGCCAATCTTGAGTCCAAGACGCCCGTTCAGCCGGATTCGCTCTTCCGGATCGCAAGCATCACCAAGCCCCACACCGCCGCGGCGATCATGAAGTTGATCGAACGGGGCGAAGTCAATCTGAGCGATTACGCCTTCCAAATCCTCTCGAACATCGCGCCCCTGCCGGGCGCCACGGTCGATCCGCGGATCGCTCAAATCACCATTCAGGAATTGCTCGAGCACAAGAGCGGATGGTACGGCGAGGCTGACGGAACCGGATACGATCCGATGTTCGACGTTGTAAACATCGCCAACGCGACCGGTGTCACGCCCCCGGCGGACTGCCGCACCATTGTGCGGTACATGCTGGGCAGGCCCCTGGACACCAACCCTGGAACCTATTACTCATATTTGAACTTCGGGTATTGCGTTCTCGGTCAAGTGATCGAGCAGGTCTCGGGAGAGACTTATGAATCGTTCGTGACGGCCAACGTCACGGGCCCGTTAGGCAGCGATCACTCACAGTTCGGGTCGACCCTGACTGCTCTGCCCGGGGAGGTGACCTACTACGACTACCCGGGGGCGCCGCTGGCCGACTCGGTTTTCCCGACCGGGCCGTCGCTCGTCCCATGGCCTTACGGCGGATACTCGCTGGAGGCCAATCACGCGAATGGCGGACTGGTGAGCAGCACCATCGATCTGTTGCGCTTTCTGACTTCCGTGAACGGATCGCGCAGGCCTCAGTTGTTTGCGAATCCGGTCAGCGGCTTCCCAGGCTACGTCCCACCCTATGGTCCGGGCTGGACCTGGATCTTTTATGGCTCTCTGCCCGGCAACAACGCGGGGCTGATCCTGATGGGCGATCAGTCGGCTTTGTGCTTTCTGACCAACACCCGGCCGGCGTCGTCCAATAACTTCTTCAACGATTTCTACAACCAGCTTACCGCCGACGTTCAGCAAGTGAGCAGTTGGCCTGCCAGCGACTTGTTCCCGCAATTCCAAACCAGTTTTACCGTCGTGCATGCTGCCGACTTTGAAGCGCTGGCTGCCGCACCGGATGAATTGGTCACGCTCTTCGGCATTAATCTAGCCGGTCCGGCGCAGCAAGCTTCGTCACTCCCGCTGCCGGCTATGCTCGCGGGCGCGTCGGTGAGCATCAAAGATTCCAGCGGCAACTCGTCAGCCGGGCAACTGCTCTATGCATCGCCTGGCCAGATCAACCTGGTCATACCAGGGGGAGCCGCGACCGGCGCGGCGACCGTCACCGTGCAGAATGGCGCGGGATCGACTTTCTCAACGACCGTCCAAATCGATTCGGTCTCGCCGGGAATCTTCACTGCGAACGCGAGCGGCGCCGGCGTTCCCGCGGCGCTGGCAGCCCGCTATTCGGCAAGCGGCGCGCTCATAACGCCAGTAGCGGTTTTTCAGTGCTCGGGATCGGGATGCACCCCGGCCCCCATGAGCGTCGGCGCTTCCACCGACCAGTTGATCGTCTCCCTTTATGGAACCGGAGTGCGTCACCGGAGCAGCGCCGCGGCCGTGACCGCTACCATAAGCGGGCAGCCCGCGCCGGTGCTTTACGCTGGCGCACAGAGCCAATTCGCCGGCCTTGACCAGATCAACGTGCAGGTACCTTTCGCGTTAGCGGGAAGTGGCGCCGTGCCCCTGCAACTCAGTGTTGACGGCCGGCAGTCCAACGCGGTCATACTCAACATCCAGTGAAGGCTAATGCCACCGATTCCGTCCGCAGCGCACCTTGCTCGAACTCGGCAGGCCACGAAAAACGATGGCCTGCCCCACAGCTAATCTGCTGTCCGCCAACTGGTTGATTCCGCGAAGTGCGGGGCTGAAGCCCCGCGCGGGATAAATCCCGCCCCCCAGCGCCCCAAGCGACGCGAGGCCGCCATATTGTTGTGGGAGAATGGGGAGGAATGATCGTCGCCGACGGTATATACTACGCCCTGGGGTTGACCGCGGGCGGGCTGCTGGTGTCCTACCTGGCGCACCCCTGGTTCGGACTGCCACTGTTCATTCTGGCGGCATTTTGCCTCTATTTCTTCCGCGATCCGGAGCGCCTGATTCCGGCCGGTCCGGTGGCGGTATCGCCGGCCGACGGCAAGGTGGTGGCGTTGAAACGGGAGACCGCCACCCAAACGCGCATCAGCATCTTCCTGAACATTTTCGACGTACACGTGAATCGCGCGCCCATCGCGGGCGCCATCGCCGAGGTGCGCTACAGCAAAGGCAAGTTTCACGTGGCCAGCCGCGAGGAGTGCTCCACGGAAAACGAACAGAACGTGGTCACCGTGCGCGGCGAGGGCACCGTAGTGATCTTCAAGCAGATCGCCGGCCTGATTGCGCGGCGCATCGTATTCAACAAGCAGCCCGGCGACCTGGTGGCCAAGGGCGAGCGCGTGGGCCTGATCAAGTTCGGGTCGCGCGTGGATGTGCTGTTCGGCCCCGAGTGGGAGATCGCGGTCCAGCCGGGAGCGCGGGTATTGGCGGGATCCAGCGTGATTGCGCGCCGTCGCGATGTTGCCGCCACGGACCTTGCCGAAGCCCGGGAACTGCTGGTGGAAACTCGGGAGCTGGTGCATGCCCAAGCTTAGGAATCCGCTGATCGACCGGCACTCCCCGGATCGGCGGCCCCGCCGCGCGGCGTACGCGCTGCCCACGCTGTTCACCGCAGGCAACATTTTCCTGGGATATCTTTCGATTTTGGTTTCCTTCCGCGGGGCCATTGCGGGACGCGCGGGCGCGGCGGAGGATTTCGAGATCGCGGCGAAGGCCATCGGGATCGCCGTGCTGTTGGACGGGTTGGACGGGATGATCGCGCGCCTGACCCATACCACCAGCGATTTCGGCCGCGAGATGGATTCCCTAGCCGATGTGATCAGCTTCGGGATGGCCCCGGCGGTGCTGGCATTCGCCTGGGGTGTGCAGTTCGTGGACAGCGGACTGGCGAAACACTTCCAGCAAGAGTTGTTTCAAGCCGGCTACTTCATCGCCTTCCTCTTCCTGTTGTGCGGCGCCGCGCGCCTGGCGCGTTTCAACGTGCAGAAGAATCCCATTCCCAAGAACCCCGGCCGGCCCAACCGGAAGTATTTCGTGGGGCTGCCGATTCCGGGAGCGGCTGGCACGGTGGCGGCCGTGGTCTACGCCTTCTACGGCGAGCCCATCGGCTACTGGCCCATCGCCGTGGTTTGGCTGGCACTACTGGGGCTGCTGGGATTTCTGATGGTGAGCACGTGGCGCTACTACAGCTTCAAAGGCCTCAGTTTACGCCAGCCGCACACGCCCTTGATCGTCATCGTGGTGGGCGGACTGGTTTATGCCGTCTGGAATTACGGCCACACGGTGTTGCCCATCCTGGCGGCCATCTATGTGGGCAGCGGCATCGCTATTCGCGTGGGCGGCATCGTCAGGCGCTATGTGTTGCGCCGCCGTGTGGGAGCGCCGCCCGCCGCGCCGGAGCGTCAAGTTGGCTAGCGCACAGCCCAGATCGCAAACGTGGGCGCTGGTCGGCAGCGACTCCCTTCTAGGGCGCGAGTTGCGCGACCTTATTGCGGTAGGCCATGTGCCGGTGGATCTGAAACTGATCTCCGAAGATCCCGAGAAGGCCGGCGCGCTCACCGAGCAGGGCGGCGAACCAGCGCTGGTCTGGTCGCTCGACGAGGCAACCCTGCGCGACGCGCCCGTGGTGTTGCTGGCGGGATCGGCCGAGTCCACGCTGCGGGCGCTCGATCTGCGCGTGGAGACGCCTGGCACCATCGACCTCACGCACGCCGCCGAAGACCATCCCCGTTCGTTCATTCGCGCGCCCTTTGTGGAGCCTGCCGGATTCCGCGCGCCGGAAGACGCCGTCCACTCGATCGCGCAACCGGCCGCCATCGCCATCGCGATGGTGTTGCCGCGGCTGCATGCCCAGTTTCCGGTGCGGCGGTCCGCGATCCATATTTTCGAACCGGCCAGCGAACGCGGCACACCGGGAGTGGAGGAGTTGCAGCAGCAGACGGTTGGCCTGTTGTCGTTCAAGAGCATGCCCAAGAAACTCTTCGATGCGCAACTCGCGTTTAACATGCTGGCGCAATATGGCGACGACGCGCCGGCAACGCTCGAATCCGCGGAACTGCGCATCGAGCGGCATCTGGCCACGCTGCTTTCGCGCTGCGCCGCGCCGCATGCCGCGCCGGCCCCCATGCCGTCGCTGCGTCTGATTCAAGCGCCGGTGTTTCATGGGTACAGCCTCTCGCTGTGGGTGGAGTTCGAAGAGAATCCGGGCGTGGAAGCGCTGGAAGCTGCGCTGGCGGACGAGCGCATCGATGTGCGGCGTTCCGATCTGGAGCCGCCCTCGGCGGTGGGCGTCGCCGGTCAGGATGGCGTGGCGGTGGGCGCACTGGCCATGGACCGCAACGATCCGCAGGCTTGCTGGTGCTGGTTGGTGGCGGATAATCTGCGGCTGGTGGCGGAGAATGCGCTGGCGGTGGGGAGCGAGTTCTTATGAGAAGGACAGAAGCGGCACTACTCGCCGTGGCGGTGTGCGCCACCGGTTGCGGCTATCATGTGGCCGGCATGTCGGACATCATGCCGCAGACCATTCACACCATCGCCATCGGCACTTTTGCAAACAGGTCGATTCAATACAAGCTGGCGCAGCGCCTGCCCGCCGATATCGCGCGCGAATTCATCGAACGAACGCGCTACAAGATCGTGACCGATCCGAAGAATGCCGATGCTGTGCTGGATGGCGCGGTGCTGAACTTCGTATCGTACCCGATCATTGCCGATCAGGCCACGGGGCGCGCGACCGTGGTGCAGTGCAGCGCTTATTTGAAAATCACTTTGACGGAGCGCGCCACCGGCAAGGTGCTGTTTACGCGGCCGTCGTTTGAAGCGCGGGAGCGGTACGAGATCAGCGTCGACCCGCAAGCGTACTTCGATGAGAGCGGGGCCGGCATCGAGCGTCTGGGCCGCGATGTGGCGCGCGACGTGGTCACTTCGATCCTGGAGAAATTCTGAACGTGTGGGGCGGGATTCCAGTCGTTGAAAGCGCGCCAGGCGGCCTAAGAGGCCGCCGCAGGCCGAGGGCCCGCCCCACATGACTCCCGCGCAATTTCTGACTCGCATGGAACGCGGCGAAATCGCGCCCGCCTATTTGTTCCTCGGGCCAGAAGCCTACCAGCGGCGGCGCGCGCGGCGAGCGTTGTTGAAGGCGGCGCTCGGCACGGCCGGCCGCGAGAACGCCGTCACGCAATACGATCTGGCCGAGACGACGCTGGCGGAAGCCATCGACGATGCGCGCGCGCTCTCGCTGTTCGCGTCCGAGCGGGTGATTTTCGCCGGCAACGCGGAAGCCGCGCTCCCGCGCACGCGCGCCGACGAAGACGCCGGGGATAGCGATGGCGCCGCGGGTTCCGCGGACCTGCTGGCGGCGTACCTGAAGGACCCCACGCCCGGCGTGGTGCTGGTTTTCGATGCCCCGCGTTTCGATTTCGAAGGCGAGGATAAGAAGAAGCAGGAGCGCGTACGCAAGTTTTATGCGGCCGCGGGCGACCCGGTCGAATTCAAGCGCGCCTCGGCCGATGACGCGCGCCGGGAGGCCACGGCCCTGGCGCGGCGCGCCGGCCTGAGCATCGATCCCGCCATGGTGGACTTGCTGGTGGAGGCGCTGGCCGCCGATCTGACGCGCATAGCGGTGGAAGTGGAAAAGATGGCGCTCTACACCCAGGGGCGGCCGGTAACCGAGGAAGATCTGGGGCTGTTGGTGCCGGACGCGCGGGCCACCACCATCTTCGCCCTGGTGGGAGCTCTGGGGCGGCGGGATCGCTCGCGGTCGCTCGAAATCCTGGACACCCTATTTCGCGACGGCGAGTATTTGCCGGTGGCGTTGTCGTTCCTGGCGGCGCAGTTCCGCGCGGCGCTGGTGGCCAAGGAAACGGGCTTGCGCAGTCCCCAGCAGATCCAGGGGCACTTCGCCAAGATAGGCGTGCAGATGTGGGGTTCGCGCGCCGAGCAGGTCTTTCAGACGGTGGCGAAGTTTTCCAAATCGCAACTGGAGCGCGCCATGCAGTTGACCTTCGAGGCGGATAAGGATTTGCGCAGCGCGAGGCCGGACGACCGCATCGTGATGGAGCAGTTTATCTTGCGGTTGACGGCCTAAGGGTCGGAAACCGCTCCCTTACGGTCGCGGCTCGGTAATACGCTGCACCTTGCTGAGCCGCGCACGTCAGCGAGCGGTTATGCGGTGGCGAGCGACTTCACGCGCAGGTGCAGTTTGGATTTATATCGTGCCGCGGTGTTCTTCTTGATGATGCCGCTCTTGGCGGAGCGGTCGATGAGGGAGAAGGTCGCGGGCAGCAGTTCGGCAGCCGCCTTGGCGTCTTTCGAAGTGATGGCGCGCCGCATGGCGCGGATCTGGTGACGCAGGCGAGACTTATTCTGCCGGTTGTACTCGGTGCGCTTTTCGTCTTGCCGTACGCGCTTGAGCGCGGAAAAATGATTGGCCATCTGGAAGCAGAGTGATCCTTACAGGAGATTCGTAACCCACAGGATACCGCAGGGAGCGGGCTGGGGTCAACTGCCGAATGTGGTCAGTTGATCGAGATCCATATTACCTCCCGACAGGATGACGCCCACCTTACCGATGCCATCCGGCAATTTGCCAAACAGCAGGGCGGCCGCACCCACGGCGCCGCTGGGTTCCACCAGGATCTTGAGCCGCGTGAGCAGGAACGCGACCGCCGCGCGGATTTCATCGTCGGTGACCAGCAGAATCTGCTCGACCAACTGGCGAATGATGGGGAAAGTCAGTGCGCCGGGCTGCGGAGCGCGCAGGCCATCGGCGATGGTCTGGGGCAGCGGGATGGTGCGGCGCTCGCCGGCCTGTAAAGAGAGAAATGTGTCGTTGCCGTCGGCCGGTTCGACGCCGAACAGGCGGATCGAAGGGCGCATGTCTTTAGCGATAGTGGCGCAGCCCGAGAGCAGCCCGCCACCGCCGACCGGCGCGATCAGGGCATCCAGATCCGGCCAGTCTTCCAGTAATTCCAGCGCCGCGGTTCCCTGCCCCGCCATAATCATCGGATGATCGAAGGGCGGCACCAGCGTAGCGCCGGACTCTTCCAGTATCTGGGCCGCGATGGCCTCGCGGCTTTCCCGCAACCGATCGTAGGGCACGATGCGAGCGCCTTGCGCGCGCGCGGGTTCCAGCTTGGAACGCGGCGCGTCGGCCGGCATAACGATGGTGGCCGCGGCACCCGCATGACGGGCCGCAATGGCCACCGCAATGGCGTGGTTACCGGAGGAAAAGGCCACCACGCCGCGCGCCAGCTCGGCAGGCTTGAGGGACAGGATCAGGTTGGATGCCCCACGGATCTTGAATGCGCCGCCCGTCTGCAGGTTCTCGCATTTGAAGAAGACGCGCGCTCTTGCGGCGGCGTCGAAATCGGATGAGGTGAGCACCGGCGTGCGCCGGGCCAGAGGCCGTATGCGGGCAGCGGCGGCGCGGACGCCATCGGGAGTGATCGAGGGCACCGTCCGATTGTAACGTCTAACGCGGCGAGCCGGCTTTCAGCCGGCTCTGGCCGCCTAAAAAGGCGGCTGCGGCAAAGATTGGCCGCCCTCCAAGGCGATGCTACGCAAATTGACCCACTACCCGCGGCGTGCGCTTCAGCGGCCAGGCCTGCGCGCACGGAATGTCTTGGCCGTTTTTCGGCGCGGCGTGCCAGTCTCCAGCGCCACCAGCAAGCGGACCCGGCGCCGCGTCCCCCTGGTGCGCTCCAGCAACCGCAGGATTCGCTGGATCTCCACATGCAAACGCTTCCGAAACAAACGGTTCCCTGGTTCCATCTTCATTTCGTGCGGATCCTCCGCCCACCACGCTCACGAATCGACGTACGTTGGGTAGTGGGATGAAACGTCCAAACGTTTCAAGTGGTGCGCGCAAATCCGCAAATGCCGATCAACCGAGTTCGTCGCCCGGCCCGCATGCCAGCGTGCTCAGGTATTCGTCCGAAGTGTAGAGCGCGAAGCTGAACGATGCGAGCTCCAGCCGGGTAAACGGCGTGAGGCCCTGATAGCAGGCGAACAGACTATCGGCGTAAGCGTAGTATTCTTCCAGAAATTCGGCGGAAATCACGCCGAAATCCGGCGGAGTTGGGAACACGGCATTGATGCCGATGGCCCGCGAGGCAATCCGGCGGTAGTCGGTGACGCCCCAACTCTCGAAGCGCGCGGCTACGCCGGGGGGCGTGCGATGCACCAGGAAATCCGCGAAACTCTGCGGCAGGATGCCTGCGTTCGCCAATGTTTGGTCGCGCCCGGCGAAATCCACGCACTGCGCGATCCAGCGCATGACGTCCTTGCCCACCAGGGCGAGCATGCGAAATTCGGTGTATCGGGCCCGCAGTAAGGGCTCTTTCAGCAAGCCGGGCTCGCCCATGCCGCCGAGATACAACGCCAGCTTGATGCTGTCTAAGGACGCGGCTGCATCCAGGCCGCGGTCGAACGGGTGCAGAATCAGGGGAGGCAGGTCCCACCGCCGCCCGTGCCACGAAGTGTCCGCAGGCTGAGTCATCTCTACATAGCATATCGACATGCGAGGCCAAAACGTGCCGCTACCGGCGCGTAAGCTGAGCGTAAGCGGCCGAGGCTTTGTACGTCAGCGGAGTATGATAAGAAACAACAAGGCGTCCCGCGCGACCTTTGGGTGGGGATGGTGTTCAAGCTCTTATGAAAAACCTCTGCTGCCTGTTCTTGATCTCGCTATGCGTCGCCAACCGTGCGGCGGCACAGTGTTCGTCGGCTCCGCCAGCTTACTCCACGGCGTGTACGGAGATGCAAGGCTACCTGAGTTCTTACAATGCCACCCTCAGTTCCCAGTGGAACGGCGCGAAATCGCCGGCGGTGTTTGGCACCGAACTACTGGCGGCCAACGACAATATCGGCATCACGGCCCTCCTGGCGCCCGACGCCCTGAGTAAGGTGGAGATGGAGTTGGACGGCTTGGCCAGGCTGGGTGTGCAATTCGTCACCGTCGCCGTTTCGTTTCCGATCCTTTACCAACCGTTCTATTCATTCGAGAACAATAACCCGCAAGACTATGCCCAGGTCCTGAGTTTCTATCAGAACGTGATGGCGCAGGCCCGCCAGCGCAACATGAAGGTGCTGATCGAGTCCTTCGTGGTGTTCCCCGCCTATGCCACGGATCTGCCGCTGAACGACTACTACCAATCCCTGACCACGTCGCAGTTCAACGCCGGGCGCGCGCAGAACGCGCAAAATGTCGCGCAGCTACTCCAGCCCGATTGGCTGAATCTGGGCTCCGAGCCGGATACCGAATCCGCGCTAATCGGCCTGACGGCCGAATACACGCCGCAGCAGTGGGCCACCGAGATCTCCACCATGGTCGCCCAGATGCGCAGCGCCGGAATCAACGGCAAGCCGCTGGTCGGCGCCGGCTGCGGCGCCTGGCAGCAGAACGGGCCGGACTACGTCCAAGCCCTGCTGTCCACCGGCATAGACTACTTCGACATGCACACCTTTTCCGTCAATCTGGGCCTTCTGAACACGGGCCAGACGTACCTGGATATGGCCATCGCGGCAGGCAAACGCGCGGCCATCTCGGAGGCGTGGGATCACAAGCTGACCGATGCCCAAATGAAGGCGCCCACGGAATTCGGCATTATCAATATGCTGTCCGCCGCCGAACCCTACAACGCTTACAGCTTCGGGGCGACGCAGGATGCCGAGTTCCTTGGCGAAATGATCGGCCTGGCATATTGGAAGCAACTCTTATACGTGTCTCCCTTCGAGAGCGAGATATTTTTCGCCTACGTGGACTATAACCAGACCTCCGGCCTAAGCGGGACCGACCTGACCGCCACGGAGACTAAAGCGGAGTCGACCGCATTGGCCAACGGCACGACGAGTTCCCTGGGGCAATGGTACGCCGCGGCCATCAAGCCGGTTAATGCGGCTACGGTTTCAGCCGCCAGCGGCAGGGCGCCGGTGGCGCCTGGCTCCATTGTGAGCATCTACGGCGCCAGCCTGGCAGCCACGCCAGCGGTGGCCACTCCGGGCTTGCCGCTGCCCACTAATCTGGCCGGGGCCAGTGCTACCGTTACCGATGCCAACGGCGTCGCGACCCCGCTGCCATTGTTCTTCGCCAGCCCCTCGCAGATCAATGCGGAAATCCCGGAGAGCGCCAATTTGGGCCCGGCGGCGATTACCATCACCACTCCCTCCGTCGCTGTCAGCAGTCCCGTGGTGTTGAACCCGGTGGCGCCGGGCCTGTTCACGGCGGACGAAAGCGGCACGGGAGTGGCGGCGGCCTATCTGGTCACCAACGGACCCAATGGTCAGCAGTTGATGCTCATTGCCGATTGCGTGGCTGGACACTGCACGCCTGTTCCTCTGGATGTCAGCTCCGGCGAAACCGCGCTGGAACTGTGGGGTACCGGCATTCAGAATCGCGCCTCGCTTTCCGACGTGGTTGTGATGGTCGGAAACCAGACACTGGCTGCGGCCTATGCCGGCCCGGCGCCCGGCTTTATCGGAGAGGACCAGGTGAACGTCTTGCTGCCGGCGACTTTGGCCGGCAGCGGAACGGCCAACATAACGATTTCGATTTCCGGGTCGGTGTCCAATGTGGTAACGGCGGCGTTTCAGTAGTCGACTGGAGGGCGGGCAATCCTGCCTGGCAATCCTGCCCGCAGCCGCCTTTCAGGCGGCCAGAGCCGGCTAAGAAGCCGGCTGCGGCCAAGATTGGCCGCCCTCCATTTCGCTCCCAATTAGTTACGGAGCCGCGATCAGCGCCGGAATCAGCAGATTGGCCTGCGGGGATCCCAGGCCGGTGACGAAGTCGTAGCCGACACCGGCGGTGCACTGCGCGCCGCAACTGCCGTTCGTGCCGGACGTGATGTCGTGGTAATCGGCTTCGGCATCCGGATACAGCAGAATCTGCGGTTGGTTGAGGTTCTTCTTACCCGCCGCCACACGCCCGGAATTGGCGATGGCGAACAGAGCGGCCCACTGGGGAGCGCCGATGCTGGTGCCGCCCCACTGATTCCAGCCCGTATAGCAAGAGCTGCCGCAATTGTAGCTGCTGTAAGACGGAACGCCAGTGTTGGGGTTGCCATCGTAGGCGACGTCCGGTATACCGCGCTTGCCGCTAGTCTGTGCCGTGGCCTGATAGCTCGGCTCGGTCTCGTACTGGCTCTCCCCGCCGCTACTGCCGCTCCAGGCCGTCTCCTTAGTCCAGACTCCGGTCGAGGAGACCGTCAGGCTGGTACCGCCGACACCGACCACGAAGGGCGACGCCGCCGGATAGCCGACGCCGTGGCCGCTGTCGCCGGAAGAGGCGACGAATGTAACGCCGGTGGTCTCGAAGTGGGAATCGGAGGTTCCCTCGTTGGAGGCTTCAGGGCCGCTCCAGCTCATGGAGACCACTGTGGCGCCGTATGCAATGGCTAAGTCCACGGCGTGGTACAGGTCGGCGTTGCTGTTGCTTTTGGCTTCCACCAGGATGATCCTGGCGCTTGGGGCGATGGCGTGCGCCCATTGGGTATCAATGGCGATTTCGTTGGTCCAGCCGGTGGTGTCCGCGGGTGTGCCAGCCGCCATGATCTTCTTGAAACAGCCATTAGCCGTGGTGCAAGCGGGCAACTTGAACTCGGTACTGAAGGTACCCAGGTCCGCTTCCGCGTTGGGGTCGTCGTAAGCGTCCACTATGGCGATCACCTGGCCGCCACCGTATCTCGCGATCTGGTTGAAGCCATAGGCCGCTTTCATCTTGCCGGGGAAGGTCCCTGTCGGGCCGGCGTCCGGCGAGGCGTCCGGAACGATGATTCGGTGGAGTGGAGGATACGAGTGTCCTTTCAGAATATCGGTGTTGTCTTGTGCCGCCAGCGGAAGCGCCACAACCAATGCAATCGCCAGCAGGGCGAAGACGTTGAAACGAGCGTTGTGCATACGTAAAGTTCCTTTTTGGGTCGGGTTAGTGAAACGATTGGTCCCGTTGAGAGTATCACGCCATCGCTAGCAGCCGCAATGCAGTTGCCCGACGTCTATCGACTTTTGTACTATTCGTACTGGACCAGCCGCCACCGGCCGCGGGCAAGAATCGGCGTGTCGTAACACGTGGTGGCGATGGTGAATGTAGCCGACGCCGCGCCGGGCTGCCACCGTCACGGTGACGGATGGCGTGGCTGCGGCGGTGACGACGAGTCGAGTACGGTTGTGCCGACTACTGCCACGTTGGCAGGGGCATCTACGACGGGGAACCTGACGGTGACGCCATAGCTACTCTCGCTGGCGTTTCGCCGCACAGAGCCGATCCGCCTACCGCTCCGCAGGTCCCCCGCGGGGCTTCGCGCACGATTGGCCAGATATTCGACCCAAGCACTACCAAGGCGAGCTTCCTGCCCGCGAGGTTCTGCTGGTGCCTGATGTTCCGATCCGCCGTAACCATCACGTCGAACGCCGCCATTTCAGCGGCATCGGAAGCTCCCCGTTTTCAAGCTGGCGGCCAGCCTATTTCGTCGACGGTGCGGACTTCGTGCCCCGCGAGGAAGCCGCCCACACCAACCGGGACATTCTGGTCAAGCAAGATGCGCAACGCGATGGCTCTTGGCGTAAGACAGAATCGCCTGAATACGATCTTCGGGCACCTCGAACTGCTCCGAGATTTCGGCCACACTCACGCCGAAGTCGAAGTTATCGATAATCGCGTCGACTGGCATTCGCGTGCCGCGCAGCACGGGAGCGCCGCTCAACACGCGCGGGTTGACTTCAACCAACGGGCATAGGGCCCAGTCGATTGTTTCTTCCGCTGGCATGGCGGTACCTCTCATCTCAGACAGCATGGTCCCATGCTTCCCGGGGCGAATCGAAGCGCAGGTCCTGGAGGACCCGCGCAGGCCTGGAGGCCCGCCCCACAATCACCCCTCCAGCTTGTACCGCGTCTGCGCCAACCTGTAGAGTGGCCGCCACAGCGACCGGTTCACGGCCACCACCAGCGCCGCCATCACGATGGTCGAAAGCAGCAGCAAATCCCAATTGCCGGAATCCGTCGCGGAGCTGATTTGCGCGCCCAGCCCGATGGTCTGCAGCGTCTGGCCTTTGAAGTGGAAATACTCGGCCACGATGCTGGCATTCCACGCGCCGCCCGACGCCGTCACCATGCCCGTCACCAGGTACGGGAAAATGCCCGGCAGGATCACCGTGCGCCAGCGCGCCCATTGCCCGAAATGAAACACATCGGCCACTTCGCGCAGATCCGTGGGAATTGCCATGGCGCCCGCGATCACGTTGAACAGCACATACCATTGCGTGCCGAGCAGCATCAGCAGGATCGATCCGACGCCCAATCCGCCGCCCATGCGGATCAGCGCCAGCAGCAGCACCGGGAACAGCGCCGTGGCCGGGACCGACGCAGCCAGTTGCGCGAACGGCTGGGCGAAGCGCGCCAGTTTGGGGTTGAAGCCGATGGCCACGCCGGCCGGTATGGTCCAGGCAGCCGCAATCAACAGCGAGGCTATCACCCGCGCCCACGTGGCCCCCGCACCCTGCAGCGTGGAAACCAGCTCCGGCCTAGTCAGCGTCTTGAGCGTCATGGCCGCCTGGAACAGCGAATACAGGATCGCGCCGCCCAGCAAAGCGCCCACCACCATCCCCACTACCATCTTCCAGTGCGGGGTCGGTTGCGGCGCTTCCGCGACCTCCGTCTGCCGCGCCGCGCGCAGGCTGATGCGTTCGGCCAGCGGCGCCATTACGGCCGTGCGGAAGCGCTCCAGCAGGTTCGACCGGCGCAACAGATTCAGCACCGCCGAAGTCGGCTGCGAACCGCTTTCCACCTGCTCGAACTTGAACTTGTCCGACCAGGCGATAGCCGGCCGCCACACCAGTTGATCGATCAGCAGGATCACGCCAACCATGGTGCCCAAGCCCCAAAAGATAGCGGACGTGTCCCCGGCGCTGGCGGCGGTTTGCAGATACGAGCCTAGCCCCGGCAGCCGGAAATCGCGCTTGCCCAGCACGAACATTTCGCACGCCATCAGGAAGAACCAGCCGCCCGCCACCGACACCATGGAGTTCCACACCAGGCCGATCGCGCCGTAGGGCAGCTCCAGTTCCACGAACCGTTGCCACTTGCCGAAGCCGTAAATGCGCGCGGCCTCCCGCAGCTCGCGCGGGATGGACTTCAGCGACGCATAGAAGCTGAACGCCATGTTCCACACCTGGCCGGTGAAGATCAGCAGGATCGCGCCGAATTCCACCCCGATCTGGCGCGTGGGGAACAGCGCCACCATGGCCAGCATCACGCCCGGCAGGAAGCTGAGCACGGGAATGGATTGCAGCACGTCGAGCACGGCCACCATCAAGCCTTCCAGCCGTTTGTTGTACGCCGCGATGTAGCCGTAAACCAGGGCGAAAAGCAGGCTCAGCAGGTAGGCTACGGCGATGCGCACCACGGAATAAAACGCATAGCGCGGCAGGGCGCGGGGCGAACGGGAGATCTCCGCCGCCGGCGTCATGGCGCCGAACCAATAACGCGTCATCACCAGCAAGCCATACATTCCCGCCAGCACCGCGGCGAAGACCACCAGGTCCAGTAGCGCGGACCAGGTGCGCTCGCCGATCACGGTGCGGGAAAGTTGGGGACGCAATGTCAATGCGAAACCGCCTCGGGCGGCGGCGCCGCGGCCGCCTCTTCCGGAAGGAAGAACCGGCGCGTGTCGGAGTCGTGATCGAACAACTCCGCGTAGCGGCCCCACCCGATGGCCGTTTCGAGCTGCGACTTGGCTTCCTCCTCGCTGAAGTGTTCATCGAGCAGGTCTTCGAATACTCCATCCGGCAGGGTATGGTCGGCGCGGGCTTCGAGCGACCGGGTGATCTCGCGGATGAGCGCGATGTTTTCGAGTGCGGCGGTGCGGAACAGTTCCTTCCGCCGCAGGATGTCGGCCTCGGCAAACGCGCGGCCCGCCGCGGTGATTTCGACGTCGCCCTCTTCCAGCTTGGCAAACCCCAACAGCACGGCGCCGTCCACCACCGGCAACAAATCGTCGATCTCAAACGACAGGGCGGCGGCCAGCCGGTACATATCGTCGCGCCCGTTGTGGTCCGCCAGCATTTCGAGCAGGCCGGCGATCGCGCCGCGCCGCGCATGCGGCAGCATCTGATACTTGGGCTTGGCGCGGGGGGCCATCGCGGGCACCGGCTGCAGCGCCGGCGCCAGGTCGGGCCGCGTCAGGACGCGGTAAATGTAGTCGACCAGATTGGTGAAGCGCGCATCCTTGCGGTCGCGCGGGCGCTCCAGCGCCACCTGGAAGTCGGTCCGGATGGTGGCCGGATTCTTGCCCAGCACAATGATGCGGTCGGCCAGCAGTACGGCTTCCTCGATATTGTGCGTAACCACGAAGACCGCGCGCGTGGGCATTTTGTGGCTCTGCCAAAGCTCCAGCAGTTCACCGCGCAGGTTCTCGGCGGTGAGCACATCGAGCGCGGAGAATGGCTCATCCATGAACAGCACCTCGGGCTCCACCACCAGCGCGCGCGCGAAGCCTACGCGCTGCTTCATGCCTCCCGAAAGCTCCTTGGGATACGCGTTTTCGAAACCGTCCAGGCCCACCGTGTCCAGAATCTTGGTGCTGCGTTCGGTCCGCTCGGCCGCGGGCACGCCGCGCGCCTTCAGCGGCGCCGCGACGTTTTCCAGCACGGTCAGCCACGGGAACAGCGCAAAACTTTGAAACACAATCGAGACATTCTCGCAAGGGCCACCCACTTCATGCCCATGATGGATGACCTCTCCGCCGGAGGGCCTCGCCAGACCCGTCAACATGCGCAGCAGCGTGGATTTACCGCTGCCCGATGGCCCCAGCACGGCGAGGATTTCACCGGGATAAATAGCCAGATCCATGGGCGCGATGACTTGAATCAAGCCATCGCCTTCCGCACCGTAGGATTTCTCGACTTTGCGGGCTTCGATGATTGCATGCATGGTGGGATCTTCACGAATCTACCACAAAAGCAGAAGTCAGAAGTCAGAAGTCAGAAGTCAGAAGACAGAAGGCCGAAACCGAGATTCTGACTCCTGAACTTCTGTTTTTCGTCGCACCCGGCGCTATGATGAACTCCGATGCGCCTCTTCCCCGCTTCCCTCTTCCCCCTAGTTTTCGCCCTGAGCGGCTTCAGCCAGCCCTACCGGGTGACCATTCACTCTGGTGTCGCCGTGGCCATGCGGGACGGCGTCAAACTTACCGCCGACATTTACCAGCCCGAGGCGGAGGGCAAGTTTCCCGTGCTGCTCGAGCGCACGCCGTACAATAGGGCGGGCGGCGCTGGTTCGGCGTCGGCAATGGCCGCCCACGGCTATGTCGTCGTCATTCAGGACACTCGCGGACGCTTCGATTCGCAAGGCGAATTCTATCCTTTCCGCTACGAAAGCCAGGATGGCTACGATACCGTCGAGTGGGCCGCCAGCCTGCCCTACGCCAACGGCAAAGTCGGCATGTTCGGCGGCTCTTACGTGGGCGCGACGCAGATGCTCGCGGCCATCTCTTCCCCGCCCCACCTGGTTGCCATTCAGCCCTATGTAACGGCGTCGGAGTATTACGACGGCTGGACCTACCAGAACGGCGCGCTCATGCAATGGTTCGCCAGTTCGTGGTCGAGCGGTCTGGCGGTCGATACTTTACGGCGCAAAGCGAGCGGGCTCCAGGACCCCAAATCGTGGGTGGCGCAATTGCCCGTGGATACCTATCGCATGCTCGAACTGCCTCCGGTTTCCGCGCTGGCGCCTTACTTCCGCGATTGGGTGGCGCACGAACGCCACGACGACTACTGGCGGCCGTGGAAGATCTCCGACCATTACGCGACGATGAACGTGAAGGCGCTGCACGCCGGCGGCTGGCATGACATCTTCCTGAAGGGCACCATCCAGAATTACGTGGGGATGCGCAGCGCTTCGCCCGCGCGCGCCGATCAGCGGCTGCTGCTGGGTCCTTGGGCGCACGCCGACACCTCGCCCGAAGGCAAAATCGGCGACGTCACCTTCGGCAAGAGCGCGGTGCTGGATTCCGACGGCACCATCCTGCGCTGGTACGATTACGCGCTGAAAGGGGTGCGCAACGAGTATGCCACGGGTGCGCCGGTGCGCCTCTTCATCATGGGCGAAAACGCGTGGCGCGACGAGCGGGAGTTCCCCCTGGCGCGCACCCGCTACACGAAGTATTATCTGCGCAACGGCGCACTCTCGACCGATGCGGCGGGCACAGAGGAACCGGCGGCGTACGAATACGACCCGGCGAACCCCGTCCCCACCATTGGCGGACGGCTATGCTGCGGCAACAATCAGCTTCCGCCCGGCCCCGCCGATCAGCGCCCCAACGAAGGCCGGCCGGACGTGCTGGTCTTCTCCACGCCGCCGCTAACCAGGGACGTGGAGGCGACCGGCTGGGTCAAGGCCACCCTCTACGCGTCGAGTTCGGCGGTGGATACGGATTTCACCGCGCTGCTGGCGGATGTGGAGCCATCGGGCTACGCGCGTTTCCTGACCGACGGCATCGTGCGCGCGCGGTATCGCAATTCGACCACGCAGGCGGAGCCGATCGAGCCAGGCAAGATCTACGAATACTCGATCGACCTGTGGGCCACCAGCAACCTGTTCAAAGCTGGGCACCGCATCCGGCTGTATGTATCGAGCAGCAATTTTCCGAGGTTCAATCGCAACCTGAATACGGGCGAGCCCATCGCGGGATCGACGCGCCTGGTGAAGGCCAGCCAGCGGATTTATCACGACGCGCAGCACCCGTCCGCGCTGGTGCTGCCGGTGATTCCGCGGTAAGGCGCCGCGACGCGCTTTGCACGTTGTTCTTAGCGCCGGAGGGCCGCGCGGACTGTCCGCAGGTCGAGAAACATCCTATGTGGTCCGGCCCCCTGGACACGGCGGATGCGCAGGCCGGCATGGTCGCACCGCTCCGACCCAATCCCCTGGGAAATCGAGTAGACAGTCGCGGCTCCGGTCGCGCGGTGGCTGCCGCTGTTATGCCGCCGTCAAGGGACCTGCAACTGTATCGACACGCCTCCGGTGATGAACTTGCCGTCTTTGCGTTCCGATATCCGCACTGTGGCGTTCTCTTGCAGCCCGTGGGGCGCCGTGAACGTAAGCGTCAGTTTGCGTATCTCGCGAGCGGCGACAGTGAAACCCACGACCGAGCGTCGCTGCTCGAGTTGCCATGTTCTGCCTTTGCTTCGAGCTTCCAGGCCCTTCCCGCCCGTGGCCGGCGCAGGCAGCGCGGCAGGCTTGTGTTTCTCGGGACAGACTGCCCGCCATACCGTCCCGGGAGTGGTAATGATTTCTCCCGCTTCGCATTTGCCTACGCGAACGATCACGCGGCATTTGCCGGTAAAGACGATCTCGCCTGGTTCGCAACATGGCGGCTCTGGCTTGACACCCCCTCCGGCCGTACCCGGAAGAGTCACACAGTCCATCCGCAGGGTCATCGGAACGGCCGCCAACTCGCGGCCCTTGTCCACAATCACTTCGACAGACCGAGGCTTGTTGTCCCACACGCTCCCCACAATAAATGGAAGTTCGACTCTCGCCTCGCCCCTTTTTTTCTTCGGCAGCGGGTCGTAAGTCAGGTTGCGCTGGCAGACATTATTGTTGCCATAAACGAATGAGCCATGGGGACACGTATCCGACGGGTCCGCGGGAATATCCGCACCGTTAAAACCGCCTGCCGAGTCGTCGTTTCCGCATCGTACTTCGCCCAACAGGCACGGATGCCAGGTTCCCTCCACGGGAATCTGTGCCGCCGGCCACAACACCGGTCCCAGAATCACAGTCCCGCCGTTGGGGATCGCCAGCGGCGCGCTTTCGCCTAAATACAAATGATTGTTGCGCAGCGCCGGCGTGTTCCAATCCTCGCGGTACCAGTCCTGTGGATACCAGAATTCGGAACCAGGCAAACCGAGCAATGACGGGAAATTGCCTACCGTTACGGCCAAGGTAGCGGCCGCCGTGTCATTCGGTCCGCGATTGGTTGCCCGGCCGTAGACATAGTGATTCGTGACGCCATCCCTGAGCAGGCCCTGGTCGACAAAAGTGGTGTCTCCGTCCGGTTGGTGCCGCACCACGATATTCGGCGATTCCCAAAAGACGGCGTCGGGCGACGGCACGTCGCCGGTGTCCCCCGGCCCGTCTCCGATATACAGATCGGCTGGATACAGCGACAGCCGCGCAATGAACATTTCCTGGATGCCCGGGCGCGTATCTGTCCAGAACGGGAAGAATCCAAGCGAACTGGCGGCCAAACCGAAGTAGTCGCCGATGAAAGTGACCTCTGGTTTCGCGTCCGCATTGGGAGCGTCGATCGCGGGATTCCAGGGCTGATCCGAGACGGTGACCCGGTTTGTAAAAGTGGCGCCGCCGTCAGTCGAAACAGCCAGAACCACGTCGATCAGGTTCTCGGTAAACCCCTCTCCTTCACTAAACGGGCCGTATTCGTAGAAGACACAGCCGACCTCGCCAGTTGGCGTGGTTGCCAGTTGCGGGTGGAAATCCTGCATCTTCCCGCCAGACGCTACCCCGCCCGTCAGTAGCGGCTGACCGGATGCCGGGCCGTCCCAACTGCTCCCCAGGTTCGGCGAGTGCCGGTAGTAAATGCGGCAATTTCCTTCGCGCGAATCCGCCCACGCAACGGTAAGGTTGCTTCCGCTGGTTGTATCCGTGCCGTAGGTTATCAGCCGGAACGAGGCGCCGGGAAAGACCGGAAAGCCGCCCAGCGTAGGCTGCGTCTGAAACAGGTTTGAGATTCCGCTGGCGACCACCCCTGGCGCTGAAAACGTGGATCCGCCGTCACTGGAAGTCACGATTTTTACGGTGTCTTCTGTCTCTCCCGCCACCCAGACGACGATCACCGTCCCATCGGCGGCCACCGTGATCTCCGGAGAGAAGGAATCGGAGATGCCCGGGATGGGCGTTCCGGCCGGCTGATCGACGCCTCCTTGCGTGATGCCTTTCCACGACGCTCCATGGTTAGTGGTGCGTGCGAACAGCATATTGCCCGTGAAGGAAGTGTCGTCCCACGCAGCGTAAACGTTCCCCTTGAAAGGACTGCTCGGATTGGTGTCCGCCCACACAGCTTGCTTATCGTCGGTGGTGCTCGAGTGGATCAATACCGGTGTGTTCCACGTCCTGCCGCCGTCGGTAGACTGGTACACGCTCATCCCGATGGTCTGCCCGGCGTTCGGGCCGGCTTCGCCCAGCCACGGCAATGCGACGATGTAGACATTCCCTAAGTCGTCGAACGCCACTGCCGGATCTGTGGTGCTGGGATAGACGGTCCCGTTTGTATCGGTAAGCGGCAGGATCGTTTCGGCCCAGGTTTGTCCGCCGTCGAAGGTGGCGTATGCCGCGAGAGAGAAGGCATAGCCGGTGATGTTCGTAAATCGCTTCGACGAGCCCACCATGTTATACGGGTTCAGCGGGTTAACGGCTATATCGGACTCGCTGCGCGCGTTTTCCGGATTCGAGTCGCAGGTCACGCGGCGATTGACCCGCGGACCGTGGATCACTGTGGACATTTAGTCTCCTCCTTATTTGCTCTTTTTCAGCTTTTCAGTGGCGTGATTTTGCCGAGTTCGCTGGGGCCCGCACAGGCTCGTCTCGATCTGTTCCGCAGGGCTGCGAAGAGCAGCGGTATGGCCACCAGCACCGCAAAGATGGCAATTTCGGTTAAACCAGATCCGTGATCCGGACTTATGTGGAAGATACGCTCGACAAAATCCATGTTCGCCTCCTGAATTCCCTCTGAGTCGTGCGCAATTAACGCAAATGACTCACGAAATCGCGCCTAGCAAGGGATTATACAGGTTTTCGGCGACGCTTACCAGAACTATTTGCCGGAAATATTTCGTCACACTTGAATACCAGCGCGGCCGGATGCACCTTACAGCTCAGACGCTCTTATAAATCAGTGTATTGGAAAGCTCGCAGCCTCTTCATTCCAATCGGCGTTTCCGCACAAGACTTCCGAATGCCGGCTCAGTAAGTGCCGTCATTCCGTACTGAAACGCCCATAAGTGAGTCGGGGAATACGGCCGTCGGACGAATCGGTACCGTGCGGCGACTACTGCACTGTGACCGTGACCTTCGCGATCTTCCGTCCGTACTGGTTGGTCGAGCAAAGGCCATAGGTCGTCGTAGCGGTGGGATTCACCACCACGCTGGTTCCACGCACCGGCCCGACCTGCGGGCTGACGATATTGTAAATGGCTCCTGTCACACTCCAACTGAGCGTGACCGGCTGGCCAGCGCTCACAGTCGTGGGATTGGCCGTGAAGCTGGCGATCGCGGGCGATGGCCCGGTGGGTACGTTCGCCGGCGTGTAGATCGGGTTCATCAGGACCACATCGAAACTCGATGCCGTGATGTTCTTCAGCGCGCCAAGGTCGTTGTTGTTCCAATGCGCGTCAGGCATGCCGGTGATGTAGATGGCGCTGCCATTATCGGCCAGAATCATGCCGTACTTCTGGAGCGCCTTCAGGACCACCCGATTGGCCGGCGAAAACCCCGAAATATCGAAGCTGGCCTTGAGCCGCATCCGCATGCCCATGGGCGGCGCGTTCGCGTCGGTGGTGCTGGACGCCCAATGCGATGCAGGCGGCGTGAAAGCCTCCTGCGTAACGGGCACGGTAAAACGCACGGCATGGTTGATGGCGCCGGCGGCCACTTCGTCGTAGCGCACCAGCCCGGCGAAGATGGGTAAGCCGGCCGCGTCGGCCGACGTCCACGTATAAGGGCGCTGCTCGTCGATGGTCATGTCCCACACGGCGGTCGAACCGGCGGACCACGCGCCGCTGCTGGTGAACGAGTAGTACAGCTCGTAAAGCCAGCAACCGCCCTGGTCCAGAACCAGCACGTGACGGTCGCCATTGCCCGGATGCGGATATCCCTCGATCAGCGCATTGGCCGGGATCGGCATGGGGCCCGGATCGCTGTTGCTGGGGTATTCGGTGATTCTCACCGGCACTTTGGCCTGTGTGCCGGCCTCGATCTGATAGGGAATGCCCATGCTCTGTCCGTCGTACTGGCCGGCCCCGAAATCGGGGTGCAAGGTTACGCTAGCGCCGATGTAGTTAATCAGGTTCGCGGAGTTGGGGTCCACCGGAGCGTTGGAGATGTCCGTGTTCCAAAGGTTGTTGGATGGGAACGGCACGAAGCCGTTCAAGGAAGCCAGCGGACCCAGGCTCATCCCGGCACACGTACCGGCTTGGCCGAAAGCAACGGCCGAGACCGAGAGATTTAGTACTACCAGAACCATCGTTCGCATGGAAACAATTGTACATGGATGCAACCGAATTTCCGGCCCCTGCTTCAGAATGCAACCACAGATGGACACAGATGCACACAGATAAGACCCGCCACTCGTGGCATGCCCGCACTGCCGTAATCGACGGCGAATCCTTTATCTGTGTCCCTCTGTGTCCATCTGTGGTTCCATTTTGCCGTTACCCATACTACTATCAGCTACATGAAGGCGGCGGTGATCGTGAACGCGCACGCCGAGTCCGGCATAGCGCGCTTCCGCTGGCCCAGGGTGGCCAAAATGTTGACCCGGCATCTGGGCCAGGTGGAAGTTCGCTTCACCAGAAAGGCGGGCGACGCAGGCCTGTTGGCGCACGAATTGGCGTCGGCCGGTTTCGATCCGGTAATCGCCGCCGGCGGCGATGGCACACTGAACGAGGTCGTCAACGGGCTGCTCTCGAACCAGTGCGATGTCCGCATCGGCGTGTTGCCCATCGCCAGCGGCGGCGACTTCGCGCGCACGCTGGGTCTCGGCAGCCTGAGCGATGCCGTAGAAACGCTGGCTGCCGCCCATTGCCGCAAGGTGGACGCGATTCGAACCCGGTTCCAGGGCCCCGACGGCCCCACTGAGCGTTATTTTGTCAACATGGCCAGCATCGGACTGGGCGGTCTGGTGACGCTTGCGGTGCGCGACGGATGGCGCTTTCTGCCCGGCAGTCTCCGCTACCTGGCCGCCTGTATCCCCAAGCTGGCAGCGGGTTGCGTCTACAAAGTTCGCCTGTTCCTGGACGGCGTGGACACCGGAACGTTCGGCGTGACCATCGTGTCGCTGGCCAACGGCCGATACCAGGGAGGCGGCATCCTGATTGCGCCGGCAGCGGCCATCGACAACGGGCTGATCCACATCACGCTGGTGGAGCAGGTCAGCCTCGCCGAGGTGGTCAGGCACCTGCCGATACTTTATTCCGGGGAGATCTACACATACCCGAAGGTGCGGCACTGGCAGGCCAAGCGCGTGCGCGTGGAAGCGGAAAGTGCGGCGCCCCTGGAACTCGATGGCGAGCCTGTGGGAACGCTGCCCATCGATGCCGAAGTGCTCCCGCAGGTGTTGCGCCTGATCTGCCCAAATCCCAAAACCCCCTTCTGATACGATGAGCCTTCTATGAAAACCTCGACGCTGCTTCTGCTCGCCGTTGCCGCAAGCCAAGCACCAGCGCAGCCCCCCGAAAAATTTTCCCCCGGCAACATGGACACGGTCCTCTATGGCGCGGCCTTCTACGAGGAGTACATGCCGGAGGACCGGCTGGACAAAGACGTCCAGTTGATGCAGCAGGCCGGCATCAGCGTGGTCCGCGTCGGCGAATCCACGTGGAGTGTTTGGGAGCCGCAGGATGGCCAGTTCGAATTCGCCTGGATGGACCGCATCGTCGAACGGCTCGCGCGCGCGCATATTCGCGTCATCATGGGCACGCCCACCTACTCGATTCCGCCGTGGATGTTCAAAGCGCATCCCGAGATTCTGGTGACCCGCATGGACGGCCAAAAAGCCACTTACGGCATTCGCCAGAACATGGACGTCACCAACCCGGACTTTCTGCGCTATGCCGAGCGCGTCATCCGCAAGATCGCCGAGCATTATCGCGACAACCGCGCGGTCATCGGCTACCAGATCGACAACGAGACCACTTCGTACGGCACGGCCGGTCCCAATGTGCAGGCCGGATTTGTGCGCTACCTGCAGGATAAGTTCTCCAGCATCGACCGCCTGAACAAGATCTGGGGGCTGGTCTATTGGGGCCAGGGCTTGCATGACTGGTCCGAGATTCCGCCGCGCAACGGGATTCTGAATCCCGGCTGGAAACTCGAATGGGACCGCTACCAGGACTCGCTGGCGACCCGTTACCTGGCGTGGCAGGGTGCGCTGGTGCGCGAATACCTGCGTCCCGATCAGTTCGTTATGCAGGATTTCGGCGGCGCTACCCGGTCCGACGTCAACGAATACGCCATCTCCAAGAGCCTGGATATCGTGGGCATCAATCCCTACCATCCGACGCAGGATCGCTACGACGGCGAAGGCTCCAGCTACGGCGGAGATTTTGCGCGCTCGCTGAAAGGCGCAAACTACCTGGTGACTGAAATCAACGCCCAGACCATCGGCTGGGATTCACGCACGCAATTTCCGCCCTACGACGGTCAACTGCGCCAGGATGTCTACCTGATGGCCGCTACCGGCGCCAACATGGTCGAATACTGGCATTGGCACTCGCTGCATTACGGCCAGGAGACCTACTGGAAGGGCGTGCTGTCGCACGATCTGGAACCGGGCCGCGCTTATGCCGAGGTGTCGCGCACCGCGCATGAATTGCAGCGCATCGGCCCGCGCATCGTGGACCTGAAGGCGTCTCACCCCGTGGCGCTGCTCTACAGCAACGATTCGCGCCGCGCCACCGACTTCATGCCGTTTCTGGTGTCGCATCCCGCCGGCGATATGCCGTGGAGCAATCCTGGCGGCTATGACCTGGAATTGCGCCGCCTGTACCGGGCGCTCTACCGCTTGAACGCCGGCGTGGATTTCGTCTTCCCCGAGACCCAAGACTTGAGCGCCTACAAAGTGGTCGTCGTGCCGCCGCTGTATATCGCCAGTGACGCGCTGCTGGGGCGTCTGGCCGATTACGCGCGCGCGGGCGGTCACCTGGTACTGACGCTGAAGAGCGGCTTCTGCGACGAGTACTCCACCGTCCGCCACGTCATGGCTCCGGGGCCGTTGCGCGATGCCGCCGGCTTCCACTATCAGGAGTTTTCCAACCTAGAGAAGCCGCTGGCGCTCAGGGGCGACCCCTTCCATGCAGGCGCCGAAAACCACGTGAGCGACTGGGCGGATATGCTGCTGCTCGACAAAGCCACCGCGCTGGCCTACTACGATCACCCGTTTTTCGGCAAGTATCCGGCCATTACGGAGAACCATTTCGGCAAGGGCATAGTCACCTACGAAGGCTCCGTGCTGAGCGACGGGCTGCAGCAGAAAGTGCTGGAACGTGTCCTCGAGCAGGCGCAACTGATCGGACCAGACCAGAAGTTGCCCGCCGCCGTAAAGGTGAAACACGGCACTGGCCGCGCCGGCAAGGTCATCCACTATTACTTCAACTTCTCCTCGATCCCGCAGCGCATCGTTTACCCATACGCCGCGGGCCAGGAGTTGCTCTCGAACCATCCCTTAGCGAACAGCGGTGCCCTAACCCTGGAACCTTGGGGCGTAGCCATCCTAGAGCAGAAATAATCGTGGGGCAGGCTCTCAGCCTGCGGCGGCCTCTCAGGCCGCCTTCTTCCGCGCCAGATAAACCGTGCGGCATCCCAGCCCAATCATCGGATTGTCCTTCTTAAAAAAGGGCGCCGCGTCCCAGCCGCGCAACAACTCAAACCCGCTCTCCTGGAACACCCGCCGCATCTCGCCGGAATCCCAGCAAACCTCATCCACGCGTTCGCGCCGCCGCCGCCAGCAGCGCCCGTCCCGGATGAACAAGTCGATATCGCACCAGGCGCGGTCGGCCTTGCGGTTATGGCCGCTGCGCATCACCACCACCACGTGCGGCGTCTCGAACCAAACGGTGCCCGTCCAGTATCGCTCGAACCCCAGCGAGTTGTTCACGTCGAAGAAGAAGTGGCCGCCGGGCCGTAGGGCTCGCGCCACAGCCTTGGCGACCCTCCGCAGGTCGGCTCTGCGCGGAACATGATTGAGCGCATCGAATTCGCACGTGATCAGGTCCACCGCTTCCGGCAGCCGGAAACTCCGCATGTCGCCCCGCAGCACGTGCAGCGGCAGTCGGTCGCGGGCAGCCTTCTCGCGGGCAAGCCGGCGCATCGACGGCGACAGATCCACGGCGTACATGTCGATGCCCCTGCGTGCCAGCGCGAGGGCAGTCGTTCCCGTGCCGCATGCCAGATCGCAGGCCGTTTCAACGCCGGGCAAGATCGCACCCAGTACGCGCTCACGCGCCGCATCCATCGGACCCCGAAACGACGCAAAGAGCTCGTCATAATACTGCGCCAGCCATCGGTAAGGCCTATTCATTTCATGCGGCGCAGTGATAACCAGCACATGTGGCGCAGACGATCGTTTCATGTCGTCTGCGTTTGCCGATATACAACATGGCAGGCCACCAAAACCGATGGCCTACCCCACGGGCGGCCGTCGGATTGTCTAGTTTATTCATGGACACAACACGCTAGTACATCGTACAGATAGTCCCTCATAGAATAATAGCAGTTCGGTTGCGCCGTGGGGCGGCCAATCATGGCCGCAGCCGCCTTTCAGGCGGCTCCTGCTTTCACGGCGCGCGCCGTCGTGGTCGCAAAGGCCGGCTGCGGGCAGGATTGCCTTGCAGGATTGCCCGCACAAACGTCATACTGACTTGTCAGCCGGCGCGGATATGGCGTCTTGCCGCACCGCCAATCTCACTAGTGTCCGGTAAAGTGCTTTGCCAGATCTGAAAGGCCATTATGCTTCAGCGGGTTGCGGCGATTTTTGCCTTGCCGCGATTTGAACCGCGGCGGGCTCCCGAAGCGGTTTTTTTGGGGGGCCACAATGGTTCATGAACCAGGGCCGCACCGTGTTCTCGCAACTGATTGCCTTCCTGCCGGATCGAGAGTTTCGCCGCTGCGTCGCTCGCTACGAGGGCGACGCCCGCTTGCGCG
>Ga0224558_1001214_pt1 | contig 27680 bp, 27 predicted proteins | sample 714S32024metaG_FD_180682 | JGI IMG/M metagenome (GOLD analysis project Ga0224558, IMG submission 180682) | Peat soil microbial communities from Stordalen Mire, Sweden - 717 S3 20-24 | ecosystem: Environmental > Terrestrial > Soil > Wetlands > Peat | place: Sweden: Norrbotten County, Stordalen... | reverse complement strand
GCCGCGTGCCCGCGAAGAGCGCACCGGTCGGAGCGACTTGAGCCGTATGAGGGGAAACTCTCACGTACGGTTCTTAGGGGGGGCGCGGGCGGGTAACCGCCTGCGCCTACCCGGCGTGTCCGGCGAGTCTCCCATGGTTGGCTATCAACACGCTTTGGGGTGGCTTTGACGTCGCATTGGTGTGGCTTTGGGTGGCTTTCCAACGAACCACTTTCCCCCGCGCCGAACCGCGTTTCTGCCCGCGGACTTTAGACTTTGGACCTTGGACTTTGGACTTCGGGCTTTCACCATAAGCCTTCCGAATACAACTTCCCTCCCGCGCCTCCCTCGGGGTGGTCTGGGGGCACCCTGGATAAACCCTGGACATGTCCAGGTACCATAGAACCCGCTCACACCCCCGATTTTGATGAGCCACGCTTATCCAACCCGCTCCATCCGCCGCTGCGCCGGCTGCGTTCTGCCCGCGCCGACGGTGATGCCCCGGAGGCGGCCCGGTGATACCATGGCGCGTATCCGATGTTGATCACGAAATCCCCTTTATTTGCAGGGCATTCTCACTACTTTTTGCATCCAGCGCGCTGTGCGCTGCCTTCGCTTTTAGGTTCGATGTTGGATGTTGGATGTTGGAGGTTGGATGTTGAGGTCCCATCCGGGTCCGAGCGGGATCGCCGCGGGTGTTGTAGGCGGGAGGTCGAATGCCAGCCTGCACCCGGAGTTCGGACTTTAGACTTTAGACTCTAGACTTAGGACTTCCCTCCAGATCCAGTGGGCTGCGCACCCCCAGCCCCGGCCTGCGCATCACATGCGCCCAGCCGCCATGCCCAGCCCCGATGGGCCTGATCCGTCCGCCACGAGAGATGCCGCACGCGGATTCTCTCCACCAGCCGCCGCTCCCAGGGCGTTCGGCCCAGGTCTGCCCGACCCAGCGGCGACACTCCCGTCAGCACCGCGCCCGGCGGGCACCGGCGGCAGCGGAACAGTCAGTTGAGCGCTTCCTTCCACTCGTGCAGTTGCGCCGACCCGGGCGCCCGCTCCAGGCGCTGCAGCTCCACATACACCCGCGCCAAGGCCACCGTCCGTCGCCCTGCGGCACAAGCCCCGCCCGCAGAAGTCCCGCGCGCCCCCCGTTTGACACAGAACTGGTCAAAGCTCTCCAACGTCCGCCGGTAACTCTCCCGCAGACTGGGGGTGAGCAAGTGATCGCTCTCCAGCCAGTTCCGCCAATCGGCGGCCTCGCTACGCCCCGTCCCGCGACTGATTTGGTTCCCAGAGAGCATGCCCGCAATGCTTAACTCGGTTAGTCTTTCTCATCGCGGAAGGCAAGCCGAAAAACATTGCAAATGATCCTTTCTTCGCTCAGGCCACCGGCGGTAAAATGGCCTCTATAAAGGACCAGATGGAGTTGGCGTTTGCTCGGCTGGTGATGGTGAACTAATACTGTTCGGCATAATGCGATGACCATTACGGCCCGTGCGGGTTTCTCACGGAAGGCGCGGACTGGAACGATCATGTGGGCCAGCAGCACCACATCGGCCAGGCCAAATATGCCGCCATTCAATACACCGAGCCGTTCCTGAACAACCAGCACATCGTCGAGCCCACGCTGTTCTGCCTTAATAACCCCGCGCGCAAGACGAGCCGGGGAGCCGCGACGGAATGGTTTGACCTGGAAGGGAACCTGCTATTCCGTCAATAGGAATTGGCAGTCAACAATTCGCGTTGCATTATCACGAGGCTGATCTAAGTGTTGGTGGCGCCCGGAAGGCCGCGGCTGCAGTGCGGTTTCGGGCTTGCATGATGAACCCCGTACGGTCAAAGAACTCATGCGGCCTCGCGGTAGTAGAACCTCAATAATCCACCGCGTCGCTCGCGCGTTCGAATGGTTCGAGACATCTCACGGAGCCCGTGGGCGGATGCGCGGACTTGGTGGCCACACTGGCCGCCACCTCGTACTGCTCGAACTCTTGCAATCGTCTCAAGTGTTCGCATTGCCTTCTACAATCACCGCTTCATACCAAAACAAAGAAATCCATTCGTGCGCAGCCAGACGATCCTCTTTCGACCCGCCTTGCAGCGGGCCGTCACAGAATTCGTGCGGCATTAAAAGCACGAGCGCAATCATCAATCATCGGCTAACAAAATCATCCGCCCTGAATTTCCAGAGTTTCCGGTCGAGGGCCAACCACACTGTCGCAAACGCCTCGGAGGACTATTGCGCTATTACTGCCGCCAAGCCGCGTAAGACCAATGCATCCGAGTTTATGGACACTACGGGATTTTCAGCCGCCTGCTATCTGATCGTGAGAGCATCGTGAATGCATCCTTGTCGCTTCGCAGATTGACCACTACTTGGAGATCATGCTTCCTTGAGTGTCTGATGTTGATGGTTGGGCGCGTTCTGCCATCGAGTCGTCGGGCAGGTACATTTCACCCGGACCTAGCTTATCGTACCAACTGAACTTCAAGATGAGTGAGGTGACGGCGCAGACAACGAGGGAAACCCACATTTCCTTCCAATGCTGGATGACGAGATAAATGGGCGAGGTTACGAGGCTCGTTTGCCAGACCAGCCCGATGGCAATGTTAAACATGTCGCGGCGGAAATCCAGGTTCTTCTGGAAGTTCGGATTCCTTGCCCGGCATCGCTCGTAGATCGGCCCCCAGAAACCCCATGGCCGGACATTGGCATAGAAAGCTTCCAACACCGTGTGATCTTCGGGGTCGGTGAGCCAGCACACCAGGATCGAAGCGGTGAAACTCACGGCGAGAATCAGGAGAAACGCGAACACGGGATGAATGGGCAGGTAGATCTTCGCCACCGCTGCGGCCGTGCCGGCGACCATCCCCGCAAAGAAACCGTAGCCGTTGAACCGCCACCAGTGCCACTTCAGCACATTGGGCGCGACAAAGGCCGGCACCAGTGCTGAGACAATCCACTCGGTCACGGAATGGATGTTCTTCGTCATAAAACCAAACGCGATTCCCAGACAAATCACCGCGCTCGAGGTGATCCAGGCGACAACGACATAGCGTTTCGAAGGCGCGTGCGGATTGATATACCGCTTGTAAATGTCGTTCACGACGTAAGCCGCGCCGGAGTTGACCGTCGAAACGAAGGTGCTCATGAATGAAGCGATCAGGGCCGCAATCAGGATCCCTTTGAACCCGACCGGGACGTAGGAGTGCAGGACCTGCGGCAGGATCTTCTCGAAATTCACTTTGGCGCCCATCGCGGCCAGTTCGGGGCTGCAGAAAACAATGCCGAGCACGGCTATGCCTCCGATCAACAGGAAACGAGGCGCCAGCGACACCAGGGCCATTACCATGTTTTCCAGCGCTGCCTCGCGCGGGCTGCGCGTCGAAAGAATATGCTGTATGGCGTAATTCGGCGTGGGTCCAGCCATGCTGACGAGCACGCCCTTGAGGAACAGCATGCCCGTGAAGAACATGAAAAGGGAATAGCCGTCACCGCCTTGGTTGATCGGATTATAAATCCGCTTGTTCAACTCGGGCAGCAGGGTGGACCAATCAAGCGTCAACTTAGTGCCAAAGAACAGGTGGTCCCAGCCTGCTGGCACGGCGGCCATGATCTGTTCCGGCGTGATCAGCACGATGGCGATCACGGCAATGCCAATCGCCGCGATCACTTTGAGAACGAACTGAATCAGGTCGTTCATCACCACGCTGTACATTCCGCCCACGACGCAATAGATACCGGTGACCACCAGCATCGCGGTGGCATAAGCTTCATCCGGCAAGTCCCACGGGAAGAAAGGCCGCGTGAACTCACCGATGCCGCGAAAGGCGTAGCCGAGAAACCCGACCATGTGCACCAGGGCATAGACCACCACGCTGAGGTAGGCGAGCCGGGCGCCAAGGCTGTTGCCAAAGCGCGTGCGCATCCACTCGGCGCCCGTGAGCACGTTGGAGCGGCGCACCCACGTGCCCAGATACATCATGCGGAAAATGACGCTGAAGAGCGGCCACACCCAGAGCAGCCAGACCGCCTTGACGCCGTAGATATAGAGCATCATCACAAACCACATTGTCCCGGTGATGTCCACCCCGCTGGAACCGTGGGCCACGCCGATCACCCACCACGGCAGACTCTTCCCCGCCAGGAAGTAGGACTCCACATTCCGGGAGGCCTTCTTGGCGACCCACCAGCCCACCAGGGCCATGAGGATGAGGTAGAGGATGATGATGGTAAGGTCGATCGGGTGCATGGTCTCAGGCATTCCAAAGACCGAACTGCGACCTTTGAAAAAGATTCAGAGGCACAGGCCGCGAATGCCGCACGGTATCCGCTCGCCGAGGGCTAAAGGTCATGGCGGACACGATAGCAGATGGTTCAGCAGTTCCTCGAAGTTACATGTCGCCAAGGCGCAGAATCTGTCTCCACCGCCGTAATAGACGAACAGTGTCCCATCAATCACCACCGTCCCGCACGGGAAGCAGGCGCCGCGATAAAACCCATCAATCTCGTAATCAGCCTCAGGCTCCATCAGCCAGTCGGGCGTGCGGTGAAGCACTCGGCTCGGCTCGTCCAGGGAAAGGAGTAGTGCGCCGAGGCGATAGAACTTGTCGGCCCCTACCGCGTGGTAAAGCGTGAACCAGCCGTGTAGCGTCTTGATGGGCGGGGTGTTGATGCCCAGCTTGGCAGCCTCCCAAGGATATCGGTTCTTGATGAGCAGTTTGCTCGGCTCCGCAGGGAATCCAAGCAGATCATCCGCGAACTTGATCCAGGCGCAGGCGTGCTCAGTTCCGTATTGCGGCCCCACCCATTCCAGCGGGCGATGGAGCATTACGAATTTGCCTCCCACCTTTTCGGGGAACAAGATCACGTCTCGGTCGTCGAGCAGCGGGTCGGTGAGCCAGCCGGCGCGAATCCACGTCTTGAAATCCTCCGTCATCGCCAGACCCGTCAGCGTCGCGTTGGTCCGCAGATAACGCGGAAACTCCGCGGGGCAATCGGGGTTGAGGTATTTCCTCCGCCCTTCTGGCTTCCAAAACTGGCCAAAAGGGTAATGCCGGCACGCGTAGGTGACATAGAACCAATCTCCCATCTTGATGATGCGCGGATCCTGGATGGTGGCCCCGTCGAATCCCTCGATACTCGGGCCGAGCGCCGGTTGGTCCGACGCGCGCTCGAAGCGGTAGCCGTCCCGGCTTTTCGCCAGGCCGAACCAGCATTTGTAATCCGGCTGCGACTCAGCCGCGCGATAGAGCAGGAGCACCTCTTTCTTTTGGTCGTCGTACCAAGCGGCGGGGTTGAAGACCGCCAGATCCTCCCAGGGATGATCGGGGTGTGGAGAAAGGATGGGGTTGCATTTGTAGCGTTCGAGTTTCATCAAGTTTAGGCGCTTTCTTCAGCCGCTCGGTTCTTGAACGAACTTCAAGGAGCAGGAATTCGACAGAAACCATGAAAGAGAAGCTGAGTCAAGCATCGCCTAGATTAACTCGGGCTGCTGCACGATTACGACGTCCGGCTCGAAAAGCTCGCGCCGCACGCTCTCATTTCCCAATACCAGCATAACCGCGCTGGTGCGAATCAATGCCCAGGAACCGCAAAAACCTGGCAGGATGTTCCCAGCTCCGCCTGTGCTTGCCTTGCTCCCATTTGGTGAGGGTGCTCTTGTCCACACCCAGGAGTTTCCGGCCGTCCACCGCTTTCATTTTCAAGTCCAACTGCCGTTACAGTATGTGCTCGCCAATGTGGGCCGCCCGCTTTCTCTCCGCGCGTGTCGCCGGATAATCCTTGGTGCGCTCTAGCCGCATTATAGTAGTTTTTGAGCTGTTCCAGTTTTTGCTCCGGGTCCTGCCGATTCCAGAAAGAACAACGGTCCAAGCACTCCCGGCAGCAGCCCTTTTCATTGTAGGATTGTACCTGGTTGCCGACTACGCCGTGTTCCTTCAGGTATTGTCCTGGAATGGGTGGATCCCGATCGGCTGAGCCTTTTGGCAGCAGCAGGGGTTGACGAGCCCGGTGGGCAAGAAGCGCCAGAAGCATCAGGCTGTCACCAGCGCCAAGATGCTACCTGTGGCAAAGCCATTATCCCAATCCAATCCTTTTGCGTTTCCGGTAGAGCGTGGCTTGATCAATTCCCAGAACCTGAGCCGCTTCGGCCAGGTTGGCGGTTCGTTCCAGTACTTTGCGAAGGTGTGCTTCCTCCAACTTCTCCATGGACACCAACGCACCGACCTCCAGCGAAGCGCCGCTGCCCTTGGCTCCGGGAGCGGTCTGGCCGCGCAATTCCACGGGGAGGTCTGCCAGGTTAATCTTCTTTCCATTCGCCATGATGACAGCGCGTTCGATGGCATTGCGCAGCTCACGGAGGTTGCCCGGCCAGGAGTAGGCGCGGATTGCGGCAGCGGCCTCTTCGGATAACCCCTCGAGACGGCGCCCACAGAGAGTGGCAAAATGCTTGAAGTAATGCTCGGCAAAGCGAATGAGGTCGTCCGGCCGCCGTCGTAGCGGAGGCATTTCGGCCGTGATCACGTTGAGCCGAAAATACAGGTCTTCGCGAAAGGCGCCCTCAGCGACGCGCGTTTGAAGATCGCGGCTGGTGGCGGCGATGACGCGCACATCGGCATGACGAGGTACATTTTCGCCCACCCGCTCGTACTCGCGTTCTTGAAGCAGTCGCAGCAACTTGGGCTGGATTTCCAAGGGCAAGTCACCGATCTCGTCGAGGAAGAGGGTTCCGCCCGCAGCGGCTTCGACTTTGCCCCGATGGTCGCGCAGGGCGCCGGTGAAAGCGCCTTTGACGTGGCCGAAGAGCTCGCTTTCCAGCAGTTCCTTGGACAGACTCGGACAGGTCACGGTGATAAAAGGTTTATTCGCCAGATAGCTCCGCTGGTGAAGGGCGCGGGCCACCACGCTCTTGCCGGTGCCGCTTTCGCCCAGGATCAGAATCGTGGCGGGCGTCTTCGCCGCTCGCAGCAAAGTGTCCATCACCTCGTTCATGAGTGGCGTGCTTGAATCCAAGAGAATCTCCGGACTCTGAGCGTTGCTGTCCTTAACTTCCCGTTCCAACCGCTCGATGCTCTGGTTGAGTTGGTGAAAGCGCTGCACGCGGGCGAGCACCAGGTGAAACTGTTCGCGGGTGAACGGCTTCTCCAAAAAATCCACTGCTCCGCGCCGCATGGCCTCAACCGCGTTTTTCACACTGCCTTGCGCCGTAAAGATGATCACCGGCAGATTGGGCTGGAGCTTGTGAATCTGCTCCAGGATGTCGAGGCCCTTTTCCGGCCCAAGATTAAGATCCAGAAGGACCGAATCGAACTTTCCTTCCCTCAAAACCGTAAGGCCCAACTCTCCCGAGCCGGCGGCTTCCGCGTAATGGCCTTCCGCGTCAATAAGCAGGCAGGTCGCGTCGCGGAACGTTTTGTCGTCGTCAATGACTAGAAAGTCCATATATCGTGATGGTTGGGCGCGTCTGTCCTCCGCGCGCCAGCCCATGATTGGGTCCGTGCGGCGGCGCGCCGGGGACAGACGCACCCTACGATAGCCGACTGTAGTTTATCCCGTTCGTTCATTACTTAATCTTATGTCTTCACGAGGGCGGCGCGTGGCAGGCAGAAGGCGAAGGTGGCGCCATGGCCTGGCGTGCTTTCGCAAGCCAAATCACCATGCATTGCAAGCACGAGCTTCTTGACAATGCTCAAGCCCAGGCCGGTGGAAGGCTCGCCTCCCGTGGGCCGCGCTGAAAGGCGGCTATAGCGGCGGAACATGCGAGTCTTATCGCCTTCACTGATCCCGGGCCCTTCATCCTGGACCCGGCATTCGACGTACTGGGCACCCGGCGAGGACACCGCAACGCGAATGTGCTTGCCGGGCGGAGAGAACTTGATGGCGTTGGACAGAAGATTATCCAGCACTTGGTTGAGCGCGGCAGGGTCCGCCTGCACGAGAGCCCCGTCGCCATCGAGAGCCGTCTGAAAGACGAGTTGCTTGCGCTTTGCCGCTTCCCGATGTTGCTGAACGACCCGGGAGGCTGCGTCCTTGAGACTAATGGACTCGGTCTTGATACTCAGGCCGTGGTCGGCCGAAGCATTTGCCAGGAACTCCTTTACGAAGGCGAGCATCTGGCTGCTCGAATGCGAGATGTTCTCGGCCATCAGCCGCAGTTTCGGGTCTGCCATCGCCTCGGTACGGTCACGGAGCAACTGAGCGCTCATGTCCATGCCGCCCAGATGGTTCTTGAGGTCATGGGTAAGGATGCCGAGCAATTCATCCCGGTCCTCGGCGAGTTGCTTCAATTCGTCCCGTGCCCTCTTGAGGGCCAGGTGGGTGCGGACGCGCGTCACCAATTCGGCGTGGTTGAAGGGTTTGGTGATATAGTCCACGCCGCCACTCTCAAGGGCGCGAACGATCAGCCCCTTATCGTCCGCTGAAGAAAGGAAAATAACGGGAATCTGAGCCCAATCCGGGTTCTCGCGAATTCGACGGCAAACCTCGAATCCGTCCATCTCCGGCATTAGCAGGTCGAGCAGGATGAGGTCGGGCCGGCGAACCGCCAGCCGTTGGAAGGCCTGGAGCCCGCCGGTCGCGGGCAAAATCTCGAAACCCAGCTTGCCCAGGGCAGCGCCGACGATCTGGATGTTGGACTCCTGGTCATCAACGACGAGCAGGCAGCCAATGTTCGTTTCAATATTGGGGATGTTCATTTGCTCCTTAGGAAATGTGCGCTACGAATATGGGGATCTTCTCATACCGGTTGCGGTTGGGACTGGGCCACAGAGGTTTCGATGGACTCGACCAGTTTGGGGAACGCAGCGAGATGACGTTCCATCTGACCGATGGCGTAGGCGTCGGCGAACGTGGTGAGCGTGGCGGCATACGTCGCAAGCGGAGCGCAGTGCGCCGTCTGGCCGGCGAGGAAGAGCTTGTGAGCGAAGGCTCGCGTCTCATTCACCGCCAGGCTGTCACGCAGCGTGGGCCATTCGGTTGCCTCCTGGCGGTGCAGTTCGAGAACGAGTTCCTGCCACTCAGCGGCCTGGTCGGGCGACGGGATGGGGATACTCTTGAGGGTATGCCCAAGAGTCTGTCCTTCCAGGCCATTCCCGGGGGACGCCCTTTGGAGGAACTGAGCCAGCGCCAGAAAGAGCGTTTGCCGCGAGAAGGGCTTGCGAATGTAGCCGCTGAACTGGCTTTGCAGCACCACCTCTTCGCCGGCCTTGCTCGAAGCAGTAACGGCGATGACCGGCAGCGACACCAGACTCGCTTGCTTGCGGATCTCGGCCAACGTCGTTCGCCCATCCATCACCGGCATGCGGATATCGAGCAATACCACGTCGGGCCTTTCCTTCCCCAGACATGCCATCGCTTCCTGCCCATTGCTGGCAAAATGGACCTGGTGATGGGTCTTCTCAAATATCCCGGCCATTAGTTCACGGTTGGTCTGGTTGTCATCCACCACCAGCAGAGTGGCGGGCGCGAAGTCATTGAAGTCCACCGCTCCGCCCGGCTCGGCGTGATCTCCCACCGGCAACCGCCCCGAGACGGGAACATTCGGAAAACGCAAGTGGAAGACCGTGCCCTGGCCAACTTTGCTGTCCACGGCCAGGCTGCCGCCCATCAACTCGGTGAGGCGTTTGACGATGGTCAGCCCAATGCCGGTCCCTTCCCTTTCCGCCGTTTGCCGGGCTTCCGCCTGCACAAAAGGTTTGAAAACCTCCTCCAGTTCCCCAGCCGGGATCCCGATGCCGGTGTCCTCGACGTCAATCAATAGCGTCCCGCTGCGGCCATCTCCCTGGCTTTCCCAGAAGACTCGCGTTTTAACGCAACCCCGCTCGGTGAACTTAATGGCATTGCTGAGCAAGTTCACCAGCACTTGGCGCAACCGCAGGCGATCCAGCAACAACGCGCGGGGCAGGTTGGGTGAGAGCTCGAACTGAAGCTGGAGCGATTTCGTCACGGCCTGCTGCCCGAAAACGGTGCGGAGGAACCCACACGAATCCCGCATATCCGTCGGGTCGGGGTGCAGTTCCAACTTCCCGGCTTCGAGCTTGGACAGGTCGAGAATGTCGTTGATCAGATGCAGCAACGCCGCGCCGCTGTCCCGGATCGCCCGCACATACTGCGATTGCTTCGGCGTCAGCCCGTCCGGTTCCAACAGCTCGCTGAAGCCGAGAATCGCGTTCATGGGGCTGCGAATCTCGTGGCTCATGTTGGCGAGAAAGGCGCTTTTCTCCCGCACAGATTGTTCTGCGTGCAACTTCTCTTCCAGCAACACCCGCCGGTCTCGCTCCTGGTAGTAATCAACCCGGTAAAAATAGAGCGCGAACACCCCCGCCCCGACTCCGAGCAGCCCGGCGATCCACGTCAATTGATGCACCCATTTCATTTCGCGGCGGGTCCCCTCTCCCCTGGCGGACAGCAGATCACGCCGATCGTCGTGCCGCCGTTTGATGATCTCGCGGATGCGGTCCATCGTCGTCCTGGGTTGGTCAGGGCTGGTCGCCAGCTCTGACCCTGCGGGACCTTTCTCGGCGCGCAGCGCGACGGCCCGGCGCAAATCCGCCAGTTCGAGGTCAACCAGACGACGCAACTCGACTATGTCGCTCTGCCCCGCCGGGTCGTGCCTCGCGGACGCGGCGAGCCGCTCGAATGCCGCCGGAAATGACCGCTCCGCGTTCGTGAAAGCGTCACGATAAGCCGCGTTCCCCGTCAGCAGGTAATCCCGCTCGCTGGCCCCGGCGTCATGCAAAACCGAGAAGAGCTGATCAATTGACTCGCGAAGCTGCGCGGCTTCGGCGGAAGCGTCGATGCTGCGGGAAAAGCGGCTCCAAGCCACCGCCCCCACCACCACGCTCACTACCGTGGCGGTCAGCCAAATAAAGGCTAACGGCCCGATAATCCCGTGTCGAAATCGGTAAACCATGCGCTTCCCTGCGTCGAGTCGAGCGCACACACGCCCGGCCAATGAAGGAGACTTCAACATACCATGCAGAATGCACGGTGTCTAGGCATTGTTTTCCAAGCTAATCGCAACACCACGGTTTTCGTATCGGGAGCGGAGCGGCGGCATCCAGCAGCACGCGAACCTTGTGGATCAGTTCACTGAACTGGAATGGCTTGGCCAGGAACCCAAAGTGGTCCATGTCCGGCTCACTTCTGGCGCGCAACAACGGCAATGAGCCTGAAACCATCAGCACAGGGGTCTTTGGATGCACCGCGCGGAATCGGCGGGTCAGCTCTAAGCCATCAACCTCAGGCATCATGAGATCAGTGATCAGGAGATGAATCGTCGCGGTCTCGCCGGCCAACCGCAAGGCCTCCGCCGCGCACTCGGCCTCCAGCACCTTGTAACCCTGCACCCGCAGAACCTGTGTCTCCAAGTCGCGCACCATCGGGTCGTCATCAACCACTAGCACCGTCTTGGGCGGCTCGGATATTTCCGCTGGGAATGGAAATGCCAAAGTTGCCAGCGACTGCACTGGCTCGTTGGCGGGCAGACTATATTGCAAATGCTTCATGTTAATCCTCCGAGATCACTATGCGTTGCGGCCCTCGAAACTCAACCAGCCGTGCGTTGACGGCCAGCCACACAAGTCCCTTCGCTCTGCGCCTGCCCCAAGCCCGATAAGCGCCAGCTATGAAGTCACCGAACATGAGCACCCTTTTCTTGCCATTGCTTCTTGTTGTCATGGACCCCTCTTAGCTAAACGAGGGCCAACCCCGCAGCGATTCATGTAACCCACTATTACAAAGCGTGTTAGAGCCATTCTGGTTACCTTCACCGCATGGGCGAGGACCCCAGAAACCATGCAAATTGCATCAAAATCAACCGCATAACAGTGCATTCTGCACGCTCAACGACACCCTGACGAAGGGCGGAAATCCTATGCCCGGTCCGCACTCCTCCACCCTGGCTTAATCTAAATAATCTCCCAAGTCCTTGGTGATAAGGCAGTTGCGAGGCTTGCGGCCACGACTCCCTTAAACTGATTCTGCGCATTTGTCCGGTTGAGCGAGCGATGGCACGACCTTGGCTAACGGGTACGGCACAACTATGGACATTCAACCAAGCAAAGCCGATAACTCTCAGAAACCGGGATCCATGTTAGTGCGCGCGCCGCTCGGCAGCCAGCTCGCCATCCAATTCTCCCCCGACGTCGCGTTCGCGGTGACTTGCAAACCCGCGGAGACCAAACCGGCTCACCAATACCGCCAAGATAGCAGGAGTTCAATGAATGGAACCTGCCGCCTCGCCGCCAACGTAGGACACAGAACATCGGAAGGCCCCGGCAATGCTGGCACCCCAGGTCGGGCATAACGCAATTCGGACTGCGGTGTTCAACCAGGATCGAATACCCAACGTCTCATACAATTGAAAATAAAAACAAACGCAAAGAAAGCCACACCTGCCCTGGCCAAGGGGCAGCTCTGGAGGACGGAAAAATGCCACATTCAGATCATGGACCTTGGGAAAACCTTGGTCCATTACAAGATGCTAAGGGATGTGCGCCAAATGCGCCGGACCCAAATGAGCCGGATTGATAGCATGATAGGTTACCTGAAAACCAACCGGGCGCAGTTGGTCGAGAGAAGTGCGGTCGCTGCCTAGCGAGACACTCCAGCGCCCCCTCCGCTGTCTTTGCGTCCTGGCAATTCCAGCCAAAGGCGGCTGCCTTGGCCCGGGTCGCGAGAGGGCGGGTTAGCATACTCGCCCGGCGTGTTCCTCACCGATTTGCGCCACATGGATTTGCCATTGGCCATCTGCCATCTTTGGTTCCGGCTCTGCCGCGCTGCGTCTATCTGTGGCTCTCTTCGGGGGTGGCTTTTGGTTAGCTTGCACCCGGCCTGTACCTCGCATGTACCTACCATGTACCTCCTATGTACCTCGCACGTACTTGGCTTGCACCTGGCTTGCACTTGGCTTGTACTACGCATTTACCTCGCATGTACCTGGCTTTGGGGTAGCCTTGGGGTCGCAATCGGTTGGCTATCAACAGGCTTTGGGGTGGCTTTGATGTGGCTTTAGGGTCGCATGAGGGTGGCTTGCGATGGCTTTGGCCAGCCGAACCCCATCGGGCTGCTCGCCGGGCACGGTCCAGAATATAACCAATTTAGAATGACCCACTTACGCGCTTCCGTGGCCGCTTGGGCGTGGCGGCAGGCAGCAGCGGAGCCGTCAATTGCGCGTAAAGGCCGAAAAGGTACTCCGCCCGCTGCCGCTCGCTGGTGAAGGGCTGGGGGCCAGGGAAAGGTGTTGCAAACGAGCGAATTCAAAAACCAGAAGTGTGCGTTCTTCTCCCGGCAGAAGCCGCTCTAGTTTTGGGCAGGGCAGCAGCCGTGGGGCCTTCCATCACGAGTTCCATTTGGGGAACCGTCGCGCTCCGGGAGTAGTTGACCCGCTGGATAGCCTGCCACCGAGCAGCCATCCCCGCCTCCCCGGCTATAGCGCTGACATTAAGTCTCTGCAACAGCTCCACCGTGATTGGCCGCTTGGCGTCATCGAACATCAGAGCTTCCAGAAAGGCGAGGCTCGGCTCGGAGTTCAGAATGTCGGCAACGACGCGCGCTTCTTCCTCGTCGGCAAAGGGCAAGAAGTAGCAAGTGTCGTCAAAGAGGACTGGTTTGCTCTTCCAGGGAGGAACGCACAGAAAGCGGGGTTGGTGGTGCAGCCCGGAGACGGCGACTTTCCACGGAGCGAAGGTGTAGTCCCCGATGCCGAAGAGAGCGAACGGAGTCCCCTCCTTGTAGATGGAACTCTTGCGCGCGGCGAATCGGCTTTTGTGCGAGGTAAGATAATCCCAGGTGCGCGGAGCCTGAGACGCAATGGCTTTCGTGTCCTGGCCGACGCGCTTCTGCGTAATCACCACCATCCTTTCCGGCACACTGCGGCCGTTGGCAAGGTCGGAACACTTAAGGAGCGGATAGAGGTAGTCGGGTTCAATCGAGACGGAATCTCCAAGCTTGTTACGCAGGACACCGTGTTCGTCGAGGCGCAGTTCCATAACGGACGCACAGTCGTGTTTGACACCCGACCGCCATTGGTATGGACACAAACCTTCCAGATGTTGCAGCCGGCGGTATGTGTCGATGTTGGCCACGAAGTCCTGGCCGGCCAGCCCGATGCGGCGAGCGGACGCAGGGGCGTCAAGACGCGGAAAAAAGGCGGCCTCAGCAGACCCAGTCTCGCCGAGTCGGGCCACGAGCAGACAGGCATCCACAGCCGCCCCGAAGTTGGCTTTTGCGTCGATTCCGTAAAGGCACGCTGACGCTATTCTGCCATCATTTTGCCAACCGTAACGCAGCAGTTTTCGTGCGGTACCGGTCTTGCATAGCATCGCGATCGTTGCCTGCCTGCCCCGCAGCGCATTTAGGAGGCGGATGAGCATCCACTCCGAAATGTCAAAGTTCGATTTTCCAGTCAGCGCTTCGATCCCGCGGAAGCCCTGGAAGTTTTCTTTGATCGGCACATTGCGGCCGTTGATGCTTGCCACTATTTGGCTGGTCACCCAGGGAAGGTTTCCTAGAATCAAGATGGCTCCGGTAGCCCCTTTTACTTCCCTGTTCCAGTCGTGGGTAAAAAAGTCCTGTTGCCGAATTGCTGTCCGGTGGGCAACCCCGAGATCGCTTAAGCTCCTGGCCGCTGCTGCCACGTAGTCGCTCTTAATATCGAAGCCTCGCAATTCGGCCTTCGGGTAACACTCCGCCGCAGCACGCAGGAAAACTCCGAGGCCGCACGTCGGCTCGATGATAACGTCCGCAGGCACGCCTCGGGCTTCCAAGGAAGCGCAGATTTCCCGCGCCAACGGCAAAGGGGTCTGGAAATCACCGAACTCGATGCGTGCGGTCGTGTTCATACCAGACGTAGAATACCACCGACCTTGCCAGCTTGCTCAATCACGCGACCGTACTGAAGCCGCCACTGAAGCGCGTTTGACACGGTCAGATAGCCAACTTCGGGTGGGTTCCGCAATACCTCATCGGCCAGGGCTTGCGCCTCTATCTCCTCCACCGGCAGCATTCTCTCCTGGAAGAAACCCAGGATGTCGTCGCGATTCGCATTGTTCTCCAAAAGGCGCCGCAACCCGGAACTCGTCTGGTAGTCGGCTGTCCTTTCCTGTTCCACGAAGATGCTGTGCTGGATTTCGAGGTGCGCGGTGTGCGAGGCCTCGTCATCGTGCTTTTCATAGACGAAGACCAGCAGTGAGTAGCCCAGGCCATAAATCTTCTGCCGGGCGCTCTTGAACGGGCAGGACGATTGCGGTTGGCAAGCGCTAGTAACTTTGATGTCCACATCAAGCTTCGGAAAGTCGATACCTTTGGCGGAAGATCCCCGGATAAACTCATAGCTGAGTTGCAGGCGGGTTTGAAACTTGTGCTCCAGGTACGTGCCAACCGCTTTCCCATCTGTCACCCCGAAAAGGCTGGGTTCCCCGTGCGCGGATTCTTCTTTCGCAAAGGCCGCCGCCTCTTTCTGAAGCAGGGGAATCGTCAGGGGCTCGGTCATAAATCGATTTCGGATCGTATTGATACCGACTCTTACCATTTAGGCAACCACCGAAAGCGTTTCGACCAGGCAGGCTTGTCTTGCGGTGTCGAGCACGCGGAACAGGTGGGTGAGGTGCAGGCCCGGGTCGGAGCCGTCCGGGGCGGTGCGGTTTTCGAGGCAGAGTTGGAAGGCGTCGCGCTCGAACAGGCCGGTGTCCTCCGCGAAAAGGCAGAACAGCACGCGCACGAGGAACCGTTCGAGCTGGTGCCCGGTGTAGCCTTCTTTTTCAAGGGTGTCGTGCAGGTGACCCATGATCTCGGTGGCTTCGAGGTTGATGGGGTCCTGGTCGGCGAACCGATGCTGCTTGTACCCTGGGATGAAGGCGAAGGCGTGGATGTGCTTGTGGAAGTCTGCCAGCCGGAATTCGAGGGTATGGACGCGCCGCCCCGCGAAGAGCGGCAAATCTTTCTGTTCTTCGGGTTCGAGGTCGTGAAGGGCGATGCGGGCGAAGTCCGACACGATGACATAACGCGGGGCATCCTTGGCCCGGCCCTCGTTGAGCAGGTCCTGGAGGTATTGAAAGGCCTGGGACTGAGCCTTGCCGAGGTCCTTTCCGAAGCTCTTGTGCTCGACCAGCAGCGTGCTTTTCCAGAACAGGTCAATGTAGCCGTACTGCCCCGAGATGCGCTTGACCGGCTCCTCGAAGCTGGCCACCAGCCGGCGTTGGATGCCGAACACGTCGAAGAACTCGTTCCAGAAGGTCTGTTTCTCGGCAGCCTCGCTCCGCGTGCCGGCCCAGTTATGCGCGAACTGAATGGCGCGGTGGTGGGGCAGGTTTCGATATCCTCACACGCGCACCCCAACTGCCAGACCGAAATGCGGCGCGCTCCTGAACGTGACCGGTCCCGTGCCGGTGGAAATCCTCTCCCCGCAACGGGCCGGCGCCAATTTCATCTTCCAGTTCGCGACCGCCAGCGGCCAGAGTTACACGATCCAGCGCAACGACGACCTGGCCACCACCAACTGGGTCTTCTACACCAACATCGTTGGCACCGGTTCAGCGATGCAGGTCCCGGTGCCGGTTACGGTCACCCCCGCAAAACGCTTCTTCCGCGTCCGGGAACCTTGACCTGGCCGTTTTGGTTCTCAGTCATCAGTGGAGAGAAGACGGAGGGCAGCGGGAGACTTGGTCATCTTGCGGGCGGCGGGATGGGCATGCGGGGCGGGGCGGTTTTCCATAGCAGCTCAATCTCTGCCGGGGTCAGGCCGTAGGCTTGGTTGACGAGGTCGCTTAGGGCGCGCTCCAGTTTCAGGGTTTCGGCGGCGAGGACGCGGGCGGGCTCGAGGGCATGGGTGTGCTCGTCACGCAATGCGTGGACTCCGGCGGCGGTCAGGGGGAGTTTCTTGCCCCGGATGCGCTTCGCCTCGGCCACCCAGGCGTCGGAATCGAGGTCGGTCACGGCGAGAAGCTTGTTGCTGGGCTCTTCGATCCCGTACTCCACCCGCAGCCAGTCGAGCAACGTGCGCTGGGTCTGCTGTTGGCTGGCCGTGATTTCAATCAGGTGCCGAACGAAATCGGATCAAGCAGCAAGTCAGCGCTTTTTCAGTTGTGATCCGGCCAACCTATGGTCTGGCACGAGAACCTGCTTACGAACCCCCGTGTTTATTCATCAAGAGCTCCAATGTCGCATGGTCGAACGCGACGACGCGGCAACCGAACTTATGCGGACGTCAGTAAGGGGTGATGAACGCCCGGTAGAAGCGCTGAGTCACGGTTGCCATTATGTTGGTGTCGGTGAACGTCCAGGGGCTGGTGGCCGGGGTATCCGTGGCGATCGTCGTCCAGTTCGGGGGGGATAGGCCCGGACTGGATTGCAGTGTCACGAGAAAGAACGGCGTGGTGCTAAGAACGACGGTCACGGAGTTGGTTGTCGTTCTGGGGATGCCGGTAAATTCGGGGGCGTTCGGCGTTGGCAGTTCGCCGACATCCCCGTTGAATGTAACCCCGGCAGTGAAAGCCAATGCTCTGCCGTCCATCGCGCTGCTGGTATTCATAGTGATGGCTTGATCAGCTATAATGGTCCCCTTGAACACGGCGAACGTTCCAATAACCGCTGAGGTGCCTACTTGCCAGAAAATGTTTCTGGCCTGTGCGCCGCCAGCCAGGATAACCTGAACCATGCTGCCCACTTGCAGATCGGCTGCTATCTGGAAGATCCAGACATCATCGGGACCACCCGTGAGGGTGACGTCCGATCCCGTTATCGAAGCCGTGCCCGTGAATTTGTAAAGGCCGGGCACAAGATTCAGCCCGCCGATATTCCCGGCTCCGGGATTCAGGAAAGGACCCGAAGGTGTGGGTGTTCGTCCGGCGGCGTCGTTGAACGCCGTGGTCAAATCGCCCTTGGCCGTGAGTAACAGGGCAGCATCTATCACCGAACCTGCCGGCCCGGCGGCATCGACCACATAGATTGTCCCGTTCACCTGAGCTTGGGTCAAGTGTATGGCAGCCCCGGTGATTGGACTCGCCCCGACATCGCCATTGACGATGCCCCCTCCCGTGGTGGTGATGGCTGCCCCCGCTAGAATCGTGAAATGGGCAGCCGATCCCAAGTTGACTGGCGCCGGACCTGCCGCTACCAACGTCCCGAGAGGAGCCATCAAGGCCCCCGCAAGCACAAGGCCCATGAATATCCGTTTCGTTCCGTTCACTTTAAGTGTCCGTGGGTCGTGTGCAGGCATCGAACATGTCACTCTCTGGTTGGGGCGTATCATAAGTCTCTTCATTTCTTGATTCCTTTCGGCTTGCCGGTTATGCGGACGTCAATAAGGGGTGATGAACGCCTGGTAGAAGCGCTGAGTCACGGTTGTCATTACATTGGTGTCGGTGAACGTCCAGGGGCTGGTGACCGGGGTATCCGTGGCGATCGTCGTCCAACTCGGCGGGGACAAGCCCGGACTGGATTGCAGTGTCACGAGAAAGAACGGCGTGGTGTTGAGGACGACGGTCACGGAGTTGGTTGTCGTTCTGGAGATGCCGGTAAACTCGGGGGCTTTCGGCATTGGCAGTTCGCCGACATCCCCGTTGAATGTAACCCCGGCAGTGAAAGCCAAGGCTCTCCCGTCCATCGCGCTGCTGGTATTCATCACGATGGCTTGATCAGACATTATGGTCCCCTTGAACACGGCGAACGTTCCAATGGCCGCTGAAGTGCCTACTTGCCAGAAAATGTTTCTGGCCTGTGCGCCGCCAGCCAGGATAACCTGAACCGTGCTGCCCACTTGCAGATCGGCTGCGATCTGGAATATCCAGACATCATCGGGACCACCCGTGAGGGTGAGGTCCGATCCCGTTATCGAGGCCGTGCCCGTGAATTTATAAAGGCCGGGGATAAGGTTCAGCCCGCCGATATTCCCGGCTCCGGGATTCAGGAAAGAACCCGAAGGTGTGGGTGTTCGTCCGGCGGCGTCGTTGAACGCCGTGGTCAAATCGCCCTTGGCCGTGAGTAACAGGGCAGGATCTATCACCGAACCTGCAGGCCCGGTGGCATCAACCGCATAAATTGTCCCGTTCACCTGGGCTTGGGTCAAGTGTATGGCAGCCCCGGTGATTGGACTCGCCCCGACATCGCCATTGACGATGCCCCCTCCCGTGGTGGTGATGGCTGCCCCCGCAAGAATCGTGAAGTGGGCAGCCGATCCCAAGTTGACTGGCGCCGGACCTGCCGCTACCAACGTCCCGAGAGGAGCCATCAAGGCCCCCGCAAGCACAAGGCCCATGAGTATCTGTTTCGTTCCGTTCACTTTAAGTGTCCGTGGATCGTGTGCAGGCATCGAACATGTCACTCTCTGGTTGGGGCGTATTATAAGTCTCTTCATTTCTTGATTCCTTTCGGCTTGCCGGTCTTTGATAGTAATTTGCTCACCATCTCACTTTCGGAGTGCTCTTTAGCGTAAGACGTACCACGGGCGCGGCAACCGGCCTGACGCCGAGAATCCACCTTCAAATGCTCTTGACAGAGAATCCCACAAGTGCCGTGCCAGCAACTACATCGGGCGATGCGGATGCAACCAAGGGAGAACCGTAACGCGCTTGACGCAAGGCTTCCGAAGTCCAACCTGGCTCTTGCCGGCCATGCATAATGCACTGCGCTTTATCGGCGGCAGTGCAATTTGCAAAAGTTCAAGATGATGTTGCGGGCGGCGGGATGGGCATGCGGGGCGGTCAATTGCTCGTAAAGGCCGAAAAGGCACTCCACCCGCTGCCGCGTGCTGGTGAAGGGCTGCGGGCGGTAGCACAAAACCACCGCCCGGTCCAATTCCGCATGGGCTTTGACCAGTGCCGGCGGCATGGAGAGCGGGTCATATACAAATCCGCCAGCAACGCCGTCTTCGTGGGGCAGACCTCCGGTCTGCCGGTGTGCGCCTCCTCTAAAGGCGTGGCTGCCGACCGGATCCCGGCGCGAGCGCCTTGGGACTGGGAACCGGAGGCTCCGCTAACCGACGTCACTTCTCAGACACCGCGCTCGAAACTCCCTCATCCGGCACCAGCGTCCATTTGCTGCTCGGATTGTAGTCCTTCATCGCCGCTGCAATCCGGGAAGTCTTTTCGCCTAGATTGCGCTGAAACACTTTGCCGTCCTGATTGACGATAAACGTCATGATGCCCGACTGGTCCCAATTCTCCGGATAAGCCACCAGCGCGAATCCCCCCGTCAAGTTGCCGTGGCTCAGGTAGTCCATTTTCCCGCCGGGCGCAGCCTTGCCTTGCCGGGTCAGAATTCTGAAATAGTAGCCGTGAAACGGATGCGGACCCGCGCCCTTATGCTGGCCATAACCTTCGGCATGAGCTTCCGCCACCACAGGCCCGAATGGGCTGGCCGGTTCGTTCTCCGCCGCCGGCCAGTAAAGGCCATCCTTCATGCCGGGCGTGCTCTTGAACTTCTGCGCGTACTTGGCTCCTCCGCCCGCGTCCGGGTTCGCGCTGGCGTACTGCCGTTGCGCGGCTACGTAAGCCCGGCACACGCCGATGGCGTGGAGTTCATCCTTCCCGATATGCCGGTTAATGATCTCATCCATGCCCGCCGCTGTGTCGAAATGCCACTGCCCGTCCGCTTTCACCAGTGGCACCGCCATCGGGTAGTTGTTCGTGCCAATCTCAAGAGTGATTTTGTCCTCCCCCTCTTGCACGGGCTTGCAGCCCTGCGCCAGGACGCTGGCGAACCTCTGAGCATTGTTCGCGTCCTGCACTTTGTCGCCGGTTATAAGTTGGTCGAACTCCAAGCCAAAAATCTCGCGCAAGGCCGCTTTATCTTTGGCTTCCGCGGCCGCCTGCAAGGCTTTAACGGCCTCCTCCGGCGACGCGAACAACCGTTGCGCGACCACTGGTTTCTGTGGCGCTTCTTTCGGCTCCGCCCCATGAAGGTCTGCCGGCAAAATACCCCAGGCACACGCCAACAGTGCGGGTGTCAAAAGGCTGGTAAAACGTGTCAATTGGTTTAAATGTTTCATTGGTTCATCAGGTCTGTTTCTGTCCGAGAAAGTATGCGGCTCACCGTTTTCCCCCATGCCCGCCGCTGGCAGAGTGCGCCGGCGCGGACCTGGACGGGTGCGCCACCGCACGGCTTGCAACTCCGCGCTGGCTATAAGCATGCACGTCGCGCCCCCGTTCATAGCCGCCACCGTAAAAATACACATCAGGCCCCGGCACCACTGCAGGGCCGCCGTAGTAACCTCCGTCCACGTAACCCACACATCCCGTCAAGGCCGCCAACAGCGCGGTCCCCAGCCCAATCTTGATTCTTTTCATAAAGGTATTGAATGCTCCGCGGCGAGGTCTGGCAAAGTCTTCGGACGAACGGCTCAAAGCTTAGCCGCGAAGCAATAGCACCACAACGACGATAAGGAGAATGAGGCCGATCGAGCCGCCGCCAATATAGATGGCACTGGCAAGCACCGGCGAGAATAATAGTAACATAGTTTTCTTTCGTTTTGATGGCAATGTGTTCACCATCATGTTTCCAGGCTACTCCCTAGCTTGGCACGTGCCACGGGTGCTCCGCGAGTGTCGGCAGCGCATAATCAACGCGAATCGGCCACCGTCGAGAACTCCACAAGTGCCCCGCCAGCAACCACCTGCGCGGCGATGCGTACCAAGCGAGGGAAGGAGCGTCGCGAGTCGGCGCAAGCCTTCTCAAGTTCGATCTGGCCCTCGCCAGATGCGAAACATCGTGCAGCCTGCACGATTGAAGCGGCTCCGTCTTGCATTTTGCCCATGCAGCCGAGGTCTGCGGCGGAGGCGAGGCTCTTGACCCAATCCGGCATTTTCGGTTCTTGGCTGAATCGAAAGTGCGAGGCAAGTAGTTGCCAACAGGGGAATTGCGCGTCTTTCGAAGGCGACTCCACCGAACTCGATTCGTTGCCTCCCCCATCGTGGAGCACCCTTGGCACACCACGCGCTAAAGGTCTTGGTCAGACAGAAACCCAGATCAAAAGAAAGAACACGTAACAAAGAACAGGTAAAAATATGTCATTAGTAACAATCGTCATCACCCTCATCGTGGTCGGAGTCTTACTCTGGCTGGTCAACACCTATATCCCCATGGATGGGAAAATCAAAAAGGTCCTCAATGTCGTGGTAATGGTGGTAGTAGTCCTTTGGCTGCTTAATGTATTCGGCGTGTGGGGCCATGTGCGCGACGTTCGGGTCACAACTCAGGCGCCGTCCCTGGACGTGCCGACCTGCTGTGTCATCTCCCAGTGTTGAGCTCAAATACCAGTTGTTAAAAGGCCGCGGCCTCGTGGTGGGGGCCGCGGTATTACGAAATTGTTCAGGCAATGAACTTGGCGATGAGATACGCCACGGCCGCCGCCAAGCTGCCGACCAAGGCCGTCTGCAATGCGCCCTTCAGCTTGGGAACGCCCGTGAAGTGGCCCTTCACAAAGCCAAACACAGCCAACGCCAGCAACGTGATGGCGGCTGACACCCCCAACGCCCGGCCTGAATCATGCATCAGCATATAGGGCGCGAGCGGCACCAATCCGCCAATGACATACGACGTCCCGATGGTTAAGGCGCTGCGAATGGCCCGTTTGGGGTTCGGCTCCTCCAAACCCAACTCGAAGCGCATCATGAAATCCCGCCACGCTTCGGGCCTCCGTACGAGCGCGGTGACGATGGGCGCGCATTCCTCGGCCGTCACCCCATACTGCTGGAAGATATCCACGATCTCCTGCTTTTCGACGTCCGCCTTTTCCACAATCTCTTGTTCCTCGCGCCGTCGCTCATTCAGGAAGTGCTCCACGTCGCTCCTGGCTGCCAGGTAGCCGCCCAGTCCCATGGCGATGGAGCCGGCCGCAATCTCCGCCAGCCCGGCTGTGACGACAATGTGCGAGGAGGTCAATGCGCCGGAGATGCCCGCGGCCAAGGCGAACGGCACCGTCAACCCATCCGCCATGCCAATCACCACGTCGCGGACGGTATCGCTCCCGGAGAAATGGTGTTCGATGTGCTGCATACGACCGCGTCGCTGAAGCCTATCCCTTGGAAGCCGTCGGGGGAGAAGTCGCGTTCGCGCAGCTCAGGCTTGGATCGGTAGAGGTGGTTCGGATGCAACTCTTTGGGCGAGACAATGAAGCACTCTCGCCAGCCAGAGTTGGAAGTGAGGGGATCACCCGGCGCGAATTCCCTGGCGCGCGTCTGGCACATTGTGTCCGGCTGAGCCGGGCACGGGGTGCCAGCGTTCGGAGTCAGGCGCTGCCTCGTTCGGGTCCGTGTCTGGTTCAGCCGTCAATTTCCGTTTGGCCTGTCCCCATTCGGATTGCGACTCACCCTGCGCGGAACAGCCGTTGATGGCCATCGCGAATCTGGCGATGCGTTCGCGGAGGCTGTGCGGGGCTTCTTCGGCCCAGTCCCTGGCAATGGTGCGGGTGTTCATATTAAATCCTGCCCAGCAGAAGCAGGACGACCAGAATGGCCAGGACCACGCCCAATCCGCCGGTCGGACCATACCCCCAATTCCGGCTGTGTGGCCAGGCAGGGAGTGCGCCGACCAACATCAGGACTAGCAGAATTACTAAGACAGTTCCTAACATAACTTTCCTTTCAAGGTTCGAAGGTAATTTAGTATCATAGCTTCGATATTGTTGTTTTCGTATTGTCTCTTTCTCGCTTAGCTAGTAGCGGGCCAAGCTGACGCCCGGCGCTCTAAGCCATTGAATCCAGGCTAGTTAGAGCGTTTTTGCGTCGCCTGTGGTGAGCGCTGAGGGAGGCAAAGCCATTGCAGCTTGCACGAGCGCTGCCCAAGCCTCGTGCATTTTGCAAACTCGCCGACCGTGCGCGCCAGCCGCAAGCTTAATGGGCGTTCATCTATGCGAGCACTGCGGGTGTCAACCAGCGCTCGGCCAGGCTCCGAGCCAGTTCTGCGATGTGGCTCACGCCGGAGCGTTTGACGAAGTAGTCAGTGGCCCCTAGCAGCCGTGCGGTGTCCTTGTCTATCAGACCCACCGAGGAGGTGTAAATCACCACGGGCAGAGAGGCGAATTGAGGTTGCTGGCGAATCCAGCTCAATACCTGGAAACCGGATTTCTTGGGGAGGTTCAAGTCCAGGAGAACGAGCGCGGGCAAAGGATGCTGCTTACGGTCGGTGAAGGGGCGGTTGCCGGCCAGGTAATCTATGGCTTCGGCGCCGTCCACAGCAATGTGGACTGGATTCAACAGGCCGGCGCGCCTGAATGCAACGCTAAGGAGAAGAACGTCGCTTTTTTCGTCTTCAACATAGAGAATGGCGGGCTGGCTATTCATTGGGGTCGGTCTGGTATGAGGAGTTTGGGGTGAGGCTGGCCGTTGGCCGGCTTCAGTTCGACCCAGAAGCGGCTGCCGTGGCCGGGTTCGGACTCGACGCCGACTTTGCCGCCCATGCGGTCCACGACCTTGCGGACCAGGGCGAGACCGATGCCGGTCCCTTCGTAGGCCTTGTTAAGCTGTTGGAACATCTGCCAGATCTTGTCGTGGTACTGCTTTTCGATGCCGATGCCTTTGTCCTCGAACCAGATGCGGACCAGAGGGTTGAGGGTTGAGGGTTGAGGGTTGAGAGTGGGAAGGGCAGACTCGTGTTGCGTGTTGCGTGTTGCGTGTCCGACGGGGCCCTCTTCCGTCGGCTGAGGTTGGTCTCTGGACTTTGGAGTCTGGACGGATTCGGCCCAGACGCGAACTTCGGGGGTTTGGCCGGGGCGGACGAATTTGACAGCATTCGCGAGCAGGTTGGAGAAGCACTGAGTCAGGCCCGCCGCGTTGCCGAGCACAACGGGGAGACGCGTATCAATGTGGATGTTCGCGTGAGGTAGCTGGAACTCGGGATAAGACTCGAGGATGCCCCGCAGGAGGGCGTCGGCGTCCACGGGCTCCGGCTCATTGTGCTCGCGCACCACTCCGCTGTACTGGAGGGCGTCGGTGATGAGTTTGTCCATCCGGTCGGCGGAGTCCACGATTTGGCGGATGTATTCCAGGCGGGTGGGATGGAGGCACTCGGAGCATTCTGCCAGGAGTACGCCGCCGAGGGTGTACATGGCGCGAAGGGGGGCGCGCATGTCGTGGGTGATCGTATAGGAGAAATGCTCCAGTTCGGCGACGGTCTCCTGGAGTTTGGCGGTGCGGTCGAGGACCTTTTGTTCCAATTCCGCGTTAGCCTGGGCCAGCTCTGTCCTGGCGGCGAGCAGAGCGGCTTCGGCCTGGGTGCGCTCGATGATTTCCGCTTGCAGCCGGGCGTTCCACAAATTGGCGGCTTCGGCCAGCTCATGCTGGCGCACCGAGCCGACCATCAACGCCTCGTTCATCGCGAGCATCGTCTCGTAGATCTGCGGGGTCTCGTTCGCTCCAATCGCGGCTCCCTCGGCCGTGGCCATCGGCAGGGGCGCGCGCTCGGTGACGGCGAGGCCGAGACTCGACTTGTCGGGCGGGGGGTTCCCTGTGCCCGGAGTTGGTTTGGCCCCCATATTTCCCTCTATTTCGTCGCCTTCGGTTCCGGGGCAGCCTCGTCTTTTTGCGCGTGGCGCGGGCCGGTTTGCTGTGGGATTCCTGTGGTCAAGCCGGTGTAGTCCGTGCGCCGCGGGTGAATCACCACCACGCCCTTGTTCGTGATGACATATTCGCGGATGTCCTTGCTGTGATTGCCGCCGCGCATTTTGACGACGACCATCACCTTCCGAAGCTGGCCATCAATCTCCACATAACGAAGCCGGATAATGTCATCGGTGAGAAACGAAATCGCGTAGTGGCTAAACTGCAGCGAGGTAAATGAATCCTCTATTTCGACCGTGCTGAGAATCGTGACCCCGGCTCCGGTCAACGCCCCGATCATTCGGTAGAGGGACTCGCGAAAGTCGGCGCGGAAACCGGGCGCCAGAGCCATCTCAAAACCGACCAGCGAATCGATCACCAGGCGTTTGGCGCCGACCCTTGTAATGGCATCCAGAATCTCTTGCATCGTTTCATCCACCGAAAGGTCGAGCGGACGAAGGTAAAGGGTCTCGAGGGTTCCCTTTTCTTGGGGCGTTTTTAGATTCAGGCCGAAACTTGCGGCCCGCTGCAGGTATCCGTGCGGGCGCTCTTCGAAGATCACCACAATTCCGGGTTCCCCATGGCGCAGGCCTTCGGCGATAAACTGCGTGGCCAAGGCCGATTTGCCGGTCCCCGAAGGCCCCGCCACCAGGAGACTGTCGCCTTCAAGAACGCCCCCGCCCAACATCTTGTCCAACTCGGCAATGCCGCTGGAAAGACGCCGATGCCGCAGCGTTTTCGTTTTGCTGCCGGTCAATCCGAGCGTGCGCGAGAACGCCTGCAACCCGCTGTCGCTAATGCGGATGGTATGCAATCCCGGCACCGAGGCCTGCCCGCGCAGTTTCATGATTTGCAATTTCCGCACCACGGAATTCCTCTCCGCCACCTGCGAGAGCCAGAAGATGCCATCCACGAAGGTGAACAGCGGATTGTCGCGGATCTCTTCCACGACATATTCGCCGACCAGAAACGTCGTGGCTTGCCAACAGGTCAGAAACTGGGAGAGACGCTGGATGAACGATTGCATCTCCCCTTCGCTCGCACCGCTAAACGCTTTGCGCACCACGGTGCGAAAGGAATCCACGACCACGATCTTCGGTTTGGCCGCCGTGACTTGCCGGATAATTTCCTCCAGCACCGCGTTCAAATCCTTCTCCAGCAGCAGGTCGCCCAGGTTAATAAAGCGGATGGCCTGGCCCAACTTGGATTGGTCGAAGAAAGAATATTGTTGCTGATAGCGCAGCATCTTGATGGCGGGTTCGCCGAGGACGGTGAAGTAGAGCGCCGGCTGCTTCGGCGTGGCATTGGCGAAAACGATCTGGTGCGCCAGCGTGGTTTTGCCGCAACCGGGCGTGCCGGCGATGATGTTGAAGGAATATTCCGGAAGGCCGCCGCCCATGATGTCGTCGAGCCCGCGCACGCCGGTCGGCAGTTGGCGGATGGTAACTTTATCTGGTTGACTCGTGACCTTTTTCGGCTGTGTGAGCTTCGCCACATTATTCTGTCTCTTCATCTTCTTCTCCTTTGCCAAAATCCAAATCGTCGAGTGGAACCTCCGGCCAGACCTCGCGCACGAAGCGCAACGTCAAAGTTTGGCCGATGAAGGCCGTCAGTAATCCGAGCAACTGGGCGACCAGAACAACTCCGCCCTCGAACAGTTCGTCCGGGTTGCGTTTCGCGTTAAGTTCCTCCAACCCCTCGAAAGCCCCATCCGCTTTCACCTTCACCGCGCCCAGCCAGGGAATTTCCGCCTTGGCCCGCGGGAGCGCGCACGACAGGAGTTCGCGAAACCCGGTGTTTCCCATGAAGATCGCCAGATGCACGCGCAGCTTCTCACAAACCTGAAAGGCCGGCGGGGTTTTTGTCGCGGAAGATGTATTGCCCCTCCGCTCATAAACAGTGAGACGCTTGGCGAAATGCCGCATTTTTGGGCTGGCTCGGCTCATTTGAAAAGGCCCTCGCAGAGGTGCATATCTGTTTTGTGTAGCTTCGTCTTTCGCCTCTATAGCTAAGGAAGTGCCAACCTGACCACAGGTGATCTAAACTACTGCATTCAGGCCACTTAGTGTGATTCTGCGTCGTCTTTGGTGCGTGCTGATGGATGTGAATACATTGCAATATGCACGACGGCTGCCTGGGCATCGTGCATTCTGCACACACGATCGCCGGGGGGC
>Ga0224558_1001213_pt1 | contig 27680 bp, 45 predicted proteins | sample 714S32024metaG_FD_180682 | JGI IMG/M metagenome (GOLD analysis project Ga0224558, IMG submission 180682) | Peat soil microbial communities from Stordalen Mire, Sweden - 717 S3 20-24 | ecosystem: Environmental > Terrestrial > Soil > Wetlands > Peat | place: Sweden: Norrbotten County, Stordalen... | reverse complement strand
TTTCCGGAGGCCGGACTTGCTGGTGATACTTCTGTTGGGCATATTGTTCGGGGGTCAGTGAGGTTGGATAGATTGTTTGCATAACGTCTTTGATAACCGAGCTGGCCCCCTTTGCAAACTCCTCCGTCTGACGCAACCTTCAGCCTCACTCTCAAGCCTCCAGACCCATGATCTCTCTCACGATATGGGCAGACCGTGCTCCGACACCTCCCCAATCACTGCGAAGCAATCAACCTCTTACTTCAGCAATTTTCGCGCAGCGGAACAGGATGCCCATGTGGAGCTTGTCGACCCTCTTCCCCGGGTTCTCCAGCTGCTTCTGGCAGATCTCGCGAACCCACTTGGCGTCCTCTGCGGAGGCGAACTGCAAATGAACGGTATGCATGCACTTAAGTCTGGCGAGGAACTTTGCGAAGGGTATTGACCCTGGAAAACGCGCCTGGATCCCGCTCGCTGAAGCCAGTACGGTACCTGCTGAAGATACGCATAATCAACTTGGGGAGGCATGCATCGACATGTTGCGCGGTCCTGGTACCACTGGCGGTGTTACCACCGGGTCCAAACTCGTGATCCGCGGCATTCCCCCCACAGCGATGGGAGCTTACCCGGGGCAGGGATCGGTACGAAATCATGGCCTCAATCTGTTCCGAACCAGCCTCCAAATGGATACCTATCTGGCTGAGGGAGGGTTCCCAATGTCCCCATTCTCGAAGTTGGCGTCGGGTTTCTCGGTGGACACATCCATCATGTCTGGCGCCTCCCGGAGATGCCTGTCAGAGCGGAGCTGATGCATCGCGGCATGCCCTCCACGGAGATGGGAGAGCGCCCGGGGTCCCTTTCCGTCCGCGACAGCCCGACGCGGGGGAGGGGGTGGCCTTGAGAGTTTTCGGCCGTAAGGCCGGCTGTGGTTCATACCCGAAGGGGCGAAGGTCCATCGTTCCAAATGTTCATGGACCCCGTCTGGCCCGAAGACTTCCAGCCGAACAGGGCGCCTCCAAAACACACGCTGTTTACCCCGGGGTATGCGGAATAGAACGGGCCCTCCAGTTGTTCTGTTGCGCCGGGAGCCACTTTCGATCCGCAACAGGCCGGCGTACCGATGGGTGGCTTCAAGGGTTGTTCGGCCGCACGGCCGACTCCCCGGTTCATACCCGAAGGGGCGAGGGTCCATCGTTCCAGATGCTTGGGGAGCCCCCGCGGGCAGGAGCGGGCAGGGACTTAAGGTGCGGCGTACCTGCTAGCCCTGGAATGGATTTATGCTGAGGACTCGGCAAACTGGAACCTTGCGGGGTCGGATATCTCATCCCAGCGGATGATGATGATGCCAGCTGGGTACTTCTTGAGGCATGGCCAGTAAATGCCGCACCCGACCATTGAGCGGCAATGGACCCCACCACCGCGATGATGACGACGGTGAGCGAGACGTATTTGGTCCAGGACTCGCTCTTTTCCTTCTCCTTCGTTGCGGCACGGTCGGCTTTGAGTTCGGCGATGAACCTTTGAGATCTTTCAGTCGTTTTCGAGATTGTCCATAATTTAGCCCGCGAATTTAATGGTTTGGGCGCCGCGGTCAAAATAAAAGTCTCGAGTTTTCCGCCAATTCCGGTTTGAGCCATTGTCCCAATCGCTCAGCCCCACCCATTTTCGTGTTTGACTCCCAACCCCTCCCCACATTACAAATTCCGCCATGACAAATATTACAGATTTAACGACCAGCCAACTCCGCCAAGTTCTCGCCCTAAAAGAGCAGATCGAGGCACTGCAAAACCAACTTGATTCCATTGCTGGAGGTGAAGTCCCATCTCCTTCAACCGAAGACGCCCCCACTCCCGGCAAACGCAAATATCACATGTCCGCCGCCCATAAACGCAAACTCATAAAAGCTTTGGCCAAGGCGAGGAAAATACGCTGGGCAAAGGCGAAGGGGATGGCGAACAAGGGCAAGAGGCGAATAAGCGCGGCAGGAAGGGCGGCCATGAGTGCTGCGGGCAAAGCGAGATGGGCGAAGGTCAAGGGCACATCTGCAACACCCTAGCCGGCCAGGAAGGATTGGCGCAGCAGTCCGGCGGTCAGGGAGAAACTCTCAGCGGCGGCCAAACTGAGATGGGCGAAGGCGAGGGCGGAGGGGAGGAAGACGCTGTAAGGCGAGTTGGGGGCCGAGTTGGGTGTTTGCCGGCCATGTTGTGCGGAACCACCAGAAGGGAATTGTGAGGCTAGAGGATTTTGACGCGAAGTATCCGTTGATCTTGAGTTGGATTCAAGGAACGCTCGCCAGACACATGCCCCAAGCACACCCGGTCTCTTCCCTCAGCTTCAAACGTCTGCGGCACTACTTCAACCCAGAGTTTTTGGCGTCCTCAAAGGTGGTCTACGTTGCAGCAGTGCCCACCCCTCCATTGAGCGCGCTAGGATTCAACCAATTCTCGGACTTTGAAAAGATGAACGCGATGGGTATTACGTATCTTGATACGTTCTTTTCACGGGAGGAAGGGCGTGGGAACGAGAGTCTTCACTTCCACGAACTGGTTCACGTCCTCCAGTGGCAACTGCTTGGCCCCAAAGCATTCATCGCCGCTTACGCCGATGGCCTGGAACGGAACGGCTATCGTCGAAGTCCGCTTGAAGTCATGGCATACACCCTCGAAAGCATTTTCAAGAACAGTGCAAATCCGTTTGATGTGGCTGCGGTTGTTCGTGACCAGATCACTGCACTTTACCCAACGCCATGAAACTCACTAAAAGTTCACGCCACTCGAAAATCACCGGCGACTTTGGTGAATCAATTGTGTTGTATCTGCTTTCCCGCCACGGTTTTGAATGTACCCGGGTTGACCACACTGGAATCGACCTGATAGCGCGGCGACCAAACTCACCAGAAGTGCTTGGAATTTCTGTAAAAAGTCGGAGCCGCCAAACTGGCACTGAAAGCTCACACCTCGCACTGCCCCATGACGGGTTTGCTAAAGCTAAGGCTGCGTGCGATGCGTTTGGCTGCACTCCCTATTTTGCGCTCGTTATTGATGCTGGCGAAAAAATTCGAGTGTTCCTGCTTTCACTCCGCCATTTGCAGAAGCTGTTTCCTGGTGGGCGCAAGGTCTCGGCGTGGCAAATGTCCGAAGCGTTTTTGCGAAAGTATTACGCTGACCATCAAATCAAAATCTTTGAATTCTCAGCCCACGATCAAAAGTGGTTTTGAAGTCTCTTCTCCACCAACAAGGGGTCACGATTTACCAGGGCGGCCCGTTTTGTTGCTGGGACGGTTAAGCCCCAAGGACGGCTTCCCCCTGATCATGGGTGGCAATTTCGTTGATGCGGCGGACCAGCTCTGCGTAACAGGCCGCTGAATCCGGCAGTTCTTGGCCGGTGTTCTTGTAGCGGTGGATGTTCCACTTGCCGGAGTGGCCGTTGAACTCGCCACCGGGCAGCTGGCGGACCTTTTTGGGTTCGTGAAAGCGGAGGGCGATCCAGTGGTCCATCGCTGTGACCTCCAGCGGTCCGTTGACGGTGTCGAATATCCAGCCTGGCCTGTCGGACCTCCCGGCCGGTCTGGCGCCGAAGACCCTGGCGAGGCTTGCGACGCTCTCCGCGAGCGGGAAGGGATGGCTCTTAACTTTTGGCATGGGATATGGTTGTTTCAATCACAGGTTTTTCAAGTGCAGTTTTGTGTCCGACGCCAAACCTCCTACAGTGGAATTGTGTTGGGGCCGCAACCGGGCGATCATCGTGTCCATGGCGGGCGCGCTGTAATTTCCCGATTTCTTCATCTGCCGGGCGAGGCTGATGGCGGCTGACTTGTGGCCCGAATTGGCCAACTTCGCGAGGCGATCGAGCTTGGTGTTCACTTTCAGGTTGGCGCGGCGCGAATCCTTGGGGTCAAGCGTTCCGGCCAGGAGGTTGCCGAAGAAGGCCGCGAACGCTGAGACCCAGATGAAGGCCAGCGGGAGGATGCAGGCCAGCGCCTTCAGGCCGTTCATCGTATAGGCGTCGTGGTCGAGAACGATGTAGCTCTCGTCACCTGTCCCCATTTCGTTGCCCGTGTGCATCGCCTTCCAAGCCGTGGAGATCAGAACCAGCGTCACGAGGATGCGGACGATGCGGGCCCTGTAAGTGTCCTCTTTGTTCAGCTTCCAGCTCAGGAGGCAAACCACTCCGATGGGTATCCAACCCAGGGTGGCCAGGACGTCGCGCGGAAGTGTCTTTGCGATTGAGATCGTGTTATAAACAAGTGTTGTCATATGTTTCTCATGAAAAGTTGGGCGAAGCCCGTCCTGGGGGTCAATCCGGCGATGATGATTTCCAGGTGTTTTTTCATAGTGTGTTTGTTTAGCCTTGCAGACTTGATTGGCGTAAGCCGTAGCGAGCGGAAAGGGGCGGCTTTCACACTCCCCGGAGGGGAGGCGAGGGTTCATCGTTCCACCGCTTGCAGGGTGGCCCAGCGGCCGGAGCGGTGCTGGAACGAGTAGTTCGGATTCATATTTTGCCTTAATTCACCGGCAGCGGCTTGTTGAAGACCGGCAGAGACTGGCCTGCCGGGGTTTGCACCGGGTTGACGAACTGCTGGAGGGCCTGCTGGTAGCCGTTCCACCGGGCTGCCTGCGGATCCTCGTTCATTTCCTTTTGGAAGTTGTGCAGCTGTCCCAGCATCCCCTGGGCGCTCCCCTGGATGTCCGATATCCCGATGCTTCCGCTGGCAAACTGTTGCATGGCGCCGTAGTAGGACTCCCGCGCTGCCGCTGTCTGGGGATCGGTGCCGGCGCCGATGTAGGTGTCCGCGACGCTCTTGAGGAGAACCTGGGCCTCCGGGGTCCGGAGCAGGGCGCGCATTTCGTCTTCGGAGTGGGGCTGAAAGCACTCGGCGAGAGGATCGACGGTCGCGCTGGAGGTCTGCCCGGCCGGGTAAGCCGGCTGGCCGCTGCAAGCCAGCGCTGCGGCCGGTTGGGCAGCCGGCACGAACTTCAGATCGCAGGAGCGGATTTGGCTGTTTGAGAAGCTGATTTGTTCGCCGAACGAGGAGATGACGATGTTGGAGCTGCTCTGGCTGACCAAGACGCCCGACATCAGGGACTTGTTGGTCAGGACGAGAATCGCGTTGGTGTGCGCTGCCGTATGCGACTGGCTGGTTAAGACGATCGCGCGGTTGGTCTTGGTCTGGGCTTCCACCTGGAGCGAGGCTGTGAGGACAGCGAGTGCGAGGAGTGCTTTTTTCATAATTGATCTCTCTGGTATTCTATGCTCTCAGCCCATTTTGGATTTGCGCAGCATCTTCTTTCCCCGTAATCCGGAGGCATCTTGATCAAACCGCGGAATTCGATCGGGCCTTTGGGGTACAAGTTCAATGGGTATTGTAGCTGGCTTCCCCCATGCCGTTGGCCTCTCGGCAGAGGTGGATGCCCTTGCCATTGGCATCATCCCTTATCTCCATCTTCGTTTTCGGATACTCCGGGCCGGAGAACCGCGCGAAGAACCTACCTGCCACTCAGGGATGGGTGAGGCGATAAAACCGACCAGGAACTGACTGCATGGGCTCGGAGAAATAGGCGGAACCGCCGGCAAGAGTGACGGCTTGCAGCGGGGTCCAAACCGGGTTGGCCAGGTTGTTGCAGGCTTCCACCACGACCGGGATGTTGGGTGTGCCCACGATGTTGAACCCAAATGAGAGTGCGCCGGCTGTATCACTGGCTGTGGCATCGTTGGCTGTGACAATGTTGCTCCCGGTCTCAAGGCTGGGCGTCCCGATGACTGCGTTCCACAGCACGGCCGGCTTGCTGCAGTAAAGGGAATGCCAGAGGGAGATCCATCCAGTGGTTCCTGGCAAGTAGTAAACCGTCACGTTGTGGTCAGCGTAGAACAAGGTTGTGTCTGTCGTGATCAAATCCACGGTGGGAGGATTGCCTCTGAAGTAGACGCCGGTCAAGTTGGTGCAGTAGTTGAAGGCATACTCCCCCACGGTGGCAACGCCTTTGCCGATGGTGATGGTTGGCATCGAAGTGCAGTCGAAGAATGCCGCGAATCCGATGGTGGTGACGGTGTCGGGCATCGTGACGCTGATCAGGTTGGTGCAATACTCGAAGGTTGAACCGCCAATGTTTTGAACCCCATTGGCGAGGGTGACGTATTTGAGGCCGGTGCACCACTCGAAGCAGTAGCTCTCAACGTTCGTGACGCTGCCGGGGATCGAGATGCTGGCCAGGCTGTAGTCCATTAAAAATGCCCAAGGGCCGATGTCTGTGACGCCATTTTCGATTACAATATTGGTCAGGTTGGTGCAGTAATAGAACGCATATTCTTGAATGCTGGAAACGCTGCCTGGGACGGTGACGCTGGCCAGGCTGGTGCAGTTGAGGAACGCTGCTGATTCGATGGAGATGACACCGTTGGAGATGTTTACGGCCTCCACGCTGGCATCGTCGTCGAAGGCGTACGAGCCGATGATGACGGGCATCCCGTTGATGGCGCCAGGAATGTTCACTGCGCCGCCAGGCCCGGCATACTCGACGATGGTGGCGACGCCGTTGCTGGCCGTGTAATAAAACTGGGCTTGCGCCGGCGCGGCCATCAGGAGGAGGCAAGAAGCTGCGGAAACCATGTGCTTTTGAGGGGTTCTCATGTCATTCCTGCCAGATGAGCAAAGCTCACGACAGCGATTTTCGAGTTTCCCGGCCATTTGGGAACTTGGGCTCGCCGTTCGCAAAAAGACGCCCCGCGATGGAGACCTCCTTCAGGCCGTAGCGCGCGCAGCGCATCTTGACCCAGCCCCTGGACCTCCCCGAAACCAGGCTGATCGGGGAGGTCGTCGGAAGCCTTCCCGTGGGAATTATACACCTGAAAACCACCACGGTTTCAGAGTGCAAGACGTTGAAGGTAAGGTGGTTATTGACATTTTTTGGAATCACCTTGATGCAGGGCGAGAGGGTGGAGCATGATTACAACTCGTGAACGAAAGCCGAATAAAAGCGCCACGCAGTTCCGAGAATGGGCATCCATGTTCTCAGAGGGCATTTTTGTGATTCTTAAGGTTTACGGAGACGAAACGGGAACGAACGACATCACTGGGCAGCAGCCAGGATCGGCGGTTCCGGCTCTTTCTGGTTTAATGGACACATCGGAAAATTGGACTGTTTTCTGCAAGAAGTGGCAGCGGACATTGGATAGCTACAATGCCGAGTTTTTTCACTTTAGAGAATTCGCGAATAAGCATCTTTGTGAAACGCCAGGAACTCCTTATCATGGGTGGAGTGACAAAAAGAGGCATGGTTTTCTTTATGATTTAGCGATTCAGACCGGGGAATCCGCGGTGGCAATTGGGGGAGCATACGCCGCGAAAAGAAATATAAGTTTGGGATTACCTGGAAACCCATTGGAAATAATAACGCGCAGTTTTTTTGACAGCCTAATCTCCATCCTAAATTCACATTGGCCGGAATATGACGGAAAAGTGTTGCTGATACTCGACCATTCCAAAAACAAGGAATGGGTAGGTTTATTGCACCAAATCCATTCAGAATACCTCTCAAAAGACTCACGGATCGGAGGCTTGTCATTTGAAGATGACAAAGACCCAAAGCACCTCCCGCTTCAAGCGGCGGACTTGACTGCATATGTTTTTCGTCAGTTCACTGAGAAATATGTGGCAAATGAAGGAAAGGAATCTCCGCCGCCAAGACTCTTAGATTTCATACTCAATATGAATTTGCAGAAGGTGTTTTGGAAAATGCAAAAAAGCGAACGGAAACGGATGATCCGTTGCATGTGTGAAGACGAAAAAAGAAAAATGGCGACTTGGAAAGCGCAGGGAATTGTCCAAAAATATTACCCGCTAGATCACTTCCCGTTTGAGCAACATGATTTCAAAATCCTCACAAAGCGAAACACCGTTTGAACAATTCTGGCGCATACGCCGCCACCGCCGAAAAAACCTTGAAATCAGCCAATAAAAACAGTGCCAAAAATTTCCGAGGTTCACTGTAACAATGTATATAATTCCCCTTCCCGTTGACGAATGTTCGCCCATGCTTGGGCGGGGCCTTGTTTTACTTTGCGTTCTCAACACCCAATAAAAACAGGTGCTGGTCCGCCACTCTTTTTGCCTCAGCGAGGTCGCCTTTTTCCATGGCGGCCAGGAAATTGTCCTTGGTGCAGAGAAAACCCCAATCATCAAATAGGAAAGTGCTGGCAAATGCGACAGCCGCCTCATTTCGCGGTGCGAGCATGGTGATGGGTTCGGTTTTCATGGTTTTGAACTTACTCTGGGGAGCCGTTGGCCTCTACGGTCATTGCTTCCGTTGGGTGGCCGGCGGCGAAGGCTTTGGTCCAAGTTGTTGTTTCCATGATGGTTTATTGTACGAGCAAAGTGGTGTGGCTGAACCTCAGGCGGCGACTGCGTTCACGGCATTCTCGGCTGCGAACTCGTTGAACACCTCGGTGATGTCCTGATCGTCTCGGAAGGCCGTTTCCAGGAGGTTGCAGAGTTCCTGCGGACTGAGCGCCATGGCCAGGGCCGGGTCTTCCCGCTGGAGGCCGGTGACCAGCTGGGTGACGGTGGCGACTTGGTATTCGTAATCCTCATCCAGGCACGCAGCGGGATCGAACACGTTGATGGCGGATCTGACCAGTGAGTTGATACTGCAGGTTGTATTCATATGTTGATTAAGGTTTCTCAGCGGAGCTTTCTTCTCCCTCTTGGGCGACTGCGACATGCTCATGAAATTTTTCCTGGCTGTACCGATGGCTGACCAAGCTGAAGGCTTCCTCAAAGATGTAGAGCTCGGACATGACCCCGCAGGACACGTTTCCCGAGAAAAGCCGCAGTTGGCCATCGCCGGCACCGCGTCGGATGTCTGCGGTTCCATTCGGGCCTGTGACGCGAAGAAGACGGGGTGTGACCTCTGTAAGCTGGATGCCATAAAGTAGGGCGGCTTCTGCTTCAACCTTCGGGATGGAAATGGCGTTCATATCGGGATCGTGGCGAAATGGCTTTGAGCAAAGCTTTTTGCAACTTTCCCCGTGTGTCATTGGTTGCCTCTTGGGCAAGGTCTTGGATGGATCTCGACTGTGCCAAAAAAAGAGGGGCCGAGAACCTGCTCGACGTCGAGGCCGGCGATTTTTGAGAGCATGTTATGCAACATGTGTCACATAACACCATGGAGGCTGGCGCTTATTTGCCCAGGCCCGTGGTGGTGTCCATGATGCTGAAGACGCATATGAAAAGGGGCTTCTGGCCAGCTGCTGGCCGGATTGCCCTTCGCGAGCGGCGGCTGGCGGGAGGATCAGTCCTTGCGGACAGTTCAGGTGGCAGGGCAGCTCCAGCACGCGCTTCTTGCAGCGAGGCGTGGCAACCAGACAGAGGAGTATGGTCAGGGCGTGGACGTGCTGCGACTACAGGCACGGGCTCTTGCGTCCGGTGGATTCCTCGAGGGAGGGCCAAATTTGGTCAGGTTGAGCTTGCGAAGAGGCAGGGTCCCACCGGGAACTTGGGCAGGGGTTTGGATGGGCTGAACTTCTGAACGATTTTGGTTGTGCGGGGGCTGGCAACCAGGGTTAAGGGGGAAAAGTAAAGCCAATGGGCTCAACAAGCTGGGCGGCGGTCAGATGGCCAAACCTGCGAGTTTCTTCCGGGTCCATGTGTTACGAGCAAGCCATCCAAACGAGGGTAATTACGGCAGCCACCGTGCAAACGCCCAGCATGATCATCCCGCCGTTGATGTGTGCCTTCCTCCAACATTCCAAACTCGGATCCAGTGCGGCGAAGGTGCGGGCGCCGGCATCCCAACGTTTTTGCACTTCTCCGGGTTGAGGTGGTGGTGGTGGAACAATATAAGCCATATGTTTGTCTTTGTTGAACTCAATGTAATGTCGCGGGATCGAGATTCAAGGTAAAATCAGGGCTGACCGGGACCTCTTGAAAACCGCAGAAAACCCTGAAGAACGCGCGGTCATCCTCGAGCTCCTCATGAGGCGGTTTCCATTTTCAGGGTATTGCGAACCGACCCAGGAAGAGGATGGCCCCTGTTTCCCGGTCCCGGATGAGAAATACGAAGGGGCGGTCGGCACGGAAGTCGGGGATGGGGCTGAAGGAAGTTGACCGGCATACGGCTGCGGCCGTGGCTGCGGCAGCTTCGGTTCCCTCCTCGTTGACCTCGACAAATGCCTTGTGGACCACGATCGAGACGACGTTGTCGGTGGTTCCATCCAGGCCCGAGAAGTCTGCCTTCTGAGTGAAGGCATTGACCATCCCCATCTTGGAAAGGGTGTCCGTGAGGTTGTATTGCGTCTCCAGCTTGAATTTAGGCAGGAACACGCGGACCCTCTCCTGCGGCTGCAGTCGAGGCAGAACTCGGTCCAGCACCGCAGGCAGGTTTGCCTCCAGGGAATCCAGCGTCTGGTCCGGCTTCGGCAGCAGGATCACCATGGAGAGCTTGTTGCCAACGTAGGGCAACTCGACGGCCTGGCCAGCGACCCCTTCGGTGTAGCCGAAGTCGTCCGTGATCGTCATCAGCGGCACGGTGACCTTCTCGGCCGGGCTGATGTGGAATGGCGCGGGTTTCGTATGCCGGGGTTCAAACTGGCTGGCCCACTTCCCCTTGAAATAAATGGCGTTGACTAAAACCAGCTTGGTCAGCTGGTCCACGGACCCAGGGGGCAGGATGTCGCGAATCTTCCCGAGGGTTTCCTCAGCCACCCATGCGTTGATGGCCCCGCGCGCCTCCTCTGCGGCGTGGCGGAAATCCGCCTGCTCGACCTTGGCCTGGTAATGTCCGCGGACCACTTCGACGTACTCCGGGCAGAGCGCGGTTTTTTGGTCGAGCCAGATGGAGTTCGCGATGCGCAGCGCCAGGGAGGAGCCTTTGGCCGCCTTGAGTGCGAGCAGCTCCTGGTGGAGTTTGCCGCCCTCAGTGAAGCGGTCCGAGAATCCAAAGACGCTGGCCATCTGTGCTTCAGTGGCTCCGCGGGCGCCCTCGTAGAGCAGGGCCATGCATGCCTTGATGCTATAAGGGGAGAAGAAGACGTTTTGCCCCTTTGTGCCCACCTGCTGAAGCAAGTTGAAGGCGAAGGTGGGGGTGTTGGGTGATTTTGTCATAGGTTTAATCACCGTACTCTACTGGTAGGCGCAGACGCACCAACCTGCTTCCCAGCTCTTCGGTTGGCCCTTGCGAAAGGCTTGCACGGCAGGTTTGCCTCCGTAAGTTTTGCCTGGCATCTGTTGGACAACGACTTCGATGTTCATGATTTTTGTGTATTCTGAGGGTTTGGCGGACATGTGGTGCGGCCGACGTGGGAGTTGGATCCACAAATTGGGCAGATCCTCTTGCCCACCTTGTAAACCGGCTTCAATCGAAACTGGCCGGTGCGTTTTCCAGCGAATTCAGCGAGAATCATTTTCATTCAGGTTTTGCGGCTTCCGCTTTTGCGAACTGCCTAGCGTCCCCGTATCTCGCCGTTTGATTTGGCTTCTTGGCCATCTGTTCAAACAGTTTACGTCCAGCTTTCTCCAGTTGTGCAAATAATCTCGATGGGCCCACGGGATATCCTGGTTACACCATGGCGTTAAAGTCTGCGTGCAGGCGCTCGATCTTGGGGACATAATCCGTGCGGTAGGTCGAGCGGCCGAGGTACCAGAGGATCAGGAAGGGAAATCCCCAAAGGCTCAAGCCGATGATCGCGAGGGAGAGCCAGCAGCCGCCCAGGAAGCCCGCCTTCTGGAAGACCACTCCCCAGCCTCGGAAGATGCGGCGAGGAACGTAATCGAGCAGGATGATGAAGCGGACGAACGGATACCAGCAGATGTACCAAATTATCCAAAGTAACCTTTTGATTTTCATGCATCTGAGGCCTTTTGAGCGTCAGCTCATCGGCTTCTTCTTGGGTTCAATTCAACTGGGTGTTCTGCTTGAGGGAGTTCAGCTTGCCCACCGCATGAGTCTGCAGGGCGCCTTTTTGGCGGAGGACGGGGTGTCCGTACTTGACGACATCAAGCTTCATGCACGTTGGAATAAAGGTTTGCCTTCTGAGAGAGCGTGCCCGTCTGGTAAAGGCAGGTTTCTCCAGCTTGCGGTTCCTGCCGGCACCTCCAGTTGGTTCAACCCTTCTTGGGCCTTGTGCGGCAAAATGGGGAGCAGGCCGGCCAAGGCTGTGTAGACGCCTTGGGTGGTGAGGTTGAGTACCGTATCCAGGCGGCGCGCTTTGGCCGGGTCCTTTGCCAGTTGGAAGGGTGCGGTCGTTTCGATGTACACGTTGACCGCGCGCGCCAGTTCCACAGGCAAAAGGGCACAGCGCTGGAGCTGCAATTCCTCGTAGGCTGTGGATAACGCGGGAAGAAGAGCCTGTGTCTGACTTATCAAGGCACGATCCTCGGGGGTCAAAAGTGAATCAGCCTCACGCGCAGGCAAGATGCGGTTGCGGTATCTGGCGACCATCTTGAGTGTGCGCTGGAGGCAGTTCCCGACGGTGTTCGACAGCTCGGAGAAGCTTCTGGCCAGCTCTGCATCAACCCAGTTCAAGTCGTTGCCGAAGGAGGACGCCCGCAGCAGGTAGTAGCGCAGCGAGTCCAGCCCGTAGGTGCTGATTTCCCCGCGCAGCTTCTCTATGCCGATGAAGTTGCCCTCGGTTTTGCTCATCTTCCTGCCGCCGCTGAGCCACCAGCCGTGGGCGAATATCTTCCGCGGGAGGGGCTCCCCCAGGCTCAGCAGGATGCATGGCCAGTACACGGCGTGAAACCAGAGGATCTCCTTGCCGATCAGGTGGACATCGGCCGGCCAGAGCTCTTGAAAGCGGGCGTCGTGGTCATTGCCGTAGTTCAGGGCCGAGATGTAGTTGCTCAGGGCGTCGAGCCACACGTAAACCACATGCTCCGGATCGTTCGGGAAGGGGATTCCCCACTTCAAAGTGGTGCGGCTGATGGACAGGTCCCGGACGCCTTCTTTGAGCTTGCTGACGACCTCGTTGTAGCGCTCCGGAGGTTGGATGAAATCCGGGTTGCTGGTCAACACGGCGAGGAGGCGGTCAACGTACTTGGCAAGCCGAAAGAAGTAGGAGGGCTCCGAGAACTTTGTGAGGGGCTTCCCGTTGAAGGCGGTGTAGTTGCGCGTCCGGGCCTCCGTTTCTGTCACGAAATCCTCTTGTCCTTCGTCGTACCATCCCTCATAAGTTCCCAGGTAAATGTCTCCGTTGTCCAGCAGGCGCCTGATGATGGACTGGACGCACTGCTGGTGGCGGGGACTGCTGGTCCGGATGAAGTCATCGTTGGTGATGTTGAGTTCCTGCCAGAGGGACCTGAAAACGCCGGACATGCGTTCGGCCAGTTGGCGGGGTTCCAGGCCCTTTTCCGCGGCCGTGTTCACCATCTTAATTCCATGCTCGTCGGTTCCGGTTAGCAGGAAGGTCTCATCCCCAGCCAGCCGATGGAAGCGCGCCAGGACATCGGCGCAGATCGTCGTGTAGACGTGGCCCAGATGGGGCTCGGCATTGGGGTAATAGATGGGAGTTGTGATGTAAAACTTGTTCATTCAATGCAGACGATGTTTTCAGAGCCACATTCTGGACAGGTGAGCTTTCCAGTTACGGTTCGTGGGATGCGTTCCTCGCCGCAATCCTTGCAACCATGCACTTTGGGGAGTCTTGTATCTCCTTTGGTTTCAGTTTTCGGATTGCTTTATTCTTTCTGGCCATTTTATGAGATGGTCTGCTGAAGGCAAGTTTTTATACACAGCGTCATAAATCTTTGCGCATGTGAATGCGCAAATCGGACGCTATCCGAGCGGGTTCCAGGCGTGACACAAACGACTGTGGCGCCTTGAACGGACTCGAACTTGGACACGCTTCCGGGAACTTCTGCCTCAAGGCAAGCAGCGTGCATCTGGGTGTATCACCAGATTTTGGGTGAAGTTGATTCCAGACCCGTTTCCACTCCGTGCGAGCTTTGGCATCTTGCGATGCCTGCGCTTGGCGTTCTTCCTTCCGTCGGTTCCCGCCATTCGTGCGCTCGGAGCTTTTCGGGTCTCCTTGAAGAAATCGTCTGCCCAACTCCACGGCCGCGCAGGCCGGGTCGGGGATCAGCAGGGGCCAGCCCCAGAGCAGGTTGCCCAGCTTGGAGCTGTAGGCCGGGTTCACTTCCATGTGCCGAAGGCCGGCGGCCTCCAGCCGGCGGACCAGCGGCAGGATGAATCCCTTCCGCGTCCACTGATTATTTACAGCTCGGTTAAAGGAGCGCCCCTTGCCGTGGTCCTGGGACTGGATGTTCAGATGCTCTGTGATGACGGCACTGCACCGGAAGTGAACTGCTAAATTGGTGACTTCCCTGGCGATGCAGGACAATTCGTACACCCGCTTGTCACGCTGATGGATGGAGTCTGGATGATCGGATGCCTTCCTCAGCCTGCGATTCAGCTCTGGATAATCATAAATCGACCAGCTGAGGGGCTTGCAGGCTTCACCCTCCCGCTCGAGTACCGCGGCGCCAATCCGGTTGGGGTTCAAATCCAGAGCCAGTACCCGGTCGGGATTGGTTTTCCGCTTCAACGGCTCCGCTTTTTCATCCCAAGAAATCGAGATATGGGTGGCGGTCAAGGAAACCGTGAACGGAACATCCCGGTGCCAAGTGCAACGAAACTGCAGTGCTTCCAACCGATCTCGGTAGTTGGACTTTTTGCCCAGTTTTATCTGGAGTGGCATAGCCACCTTGGCCTTCGGGTAAAACCAGACGGTATTGTGCTCGATGTCCAGCACGAAGCGATGGTTGCCTCCCTGTTCACCATAGCTCTTGGCGTGTCCCTCGAAGTACAGAGGCAACAGCCGTTTGGCTTTCCACTCCTGGGCCGTGATCTTTCCCTGGGCCCGCAGTTGCAGATTATGCTTGCCCCCAAAAACAACGGTTCGCCCTGGGTTGGCGCGGTGGAGAGCGCGGGCGCGTTTCAGGGGCGACAAGGTCAACCAGGAATCCAGCTTTCCTTGCGGCATCACCCGGAGCAGATCAAGAATTTCCTTGTCTTTCTTACCCTCCCGCACCCGGTTATGGGCAGTGCGAGTGACGACAGACTGGGCTTTGCGCCACTGGTCTATGATCTCAACAGCCTGAGGCGCGGTCGCATAGGATAATTTGACAGTCCGAACCATTCTGAACAGTTATAATACTACTTCACTCCGATCACAAGCGCAAATACTTATAACGCTGTGTATAACACTTGGTCGCCTCGCTCCTGAAGCCGGAGATGGGGCAAGGAAGCACCAGGTCGAACGGGAACTGGGCATCCCCCAAGGTGCAGGAAGTACTCCAAACCCGGGAAGTGGTGGAGTTCATGCGGTCGAGCTGCCTCTCCAGGGACGCTGATTCTAATGGCGGAGCCGGATGTGTTACAGGTTTACTCAACGGTCGGCGATTATGGTTGTTTAACGGAGCGATTGTTCCTCCACGGATAGCGTCCTCCGTGAGCGTCAAACTTGATGTAGCAGCCAAAGCAGCGGTGGGTACGTCTGCCTTCCTCCCGGCCAGAGACAACGACACGGGCTTTGCTTTCACAACGGGGGCAGGAGAAGCGAGGGTTATATTGGGCCAACATCCAACGCAGAATGTGCCAGAGCCGCCGGAAAAGACGTTCGGGGGCGGTATTTTCACGTTTATGCATTAACCAGGAAAAGCACTCTTCCTTTCTTTAAAAATTAGGTTTTCATTTGGCCGTTGCTTGATCGCAATCGGGCAGTGTGGAAAACTCATTTCTTGAACTTCGCCAATGTTGTGGGTGCAGGCGGTCGGACAATGACCCCCTCGGTGGTCGCGCGCACCTGCTTCTTTTCCAGTTCACGCATGATCTCCTTGGCCGCGTCGAGGTTGACGAAAAGGAGTTGGGACTGAGAAATGAACAGGGCCACGGTAGGATCGCATCGAACATACGCCTTGGCTTCTTTGCCATCCACGTAGCCGGTGACATTGAAAGAATGCCCCGAACCGTCCTCGTGTTCGAGTTTGTTGATAACGCTGAAGTTCTTGCCGTTGATCGTGATCGGCTTCCGTTCAGCAAAGGCGGCCAAAAGTTGAGCCTTGGATAATCGCAAAGTCATCAAGCACATTATATGCGGTTTTGGCACAGCCGCTTATCCGCAACACGGTTCCCATTATAAGCCCCCGAAGCATCAGCAGCGGGCCAAAAGATGGGGCCGCGCTTCAGCTCAAGCGCATTGGCATTACGACGTAGAGAAACGGACCATCGATTTTCAGTACGCCCGGACTCAAATCGTCGATCAGTTCGAGGAATACTTCGTTTTCGGTCAACGCTGCCAGTGGCTCGATGAGGTAAGCCGGATTGAAGGCGATGGCTATCTCTTTGCCCTTGTAATCGATCGCCAGGTTCTCGCGAGCTTCTCCCACTTCTGGAGAGTTTGCGGTGATGGAGAGGTTGTTGCGGCCGATGGCCAGTTTGACGGAGTTGGCCTTGTCGCTGGTCATGATCTGGGCCCGGTGAGTGGCGGCAAGGAGCTCCTCGCGCGGCAGGGCGATGCGCTCCTTGGTTTCGCTGGGGATGACTTGCCGGTAATTGGGATAGTTGCCCTCAACCAGCTTGGAAATAACCTCTGCCGAAAAGCCTTTGCCGTCGCCCATGGTGAAAGCAGCCTGGTTTTCCGTAAGTCGGATCTCGACGTCTCCCTTTTCACCCAGCAACCGGGCTAGTTCGTGGACGGTCTTCGTAGGAATGATGAACTCTCCCCGGTTTGCTTCAGAAATGTCGACCTCCTCATCAACCAGGGCCAGCCGGCGCCCATCAGTGGCTACCAGCGTCATCTTATGCTCTGCGAGGCTGACGAATATCCCGTTGAGGACGTACCTCGATTCATCGGCCGAGATGGCATAGGAAGTCTTGCGCAGCATGCCTTTGAACTTCTCTTGCGGAAGGGTGAGCTTCTTCGCGTTGTTGAGCGTGTGAGTGGGCGGAAACTCATCTGCGCTCATGCCCTTCAGCTTGTAAAAGGAAGCCCCTGCGCGCAGGCTGCAGGTGTTCTTTTCATCGACCTCCATCTCAATCTCGGGGCTGGCCAGCTCGCGTATGATGCCGAACAATCTTTTCACGGGTATGGTGCTGGCTCCCTTTTTCTTGACGCTGGCCTCCACCGAGCACGTCACGCTGACGTCCAGGTCTGTGGCGGTGAACTCCAGGCGGTTGTCCCCAGCTCGGAGCAGAACATTGGACAGGATAGGCAGGGTACTCCGCGTGCTGACGACGTTCTGCACAGACTGCAAACCGTGAATGAGTTGGTCTTTTGCAATGCTCAGATTCATGAGTATCCTTTTAACCTTGTTTGTCGAGAAAGGCAACCACTGAATGGCGGCGCTTCAGAACTTTTTTAGGTTCAGCTCAAACTCCGGGAATAGCAGTTGCACCATTTGCACCTCCTCCTGCGAAAAAGCTGTCGGCGACGATGGGTGTAACAGGGCGATGAAGTCTTCCTCCTCGATGGCCCACGCCGGATAGGAGCAGGCGCCGTTCGGAAAGCCGAGTACGTGCAGGAGGGCTTGAAACCTGTCGATCTTCAAGTTGGGTGAGCGCCAGGACGCCTGTTCCATGCAGGGATGCCCATCCTCAGTACCGAACCCTGGAAAATCGTGATCCCCGAAGGCGATGGCCGCTCCTGCCGCTCCTGCGGGAACATCTTCCTCATGGATACGCCTTGTGATCAGCGCGGCTTGCGCCGCCGTGGGAGGCTTGATGAACCTCAAGGTGACTATCTCTCGATGAGCCATGCTCTTGGTGTGACCGCTACAGCTGGAGGGACATACCGGTCAAAAGGGCGAACTCCGGTTGCTGCGGTACTGCGAGTTTTCGAGGAGAAGCCTTCTTAGCCTCAGTAAGAGCCAGAGCGGGGAGGCCCTGGATGAGAGCTTCGAGGCGGGCTTTGCGGATCCCTGCCCGGCGCTCGCACTCGGCATACAGCGTCTCATAGTCGCCCTCATGCCGGAAGATGCACTCCCAGCGACCCTCGACGTAGCATTCGACCAAATAGCCACCGCTGATGTGTGTCTCGTAATAGGCAATCAAATTTTTCATGCTCTTCCTTCTTCTTTCTTTAGCGAAGCTGTTTCAAAGGGCGTCGGAGCCATTTTTGCGGCCTGGTAAAATTCGCAGACGCACCGGCGATCACTAATGCTTGCTCGTGTAACTCGAGGTACTTGGGTGGCTGGCCCGTGGCGATGCAGGCAATGACAAAACCGAGGCTGGCGTCTTCGCCGCGCCAAGATCCGAATTCACGGGTGACGTTTAACTTGAAACCCTTTACGTTCTTCATATGACCCCTTGGAGGCGTGTGCTTCCAAGGGTTCAGTGCTTTTGAGGGTCACACCAGAGGCATATCCGCTGGTTGCTGGGCCCTCGTGAACGAGGCGATCGCCTGGTCCCACTCGTGTGGGAGCATGGCGATCCGGGTGGTGGAGATGTTCCCACCCAGGGACTGGTCTCCGACCGGCGAGGTCGGATACACCGTCTTGAGGCAGATGCGGCGGAATGTTTCTGCAAAGGATTGGGCATAGACGTACTGCCGGGTGGCCGGGTCGAAGCTCCCCATGATGGAGGCTTCGATCCAGCGTGCCTTGCAGGGGATGGTCGTAACGCTGGCCTTGATGCCGAGCTGCTGACGGAGAAAGCGTTTTACGCCACTCGATTTCATGATGTTTTGTTCGGCGGGCTTGCCACGCCCGATGGTTTGATACATTCTGCATCCGTGCAAACCGACGGGCTGGCCTTATTTGTCAAGCGGGCAGATTCTTACTTGGCCAACATGTATGGCTTGCACATGGAATTCGTACCAGATTTTCGAGAACAAGGTTGTGACATGCAAGATGGTCGCACTCGAGTTCCAGGACATCATGGTGAAGGATGTTAAGGTTCGCATCCTCGTGCTCCGGGATGAGCGAGGACTCCTCGTGGTGGCATCTCACCCTTACGACCTAGGGCTGCAATTTCAGGCCGCGATTACATCATCGACGGGAAGGACACGCCTTCCAGTTCGGAGGCGGCGTCTTCCAGTTCGCTGACGAAGGTTTCGATCTCCTGAATGTTCTCGGAGCCGGGATTCTCCTGTTCCAGTGTGCTCTTCTGATCCTCCAGGGCCCCCGTAATCGCAGAAATCATCTGGCCGATCTCCGCCGCCCGCTTGGGCCGGGAATCCAGGTCAAACCCCGGCAGGAAGAACACTTGAACCGATTCAGAGGAACTCAGCTCCGGGACGGCGATGTTTTCCAGGGTCGTGGCGGCCTCATCAATCTCGTCTGCCTTGCTCGATGCGTTCAATCCGTCTGGCAGGTTGTCGTGCCAGGAACGCAGCTCGCTCCCAAGCTCCTCGATGCCGCTGCTGACCTCGCCGAGCAGATCCTCGACCGTTACGGTGTAGCGGGTTTGCTTCATCAGGGCAAACTGCGTCAGGCTGGGGACGGGTTGGGCGATGCGGTAGGTTGGGGGAGTCTTTCGGCTCTCGCGTGGCAGCGGGACGAAAACGCTGGGAACCAGGAGGCTCTCGAAATAGGGGTCGAAAACGACGCGGATGGCGATCTTGTTCACGACGTCGCCAACCTTGGCTGACAAGAGCTTTGGTTGCTTTGGAGTACTGGCCTGTTTGGTGTTTGTCATATAGGTTTGGGCTTGCTGTGCGGAGCATTTGAGGGTGGACCGCCGGGTCGTTCACGCTGGTACCGAGCGTGCTGGTACTGCGGTTCAAGGCATGGTGTTTTTGCGTTCATAAAAAGGGATCACAGGTATCGGCGCCGGATGATCTTGTTCTTCTGCGCTGTCTTTGCCACTTTCATCGGGTTTAGCGGGTAACCAGCAATATGAGGATCAAGACCGCCAAAACCCACATTGCCGGGGGAGGAGACGCTGCTTCCTTCGAGGGACCCCAGATGGATTTTGTTCTTTCCTGGCGAAAGCGGCGTCGTGTGCTGATGCTGTACTTCACAAGTCCTTTTGGGTTCCGGGCGGTTTCACGGTGCGTGGCTTCTTCGGCGAAGCCGGCTTCGCGGGCCGTCCCATCTTATGAAGGGCATTGATGAGCATGTTGGCTGGATTCTTTCCACCGATGGAGAACCTCATCCCTTTGACGGTGGTGGGCACGCAGAGCCTCCCGGCATCCACCGGCCCTGCGGGGGTGTTGAAGTACGGGGAGACGCCGTTTTCGCTCAAGTTGATGCCGAACCCCGGACCAAACCTGATTTTGCCTTTGATTAGTGCCATTGCCTTGCTTGGTTTGATTGCCCCCGCCTTATCTCGCCGCCAGTCGATGGCATCCCACCTGGCGTCCCAGTTCTTCCCCCAGTTGTTGCGCGGCTTGCTCCCCTTGCCATTTTGGACGGTGTTCATCTTCACTTGAAGGTAGAGCCATTTGTATTTTCTTGAGGAAGAAGTCCTCTGCCAGCTTCTGCAGGCCCGCCTCGGAGCAGGGGACGACCCCCGCGGCGTTGCGGGTCTCGTTCCCGATGCGCTTTGGGCTTGTAAAACGTCTACCGCGGCAATTTCTCTTCCATTCCCGAAAATACGTTTTCATCATCAACGGTGACGGTCACGTAGCCTTGGTCGCAGTTGATGTATGCTTCGCTTCGCGAGCTCCGGTGGACAAAGTAGTAATCGACCCCGCAGCGGGTTTCGGGACCATCAGTGGATTCCCAAGACGAGGCACGCGTATTCGTTAGTTTGGCCAGCGCCTTCGTGTAACTTGGATTCCTTGGTTCCGCCATGCGTTTGTGTTTCGTGTTTTACTCGACTTGAACCCCATTGAGGCTGGCGATCTTTATGATGCCGGCCTTGTGGAGGGCGGCCAGCGTGCAGAGGCTGCCTGATGCGGCGTTGGCTTCGTGCTCGATATCCTCGGCCGTGGCGACGGTCTTTTCACCCTGCCGGACCGTCAGCACCCGGGACGATACCGAGCAGAAGTGGTGCTTTCATTCTTGACGACCTCCAGAACCCGATTGGGCGGAACCATCTCGGTGGCCGCGGGCAACAAGGAAATGATGCGCGGCTCGTTCATCGAGTTGGCGGCAAAGTGTCTCCGGTTTTCAGCGCGGCCTGTTGTTCCCGAACTGCTGTCAAGACCAGCAATTTTCGGTGTCGTCCGACCGGCTCTAAGCCGCAATTTCAGCCAGGGTCCGGTGGCACCCGGCGCAAACATCCGCCTCTTCCTCCAACTGGCAGACACCGATACATGGAGATTCGACACTCATTTTTCAAGGAGTTCCATCTCGTGAATCTCCAAATGAGCCAGGGCCCCATTGGCGCGGGTGGAAGCGGAGCGAATGGCAATCCGGCGCTGGAAATGCGGCCCGTCGGTGACCAGCGTGTGGTATTCGCCTTCCTCGCCGCAGAGGTCAAGCCCGGTCTGTTCGCGAACTTTGCGCAGATCGGCGATGGCGGTGTCGTCCAGTTCGCGCCCAATCCAGTTTTCACCCAGCCAGCGGGTTTTGACGCAGGAAAAGAGGACTTGAAATCCATGTCCCCGGAGTTGCCGCAGCAACGCCAACCGGTCCCGGCCCCACAGCGGCGTCCGCACGTTCATGCCAATGGGGCGGCTGCGCTCGCGGATCCAATTGGGACTTCCCGCCACTTCCGCAATGTCCTCGGTGATAACCGTATGGACACCCATTTTATCCCTCAACCCGCCCAGGGCCGTTTCATAACTTTGCGCGAACGGATCGTGGATGGAGAAAACGTAATGCGGCAATTCCAGCGCCTTCGCCTGCAACTGGATGAAGGCCAGGGGATGCGCCAGGAATTTCGGCTCCAACGGGGCGAAGGTGACGAGACAGCGCACGCGCCAGACTGGAGTGCTTCATACAAAGCCAGCGCAGAATCCTTCCCGCCGGTCCAGAGCATGGCCGCGTTTTGCGTCATGCCGCGACGGCCTCTTCACGCAGCGTGACAAAACGATTCTCCGCCAGCGCCAGCCCGCCGAACAACAGCGCCGAGTAAAACAGATTGCTCAATAGGGTGTTTTGGAAAAATGGAATGGCGGCGACATAGCAAGCCACCAGGCCGGCAAGCGTTTGCGGATACAAATGACCCATCGCCCAGACAGCGAAATTTGTTATCACGAAAAATAAGAGGCCTCCCATCACCGCCGCGCCGGCAATCCGCCCGGCACTGCGCCGGCGGCGCACCCAGAGCCCCAAGCACACAATTACAGCAAAACTGCCATAGACCACCGGCGTGATCGTGTAAAAACCAAGCACCAGGTCACTCAAAAACAATCCCGCCAGAGGCATGAGAAAAGCGGCCCGCTTGTCGGCGAAAGCCGCCCCGCCGAACAGCGCCATCGCGGCAATGGGCGAGAAGTTGGGCGGATGAGGAATCAACCGCGCTGCGGTGGCGGCGAGGATCATTACGGTGAGGAGGCTTAATCTTGATTTGTTCATAATTTTTTGGATGGGTTTCAATTCACGGAGCGGGCAGCAGATCACAAAACCAGAATCCTTTGGCGCGGCGTGTGGCGGACGTTGGACAGACGGAGGTGGTGGCGCCCGGATGGGTTTCCTCGACCGGGCGATAGACTTTCTCGCCGACCTTGACTTGGATCGGCTGTTTGAAAATCGGCCCGGCGAAAGCAAAGGAATGAAACTCGCCATTTTCGCCGCAAGGGTCCACGTCGGCCGGAAGCCATTGCAGGAAATCCGCGTCAATCTTCCGGCCCAAAGCCGTTTCATCCAGATAGGCGTCGCTGACGCAACAAATAATCGAACCAAATCCGAGGGTGATAAATTCATGGATCAACTCGCGTGAATTCCCCTTCCAAATGGGGAAAACACCGCGCAAGCCGACTCCCGCCAGATTCGCCTCGCGCCAGCGTTTGAGGTCTTCCAGAAAAATATCCCCAAAGGCCAGGTGAGTGACGCCCCGCCCCTTGTAAACCAGCATTTGCGCCTTCATCTTCTCCACATATTCGTCGTTGGAACCGCCTTGGCTGACGAACACTTTTTCCAACGGGAGACCGAGGGCGCGCGCTTGTTGGTCCAGCAGTTCGACGCGCACGCCGTGCATCGAGACGCGCTGAAAGTGTTCATTGCAGGTGGTCAGCAGCGAAACCACTTCATACCGGCCCTCCGTTTGCAAGCGGTGCAAAGCCAGCGCAGAATCCTTTCCGCCGCTCCAACAAAAGACCAGTTTCTCTTTCATAATGTGGGACTAACCAAGCCGGGCGCAAACTTTTGGAACGATGCAACGCAACCGCGACCGGTAGCCCCATACCAGCGTTTTGTTGGCGATGGGAGCCGAAACCGTGGTGTTGTTGTACACTTCAGGCGAATTCCACTCAATGACGAGAGCGGCGCGGTTGGTGCCGGAGCCGGTCCAGATTTGGATGTCGTCCAAACTGATGGCGCGAACGGTGGAAACGAGGGCGAAGCCGGCCGTGACCAGGGCGAACACAATTTTTATTTTCATGACTGATCTTTCAACGTGGTTCCTGTCGGGGAAACCGGTTTAAGAGACCAGTGCAGGAGCCTGAAAATAAAAAACCTCCAGACTCCGGCGAAACAGAGAATGAAGGCATTCATGTCCCAAGGAAAACAGTTCCCTGGGCTGGCCTCATCCTTCTCTTTGACGGAGAAGTTGGCCGGAAATAATTCCGGTCCGACGAGCGTAACCAAGCTGATGTCCTGACTTCCGGGTTTCAAACCTTTCTCCCTCCTTCCCGGCTCCGCTCCGCGGAACCAGTGGCCTTGGGAGATTGTAACCCGTCACAGTGGCGCAACCGTCCCCGATTTTCACGGGGTTCCCAGCGCTGATTACGTTGGATGACAAAACCATCCACTGACTTTCAAAGAACGGCTCTTTAGCACGATCTGTGCGTCAATTTGGGCCAACTCCGAGATTATGCAAGCTTTTTTTTAGAAGTGTTGCGAATTTCAAAAACGACAAAGGCGAAAAACGGGGCGATTTTGTATAAACAGGCCAGGAAGATCGGCGCCTCGCCTCGGCCGCGGGCTTCCGGGGTCGTGCGGATGGTTGCGATTTCGTGCTCATCGGGCTACTTGTTCATCAGGGCTCGGCCGGACAGGTGCTTGCGCCATGTGGGTTTCTGGCCTGCCCGGTAGCTTTTCAAACCAAGCTCATCGGCCGCAACGGCTGCAACTGGTGCAGGCTCGTAAAAGTGCATCCAAAGCAGCTCACTCCCCCAGCGAAAGGCCCCACACATGTATCCGCGCACCCGGCTTCGGTCGTTTTTGACACATTGGTGAATGGTTTGCAGGATGGCGCCAAGCTGTTCAGGGCTGCCATGCACCACGGTTGCCTCGCGCACCTCGTAAGGTACGAAGACCCGCTGCGTCTGGTTGGTCATCTCGTGGAGGACAGGGACATCTGGGAGGCCGGCCTGCCTGCGCGATCGAATGACCTTTTCGGCCCTGCGCTCTCCCCCGTAGCCGTCGTCATCAAAGATGAGGAACCCTTCATCGGGCTTGCGCAGATCGAAGAGGAACCCGTCCTCCAGATCTTCGGGTCCGAACTCAAAAAATGCGAGGTGTCGAATTTCCATAGGTTTTACACTGGGCGGAACAGCCCCTGCATGGATTCCTCGTTGTTGATGCGGCGGATGGCCTCACCCAGCAGGGGCGCGCAAGTCAGCCGGATTAGACGCCCGCTGGTGAGGGCCCGCACCAGCGGCACTTGGTTGCAAGAGGCAATCAGCTTGGCCAGATCGACGTTGGCCGTTCCAGTAACAATTTTGAGTTCTCGCATGTTTAATTGCCTTGGTGCGAAGCCTCTGCTCAGAACATCTCGCGGATCTGCGACTCGATCTCGGAGGTCAGGTGGGTGGGGAGCTTCACCCGGTTTCGAGCGAGGAAGATATTGTGTGCGTCCAGATGATGTTCTCCGGAGATGCTCCAAGCCGGCTCGCCGTCCTCCACAGTAAAGTCGAGTGGGAGGATTGCTATCGACTCCTGCTGGATGTCTATCACCTCAAGCTCGGTTTTTGAGTAGAGCTTGTATTGACCAAGGCATGTGCCGGGTCCGGTGGCCCTGCATACACCGACAACCTTGGGGAGTTGCTTGCGGAGCGACTCTGGCACCTCGGCATCGGGGGGAATGACGATGTGATCGCTGCTTGGGGCGAACTTGCGCGTCCGGTTGGTGGCAAGGTTTTTGGCCAGGATGCGTTGCTCACCGAAACTTGGAGCGATGACGGTCCAACGAGAAACTTTGCGACCACTCTTGGTTAGCAATGTATCTCCAACTTTGGTGTAACAGCAGGTTTTCACGCCTTTTTGTTAGGCTGGTCTTTGCTCTTTCCTGGTAAGAAACCCCAATTCCTCCTTCAAAAACCCGTGAGAGATTGAGTTCCAGAGGAGCGGATTGCTCCAGGTTTCAGGAGATACCGCCGAAACCAGCAAAGAAGTCCTAAATCGGAGAGTCTGCCCATTCGCGCGCCGCACCGATCGCAGCCAGAAGCCTGTCGTCGGCCAGGTTGGGTTGCGCCCAGAAGGGGACTTGGACGAGCTTGAATCGCCCGTTCAGCTCGGCCTCTGTGATGTTCCTGGAGCCAGATAACGGCACATCGGGCAGGATCTTGCGCAGCTTGCGCTGGGTACCGCTTCCGAGGATCTTGGTGTCGATGGCCGCCCGCGACCTTTGCTAACCCGATTGGAATTGTCTTGTCAGTCATGGTTGGGGCCTAATCGCAGCGGATTCTGTTCTCATTCTCCTGTACACTCTGAAGAGCACTGTAAGCCGCAATCAGTTGAGCGCTGATGACGCGGGCCTGCTCGGGGCCATATTGGGTCTGGAGCAGCAGCTCGAGCACAAGCTTGTTGGGGTGCCCAAATTGATTCACTGCGAAGAGCTTCTGGGCCGCCATGGCAACCCCCGTGATCGGGTTGGACGTTCCCAGGAAATGGATTCCCAGAGCGGCGCCCGTGGAGCGTGAAATCCCAGCCTCGCAGTGGAGGATGACGACCTTGGCACCCTGGGCGCAGCACTTCTGCCAGGCATCCAGTATGGCGATGGCGTGCTTGCGCGAGGGGAGGGTACCACCGTCCACCGGCTCCTCGATGTCATCAAACAGCACTTCCAGGTGCAGTTTGGCCAACTGGGAATTCTTCAAGGAGGGGTCGCGCGGCCCACGCAGCGTTATTACCGGTATGGTGCTGGGAAACCGGAGCATTACGTCATCGGCTTGGATTCGACCGGTCACGAATAGCTTGGGCTTGGCATGCACGTATCCTATCTTAAACTGGCTGGTGTATTATTCAACGCAGTTCTCAGTTTGCCTTCGTCCGGAAGCCCTGCGACTTGCTGCGCAGGTACTGGTCCAGCAAGCTGCTTCGGGTTCCTTTCACCATGGCGCGCAGACCAGGATGTCTCCGGCGATCGGGTTTTCAGAAAACACCTCTGACCTTCAAATTTGACTGAGAAATCGATTGATTCCACGCAGGGCGTCCGGTCGGCAATGACGTCGCCGATGAACCGCTCGGCCTGGTCCCATTTGGTTGAGCAGGCGAAATCGAGAGCGAGTTTCTTGATCGCAGAGAGGAGGGATCCTCCGACGCGGCGCGCCTTCCCCGAAAGGGGTTAAAACGCCTCTGCCGGCGCTCCGACCCTCGGCTCAACTTTAAGCCGGAAGATCTGTCCCCGATTTTTAGGATTGCCTTCCTCGCATCAACGGTGCAGATAAAGGCATGGCTAAAACACCAAAAAAAGCAAAAAGAACACCGAACGCAGCGTTCATGAAACCGGTCACGCCGGATGAGACGCTGGCCAAAGTTATTGGCGACAAACCCCTTCCACGGACCGAGTTGACGAAAAAGCTTTGGGCCTACATTCGCAAGAACGGGTTGCAGGATGCGAAGAAGAAGACCCTCATCAATGCCGACGAGGCACTGAAAGCCGTGTTCAACGGCAAGAAGCAGGTCAGCATGTTTGAGATGACCAAGCTGGTCTCCGGGCATGTGAAGAAATAGGGCTTGGCGCAACCCGATCACCGGAGCGAACCGCCGCCCGCGGTTCGGCTTCGGCGGCTTTGTCCTTTTCGGGCGCAGGATTCGCCGCCAACGCCCATTCCCGGCGGGCGGGCGGTGAGGTGATCCTCCGGATTCGAGAGGTGGACAAAGTCGCGGTTGAAACGCCGCGCCAGATCCAATTTTTGGAACAGTTTGCACAACGGATCCGGCAGCCTTCGATCCTGGCGTTCGGGATCAATGAAGCGAGAAGGCGCGAATAAAACACAATGAGCTCCGTGATCGTCGATGTTGAATCTGACGGGCCGATTCCGGCGGAGTTTCCCATGGTGTGTTTCGGCGCAAGAAGGTCATCGAGATTCTCGAGCCTGTTCGGTTGCACTCCAGGGATTTTGTTGGAAACCGGGAATGCAGGCAGTTTGATTGCGGGCCGACAACATCTCCGTGATTGACTCGAAACCCTGCCGGCATTACCACTCTCCGGTGACAAATCTTAGAGATTTAACGACAAGCCAACTCCACCGCATCATTGCAATCAAGGAGCAGATCGAGGCGCTCCAAGGCCAGATCGAATCCATTGTTGCCGGCGGTGGTGGAATTCCAATCTCGTCCGCCGAGGAAGCCCCAGTTCCAGCCAAGCGGAAATTATCCGCCGCCCATCGACGCAAACTTGTAAAGGCCCTGGCGAAGGCACGGAAAATACGCTGGGCCAAGATCAAAGGCGCAGCGGCAACGGATTCAAAGCCGGCCAAAAAGAAAGATCGCCGCC
>Ga0224558_1001212_pt1 | contig 27687 bp, 20 predicted proteins | sample 714S32024metaG_FD_180682 | JGI IMG/M metagenome (GOLD analysis project Ga0224558, IMG submission 180682) | Peat soil microbial communities from Stordalen Mire, Sweden - 717 S3 20-24 | ecosystem: Environmental > Terrestrial > Soil > Wetlands > Peat | place: Sweden: Norrbotten County, Stordalen... | reverse complement strand
GCCGAACCGGCGTTCGGCGTCGCAGCGACTACGGTCCGGGTTCGGCAAGTTGGTGCGCAGAGTTCTGGCCTCTGGCGCCGCTGCATCAGGCTTGGAACAAGGCGGGCAGAGAATGGCATCGCATAGGCCGCAGACCCGGTCAGTCGTCCGCGAGCGGATGCGCTTCACCGGTCAGCACGGACACGCGCCACTTCGCCGATCCGAGCACGCGTGTAGGTGCCGGTCACCGAAGGCACGCTATTGCCCGCGAACGCCTGAGCGACCGCAAAACCAGCATGACGTTCGACCGCGGTGATGGCCGTGTGGCGCAGGACGTGCGCTGACACTGGCGTGCGTTCTGCCCATGGGAGACATGGCGGGGCGCGATCGAACACGGTGTTGTACCGCCGTCGAGTGATCGGCAGACCCCGTCGGGATCGCAAGACCAGGTCGTCGGCCGTGACCGCCCCCCGATTCGAGGAGTGTGCCTCCAGTGCCCGCAGAAGAGACGGCGATACCGGTTGTTCGCGTTCAATGCCGAACTTCTCGCGAAGCCAGACGGTGGAGCGTGCCTTGTCGAGGTCACGCAACCTCAGATTAAGCGCGCCTTCCCGACGAGCGCCGATTCGAGGTGGAACCGGATGAGCAACAGGTCGAGGTTGGGATCCTGACTTGTGGTCCGGACCGCGTCGATGACCTCGCGCAGCTCACCGTCGTCGAGGGCACGGCGACGATTCGGGAGGCGTCGTGGCTTCTCCAGTTGAGCAGCCGGGCTCCGGGTGACGAGATCCGCCCGCTCGGCCCGGGCGAAGAGCGTTCGCGGTGCTCCGATGCAGTTCTCGCGGGCTGATCGACCGTCCGATCCCGGTCGATTGCGCCGAGCCCGTTCTACGGCATCCACCACGACCGGCTCGCAGTCATCGACACCGACCGAACCGATCGGGTGGTCGCCGAGCCGATCGACCAGGAGTCCCCAGTACGACTTGTAGGTGGCCGCCGTGCCCTTCGAGAAGCTCGCGGTCACGGTGGCCACGTACTCAGCCACGGTCGGTCCAGTGCCGGATGTCCCCAAGGCATCTGACGACGCTTCGGCGATCAGGTCATCGATGGTCACCCCGAGGACGGCGGCCTCGGCCAGCAGGATGCGGGCACGAACCAGACGATCCATCACTGAGCCTTCGCTGCCACGTGGGACACCAGGTCTTCGAGGAGGCTGGTCCCGGCGAGCACGACGGTAGGAATGGCGGCCGAGCGAGCTGCGACCAGGACCGAGCCCGATGGTCGGGCTGCCCCCCGGAACCGTGCCGGCAGGACCAGGCGGCCTCTCCGATCGATCGGGAGGCTGGCGCCCAGGCCAGCGCTGCTCAGCACCAGCATGCGCTCACGGCTGACGGCCTGGACCAACGCCTCAGTGCCGAGTAGATGCCTTGCGTCGGCCGGGAGGGTGATCCGTCCAATCGGCTCCACGCCGACGATCCAGTGCCGCCACTGCGGGACCGGCGACTCGCCGCCCAACTCGGCCAGGAGCGCCATCGTCGCCCGGGGTGCAGGCCGCACGGCGGCGGGACCGGGGTGTTCAAGCGGGATGGGGAGCCTGGTCCGTCAAACTTCGCTTGAGGCACCGGATGTTGGGCTGGAACCCAGTGAATGGTGTCGGAGGGGGGACTTGAACCCCCACGCCCTTGCGGGCACTAGCCCCTCAAGCTAGCGCGTCTGCCTATTCCGCCACTCCGACGAAGTGGTTCCGATATCGCTACCGGGGCGACAGGCATGGTAGCGCGGCCCCGGGGGCTCCAAGGACACGATCGACCTGATGGACGGCGCACGGGATCGCCGGTCCGGCCCACCACCGGCCCCCGGCCGGTCACGACTACTGGCCGTGTGGTGCGGGCTTGAGGGTCGTCCAGAGTGACAGATTCCACAGAATTCCGTCCACCGAGGGATTGAACAGATCGTTGTCGATCTGGACCCCGTTGGCCAGAAACGCCGGTTCTGCGAAGAGGGGAAGGGCGACCATCTGATCCCACAATTGGTCATCGATCTGCGCGTACACCGCGCCGCCGGTGACCGGGTTCAGCGCCTGTGCCGCCTGGGCGAACAATTGGTCCACCTGAGGATCGTCGAACTTGCTCCAGTCCTCGGAACCCGCTGCCCCGACCGGTGCCAGGCCATCGGAGTACCACTGAGCGGTGACCGTCTGGAAGGGACTCGAGGTCCGGGTGACCAAGGCCATGTCGTAGGAGTCGGTGGCCGCCGCCGCGACCAGGCCGGCGGTTCCGTCCACCGGCACGACGACCACGGCGATGCCGGCCGCGTGCAACTGGTCACTGATGAGCGCGCCCACTTCGCTTATCCACGGGTCACCGGTCTCTACGGCCATCCGGAGGGTCAGAGGCGCCCCGCCGGCGTCCACGTAGGTACCGGTCGGATCCTGGTGGTACCCGATGCTCTTGAGGAGCCGGTCGGTCGTGGCGGGATCAGGGGTGTCGTACTCGCCGGAGGCCGATGACGGCGTGTAATTCGTCTGTGACTGCGTGGCCAGATGGTCCTCGTTGACCACGATCGCAGGGTCGAGTGGCCCGAACGTGTGCGCCAGCAGGCTCTTCCGATCGATGGCATAGGCGATGGCCTCTCGGGCTGCGACCCGCTGGGTCACCGGCGTGGCCACATTGAACTCAAGTGAGAGGAGGTTGAGGGATGCTCTCACCTGGCTCTGGGTGTTCGGCAGGGCGGACACCACGCCCAGCGTTCTCAGGTTGAATGCGGTCGGCTGGGCGACCGTCTCATTGCCGTTCGCGAGCGTCCCGGCCCAGGCATCCTGGTCCGGTGCGACGTCGACCGTGACCCGGTCCAGGATCGCCGGGGTCCCCCACCACCGGGGGTTGCGCACGAGGACTGCGGTGCCGCCGGGCGAGACCGACTTGACGACGAAGGGGCCGGCGGAGAGGTCCACCGCCGGGTTGAACGTGTCGAACCCGTGGTTCCATCCGACCTCCCGGGCGATGTGGGCAGGCACCATGTGGTCGAAGAGGACCCGCCAGTCCGTGTAGGGGATCGTGAACTTCACCGTCACCGTCTTTCCACCATGGCTGGGGGTGACCGAGGCGATGTCGCGGTAGCCGAGGGTGGAGGCCATCTGGTCCGGCTGGCCGTCGACGTCGATCCCGTCCCCTCGTTGCGACTGCCAGGCGTAGATGAAGTCGTCGGCGCTCACCGGCACGCCGTCGGACCAGACGGCCTTGGGATTGATCACGTACTGGATGGTGAGTGGCGTGGTGGACGTCACTTCCACACTCAAGAGCAGGTCACCGTTGACCTGCGGTACCAACTTCGGATTGATCACGTAGGCGCTGGGGAGGACCGGACTCAGCAGCGTCGTGGTGGATGACGTCGCCCCGGCCGGGGTATTGGGGTTGAAGCCATCCCACGCACGGTCCAGGTCGATGGTGGTCGCTCCCCCGCTGGCCGCCACCAGTGACGACGTGCTCTGCTCGTCGACCTGGCTGATGCGGTGGGAGCCGAGATGGTCCACGATGGCCACCAGGCCGATGATCACGATGATCACGAGCGGCAGTGTCCAACGGGCGCGGTGCTCCCGCCAGATCGAAGCGAGACGCGGGCGGGGCTCGACGGTGTCGCCGCCGGGCTCCTTCACTGCAGGCGCAGGATCAGAATCAGGTTGGTGAATGCGAAGACCACGGCGACGGTCACGGTGATCCGGTCGAGGTTCTTCTCCACGACGGTCGAGCCCGATGCGGCCGAGCCCACCGAGCCCCCGAACATGTCGGAGAGACCGCCGCCCTTGCCGCTGTGCATGAGGATGAGAAAGATGAGCGCGAGGCAGGCCAGTATCTGTAGTACGACGATGACTGCAGTCAGCACGCGATCTTCCTCCTCTGGCTCACGACCGGTGGAAACGCTAGCAAACTCAGCGAACGGCCCGGGTCGCGGCCCGGATGATGCCCACGAATGCGGTCACATCGAGGCTGGCTCCCCCCACCAGGGCCCCGTCGACGTCCGGGCAGCCGACCAGAGCCTCGGTGTTCTCCTCGCTGACTGAACCGCCGTACTGGATGCGCACCTGGTCGGCCGCCTCACGATTGGCGCACTTTTCGATCACCTCACGGATCCACGCGCACGCCTCCTGGGCGTCCTCGGGCGTGGCGGCCAGCCCGGCCCCGATGGCCCACACCGGCTCGTAGGCGATGACCAGGCCGGCTACCGCTTCGACCGGCAGGTCGGCGAGCGCCGACTCGACCTGGGCGGCCAGCCGGTCCCGGGTCAGACCCGCCTCCCGCTCGTCCCCGGTCTCCCCGACGCAGCAGATCGGTGTCATGCCGTTGCGGAGGACGGCCCTGAGCTTGGCCGCCACTGATTCGTCGGTCTCACCGAACAGGTGCCGCCGCTCCGAGTGCCCGACGATCACGTACTCCACGTGGAGCTTCGCCAGCATCAACGGACTGACCTCGCCGGTGAAGGCCCCGGAGTCCTCGACAGCGCAGTTCTGCGCACCGAGGGCGACCGGAATGCCATCCGGCTCGATCACGGCCTGCACCGTTCGGATGTCGGTGAACGGGGGGTGGACCGAGACGTCGACGGCGCCGACATCGGAAGGCTGGAGCCTCAACCCGAGGTCCCGCACCGCGTGGAGGGCTTCGTGGTGGTCGAAGTTCATCTTCCAATTGCCGCTGATTAGCGGCCGGCGGCGCGGGAGAGTGGCACTCACCGGTGCACGGCCGGCGCATTGGATGCGCCCCGCAGCGCGGCCAGACCCGGCAGGTCGCCGTGCTCGAGCAGCTCGAGCGAGGCTCCACCACCGGTGGAGATGAAGCTGATCTGGTCCTCCAGCTCGAGCTCGTCCACGGCGGCGGCGCTGTCACCACCGCCCACGACGGTGAACCCGGCACACTCGGCCATCGCCCGGGCCACACCGGCCGTGCCGGCACAGAAGCGGGGGTCCTCGAAGACGCCCATGGGCCCGTTCCACAGGACGGTGCCGGCGGTGGCGATCTCTCGTGCGTAGGAGGCCATGGTCACCGGCCCGATGTCCAGGCCCCGCCATCCGTCCGGGACGTCGGCCCCGACAGTGCGGACCTTCCCCTCGGAGCAGTCACATCCGAACTCGGCGCCGGGCTCGAGGGCGACGATGTCCGTCGGCAACAGGATCCTCTTCCCGGATTCGATCAACGCGGCGCACTCGGCGACACGGTCTCGGTCCACCAGCGACCCACCTACGTCGTGGCCCGCTGCGGCCAGGAAGGTGAACGCCATTCCCCCACCGACCACCAGCGCGTCGACCCGGTCGAGCAGTGCCTCCAGAACGCCCAGCTTGTCGGCGACCTTGGCCCCGCCCACCACGGCCACGAACGGGCGGGCCGGGTCCCCGAGCAGGGCTCCGAGCGCCTCGATCTCCTTCTGGAGCAGGAATCCGGCCGCACTGGGCAGCCGTGCCGGGGGCCCCACCACCGACGCATGGTTGCGGTGGGAGACGCCGAAGGCATCGTTCACGTAGGCGTCGTGCCCGTTGATGAGCTTCTCGACGAATCCCGCGTCGTTGTGCTCCTCGCCCGGGTCGAACCGGAGGTTCTCCAGGAGCTCGACCTTGGGGGCGAGCCTCGACAGCTCCTCGCGGACGGGTCCGAGCTCCCATCGGGAGTCTGGGGCGCCCGCCGGGCGTCCCAGGTGGGTGCATGCGGTGACGTTGGCCCCTTTGGCCAGCAGGTAGTTTAGTGTCGGAAGGGCAGCTCGGATCCGGAAGTCGTCAGTCACCACGGCGGGCTCTCCGGCACATGGGCGGAGCGGGACGTTGAAGTCGACTCGGACCAGCACGCTGGCCCCGTCCAGGTCGGGAAGGTCGTCGAGGAGCGGCAGGCCGCTCAGGAGTGGATTGTCACTGCTCTGGCTCATTCCGGTCGTCCCCCTGGTCCGTTTCCCATGCTCGTCCACGCCCGTCAGGCGCCGGCACCGCCGACCACCAGCGTGAGGTCGACGAGCCGGTTGGCGTAGCCCCACTCGTTGTCGTACCAACCCTCCACTTTGACCAACGTGATCCCCGAGGCGGACGGCATCACCATGGTCAGTCCTGCGTCGAACGTGCACGATGCCGGGCTGCCGACGATGTCGGACGACACGATGGGGTCCTCGGTGTAGACGAGTACCTTGGACAGCGGTCCTGTGGAGGCAGCCTCGGCGAACGCTGAATTGACCTGGTCGACGGTGACGGAACCGGCGATGACCGCGGTGAAGTCGGTGATCGACCCGTCGGGGACCGGCACCCGGAACGCGCCCCCGTCCAGGCGGCCTTTCATCGAGGGAAGTACCAGCCCGGTGGCCCGTGCCGCGCCGGTGGAGGCGGGCACGATGTTGACCGACGCGGCGCGGGCCCGGCGCAGGTCCTTGTGGGGAAGGTCGAGCAGGTTCTGGTCGTTGGTGAAGGCGTGGACCGTGGTCATCAACCCGCTCTCGACCCCGAAGGCGTCGTCGAGCACCTTCACCATCGGAGCGAAGCAGTTGGTGGTACAGGACGCGTTGGACACCACGAAGTCCTTGCTGCTGTCGAAGTCGGAGTCGTTGACTCCGACCACGAACGTCCCGTCGACGTCGCTGGCCGGCGCCGAAATAATCACCCGGGAGGCGCCCGCTTCGAGATGGGCTGCCGCCGAGGTGCGGGTGGTGAACAGTCCGGTCGACTCGATGACCAGGTCGACGCCGAGCTTTTCCCACGGCAGCGCCTTCGGGTCGCGCTCGGCGAGCACGGCGATCGGCCCGGAGTCGAGCACGAGTGACGAGTCGACCACCTGGATCTCGCTGCCGAAACGTCCGTGGGTCGAGTCGTACCGGAGGAGGTGGGCGAGCGTCTCCGCGGAGGTCAGGTCGTTGATGGCCACCACCTCGATGTCCGCCCCCATCGAACGTGCCGCCCGGAGGTAGTTCCGGCCGATGCGCCCGAAACCGTTGATTCCGATCCGTACGGTCATGGTCTCTCTGCCTCGCTATTCACTGTTCCATGCGTACCCACCGTACGCTCGTGCTCGGTCTGGTGCCCCTCTGGCCTACGGAGAACGGCGACAACGCTAGGACATCCGGGCGGCACTGCACGTCATCCGAGCAGATCGGAGAGCGCCGCCGCCAGTCGGACCGGGTCGTGGGCCAGCCCGTTGGTCCGGGCCAGGGGCCGGTCGACAATCGGCACCCACGACGTACCAGGTGTCATCATCGAGGTGTCACAGAGGACCAGATCGACCGCAACACCATGCGTGACCAGCGCTTCGACATGCATGCTGACGTCGAATCCCTCGGTCTCGGGCACCTGGGGGCGAAGGTTGCACACGTAGATCTTCCGAGCCCCCGATCGGTTGATCCCCTCCCGGATGTCCGGGACGGCGATGGCTGCCAGCACGCTGGTGAAGAGGGATCCGGGGCCGATGACGATCTGGTCCGCCCGCTCGAGCGCCTCGATCGCTTCCACCGTTGCCTTCGGGTCGGCGGGCACGACGGACACCGTGTGGATGTGATCGGTCGCCATCACCGCCACCTGGCCGGCCACGTTCCCGGCCTCGCACTCCGCCTTCAGGACGACCGGCTCGGTGGTGGCGGGGAGCACCCGGCCACGGACGCCGAGCAGGCGGCACGCCTCGTCCAGAGCGGCGACCGGGTCGTGGGCCCCGTCGAACAGACCGGCCAGGATGAGGTTGCCCAGAGAATGCCCGGCCAGCTCCTCATCCGCGAAACGGAACTCGAAGGCCGAGGCCAGAAGTGAGCCGGGCTCCGCCATGGCCACCAGGCACTTGCGCAGATCGCCGGGCGGGATGATGTGGAGCATCTGGCGCAGGCGCCCCGATGACCCGCCGTCGTCGGCGACCGAGACGATGGCCGTGACCTGGTCGGTGTAGGTGCGGACGGCACGCAGGGTGGCCGCCAGGCCGTGGCCACCGCCGATGGCGACGACCCGGACCGGCCGGCCCGCCGCGCCGTTGGAGGACTCGCTCACCGCTCGACGTCCCGATGGAAGACGGTGGTGGGTAGCCCGTTTTCGTCGAGCCGGCGGGCGAGCTCCTCGGCCAGGACCACCGACCGGTGTCGTCCACCGGTGCAGCCCATGGCCACCGTGAGGTACGACTTCCCCTCCCGGATGTAGGCGGGGATCAGCATGGTGAGCAGGTCGTCGAGCTTGTCGAGGAACTCGGCCGTCTCGGGCCGGTCGAGCACGTACTTGCGGACCTCCGGTTCGAGTCCGCTGTGGTTGCGCAGCGTCTCGTCCCAGTAGGGATTGGGCAGGAACCGGCAGTCGAACATGAGGTCCACGTCCAGCGGTACGCCGTGCTTGAAGCCGAAGGAGAGGATGGAGGTGCGCATGGTGCCGTCGGGCTCCTCGCCGGCGAACACCTCCATCAGCCGGGTCCGGAGCTGGTTGGAGTTGAGCTCGCCGGTGTCGATGACCAGGTCGGCGCGGTCACGGAGGGCACTGAGGAGGAGCCGCTCGTCGGCGATCGAGTCGATCACGCCCCGGGCCGCCTGGGGGTGCCGTCGTCGGGTGCCCTCGAACCGTCTGATCAGGACGTCGTCGGCCGCGTCCAGGAACACGATCCGCACCCGGTTCCTCCCGGCCACGAGGGCGTCGACCGCCGGGAGAACGTCGTCGAGGTCTCCCCCACCCCGTCCGATCACGAAGGCCACCCGCTCCATCTCCGACCCGGTGCCGTCCACCAGCTCGGACACCTTGGTGATGAGGGCGGACGGCATGTTGTCGATGACGAACCAGCCGAGGTCCTCGAGGGTGGCCGCCGCCGTCGAACGCCCTGCACCGGACATGCCGGTCACCACCAGGTACTCGCTCATCGGTCCACGCTCTGACGCCTCTCGGTCGGTCGGTCGGGGGCCAGCGGCGTGTGCAGGCGGTCGAACACCGCCGCACCCACCTGGGCCGGTAACCACGATACGCCCACCAGCTCCTCCTTGGAGGCCTTCCGCAGGGCAGCTAGTCCACCGAACTGCTCGATGAGCCGGGCCCGGCGCTTGGGTCCCAGCCCGCTGACGCCGTCCAGCGCACCGAGGGTCATCCGCTTCCCCCGGAGTGTGCGGTGGTAGGTGATGGCGAACCGGTGGGCCTCGTCCCGCAGTTGCTGGAGCAGGTAGAGACCGTCGGACTGCCGGGACAGGCGGATCGGCTCCGAGCTGCCCGGCCGGTAGACCTCCTCGAAGCTCTTGGCCAGCGAGGCGATGGGGATCCGTTCGGTGAGCCCCAGCGACTCGAGGACCCGCACGCCCACGTTGAGCTGCCCGAGACCGCCGTCGAGCAGTAGCAGCTGGGGCGGGTAGGCGAACCGGCGCCGGGCCGGCACCCGCTCCGGGGCCAGGTCTGGATCGGATCCTTCGGTGCCGCCAGATCCGCCGCCCGCCAGCTCGTCATCGGCCAGCAGGGCGGTCAGGCGGCGGGTCAGGACCTCCTCCATGGCCGCGTAGTCGTCGTTGCCGGCCACCGTGGCCACCCGGAAGTGGCGGTACTCGCTCTTCTTCGCCAACCCGTCCTCGAAGACCACCATCGAGCCCACGTAGTCGGTGCCTTGCAGGTGGCTCATGTCGTAGCACTCGATGCGCAGGGGGGCGTCGGGCAGTCGCAGCTCGATCTGGAGCGACTCGAGGGCCCGGGCCCGGCTGTTGTGGTCGGAGGTGCGGTGCAGGCGGTGGCGGACGAACGAGTCCCGGGCGTTGCGCTCGACGGTGTCCAGGAGGGCGCGCTTCGGCCCACGCACCGGCACCCGCAGCACCACCGTCCCACCGCGCCGACCGGAGAGGTACTCGGTGACCGCCTCGGCGTCCGCCGGCATCGTCGGGACCAGTACCTGGCCGGGCACGCCCGAAGCGGCGTCCGCGTAGACATCGACCAGGATCCGCTCCATCAGCTGGGGGGGAGGCAGGTCCTCGACCTTGTCGACGAACAGGGCCGACCGGCCCACCACCTTGCCCGACCGGACGTGGAACACCTGCACCGCCGCCTCGAGTTCGTCTTCGGACAGCCCGACCACGTCGAGGTCCTCGGGGCGCTCAAGCTCCATCTGGCGGACCGCATCCGCAGCCCGCACGGCGTCGAGCTTGTCTCGCAGCACGGAGGCCCGCTCGAACTCGAGGGCGGCCGACGCCATCTGCATGGACGCCTCGAGGCCCTTCTCGAGCGGCCCGGTGTCGCCGCCCAGGAACGCCATCAGATCGGTCACCAGCTGGTCGTACTCATCGTGGCCGATGGCGTCCACGCAGGGCCCGGAGCACCGTTCGATGTGGAACAGAAGGCAGGGGCGGCCCAGCCGCTGGTGGCGGCGGAACTTGGTGTCCGAGCAGGTCCGCACCGGAAACGACCGTAAGAGCAGATCGAGGGTCTCCCGGATCGCCCCGACATTCGGGTAGGGCCCGAAGTACCGGACGCCGCTGCGCTTGCGGCCCCGCACGACCGCAGGGCGGGGCCACTCGTCGTCGACTGTCACAGCCAGCCACGGATAGCTCTTGTCGTCCTTGAGGCGGACATTGAAGCGGGGCTGGTACTCCTTGATCAGATTGTGCTCCAGCAGCAGCGCCTCGGCCTCGGTGCCGACCACCATCCACTCCACCCGGTCGGCGTGGCCGACCATCTGGGCGGTCCGGGGCGCCAGGCCGGCCGGATCCTGAAAGTATGAATTGAGGCGCTGGCGGAGGGACTTAGCCTTGCCGACGTAGAGCACCCGACCTTCCTCGTCGAGGAACTGGTACGAGCCGGGGGCGTCGGGAATCGAGCCCGGGAGGGGACGGGTCACCACGCCAACAGTGTGCCGTGTCGGGGAGGTGATTGGATCCACCGCACCAGCCGTTGACCGAGCGAATACACTGGAGGCACGCCGGCCTGGTTTCCGGCGACATCTACCGCTCCGGGGCCGACAACCCCGCGGATGGGCGACCAGGCTGTCCCCGCCGGCCACACACCGGAGCGCCTCCACAGGAGGTCATACCCGACATGCTCCGGCTCCAGACTGCGCTCCCTGATCGCTACACCACGGCGGATCCAGATCAATTGACGGGTTGGATCCGGGCGGCCAAGGTTGAACTCGGTTCCCGGCTGATCATCCTCGGGCACCACTACCAACGAGACGAGGTGATGACCTGGGCCGACGCCCGCGGTGACTCGTTCGGGCTGTCGCGCATCGCCGCCGACCAGGTGGAGGCGGAGTACGTGGTCTTCTGCGGGGTCCATTTCATGGCCGAGTCCGCCGACATCCTCACCGGTCCCCACCAGCAGGTGATCCTCCCCGACCTCAACGCCGGCTGCTCGATGGCCGACATGGCTGACATCGATGCCGTCGAGGAGGCCTGGGAGACACTGGCCGAGGTGACCGACATCGACCGGGTGGTCCCGGTCACCTACATGAACTCCTCGGCGTCGCTCAAGGCATTCGTCGGTCGTCACGGCGGTGTGGTGTGCACGTCGTCGAACGCCCGGGCCGTGCTCAGGTGGGCCCTGGGACCCGACGGCGAGGGGCGGTCCCGCGGCGACCAGGTGCTCTTCTTCCCCGACCAGCACCTGGGGCGGAACACCGGGTTCGAACTCGGCTACACCGCCGACGACATGGCGGTGTGGAACCCTCGCCTCGACCGAGGCGGGCTCGACGACGTGGCCCTCAAGTCGACCTCGCTCCTGTTGTGGAAGGGCCACTGCTCGGTCCACCAGCGGTTCCGGCCGGCCCACATCGACGCCTTCCGGACCGAGCACCCCGACGGGATCGTGGTGGTCCACCCCGAGTGCTCCCATGACGTCGTCGAGGCGGCCGACCAGGTCGGCTCGACCGACTTCATCATCCGGGCGGTGGCCGAGGCGCCACCCGGCGCCGTCATCGGCGTGGGCACGGAGATCCACCTGGTCAAGCGCCTGGACGACGAGACACCGGACAAGAAGATCGTGTCGCTCGACCCCCTGATCTGCCCCTGCTCGACCATGTTCCGCATCGATCCGGCCCACTTGGCCTGGATCCTCGAGGGCCTGGTGGCCGGGGAGGTCCGTAACCGGATCATCGTGGACGAGGACACTGCCAGCTGGGCGAGGGTCGCGCTCGAGCGGATGCTGGCCACTGTCTGACTGCTGCGGAGCTGCGGCCGGTCGCTACCCGGAGCGAGCCGCTCGCGCCTACTTAGTGGCAGGCACCCGTGGTCGCGGCGCCGGCCGCTTGGTGGCCACCGCCTTCTTCGTCGTGGCCTTGGCCGCCCGGGTGGCCGTCGCCCTGGCCGACTTGCCCGCCGACTTGCCCGTCGCGCCGTTACCGGCCGCCGCCGCCCGCCGGCTCGACCGGGGGCGCCGGACACCGAGGAGCGGGGCCAGCACCTCGCCGGTGTAGCTGCCCGGGGCTATGGCCACCTCCTCCGGTGTGCCCACCGCCACGATCGACCCCCCGCGGTCACCACCCTCGGGGCCGAGGTCGAGGATCCAGTCGGCGCTCTTGATCACGTCGAGGTTGTGCTCGATGACGATGACCGTGTTGCCCTGGTCGACCAGACGGCTGAGCACGTCGAGCAGCTTGCGCACGTCGTCGAAGTGGAGCCCGGTGGTCGGCTCGTCGAGGACGTAGAGGGTGTGGCCGGTCGAGCGCCGGCTGAGCTCCGCGGCCAGCTTCACCCGCTGGGCCTCCCCCCCTGACAGGGTCGGCGCCGGCTGGCCGAGCCGGATGTAGCCGAGTCCCACGTCCACCAGCGTCTGGAGATGGCGGGCGATGGGGGGTTGGTGGGCGAAGAAGCCCAGCGCCTCCTCGCACGAGAGGTCGAGGACATCGGCGATGGTCTTGCCCCGGAAGGTGACCTCGAGGGTGTCCCGGTTGTAGCGGGCGCCGTGGCACACCTCGCACGGCACGTAGATGTCGGGGAGGAAGTGCATCTCGATCCGGATGGTGCCGTCTCCCGAGCACGCCTCGCACCGTCCGCCCTTCACGTTGAACGAGAATCGTCCCGGAAGGTAGCCGCGGACCTTTGCCTCCTGGGTCTGGCTGAATAGCCTGCGGACATGGTCGAACACCCCGGTGTAGGTGGCCGGGTTCGACCGGGGCGTCCGGCCGATGGGGGCCTGGTCGACCTCCACCACCTTGTCCACGTTGGCCACGCCCCGAATGGTTCGGTGCCGCCCGGGCAGGGCCTTCGAGCGATGGACCTGCTTGGACAGCGAGCGCAGCAGGATGTCGTTGACCAGCGTCGACTTCCCCGAGCCCGACACCCCGGTCACCGCCACCAGCCGGCCCAGCGGGAACTCGGCGTCCACGTCGTGCAGGTTGTGCTCGGTGGCGCCCTCGACGGTCAGGGACTCGCCGCTCCCGGGGCGCCGGACGGCCGGGACCGGGATGGACCGGGCCCCCGAGATGTACTGGCCGGTCAGGGACTCCTTGTTGCTCTCGAGGCCACCGGGGCCCGAGACCGGGCCGGAGTGGACGATCCGGCCACCATGCTCCCCCGCCCCGGGCCCGACGTCGACGACGTGGTCGGCCACCCGGATGGTCTCCTCGTCGTGCTCGACCACGATGACCGTGTTCCCGAGGTCTCGCAGCCGCTGGAGGGTGCCGATCAGCCGTTGGTTGTCGCGCTGGTGGAGCCCGATGGACGGCTCGTCCAGCACATAGAGGACCCCCACCAGTCCGCTCCCGATCTGACTGGCCAGCCGGATGCGTTGGGCCTCGCCACCGGAGAGGGTGGTTGCCGAGCGGGCCAGGGTCAGGTAGTCCAGCCCCACGTCGAGGAGGAACTGCATCCGCTCGTGCACCTCGCGGAACACCCGGTCGGCGATGAGGTGGTCCCGGTCGGACAGATCGAGGGAGGCGACCACGTCGACCGCCTTACCGATCGACAGGGAGCACAGGGCGAAGATGTTGTACCCACCGACGGTGACCGCCAGCGACTCGGGACGGAGCCGGGCACCTCCGCACTCGGGACAGGGGACCTCCCGCAGGTAGCCCTCGAGGTTGTCCCGGAGGAAGTCGGACTCCGCCTCGGCGTGGCGCCGCTCCAGCCAGGGGACGATGCCCTCGTAGGTCGTGTGGAACGACCGTTGCCGCCCGTACCGGTTCCGGTACTTGAGGTGGACCTGCCTGGTGCCCGCACCGTACAGCACCAACTTCCTGTCGGCTTTCTTGAGCTGCTCCCAGGGGACGTCGAGCGAGAAGCCGCCCAGGTCCGCCGCCGCCGCCACCAGGCGGGTGAAGTACTCGCTGCGGGCCCCCGCCCACGGGGCCAGCGCCCCTTCGGACAGCGACTTGGTCGGGTCGGGCACCACCAGGTCGGGATCGACCTCGAAGCGGGTGCCGAGGCCGGTGCACGCCGGGCAGGCCCCGTAGGGCGAGTTGAAGGAAAAGTTCCGGGGCGAGGGGTCCTCGAAGCTCAGCCCGTCGAAGGTGCAGGCCAGGTGCTGGCTGAAGGTGATCGCCTCTTGCTCGCTGCCGTCAGCGTCGACCACCACCACCTCGGCGACCCCCTCGGCCAGCGAGAGCGCCGTCTCCAGTGACTCGGTCAGTCGCCGGCGGATGTCGTCCCGACGCACCAGGCGGTCGACCACCACCTCGATGGTGTGCTGCTCGTAGCGGGCCAGGTCGAGATCGCCACGGTCGGCCAGCTCCACGGTGGCCCCGTCCACCCGGACCCGGGCGAACCCCTGCTTGGCCAGATCGTCCAGCAGGGCGCCGTACTCCCCCTTCCGACCCCGGACCACCGGCGCCAGCACCAGGAATCGGGTGCCCTCGTCGAGAGCCAGGATGCGGTCGACGATCTGCTGGGGGCTCTGCCGGGCGACCGGCCGCCCGCACTTCGGGCAGTGGGGCTTGCCGATGCGGGCGTAGAGCAGGCGGAGGTAGTCGTAGACCTCGGTCACCGTGCCCACCGTCGACCGGGGGTTGCGGGACGCCGACTTCTGGTCGATGGAGATGGCGGGCGAGAGCCCCTCGATGAAGTCGACGTCGGGCTTGTCCATCTGTCCGAGGAACTGGCGGGCGTAGGCGGACAGCGACTCCACGTACCGCCGCTGCCCCTCGGCGTAGATGGTGTCGAAGGCCAGGGACGACTTCCCCGATCCCGACAGGCCGGTGAAGACGATCAGCCGGTCGCGCGGGAGGTCGAGCGAGACGTCCTGGAGGTTGTGCTCGCGCGCGCCCCGCACCACCAGTCGATCAGCCATCCGGTGAGGATACCGGTGCGGGAGGTCGGCTCGGCCGGCCGCTTCCGGCCGTCATGCCCCGGCGGGGACGTCGACGTCGGCGGTCTCCCCCGGCAGCACGGAAGAGCCGTCGACGGGGTCGCGGACCAGGAGCGAGCGCAGCTCGGAGATCTCGTCGCGGAGCAGGGCGGCCTCCTCGAAACGCAGCTCCTCGGCGGCCCGGTTCATCTCGGCGTCGAGGCGGTGGATGAGGCCGGACAGCTGGTCGGCGTCGGGGCCGACGGCCTCGGCCAGCTCGGCCGCCCGGGCCCGGGGGTCGACGCCGCCGGATCGAGCCTTCTGGGCACGGCTGGCCGCGCCCCGGCTGTTCGGCCCCGAGGAGATGGCCGCGGAGCCGATGCCGTCGCCCCGCACCCGCTCGAGGATGTCGGTGACCGACTTGGTGATCGTCTTCGGGTCGATCCCGTGAGCCTCGTTGTAGGCGATCTGGCGGGCCCGCCGCCGCTGGGTCTCCCCGATGGCGTTGGTCATCGAGTCGGTGATCGTGTCCGCGTACATCACCACTCGTCCGTTCACGTTCCGGGCGGCCCGGCCCATGGTCTGGATGAGGGACGAGGTCGACCGCAGGAAGCCCTCCTTGTCGGCGTCGAGGATGGCCACCAGGGAGACCTCGGGGAGGTCGAGCCCCTCCCGCAGCAGGTTGATCCCCACCAGGACGTCGAAGACCCCGAGCCGGAGCTCGCGGAGGATCTCGATGCGGGCCATGGTGTCGACGTCGGAGTGGAGATACTGGACACGGACGCCCTGTTCGGAGAGGTAGTCGCTCAGGTCTTCGGCCATCTTCTTCGTGAGGGTGGTCACGAGGACCCGGTTGCCGGCGGCAACGGTGGCATCGATCCGCTCGCGCAGGTCGTCGATCTGGCCGGTGGTCGGGCGGATGTCCACCTCGGGGTCGACCAGCCCGGTGGGACGGATCACCTGCTCGACGATGTTGGCGCTGTGCTCAAGCTCCCACGGGCCCGGCGTGGCCGAGAGGAGCACGGTCTGGCCTGTTCGCTCGATGAACTCCTCGAAGCGGAGCGGCCGGTTGTCGAGGGCCGAGGGGAGGCGGAACCCGTGGTCGACCAGGGTCTCCTTGCGCGACCGGTCCCCGGCGTACTGGCCGCGGAGCTGGGGAACGGCCACATGGCTCTCGTCCAGGACGACCAGGAAGTCCTTGGGGAAGAAGTCGAGGAGGGTGAACGGCGCTTCGCCCGGGGCCCGGCCGTCGAGGTGACGGCTGTAGTTCTCCACACCACCGCAGACCCCGGTCTCGGCCAGCATCTCGAGGTCGTACTCGGTGCGCATGCGCAGCCGCTGCGCCTCGAGCAGCTTGCCCGCCCCGGTCAGCTCGCCCAGCCGCTCACGCAGTTCGGCCTCGATGCCCAGGACGGCCCTGCGCATCCGTTCGTCGCCGGTGCCGTAGTGGGTGTTGGCGAACACCACCAGTTCTTCGAGCTCGTCCCCGATCTCGCCGGTCATCACGTCGAACGGCCGGATCCGCTCCACCGTGTCGCCGAAGAACTCGATCCGGACCGCCTGGCTCTCGTAGGCCGCGTGGATCTCGACCGTGTCCCCGCGGGCCCGGAACTGCCCCCGGGCCAGTGTCATGTCGTTCCGCGAGTACTGGAGGTCGACCAGCCGTTTCAGCAGCGAGCGCTGATCGTACACCTCGCCGGGCCGGAGGGCCACGATCCGGTCCCGATACTCGTCCGGCGAGCCCAGCCCGTAGATGCAGGAGACCGACGCCACCACGATCGTGTCGGGCCGGAGCAGCAGCGACGAGGTGCACGCGTGCCGCAGCCGGTCGATCTCGTCGTTGATCGACGAGTCCTTCTCGATGTAGGTGTCCGACGAGGGGACGTACGCCTCGGGCTGGTAGTAGTCGTAGTAGGAGACGAAGTACTCCACCCGATTGCGGGGGAAGAACTCCTTCAGTTCGGCGGCCAGCTGGGCGGCCAGGGACTTGTTGGGCTCGATGATCAGGGTCGGCCGCTGGACCGCCTCGATGGTCCAGGCGATGGTGGCCGTCTTGCCCGACCCGGTGATGCCGAGGAGGGTCTGGTAGCGATCACCCCGCCGGATGCCCTCGACCAGGCCGGCGATGGCCTGGGGCTGGTCGCCCGCAGGCCGGAAGGGGGAGACCACCTCGAATTCGGGCACGGGGTCGATGGTACCGGTCGGGTGTGACTCTCATACTGGAGCAGGGCGCGCCCGGAGGACTCAGGTGGCGCGCGTCCCGGCGCCGGACGGCCCCGAGCGGGCGTCACGCAGGGCGACCAGGGCGTCCCACACCCTCACCACCTCGGCCTGCAGGCGCTCCCGGCCGTCGGAGTTGTCGATGACCAGGTCGGCACCGTCCAGCCGGGTCTCGCGGTCGACCTGGGAGTCGATCCGGGCCCGGGCGTCACCGGCGTCCATCCCTCGCAGGTCGACCAGGCGTCGGAGTGCCACCTCGGCCGGCGTGTCGACCACCACCACGGACGCCAGCTCGAGCATCTCCCGGTGCACCGGCCGCAGTAGGGGGATGTCCAGGACGACGATGTCGTCGGTGCCGGCGAACCGGTCCTTTCGCCTGATCATCTCGATCCCGATGGCGGGGTGGGTGATGGCGTTGAGGTCGGCCAGGGCTTCCGGATGCCCGAAGACCAGCGCGGCCAGCCGGGGCCGGTCGATCAGCCCGGCATCGTCCACGATCTCCGGCCCGAACCGGTCGATGAGCGGCTGGTACGCGGCCCCCCCGGGCGCCACGACCTGCCGGGCGATGAGGTCGGCGTCCACCAGCTTCGCCCCATGGGCCACCAGCAGCTCGGCTACCGTCGACTTTCCCGCGCCGATGCCCCCGGTGAGTCCGACCGCCAGCACCGTGCCGCCCGCTCAGGCCGGCCGCCGCGGCCGCGACACGGTGGCGAAGAGGACCATGGTCGTGCGGTCCAGGTCGTCGGTGACGAAGAAATCGTCCGCGGTGATGCCGGTGATGCCACCCGAGTCCCCCCGGGCAATGACCTTGTAGGCGAGGGGAAGGACCCGGGTGTAGATCCCGACGTACCACGACCGTGGGATGCGGTGCCGCAGGTCGAGGAAGTCCAGGCGCAGGACCTTCTCCGCCTTGACCCGCCGGGCGGTGAAGTCTGCCTTGACCCGGGGCACGGCGTCCATGCCCTGCACGGTCACATCGTGGAAGTGTTGTTCGAGGAGCCGGCGGAGTTCCGGAGGCTCGAACAGGTGGATGTGGAACGGGTTCTCGAAGTCGGCGGGTGCGTTGGGCGTGAGGAAGAACACGGTGCCGTCGTCGGCCAGCACCCGGGCGAGTTCCCGCACGTGGCCCTCCGGGTCGTCGAAGTGTTCGATGAGGTGCGACGAGCACGCCCACCGGAAGCTTCCCTCGGCGAGCCCGAGCGAGCGGGCGTCCATCTGGGCCACCAGCAGCCCCTCGGGACCCCAGCGGCCTCCGGCGGCGGCTACCGCGTCAGCGCTGTAGTCGACTCCGACCACCACCCGGCCGTCGGCCAGGAAGCGGGCGGACTCGAAGCCCTGGCCGCACCCGACGTCCAGCATGGTTCCGTGTCCGAGCCGTTCGATGACGGTCCGGTAGCCGGCGGCGTGGAGCGCCAGTAGCGAGTCGGGGGTCACTCCCTCCATGGGCCGCTCCCCGGTCAGGCGCTTGCCGGGGCGCTCCCCCCGGTGCACGGCGAGCGCCCCGTGGTGGCCCGGGTCGGAACTGTCGGTGCTCATCGGTGCTCCTCGGAGGTGCTCGATCGGCGGCCGGACCGGCCGGCGGCCGCGGTAGGACGTCTGGACTCACACTAGCGATCGGCCGGTCCGGGCTCCGAACCCCGGTGGGGAGGCCTACGGTCGGGCCAGTGCCTCTGCTCCCAACATGGCCAGGGCCCCCCTCGCCGTGGCGTCCCAGGTGAACCGGGCGGCGTGCTCGAGGGCGCCCAGCCCCAGCCGCCGCCGCAGCACCTCGTCGCGGATGACCGCGTCCAATCCGTGGACGAGATCGTCCACATCGTCGACGAGGAGCCCGCTGCGCCGGTCGACCACGGCATCCTCGTGCCCGCTGATCCTCGTCACGACGGCGGGGGTCCCGCAGGCACCGGCCTCGGTGACCGTCATCCCCCATCCCTCGCGCAGCGAAGTGGACGCCACCACCCAGGCGCGGCGGTAGAGGTCGACCAGCCCCTCCTCGGACACGTAGCCAGGGAGGGAGATCCACGACTCGGCACCGTGCCGCCGGATGAGGCCCTCGAGGGCCGGCCGCTCATAGCCCTCGCCGGCGATGACGGCCCGCAGGTCCGGGTGGTCGGGCTTCATGCGCACCAGCCCCTCGATCAGGAGGTGGAACCGCTTGACCGGCACCAGGCGGCCGACCGCCACGACCAGCGGTACCACCGAACGCTCCCCGAGGGGCGAAAAGCGGGGCTCGACCCCCGGCGGGCACACCGAGACCCGCTCGGCGGGGATGCGAAGCTGCTCGACGATCTCCCGCTTCGACGACGTCGAGAGGGTGACGATGCGGCTGCGCCGGTACACCGGGGGCGCCAGGCTGTGCTCGATGGCGTAGCCGCACTCGGCCATGCCGGCGGGAAGCACCATCTTCCACATTTCGGCGTGGACGTGATGGAGGAAGACGATATGGGGGCAGTGGGCCCACAGGGGCGAGAAGAACGGCATACCGTTCCAGATCTCGAGCAGGCCGTCACCGGTCCCGATCCTCCCGAGTGCACCGGACAGCATGGTACGGGGGAACACCGAGTACCGACCCGCCCGCCGGACCACCCGGTAGCCGTCCCGCCGGACCACTGTGCGACCGTCGGGCACCGAGGACGTGGTCAACGACACGTCGAGGCCGGCCTTCGACCACGCCGAGATCACCCGATGGGCGTGGAGCTCCGACCCGCCGGCCTCCGGGTCGTCGAAGTCCCGCCACGCCACCACGTCGATCCGCTTCAGCCCGGCCCGGTCGGCGATCTCCTCGAGCGTGAGACCGGCGAAGGTCCGGAGCCCGGCCTGGTCGAAGAGCGACCCCGGGGCGAGGAGGGCCGAGCCGCTCGGGTGCCCCCGGTCGCCACGGGCGGGACCGGCATCCTCGAGATCCGGGACCGGGGTCAGCCTCGGGAACGGGGCGCCCGCTCCACCGGCGCTGGTCCCGCCCGCCGAAGCGGTGCCGGTTTCCCCTGGTACACGCCTCATCGTCGGACTCTCCCGCACCTCGTCATCGGCATCGTCATCGGCCGCGACGATTGGGTCCGGCCGGCGATGTCACCTTGGAGTGTACCGGTGCGGCGCCCGGTGGAGTGGATGGATCAGTGCGCCTCGGGGGCACCCGGGGCACGTCTTGCGGCCCGGCGGAACGAAGCCAGGGTCCAGTGTCGGCCGCGGTGCCGGACGTGGATGGCGACGAAGGCCACGCCCATGGCCAGGGCCAGCGCGCCCTGGGCGACCAGGTCGGCGCGGGCGGTGGCCACCGTCCGGCCGTCGGCCAGCCGGACCAATCCGACGGCCAGCGTCGATCCCCCGGCCAGGAGGAACACGATCCAGCGCGACCCGGTGCCGAAGAGGTAGTTGGTGACCAGCACCGAGAACGACAGGAACATCATGGCCACCACCAGTGCGGCGAAGGCAGGGGCGGCCGAGCTCAGCTTGGCCGAGAAGACCAGGGTGAGGAACCACCGGGGCACGAACACCGAGATCACCAGCAGCACCGCGGCCGGCACGGCCAGGAAGATCAGCGTCACCCCCAGCTGGCGGATGGCGTGCCCGCCCTCGTTCCAGCGGATCGTGGCTTCGGGCAGGAGGTAGGCACCGAGGGCGAGCGCACCGAAGACCAGCGCCTTGGAGGCCACCGAGATGGCGGCATAGGGACCCACGTTAGCGTGGTCCAACCGACCCAGCAGGATGACGTCCACGTTCTGGAGCAGGCCGAGCAGGGCCAGGCCCACGAAGGCGGCCGACACGTCGGCGAGCAGCTTGTGGCGCACCAGGAGGGTGTCGGCGCCGACGTCGAAGCCTTCGGCCGGGACGACCTGGTCGGGTGGGTGGCTCCAGGCCCTCGTGGCCAGCCAGTGGGCGTGGGCGGTGGCCACCACCTCGGCGGCGAACACACCGATGGCATAGCCGGCCACACCCAGGTGGGCGGCCACCAGTCCGACCACGACGACGGTGCGCGCACCCCCTTCGACCAGGAGGTTGCCGGCCAGATCCCGGTAACTGCGGTGGGCTTGGAGGAGCCCCCGGTCCACGCAGAGCAGGATCCAGATACCCGCTGCCACCAAGATCAGCACGATGCCGTCGCTGTTGGGCAGCGAGAGCTGGCGGGCGATCCAGCCCTGGAGAAGGACCACCACTACCAGCTCGACAGCGATGGCGGCGAGGGCGATGCGGTGGACCTTGCGGATCCACGGGCGGATCAGATGGGCGTGGCCGGCGTTGCGGAGCGCCGTCACCCGCCGGACGACCCCGACCAGCACTGCCGAACCCGGCATGGAGAGGATGAAGAACAGCCCGAGCAACTGGGCGATGGCCCCGTAGGCCTGGGGGGTGACCAGCCGGGCGACGGCGATCACCACCAGGGCGCCGGCGCCGTTCACAACCAGGCCGGCGATGGCCACCGGACCGGCCTGGGAGAGGCCGGATCGGAGGGTGTCGCCGGAGGCGGTCTCCGGACCCCGCTCGTCCTCCGGGAGGGTGATCATCGGGCCGCCGGCGACGGCGATCCCGACGGCGGGGGCCATCGACACCGCCTCGGTGACTGGCTCGACCACGCTCTCCACCTCGTCGAGGATCACCTCGAGCCCGGGCTCGCCGTCCTCTCCGGGGCGGTCCGCCGGCGCCGGGGTGCGGTCCGCTCCGTCGGGCGGGCCCGACGGCGGCTCGGCGCCGGTCATCCGGCGGCCTGTGCCCGGCACCGGCCAGGTGCCGCGGACGGCCCTGTGACGCCCACCTCCACTAGGTGGTGACGTCCCCGGCTGCGCCCGTTCTGCGGGGGATCACCGGCGCGTCCCGGCCGCTCCGGCCGCTCCGACCGCCCTCCCGGCCACCGCGGTTGCCGCGGTCGCCGCGGTCGCCGCGGTCGCCGCGGTCGCCGTCGACCTCGTGGTACTCCTCCTCGACGTTGACCGCCCAGATGTCGTGGTGGGCGCCGTGGATGTTCTCGACGGTGAGCATGGCCGTGTACATCGAGTGATCCTGGTTGTTGTACTTGTGCATGCCGTTCCTGCCCACCGGATGCACGTTGGGCGCATGGTCCTCGAACCACTGCCGGATGATCTCGACGTTGTCCCGGTAACGGTCGTCGTAGACCGGGTAGGCCTTGGGCATCCGCACCACGTAGCCGCCCTCCACGTCGGACGGCTCGACCAGCCCGATGGTGGCCAATTCCTTCGTGGCCAGGGCCACCAGGTCGGCATCGTCGCCGCTCCACAGCTCGTCCCCCTCGAACACGAAGTACTCCATGCCGAGGCAGGTCCGGCCGTCCTTGACCAGGAACGGTGACCACGACCCGAAGTTCTGGATGCGGCCGACCTTCACGTCCGGAGAGTGGATGTAGATCCAATTGTCCGGGAACCCGCGGTCCGCGGGGACCACCAGGGCCACGGTCAGGAAGTCGCGGTAGTGGAGGTCGGCGGCGGCCTGGAGCACCTGGTCGGGGACGGGAGGATCGATGATCCGGGCCAGGGATGTGAAGGGCATCGACGAGATGACGTGCGACACCTCCAGTCGCTCCTCGCCGGCCCCGGACCGTACCGACACCGCCACCGCGGCCCCGTCCTCCACGTGCACGGCGGTCGCCGACGTGCCCATCCGGACCGTGCCCCCCATGCCGACGACCTGCTCGGCGCACCGCTCCCACATCATCCCCGGGCCGTAGGTGGGGTACTCGAACTCCTCGATGAGGCTGGTCACCTGCTTGGTCTTGTCCCGGCGCTTGCCGGCCAGGGACGAGCGGAGCGGCTCCCAGACCGCGTTCCAGAGCGACATGCCCTTGATCCGCTGGGCGCCCCAGTCCGCTGACAGATCGGAGGCGGGAACACCCCAGACCTTCTCGTTGTAGGTCTTGAAGAAGTGGTGGTACAGGCGCCACCCGTAGTTGGAGACGATGTACCCCTCGAGGGTGGTCAGGTCCTCGGGGGGCCGGACCCGCACCCACAGGAAGGACACCCCGCACCGGAACGCCTCGACCACCCCCAGGTTGCCGAGGGCGTTGCCCAGCCTGATCGGGTAGTCGTAGAACTTTCCCCCGTAGAAGATGCGGCTCATCCTCGGTCGGAGGAGGAAGTCCTCGGGGGGGAGCACCTTGTGCCAGAACTCCCGGACCGGTCTCACTTTGGTGAAGAAACGGTGTCCCCCGATGTCGAAGCGCCACCCGTCCCGTTCGACGGTGCGGCTGATGCCCCCGACCACCACGTCCTCCTCGACGACCACCACCGGATCCCCAGCCTCGGCGAGCCGGTGGGCCGCGGTCAGCCCGGCCGGGCCACCGCCGATGACGACCACCGGGGGGGGCGACGGTGCGGGGTCCCCTGCTGCAGTGCCCTCCGGGCTTCCGGCGATCTTCTTCGGTCGTGCCACTCGTGGTCCGTTCTCTGGGTACTGCTGGGTCTCGTCCATCTGGGGACGGCACTCGGGTACCCGGTCACCGTCCTGCCGATTCTGCCGTCTCTGCGGGTCTCAATGGTGTACGCCTGCCCCGGACGCTCACGGGGGTGTGGGCCGGGGGCCCGGCCGCGGGACCAACTCCCGCCGCTCTGGGCCGGCGCTGCCGAGGGTGGGCCAAGAGGGCCACCGCGCCGGTGCAGGTTAGTGGTTGGCTGTCGTGCCCGGTGAATCGTCCTTCCCGGTCCGCAGCGACCCCGCCCGATTGCTCCTTGGTCGGGTGGCCCCGTGGCGATAACGTGCCCCCACGGCAGCACCCCGTGTGGCAGAGTGCAAGTGCTTCGCGACCAGAGAATGTCAGCACTGGGCAGGGGGAGAGAGATGGGGATCTTTGTGACATCAGGTAACGAGATCAGTCGCCGGAGCTTCCTCTCGCGTGGCGCCGCCGCGGGCGGCGTGGTCATGTTGGGAGCGGGGGCCTCGACCGTCCTGGCCGGGTGCTCCTCCGGTTCGTCGGGCTCCACCACCACCACGAGCACGGGGTCGAAAGCGGGCGTCGGAACCGGCAAGCCGGTTCGCGGCGGCACCCTCACCGTCGGGACCATCGCCGAGATCGACGGGTTCTACCCGCCGAACAACCACTGGGACACGAACGGCTTCCTCTACGCCAACACCGTCTACGACCCGCTGATGGCGGTAGCGGCCGACGGCACGATCAAGCCGTACCTCGCCCAGTCGATGAGCAGCAACGCCACCTACGAAACCTGGACGATGACCCTGCGCCCGGGCATCAAGTTCAATGACGGGTCGGCACTCACGTCGGCGGTGGTGAAGGCCAATTTCACCGCGCTCAAGGCTTCGCCCCTGACCGGCGTGGCACTGGATCAGGTGGCTTCGGTCGGCACCCCCGACGACATGACCGTCGTCTACAACCTCACCGGGCCGAACCCGACGTTTCCGGCCGGACTCACCACTCAGGTCGGCTACGTGGTGGGTGAGGCGATGATCCAGCAGGCCACGTCCGACCCGTCCGCCACCTTGACACCCGTCGGCACCGGGCCGTTCGTCTACGCGCAGTGGCAGCCGAACGACCACTTCACGGCCACCCGCAATCCGAACTACTGGCGCAGCGGCCTCCCCTACCTCGACCAGATCACCTTCAAGCCCATCCCCGACACCAACCAGCGGGAGTCATCCCTCCGGACCGGGGGCGTCGACATGATCGAGTCCGTCGATCCGACCACGATCACCAACTTCTCCGGCTCCGGCGGATCGGGATATCAGTTGGTCGACACCAGCACCGGGATCATCGGCCAGCCCTCGTTCGCGTTCATCATGCTCAATACCCTCGTCCCTCCCACCAGCGATCTCAGCATCCGTCAGGCGCTGGCCAAGGGCATGGACCAGGCCGAGGTTCAGAAGGTGATCGGTGGGCCACCGGCCAAGCCTGCCACCGGGATCTTCCTCCCGGGCTCGCCGTACTACAGCGACACCGGCTACCCCACTTACGACCCCTCGGGAGCCAAGGCCCTGGTCAGCGCCTACAAGGCCCAGCACGGCACCCCGACATTGAATCTGCTCACCATCCCTGACCCGCTGGAGATCAAGGTGGTGCAGGTCGTCCAGCAGATGTGGGAGCAGGTCGGCTTCAGTGTCACCGTGTCCGAGGTGGAGCAGGCCACCATCATCGACGACTTCGTCTTCGGGAAATTCCAGGCGGTGACGTCGTACCAGTTCGGGGCCGTCAATCCTGACCTGAACTACGTCTGGTGGAGCACCACCACCATCTCGCCGATCGGCCAGATCGGCCTCAACTTCACCCGCATCGACGACCCGACCATCGAGTCGGCCATGCTGACCGGTCGCCACACCACCGACCAGGCGACCCGGGAGGCCGCGTACAAGACGGTCAACGAGCAGCTGGCCAAGCAACTGCCCTACCTCTGGATCGAGCAGTACGTGTTCTCCGAGGTCGCCGACGGCCGGGTCCAGAACTTCGCCAACCCCACTCTGCCCGACGGGACACCCCAGTACGCGTTCGACGAGGGCATCTTCGTGCCGACCCAGATCTGGTTGGCCGGCTAGCCGCTCGGGCAACCGGGCCGGCGCTTCGACAGACCATGGTCAAGTACTTCGCACGACGTTTCCTTCAGCTGGTGGTGGTGACCTTCATCATCTCGGTGTTGGTCTTCCTGCTGGTCCACCTGCTGCCCGGCGACCCGGCGACCACCATCCTCGGGGCCAACGACACCGCCCACAACCGTGCGGTGCTCTTCAAGCAGCTCGGGCTCAACAAGCCGCTCTTCCAGCAATACTTCATCTGGCTGGGCGCGGTGTTCCACGGCAACCTCGGGCAGTCCTACCTCAACCACGAGTCGGTCACCCACATCATCGCCACCGGGTGGCCGATCGACGTCGAGCTCATCCTCATCTCGCAGATCATCGCCTTCGCCGTGGCCATCCCGCTGGCTCTCGTCACTTCCCGGCGCCCCAACCAGCCCATCGACAACGTGGCCACCACGGGAACCTTCGGGATGCTGGCGCTGCCCCCGTTCGTCATCGCCCCCATCCTGGTCGCCGTCTTCGCAGTCGGGTTGGGCTGGTTCCCGGCCACCGGCTACGTGCCCTTCACCCAGAGCCCGGCCACCAACCTGCACGACATGCTCCTGCCCTCCCTGGCCATTACCGCGGGTTCGATCGCCGTGTACTACCGGCTGTTCCGGTCGGATCTGATCAGCACCTTGCAGGAGGACTTCATCACCATGGCCCGGTCCAAGGGCCTCTCCTCCCGTTGGATCATGTGGCGCCACGCGTTCCGACCGTCCTCCTCCTCGCTGCTGGCCGCAGCCGGTGTCAACGTCGGTGCCCTGATCGCCGGGACCTTCATCGTCGAGTACCTGTTCGCCCTGGACGGGCTGGGCTACTCGTTGGTGGTGGCGGTCAACCAGCGGGACTACCTGGTCGTCCAGGGCATCACCCTGGTCGTGGCCATCGCCTATGTGGTGCTCCAGTTCATTGTCGACTTCGTGTTCACCGTGGTCGATCCCCGGGTGACCCGGGGGTGACCGATGCCTGACGATCGCGAGCTCGCCGACACCCGGGCCTCGGGGCGGCTGCTGGCCGACCAGGTCCCCGGACTCGCCGCTATCGACGAACTGGTGGTGTCGCGCCAGAGCGAGACCCTCGACTCGGACGACATCCTGCTCAAGAAGCCGTTCGGCATCCTGTTCTGGCTGGCTATCGGGTGGGTCGGCCTGGTGGTCGTCCTCGCCGTCCTCGCCAACGTGCTCCCGCTCCCGGGGCCCAACTTCCAGAACTACTCGGCCATCAACGCCTCACCGAGCATCCACCATCTCCTGGGCACCGACGACCTCGGGCGGGACCTCCTGAGCCGTCTCATCTTCGGGGCTCGCGTGTCGTTGATCGTCGGGTTCGCCGGTGTGGCCATCGGCATGTCGGTCGGCGGGACGCTGGGCCTGGTCTCGGGGTACAAGGGCGGGAGGCTGGACGTCGCGCTCAACGCAGGGTCGTTCGTCCTCCTGGCCTTCCCGGCCATCGTCGCCGTGATCGCCATCGTTGCATTCTGGGGCTCGTCGCTCTGGAAGATCACCATCATCCTCGGGGTGGCCACCATTCCCCTGCTCTATCGCGTCGTGCGCGCCTCCAGCCTCTCGTTCGCCAACCGTGACTTCGTGGTGGCGGCGAGGACCCTCGGGGCGACCTCGACCAGGATCGTCTTCCGTGAGATCCTTCCCAACGTCGTGCCGGTGGCACTCACCTTCGGGCTGATCACCGTGGCCGGGGTCATCGTCATCGAGGGGTCGTTGGCATTTCTCGGCCTGTCCGTGCCGCTTCCCACCTCGTCGTGGGGCAACATGATCTCGGAGGGCGCCTCCAAGATCATGTTGCCCCACGACGAGGTGGGAAGC
>Ga0224558_1001211_pt1 | contig 27705 bp, 26 predicted proteins | sample 714S32024metaG_FD_180682 | JGI IMG/M metagenome (GOLD analysis project Ga0224558, IMG submission 180682) | Peat soil microbial communities from Stordalen Mire, Sweden - 717 S3 20-24 | ecosystem: Environmental > Terrestrial > Soil > Wetlands > Peat | place: Sweden: Norrbotten County, Stordalen... | reverse complement strand
CCTGTCCAGTTCGATAAGCGGGGGTGTGGAAACGAGGCAAGGTGAGGCTAATGAGGCACCGGCAACCGAAAGGGCCGGTCTCGGCTAGGCCGCACCTAAACCGTCGCGCCACCCCTCGACTTCACCTCAGAACCGTGCCGGAGCAACCCCGCCTTACTTCGCGGCCGTTCCCGATTCTGCCGCCGCCACTGGCAGCGTGATCGTGAACAGCGCGCCTCCATCCGGGGACGTTGCTGCTTCGATGTTTCCTCCATGCTCGCGCAGTACGGTCTTGCAGATGCTCAGCCCCAGGCCGGTTCCTCGGCCGGGGCGCTTAGTGGTGAAGAACGGATCAAAAATGTGCGCCAGGTTTTCGGGTGCGATTCCCGGGCCGTCGTCCTGAAACACGACCCAGACAGAGTCGGGGTTGCGTCCGATGCGTATGCGAATCGTGCCTTTCTCGCGGCTTTCGCGGATGGCCTGTTCGGCATTCAGCAGAAGATTCAAGAAGACCTGCATCAGTTGATTGGGATCGGCCATGATCGCGGGGATCGCCGGTTCGGGAAAAAAATCCACCGTGATGTTGCTCTTGCGCAGCGGATACGCCTGCATCTGCACGGTGCGTTGTACCAGTTCGTTCAGATTGACGGGGCCGCGTCCCGGAGCCGGGGGGCGGGCGAAGTATTGCAGGTTTTGGACGATTTCGGCGGCGCGCCTCGCCTGCTGGTGCAGAATCGCAATCTGTTTGCGGGCGTTTTCGCTCATATCGCCTTCCTGCAACAGTTCCGCCATGCCGAGAATGCTGGTCAGCGGGTTGTTGAGCTCGTGGGCGAATCCGCCGATCATCTGACCCATGGCCGCTTGACGCTCGCTCTGAATAATCTGCTGCTCCAGTTTTTTCTCCATCGTCACATCGCGGACGGAGATGATCACGCCCGCCGGCTTGCCCTCGGCATCCAGCAGAGGACTTGCCATGCCCAGCATGGTGCGCCAGCTGCCGTCGCGATGCCTGGAACCGTACTCGCGTGAGGTCAGCGAACTCTCGCCGGTCGCGACGGTGCGGTAGATCTCGGCTAGTTCCGGTGGAGCATTCTCCGTCTCCGCGACGTTCTTACCCATGAGATGTTCCGGTCCGTACCCGAGGAGCTCGCCGATGCGCGCGCTCACGAACGTGTACTGCCCCTTCAGATCGAGCACCAGAATCAGATCCGGAAAACTTTCCAGCAGGTGCCGGCGGAACTCTTCCTGCCTCCGCAACTGTTGCTCCAGCGCACGCTTCTCGGTGACATCCACCAGCGTGCCCTGGTAGCGGACAATCCGTCCTGCCTCCGTCACGCCGGTCGAGGTGTCCACGCACACCGCGACTCCGCCATCTTTTCTTCGCAGGCGAACCTCGCGAGTGCGGGTGCGGCCGCTCTGACTTCCTCCGCGTCCCAGAACCGGATCGCCACCAGCATCGACATTCAGCTGTTCCGGGGGAAGGTTTAGCAAATCTTCTTTGCTGTCATATCCCAGGATGGAGACGAGCGCCGGGTTCACCTCGAGCAGCTTGCCTTCCGGATTGCTGATGTACACGCCTTCCTGTAGAGATTCGAAGAGCTGCGTGAAGCGCTGTTCCTTCTCGCGATGTGCGGTGACGTCGCGCGCCAGCACACTGGCCCCAGTCACCTCGCCGCCCTTGACGATCGCGTTGACTACGCAGTCGTAGTAAAGCCGCCGGGAATCGTTCTTAAGGCGGACCTCGACCACTCCCGACCAAGTCCGCTTCTCCAGAAACCGTGCCAGCCCTCCGGTCGCCCCCGCATGCAGCGGCGCGCCCAGGAATTCCTCAAGTTTGTGACCAACCAGATGAGAGTAAGGAACGCCGAGAATTTCTGTAATTCGCCGGTTTACCGTGCGCAGGGTTCCATCGAGCGAGATGGCGAGCGCGGCGTCATCCAGAGAATCGATCAGCTCCTTGAAGTTGCGCTGCGAGCGCATAATCAATTGGCCCAACTGATCGAGTTGCTCTTCGGAGGGTGTGACGCCCGCCTGACCCTGAAAGTCCCTTAGAATCTGCTTGAGCTCCGCGACCTCGCGTTTGCGCCCGAACGCATAGGCGGCAAACAAGACGGCGAGCGCGAAGAGTCCGGCGGGAATTGCCCACAGCCGGTAAGGAAGGTCTTTCAGTTGTTGCCACGACAAAGCTGCTACTGCCGCCGCAAACAAAACGAGCAGGCCAAGCGCCCATCGCCACAACTGGCTCTCCTCGCGTTCCAGTCGGTTCGCCGGACCGGACCGGGCTGAAGTGGCATCTTCGTCGAGCATTGAGGGACTCCCCTGGCGCAGGAACGTTATCCGCCATATTGCCCCTAGCCTAGCACCGAAAGCGGCGGTTCACGACAGAAGGTTCCAGAACGTTCCATCACGGTAAAGGGGTGATGACCATCACAGCGGACCGGTTTGGCACTGACTAGGATGGCGGTAAGGATCTCCCATCCGCGCTGTCCTCTTCGTGTGCTTACTGGTGTTCCCTATGCTCTATAAAACTCTGAGTGCCGCCGTTTACGGCATTGACGCCAACATCATCGAAGTGGAAGTGGATGTCTCGGGCATCAAAACGCAGGAAGACCACTTTCACACCGTCGGACTGCCCGATGCTGCCGTCCGCGAAAGCCGCGACCGGGTCCGCTCGGCACTGAAAAACTGCGGCTACGACATCCCTCCTACCCAGATCACCATTAATCTGGCGCCGGCCGATATCCGCAAGGAAGGTTCCGGCTTCGACCTGCCCATGGCGCTCGGCATCCTCGGCGCATACGGGGGGCTGAATAAGAAGGAGGTGCCTGACGCGCTGTTTGTCGGCGAGCTTTCTCTCGACGGAAGGGTGCGCGGAGTGCGCGGCGCTTTGCCGATCGCGATCGAGGCTCGTCGAACGAAAGTTAAGCGCCTGGTCGTGCCCGAAGTCAACGCTCGCGAAGCCGCCATGGTCGGTGACGTTGAGGTGTACCCGGCTAAATCGCTGCTGGAAGTCATTCATCTCATTAACTCCGGCAACGGCGTCTCCCGCTTGCAGGTGGACACCGATCAACTGCTCTGCCAGGCGCAGCATTTCCCGGTGGATTTCAAAGACGTCCGCGGCCAGCAAACCGCCAAGCGCGCCCTTGAAGTCGCGTGCGCCGGCGGCCACAACATTCTGATGATCGGGCCTCCAGGATCTGGAAAAACGATGCTGGCGAAACGCATGCCGACGATCCTGCCGCCCTTTACTTTCGAAGAAGCGCTCGAGACCACCAAGATTCACAGTGTCGCTGGTGTGCTCGATGCACATGCCGGACTCGTCGGCCTGCGGCCTTTCCGCGCGCCTCACCACACCATCTCCGACGCGGGTCTGATCGGCGGCGGTGCTATTCCGCGGCCGGGCGAGGTTTCGCTCGCTCACAATGGGGTGCTGTTCCTCGACGAATTTCCCGAATTCCCGCGCAACGTTCTTGACGTCATGCGCCAGCCGCTCGAAGACGGTACCGTCTGCATCGCGCGGGCCGCCATGTCGCTGACTTTCCCCGCGCGCTTCATGCTGGCCGCCGCTATGAACCCCTGTCCTTGCGGATTTCACAACGACCGCACCCGCGAATGCCACTGCACCCCGCCCATGATCCAACGCTACATCTCTAAAATCTCAGGGCCGCTGCTCGACCGCATCGACATTCACATTGACGTCCCGGCCGTGAACTACAAGGAAATGCGCAGCACGAAGGAGTCGGAAAGCTCGGCGAGCATTCTTGCGCGTGTGGTTCGTGCGCGTGACGTCCAGTTGGCGCGCTTTTCTTCCGGCCGCGAAAAACTTTACTGCAACGCCCAAATGCCGACGCAGTTCATACGGAAATTCTGCGAACTCTCCGCCGATTGTGAGCGCCTGCTGGAACGCGCCATGGCTCAGCAAGGGCTCAGCGCCCGCGCCCATGACCGCATTTTGAAAGTTGCGCGCACGATTGCCGACCTGGACGGTATTCCGCAACTTGAACCCAAACACATTGCCGAGGCGATTCAGTACCGGACGCTGGACCGCACGTTTTGGGCGTGAACTTCGATAATTAAAGACTGCGCGGAGGGCGTAGCCGTCCTTATTTTTAGATCGGCGAAGATGTCAAATCAGGCTGAGGCAAGCTCCTTCTGCGCCGGGAACGGTCTGATTCTTGGCAGCCTGTTTTTCTGGGCCTTCCAAAGATCGTAATTGAGCTGCATCTTCAGCCAAAACTCAGGAGACGTGTAGGGCATCGCCTTGGCAAGCCGCACGCTCATCACCGCGGAAATACCGGCGCGGCCGTTGAGTATCCGAGAGAGATTCGGCCGCGTCACCCCAAGGCGCTTGGCCGCCTCCTTCACCGTCATGTCGCCCAGGTAATCCTTCAAAACTTCGCCGGGATGGGATGGATGGAAAAGCATACTTAGCTCCTAGTGGTAGTCCTTGTAATCGACGAGGATCGCGTCCTCGCCTTCGAACGCGAACGTGAGCCGCCAGTTCCCGCTCACCCGCACGGCCCAGTGGCCCTCCAGTTCGCCCTTGAGCGGGTGCAGGGCGTAGCCGGGCGCATTCATGTTAGCCGCGCAGGTAGCCGCATCCAAGGCGGACAAGATCCTTCTGAGCCGGTTTTGCGTGTTCTGGCTGAATGCCAGCCTTCGAGCCGGTTTCGGCAAACTGCTTGATGCCTTTATGCCGATAGCTCTTCAGCATGTGTAAAGTGTACCAATACACGATACTGTTGATCAAGGGATATCCGCGTAGGGGCGGCGGGCGTGAGCGGTGGGACGGGTCATCGGAAGTCTGGGCCGGGAGAGAGACGGCCCGACGGCCCGATGATCCGACGCCGCAACCGGCCGGTCTCAGTCGGCGGCCGCTCCGCTGGTTGGCCTTTCGGCGTCGGCGGGTTTGCCTTCGGTGGGTTTGTTTTTCTCCGCCTGGCGCAGGCGCAGGGCACGGTTCGAGGGCAGGCCGGCATCGCGGATCTTGTACAGCAGGGCGCGATAGCTGATGCCCAGCGTGCGGGCTGCCTGCTTACGATTCCAGTGGTGCTGTTGCAGCACCTTCAGGATGACCTTGCGCTCGAGTTCGCGCACGCACTGGCGCGTAAGCTGCTTCAGAGAAATCGGGCCGTCCAGCGAGAACTCGGGATTGAAAAAATCCGGCTCGCGTGCTACCAGGTCGTTGGTGAGCACTTCCTCATGGCCCAGGATCACGTAGCGCTTGATCAGGTTTTCCAGTTCGCGAATATTTCCCGGCCAGTGATATTTCTGCAGCACCGCCAGCACTTCATTCGATAGAGGCCGTGCCCGGCAGTTGAACTTGTGGTTGTAGTATTCAAGGAAGTAGCTGCACAGATCTTCAATATCGCCACGGCGTTCCCTTAGCGCCGGCATGCGCAGGTTCACCACGTTGATGCGGTAGTAAAGATCTTGGCGGAAGGCCCCCGATTCGATCTCCGCTTCCAAATGGCGGTTGGTCGCGCACACCACTCGCACTTCTACCTTTTTGTCTTCCTGGGCGCCGATGCGGCAGAACTGCCCATCCTGCAAAAGCTGCAAGAGTTTCGATTGCAAGGATGGATCAAGCTCGGAAATTTCATCCAGAAACAAGGTGCCGCGGTGGGCCAGTTCGACCCGTCCCGGTTTCGACCCAACCGCGCCCGTAAAGGCTCCTCTTTCGTAGCCGAACAGTTCGCTTTCCAGCAGGGTCCCCGGAATTGCCGGGCAGTTCACCTTTACATATGGCCCCAACTTCCACGGAGACAGCCCATGAATGAGGCGGGCAATGATGTCTTTTCCGGTGCCGCTCTCGCCGGTGATAAGGACAGGAACGTTGGCGGCGGCTACTTTGCCCAGTCGCGAACGAACCGATTGCATGACTTCAGAGTGGCCAAAAATGATGTTGTCAGGGGGAACCTCGCCGAGCGATTGTGCCAGCGAACTTACCGAAAGTGTTGTCATAAGACCAGATGTCCCGTTGCGGTGAGTGTTCACCCGCATGCACTAAAAGTGCACCCCAAGCACCAAACTGGGGAAGAGAGCCGAGCGAGCTGGGAGCTTTCCGTTAAACGCTCACTTATGAATGGCTTAGAGTGATGATATCGCGGAAGCCAGAACCCCCGGCATGGCACTAAAGTGCCATGCCGAGAGAGCCTCGAGATAGGAAAAATAGTTCACACGGCGGAACCGGCTTTTCTCAAGTCCTTCCCGGAAACAGCCGTCGCGTCTGTGCTCAGGTGACGGGCGAATTTCAGACCTAGAAGATGATAGTCATCGAGGTGCGCCACCCACACCGCCTTCGCTTGCATAATCCGCAAAGAGGGCTTCAAACCCTTGACAGGTCCGATCGGAGAGCTCGGAATCTCCAGTGAAACCAGCGCCGATTTGGGCAAAGAACGCCGAACTACCACCAAAGCACCGCCAGGAGAGACGTTAATGGCCGTGGCAAACTCCAGGGAATCCTTGCCGCTTCCGTCGCGAGTGCGGACAAAAACCGGAATGGCTAGCTGCAAGCGTGGCCACTTGCGTTCATTCTTCTTCGATATGCTATTAGGCACTTGTCTGGTCCGCCATTGGGGGGATAAAACACTCCTAAGACCGCATCTTAGGGGCCAAACGTCGGAGAGAAGCCGAGGCTACTTGGAATCGCTCGAAACCGCGCCACCGACACGGACATTGCCGAAGCAGCTTCACAGCGCAGAATTTGGTAATGACTATTGGTCATGTCAAAAAGCTGCAACGTTTTTCGCTTGAATGCCTCGTTTGGGGCCGTTTCCAATTGACAGTCTGGTGGACCTGACATAGGATCACAATATCCCCTGTTGTCTGAGGTAGCAGGTCCCCCTCCCCTAATACTGATTACGTGGTTTCCCATGGCTTTGATGCCCGACAAAAGCCCAGCCGTTTCCCCGACTGGCAGTGGTCCAAAAGGTAGCCTCCCGTCAACCGCGGCGGCTCGTGCTTCCGCGCCCAGCTCTGCGGACGACGCGGCGCGCGAGCTCGAACAATTGCGCGATCGTTTTCGCAAGACGGCGGACGCTCTCGCCTCTGCCGCCCACGACCTGAAGACGCCCCTGGCGATCCTCAACGGCTACATCGATCTGCTGCAGAGCCAGAAACTCGGACCGCTCAATGACCGCCAGCGCGAAGTGATGGGCGACATGTTTGCCAGCGGACAGCGCTTGCAACAGTTCATTCAGGACTTCCTGACCTTCAGCGTGCTCGAGACCGGCGAACTGCGCATGCAGTACGTGGAAGGCGACATGAACGCGTGCCTCTCGGAAGTTTGCCGGCTCTGGTCGAACCGGTTTCAGGAGCGCGGTCTTGCTTTGTATTTCCTGGCCAACGACAAACTGACGACATTTCCATTCGATGCGCCCAAGATCCAGCGCGTGATTTCCAATCTTCTGGAGAACGCCTACAAGTACACTCCCCAGGGTGGAACCGTCTGGTTGCACGCCGAGCCCCATATGTGGGAGCGTCGCGGCGTGAGTAAGTCCGCAAGCAATGCAGACCGCCGCCGCCAATCGACGAATGTGCCGAACGCGGTCAAAGTCGCCGTTGCCGATACCGGCCCGGGAATTCGGCCGGAGTTTCACCTGGAAATCTTCGATGATTTCTTCCGTCTGCCGGGCAGCGAATCGGCCGAGGGCATGGGCCTTGGACTGGCCATTTCCCGCCGCCTGCTCCAGGCCATGGGCGGCAAGATCTGGGTGGAAAGCGAACCGGGCACAGGTTGCAAGTTTTCTTTTCTCATTCCCCTGAAACCAATTCTGAGTCCGCTACGAGGAACGAAATGAGCGAAGCCGCCAACATCCTGCTGGTGGATGACGAACCGGGAATGTTGCGCTACATCCGCACGCTGCTGGAAGTGGATGAGCACAAAGTGCAAACCGCCAGCACCGGCGAAGAAGCGGTCGAGCGCGTCCAGAAGGGACTGCAGCCCGACCTGGTGTTGCTCGATCTACTCATGCCCGGCATCGACGGGTTACAGACTCTTGAACAACTCCGCCACCTCCGGCCGGGATTGAAAGTCGTCATGCTCTCCTGCGTGAACGATACGCGCAAAGTGGTGCAGGCCATGCGCCTGGGCGCGATCGATTATCTGACCAAGCCGTTCCAGAAAGCTGAACTCGACGCCGTCATTGGACAGTGCGTCGGCACGGCCAAGGGTGAGAGCTATGCGGGCGAAATCGAAGAACTTTGCGACGACGTGTTCTTCATCGCTGCCAGCCCGGCGATGAAGAAGATTCGCTCCCAGGCTGCACTGGTCGCCAACGTCGAAATCCCGGTCCTCCTGCTCGGCGAAAGCGGCACCGGCAAGGAAGTGCTCGCCCGCCTGATCCACAAACTTTCCCCGCGCGCCCACCGCACCTTCCTCAAAGTGAACTGTGCGGCGGTGCCCGCCGACCTGCTCGAAAGCGAACTGTTCGGCTACGAAGCGGGAGCCTTCACCGGCGCCACGCACGCCAAGCCAGGCAAGTTCGAACTGTGCAACAAAGGCACCATCCTGCTCGACGAAATCGGCGAAATGCCGCCGGGGCTGCAGGCCAAGCTGCTGCACGTCCTCCAGGATCAGCAGTTCTCCCGCCTCGGCAGCCGCACCGTGGTCAAAGTCGACGTCCGCATCCTGGCCGCCACCAACATCAACATCCAAGAAGCGCTTGCCACCAAGCGCCTGCGTGAGGATCTCTATTACCGCCTGAACGCTTTCACCCTGTCGCTGCCTCCGCTGCGCGATCGCAAGGAAGAAATTCCGATCCTGCTGAAGCATTTCATGTCGCGCATGTCGGATTCCTACGCGCGTTCCCCGTTGCCACTTTCGCCCCCGTTGATGGAGGCATGCCTGCGGCATTCCTGGCCGGGCAACCTGCGCGAATTGAGCAACTTCATCAAGCGCTACCTGGTTCTGGGAGACGAAACACTCGCGGCATCCGAGTTGCAGCCCCGGCCCGATGGGGGTCTAGGAATGCACGCCCACGCAGTGGGCAGAACCGCAGTCGCGGGCGCTGAGTCCGCCGGCGGCCTGAAGTCGCTGTCGCGCAACGCCAAAGATGAAGCTGAGGCCGAAGCCATCGCCCGTGCGCTGGAAGAGACGAACTGGAATCGCAAACAAGCCGCGGCGCTGCTGAAGATCAGCTATAAAGCTTTGCTCTATAAAATCCGCCAGTACGGGATAGCGCAAAACCGCAGCACGCACCGGCTCTCGGCCGGCGCATAGAATCCGTTGCCAGTTGCCAGTATCCAGTTGCCAGTTTAGGATTCGCGACGCGGCTCATCACTACGCATTGTTTCGCCATAACTGAGAGCTGACAACTGAGAGCTGACAGCTGATTTTGGTGCGGATAAGAGGACTCGAACCTCCACGACCTTGCGGCCACTAGGACCTGAACCTAGCGCGTCTGCCAGTTCCGCCATATCCGCATAAAAAGAAAAAATCGGTGGGACCTTTTCAAAGGCGACTACACTACTATCTACTGGCTGGCGTACGGCTGTCAAACGAGCGCAGCGGTCATAACCTTAGCCCTGCTCAGTCATTGGCAAGCCGCCACGCCGCCCTAAACCATGGGAAATGCTTCCGACAAGATCCCCGCAGAACTGGCAAAGGAACTGCGCGCACTGGCGCACGATCTCAGCAATGCGCTCGAAACCATCGTGCAAGCCACCTACCTGATCTCGCAGGCAGGGCCCCCCGAGAATTCACGCCGCTGGGTCGAACTGATCGATCAGGCCTCACAGGAAGCGGTAAAAATCAATCAGAAGCTGCGCCAGCTCTTACGCTCGCAAAGTTAGTCGCCAACTGCCAGGCGAGCGCTGCACAAGCGACACTCTTCATGTGTTGTCATCCCGAGCGAAGCGAGGGATCTGCAGTTCGCCGCAAAATGTAGATCCCGCGCTTCGCTCGGGATGACAAGATACGGCGAATTGAGAGTTATCTTACTTTCGCCACGTGCGGCTAGCCCAGCTTCGCGTCCATCGTAATCTTCGCGTTCAGCACCTTCGATACCGGGCAGCCCGCTTTGGCATTTTGCGCGGCTGTGTTGAAGGCTTCCGCGCTCGCGCCCGGCACCTTCGCGACCACATCCAGATGCACGGCCGTGATGGCCCAGCCCGCGTCGAGTTTCTCCATGGTGAGCGTAGCTGCCGTGCTAATGCTCTCTGGCGTGAGGTTCGCGCCACCCAGTTGCGCCGAGAGCGCCATCGAAAAGCACGCCGCATGCGCCGCCGCAATCAGTTCTTCCGGATTCGTCCCCGGAGCGTTTTCAAACCGCGTCGTAAACGAATAAGGCGTATTCGAAAGAACGCCGCTGGTGGACGAAACCGTCCCCTTCCCATCCTTAAGACCACCCTTCCACACTGCACTCGCTTTGCGTTGCATTGCTATCTCCCAAGGTGAGGTTAAAACGAAGTCGTACCCTATTGTAGAAGCTAGAAGGAATTCGCGTGCGCCGCCGCAGTCGTCGAACCGCCCCACGAGTTCTATAATCTCGCTCATGTCATTTCTCCGGTTCCTCATGCTGTTGTCGCTCGTGGTCTGGCTCGGCGGTGTGATCTTTCTCGCGTTCGTCGAAGCGCCCACCGCTTTTACACCCGGACTTCTCCCCACCCGCCACATGGCGGGATCGATCGTAGGCCACTCCCTCGATTTGCTCCACTACATGGCCATTGTTTCCGGAGTTGTTTTTCTCGTCGCGTCCATGCTCTACAGCCGTATGGCTACGGGAAATGCGCGACCGCTGGCGGCGCGGCACCTTTTGGTCGTGCTGATGCTGTTGCTGACCGTGATCTCGCAATTCGCCATTTCCCCAAAACTGCACGCCATTCGCGCCGAGGTTGGAGTGATCGATAGCGTGCCTCTGGACAATCCGCTGCGCAGGGAATTCGACCGTCTGCATATTTGGTCGGAGAAGTTCGAGGAGGCGGTGCTTTTGCTGGGGTTGGTTGCGTTGTACGCAACCGCGCAGGCGTTCCGGTGAGCGGGTGATTGCCGAGTTACTGAGCCGCTTTGCCTGGCGGCGGCGCGGGCGGAGGTTTCAGCGCCTCATCGAGATACGCCAGATACTCGGCAATCAGCTTATAGCTGTCGTAGTAATCGTTCATCCTGACGGCTGCCAGCTTGTCGAACGGCGAATGCAGGATCGACCAGGTCTGTTCGGTCACCGAGTGCAGGGTGATGCGCGGAATCTGGTAGCGAGCGAACGATTCGGAATCAGCGGTGCCGAGGTTGTCCACGTTCATGGTGGCGACCACGAGTCTGCTGGCCGCCGCAACCGTGCCCAGCGCGTCAAGCAGCACTTTGTCGGCGTGCGAAGCCCAGACCTCGGTTGGACCGAGCCCCAGGCTGTCGAAGTTCACCATGCCCTCGATGTGTGCGCGCTGCTCGCTGGAGAGGTGATCCACGTAATACTGCGATCCGACCAGCCCCTTTTCCTCGCCCGAGAATCCGACGAAGATCAGCGTGTGATGACGCGGCTGCGCACTCAGGCTGTACACGAGGCCCGGCAACAACACCGCTCCTGTCCAGTTATCGACCACGCCGTCGCCAAAGCTGTCGACGTGATCGGTATGAGCGCCGACCACGATGACTTCCGGCGTTTCCCCAGGCAACACGCAAATGACGTTCGGCGGCAGCTTGCGGTCGAGCGCTTGCTCGGAAAGATTCGGATCCTTGCATCCGGAGTCGGCGAACCATTTCCGGATCAGGGCTTCGCGTTCGCTGTTCTTGGTTGAAAATGACTTCAAATGCGCTTCGATGGCTTCGCGGGTCTGCAAGCGGACGTTAATCTGCGCCGCAGCGCAGACGGCACAGGCAATGCAAGCAATCAGCGCCGCGGCGAGACGGCGTAGCAATGGTCTGGCGAGAGTTTTGGCGTCGCGCCGCATTTTGGCGAGAGTAGCACGGCTGTCCGCGCGCCGCACTTCAGGCCCGATAACCACCATGGACACGAAGGAAACCTTCAGGAGTACTTTTCCTTTCTACTGCATCAGCCGCTCTACTGCATCAGCCGCCACGCGCCGCATGCCCACACCACCGGCACCGCGAACAGCATGGCGTCGATGCGATCGAGCACGCCTCCGTGGCCGGGCAGAATCGTGCCGGAATCCTTCACTCCGGCACCGCGCTTTATCAGCGACTCGACCAGATCGCCCAATTGCGCCGCGATGTTGACCACCGCCGACAGTAGAATGATGGGCCACAGGTGCGGCTGCTCCAGGCCGAACATGCCATCGCGGCGGTCAATCAATCCAACCCGCAGTAGCGCGGAGCTGATTCCGGGCGCATGCTGAATCCACAGCGTGCCTACGATCACGCTGGCAAGGACCGAGGCCACCGCGCCTTCCCAAGTCTTCTTCGGGCTGATCTCGGGCGACATGCGATGCCGCCCCAGCGACTTGCCGACGAAGTAAGCGAAGATGTCTCCCGCCCACACGGCGAGCAGCGTGTAGATCGTCCAGATCGCTCCCGCCGGCTGCTGCCGGATCGCGACCAGCAGCGCCATCGGGATCGCGATATAGACGAAGGCAAACGCCGAGGCGGCGGCCGCCGGATAGCCGCTGGTCAGGTTGGAGCGCCGCATGGCTACTGTCAGAAACACAAACGGTGCGAGCGCCGCCGACAGCGCGATCCCGTAGAGCATAGCCGTGGTCTCAACCAGCGGCGTGCGATTGGTGGAAGCGACAATCACAAATACAAAGAAGAGCGCGACGAAGGCAAAGGTCGCCGGCCCCAGCGGCTGGACCGCATAGTGCGTCGCCAGCTTCAGGAACTCGGCGCTGGCCAGCAGGGCTACCGCCCCGGCCACAATGGCCAGCACATAAAGCGGCGCCTTGAGAACCAGCAACAGAACCAGTGGAATTAGAACGACGGCGGTCGCGACGCGCTTGATCATGGGAGGGGTTACGGTTCGACTAAAAACCTATGTCAAAATCGTGGAACAGCACACGAGCGACACCTTTCAAACTTTTCCGGGATCAAAAAGTTTTTTCCGTGCCCGTCAACGTTTCGCCTCTGCGTGGGCTCGGAACGACGTAGGCCGCGAAGCGTGCTGCGGGGCATGCCCGTCCGGGCCCAGCCCGCCGTAGCGGCGGTCGCGCTTCTGATATTCTTCGATCCCTTCGAGCAGTTGAACCCCGCGGAAATCAGGCCACAACGTCTGCGTCACATAGATCTCCGCATAGGCCAGCTGCCAGAGCAGGAAGTTACTCAGCCGCATCTCGCCGCTGGTGCGAATTACTAAGTCGGGATCGGGAAGTCCGCGAGTGTAGAGATGATCGCTAATGGACTGCTCATCGACCTGTATGTGATCGAGACCGCCATTGCGGGCCGCAGCCTCGGCCAGCGAGCGAAATGCGTCGACAATCTCGCTGCGCGCGCTATAATTCAGCGCCAGCGTCAGCAGCATCCCGGTATTCTTCGATGTGGCGCAACTTGCTTCTTCCATCTCGCGCTGTACCGATTCCGGCAATTCATGCAGTCGTCCGATGTATTGCAATCGAATGTTGTTTTCGTTGAGCGTCTTGATTTCCGCTTTGAGGTAGCGGCACAGAAGGCGCATCAGGAAATCGACTTCCGTCTTGGGACGCTTTTTCCAGTTCTCCTCGGAGAAGGCGTAGAGCGTCAGCGCCGGAATTCCGATGCGGGCCGCGGTTTCGACCGTCGAACGCACGGCGGCCACACCGGCGCGATGTCCGGCGACGCGCGGCATGTGCCGGCGCCGGGCCCAGCGCCCGTTCCCGTCCATGATGATGGCGATATGCTGGGGTAGGCGCACCGAATCGAGCCGCAGGTAAACGTCGGTTTCCTTGCGGTCCATCCCAGCCGGAACCGTGTGTTGCAAGCGGACCTCTCGAAGTCGAAGCTAACACACGAAATCCAATGTGTGCAATGCGATGGGAGTGTCCACGGTAAACACCGGCGGTTTCGTAGGATCAAGGTCCAAGCCCGCTCAGGCGCGGCTCACACCGTACGCATCCAGCACATCCCGCAGCGTAACCATGCCTTCCAACTTGTGCATATCGGCACGGTTCACCACCGGCAGGAGTTCGATCTGGTTTGCGCCCATGCGCTCGAGCGCCAAATCAAGCGTTTGGTCGGGGTGGACGTGTGGAAACATCAGCGCATCCGTCAGTTCACCGAGCTTTTTATCCGCACCTTCCGCCAGTTCGCGCTCCAGTCGCGCCAGGTTGATCACGCCAACCACGCCTCGTCGATCCATGACCAGCCACGTGCGGACTCCGCTCGGTCGAACGCGTTCCAGGGCTTCCCGAACCGTGATCTCGGCGGGCAGCAACTGGCTCGCCGTCTGCATCACTCTAATTACCTGACGCTGACCGTGCCGTTGGCGCGTCTTCGCCGTCGGCAGGTGGATGCCATCCTGCACCGCCAGCGCTTCGTAAATGGGCTCGTGCTGCAATCGTGAAGCAATGAAAAGACTCACCAGATTAGCAATCATCAGGGGGACGATCACCGCATAATCCTGCGTCATCTCGAAGATCATCAGCACTGAGGTCATGGGAGCGCGCACGATCCCCGCGAAGGCCGCTCCCATCCCGACCAGCGCGTAGGCGCCCGGCGTCGCCGTATAAGCGGGGAACAAATGATGCGCCACGGTTCCGACCGTTCCTCCCAACATGGCGCCGATGAACAGGGCGGGGCCGAAGATACCGCCTGCGTTGCCCGAAGCATAACTGGTGGTAACGGTGAGAAGTTTCAGAATCACCAGCAGCGCCATTAACTGGAACGCCAGCCTGCCGTTCAACGCCTCGCCGACAAACCCATAACCTACGCCCAGAACCTGCGGCACAAACCAACCCGTCAGCCCGACCAGCAACCCGCCCGCCACCGGTTGGAACCAGACCGTCTTCTGCGGAAACCGCAGGAAGCGCGCCCGCATGACCAGCAAGAGCTTAGTGAACGCCACCGAAACCACGCCGCCGGCCACGCCGAGAACCGCATATACCGCAAACTCCGCCGGATGGACCAGTTGATATTGCGGAACCTTGAAGAGAGGATGATTGCCGAGCAGCACGCGCAGAACCATCCAGGCCGTTGCCGAGGCCAGCACCACCGCGCCCATCACCGGTGCGTTGAGATCGCCTACGATCTCCTCGAGCGAAAACAACACTGCGGCCAGGGGCGTATTAAACGCAGCGGCAATCGCCGCCGCCGCTCCCACCGGGATCAGCTTCTTTACCTGCTCGGAGCTTAGTCCGAGGAGGCGTCCCAGCACGGAACCAATGCCCGCGCCCACTTGCACCGAAGGCCCTTCACGTCCCAGCGGAATTCCGCTGGCGAGCGTTGCCGAGGTGCAGAAAAACTTGCCGAGCACGGTGCGCAGCGTGATGCGCCCTTCGCGCGCATACAAAGCCGCCTTCGTCTGCGGCACGCCGCTGCCGCGCGCATCGGGAAAATAGCGATACAGCAAGTAGCCGATGCCGAGCGACCCCACGACCGGAAACAGCACCCGCCGCCACGGAGCGCCGCCCACCGGATACAGCCGCATCCCCATGCGTTCTGTCAGCACGATGAAGGCGACGACCGCCATCCCCGTCAATGCGCCAATCACCAGCGCCAAAACCAGAAAGATCTGCCCTTCACGTTGCCGCAGTTCGGCTAGGCGACCTGACAGCCAGGCTTTCCACCCACTTGCGCTCGTTGTCTGGACGGTTTCGCTCATGGTTCGGGAAATTCTTCCTAAGAGAATATCGCACTGGGATTGGCTCTTAGGGCTTGCGCGTCACTTCCGGCGGATAAAGAACCCCGTCCCAGTCCTTGTACGACCAGCCGGCCGCCCGATGCGGATTCGCGGAGCAGATTCCATACGGCCGGGCAGAGGTTAAGGGATCAGATGCTCGCAGGTTAGCACAGTGCTTGTTTGGCGCGGACACTCTTGTCCGCGTTGCCGCAAGCGTCTCGACATCTTCAGGAGAACCGGAAGGAAGAGTCAGTAGAGAAGAATCGCGACCCAATACATGCCAGTTGGATACGCCGCATTGCGCGCATAGCACGAGCCGACTGCAAACTGGCGAACGCCCGGGTCGCGCAGCAGACGCAGGGCGCCCGGCGGCAGGACTTCCGGACGGCTCTGCGTGTAAGTGATAATTTTTCGATTGTCGTAGGCGGCCGCGAGCAGGTGAGCGTTCGGGCGATTCTCTCTTGCCAGCGAGCACGCGGCCTCGTCAAGATTCGGCGGCGTGAGTTGGACGAGCTGCGGCAGTCCTGCCTGTTGACGCATCTCGTCGATGGCCCGGCCCACTAATTCTCCACTCTGCTGCGCGGAATACGACGGCACCTCGTGCGCGAAATCCTGGACCACATACAGCCGGCCTTTGCTCCAGATGGCGGCGACGCCCGCGACATTGAATCCGCGATCGAGCAGGTTCTCGCGGTGCGGGGCCGAGCGCATCAGGGCATCATTCGCCCCCGGAGCGCAACTAGCATAGGCGATGTTCTCGCCGGCGCGATCCATTCTGAGCGGGCTGACCTGGGCAATTCTTTCGAGCAGGGAAGGCTCACCGGGCAAACGATGCTCCAGACGCTCGCTCTCCACCATGCGCCGGGCGTGCGCTCGCGCCGCTTCGCGCAGACTTTCTTCTATGCGCAACGGGGGCACTCCAGCGAGTCTGCGGCTCTGGTTGGCCGCTTCCAAGAGTTCGTTCTCGGCGGCATAGTCCTCGTCAGACGACGATCCGGCCGCCGAGTTCGAGTGGGGGGTGGGTTGCCGGTTGCTAGCGGCGTTGCAAATATCGACTGCTGGCGGCTTTGTTTGTGCCGCGCAGGGTCCGAGACTTACCGCCAACATCGCGAATGAAACCATCAAGGCCCGGAGCATGATTTTGTGGTTGGCGTTGCGGCGCGGGGATCGCCGCAAAGTTTTCCGCTTTCCATCTCTCACGCTAGCTTCTAGAATTCACTTCAACTACTTACTATGGAGACCATACTGCTGGTTACCGTGCTCGCCGGAACCCTTGCCCTGCTTGGGTTCTCGGCTGTTCTGCTGCGGCGCGTTTCGGCCGCCGCGCAAGTGGATGTAAAAGCGGAAGTTGCAGGTCAGCTCGAAAGGTTCAATACCGCCCTTGGCCAGAAGATCAGTATCAGCACTGCCGACATGGCCACTCGGCTAGAGCAGACTAAAGGGGACCTTCGCCAGCAGGTCACAGACCGCATCCAGCAAGGGTTTTCAGAGATTCGGAGCTCGGTCGAGCAGCAACTTGCCGCGGGAAGGGAAGAACAAAACCGAAGCTTGAGCGATGGCCGGAGCGAGATGACCAGTTCTCTCGTGCTCACCACGCAGCAACTCAAGAGCGAATTTCAGAGCCTGAATCAGCAGACCGCGCAGAGCCTCGACTCGATTCGCGATCGAGTGGACTCGAAGCTGATGGCCATCACCGAGCAGGTGCAGGTGAAACTCGATCAGAACATCAAGGAAGGATTTGCGCAGTTCGAAAAAGTTCAGCAGCACTTGAAGGCCGCGGAGGAGCAACTCCGCGAAGTTGGCGCGCTCGGCCACTCGATCAACGATCTGAACAACCTGCTCAAGCTTCCGCACCTGCGCGGCCAGTTCGGCGAAGCGAGCCTGGAGCGGCTGCTGGCGGACTTCCTGCCCGCGCATATGTTCTCGCTGCAGTCGTCGCCGGGCGAGGGCGGAGGACGCGCCGACGCGGTCATCTATTTTCCCGATCGCAAGCTGCCGATCGACGCCAAGTTTCCGCGCGAGCAGGTGATTGCGCTCTTCGAAAGCAACGACAAGGCTGAGATTGAAGCGGCGCGGATTGCGCTGGTGCGGGTGATGAAGGCGGAAGCCAAGCGCATTCAGCAGTACATCCAGCCGGAAAATGGCACGACGGAAATCGCGCTCATGTATCTGCCGAGCGAGACGCTGTATATGGAAGTGATCCGCAACCGGGAACTGGGCGACTGGATGAATGAGCAGCACGTGTTTCCCGTCTCGCCCAACACCTTGCTGATGACGCTGCACACGATTGCGTTGGTACATAAGTGGTACGAAGTCGCCAGCCGCTTCGAGAAGAGCCGCGCCGAACTGGCCAAGGCACAGAAGTCGTTCGACTTTTTCCAGAACCAGTTTGAAAACGTCGGGAAGAATTTGAACAAAGCGCAGGAAGCATTCGAGACCGCGCAGCGGCACCTGAAGAGTTATCGGGGAAAAGTTTCCGCGCTGAGCGGACAGGAGCAGTTGGAGTTGGAGTCGTCGGCTTCAAGCGAGAAACCGCTGCCGCTGCTCGACAAAGCCAGCGCGTGATACCGGTTGCAAAACGTCGAAGTGTTTCGTTGGAATGGGCGCGGAGCCGGCTGCCCGGCTACGCGATCTTGCGGGCGGTATCCGAGAGTTTTCTCTGCGGCGTGGACTGCAGGTGCTCCGCGTCTTTCACTGCCCAGATTCCGTCGAACTTCACGAAGTAGGGCTCAACCGAAATGGCGGGGAATTCTGAGGTGAGGAGTTCTCCGGCGCGGAGGAGTTCGCTGCGATGATGTTCGGCTTCGGCTTGGCGGTCACCTTTGAAATGGTCCAGGCCACCGTAAGTGGCGCAGTCGGAATGGGTGATGACCATCACGCGTTTGGTCTGATGCAGGTGGACGGACATGCGGACCTGTTCGAGGATGAAGTCCTGTTCGAAGTCGTTGCGCGGGGAGGCGAGGGTCTTGGCTCCTCCGGCGACGGTGATCATGTCGGCGTGCTCGATGCCCTGCTTCTTCAGGAACTTTCGCACGGCCGTGCTGATGCGGTGATCGAAGCAGCAGAGGACAGCGGCGTCGGCTACGTACGGGTCGGCGGGCGAGTCGAAATGGAAGACTTTGCGCATGGCACCCTCGGGCTCATTCTAACTTACGCAACAAAATGTGCCACCACTTATTTGGAGACTTTTCAGCCATTGACTCTGGGAGGCGAACGAGGACTCTTTTCACGTTGGATACCCCTTGCGAAAATAACCCGTTCGATGCGCCGGCCCCTATCGCCTTATCTAAGACGCTTCAACAGCAAAGCCACGATGAGGGCAGCGATGCCGATGAGCACCCCAATTAAACGAGCCTTGTTCGCTCTTTCCGGCATGATTTTCCGGTTATGCTCCGCGCTTTGTTTTCAGCTCGGTTAACAACTGCTCGATGCGGTCTTCTTTTTCCAAGGCGGCGAGGCGGTCTTCCACGTCGTCGGCCAGGAGTTGGGCTTTGGCTCCGCCGATGGCTTCTTCGCGGGCTACTTTTTTCTTCATGCGATCGAAAGTGGCGGACTTGGTATTGGCGTTCATGCCGGACTGCGCGTCCGTGGCCCGGTTAGCGGCGCGGGCGCGGCGGTGCTGCGCGATCAGCAGATCGGCTTTGGCGTTGGCCTCGGCTAACTTCTGATCGAGATTGCGCAGGGCTGATTTGAGATTCTCGACTTGGGCTTTCTGGTCTTCGAGTTGCTGGGCGAAGTTCGAGCTCAGGTCGCGATAACTTTCAACGCGGAGCAGAGCGGCGCGGGCCAGGTCGTCTTGCTTCTTGTCGACAGCCAGCTCGGCTTTGCGCATCCATTCCTGGATTTTATCGTCGTTTTCGAGTTTCTTTTTGTCGAGCAGATGCTGGTCGGCGATGGCGATGGCCACCTGTGTCTTGACTTGCAAAAGCTGGTTGTTCATATCGAGGATGACCTGCTTGATCATCTTTTCGGGCTCCTCGGCTTTGTCGATCAAGTCGTTGAGGTTGGCCCGGACTAAGGTGGAAACACGTTCGAGTAATGCCATAAAACACCTCGTGTAAGTCAGTCGTTGGTCGTTCGTTGTTGTTCGTTTGGTTTCTTACTCCAGGCGCCGCCGACCAGAGAAATCGCTATGTAGGCTGCGATTCCGGCAACGACCCAGAGGCCCATGTGGCCGGTGGCGGCGCCGATGGCCGCGCCCATGGCGGCTCCGAGCGCCACGGACAGGCCGAGTGATCTGGCGTGATGAAGTTCTTCTGACACGGAATACCTCCTAAGAATCAGTCGTTGGTCGTTGGTCGTTGGTCGATGGTCGTTGGTCGTTCGCGATTCGTCGTTCGCTGTTCGCGTTCCGGCCGAACAACGATTGCTGACGACCAACGACCATCGACCGACGACTAACGACCATCGACTGCTCCACTTACTACTTCTCCTCCGGCTTTGGTGATTTGTCGCCGATCTGTCGCACCTTGCCTAACAGTTCTTTTAGCGGCATGCCGGAGAGCGTTTCGAACAGGGCCGGCACCTGCGCCGCCATCTTAGTGATGTCGCCGGTGATCTTGTTCATTCCGGCGGAGTCGCCGTTGCCGGTGGAGACGATGGTGATCTTGTCCACGTTGGCGAGCGGCGCGGCCAGGGCTTTCACGATCTCCGGCAATCCCGTGATCAGTTTGTCGACGACCGCGGCCTGGTTGTATTCCTGATAAGCCGCGGCTTTTACGTTCATGGCTTTGGCTTCGGCTTCACCTTTCTTGAAGATGATTTCGGCCTCGGCTTCTCCCTGGGCGCGAATCGCCGACGCGTGGCCTTCGGCTTCCGCAATCAGGCGTTGTTTCTCGGCGGCGGCCAGCATTTCGATGCGCTGGCGCTCGATCTCGGCGCCTTTCAATACCGTCGCGATGAGTTCTTTCTCGCGGCGGCTGATTTCGGCGTCCTGCACTTTGACCTGGCCTTCTTTTTCGACTTGCTGCACTTTCACGCTTTCGGTGGTGACCTGCTGCTGCATGATGTTGGTTTGGATGTCATAGGCCTTATCGGCCTGCGCCTGCTGTTTTTTCGAGACTTCGAGGTACTGGGCTTTCTTGACCTCGAGGTCGCGCTGCGATTCGGCTTGCTTGGCCTGGGAGAGCGTCTCGGCGAGCACGCGCTCCTGATCGGCTTGCGCTTTTGCAACCGCCGCTTCCCGGGTCGCCATGGCGCGCTTGATGGCCGTGTCGCGCTCGGCTTCGGCGGTGGCTACGTCGGCGTCGCGCTTGATGCGGGCGACGTCGGGCTTGCCCATGTTGGTGATGTATTCGTTCTTGTCGCGAACCTCCTTGATGGTGAAAGAAATTACTTCGAGGCCCATCTTGTTCATGTCGTCGGCGCAAGTGCCGCGCATGCGATCGCCGACCATCTCGGGCTGCTTGACGATTTCTTCCACGGTGAGCTGTCCGATGATGCCGCGCAGATGGCCTTCCATTACCAGGCGGATCAGGCTTTCGCGCTCCTGATCGCTCTTGGTGAGGAATTGCTCGGCTGCGGTGAGAATGGATTCCTTGTCGGACTTCACCTTGATTTGAGCGACGGCCTCGACGGTGACGGCGACGCCCTGCTTGGTATAGAGATCCTGCTGCGGGGCCACGTCGAACGACATCAGTTCGAGCGAGAGATCCTTGCAGTTTTCGATCATCGGAAAGATGACCGTGCCGTGTCCCTGAACTACGCGAGTCCCGCGAAAACCGTAAACGATCAGCGCTTCATGTGGTCCAGCTTTGCGGTATAAGCGGGCCAGCATGCTCATCAGGAACAGGATGATCAGAACCATCACTCCCGCGACGACCCAGATTTCAATTGCTATGCCGAAATACATATCGCCTCCTCAAAAATCGTTGCCGGGTGCCCCACTCATCGCGCAGTTTGCGATGAGTGGGAATATTTCGCGGCTCCTAGCCACGCGTCAGAACGCCCGTTACCATGTCCAGGTCTCGCACGATGCGTTCGGGATCGCTGTGGCCCAGATAAATCTCTCCGTTGGAAGTCCGGATATGCACGACCTGGTTCGTCCACACATAAGCCCGCGTGCTGCCGATGCCGCGAATGCCGTAGCCGCGAGCAAAGGCCCAGGGCTCGATCGAATAACCCACGATCGACCCTTTCGGAATCGAGCGCAGCCGGAATCCCAACATGCGAATTTCGACGCCATGCCGCAGGAAGCGATACTGGAACCCGCTCCATGCCATTGCGCTCACGCCCAGCGCTAAAAGACCTACCAGCATCGCCGCCCAGACGACCATCGGGGTCCGCCACCGCGGCTGCGACAGGGAGATCGCCGGGCCGATCAGCGCCGGCACGATTAGCAGAATCCACACTCGTCCGGCGTGCGTTTCTTCCGCCAACATATCGCTCTGGAATGCGTCGTTCATAACTCAGCTCTCCGCTGTCCGCTCTCACCGTCAGTTCTGTGGCGCTTGCTCGTCGCCGCTCATCTCGTCCCAAAGCCGTACGTAGGCGATGCCTTTGTCGTAGCGCGTGACCACAATCTCCGCGCCCTTTGCGATCGCGCAGCCGTTTTCGCTGCGGGCGCCGCAGGTTCTCCGCGTTCCGGCCTGCGAGTAAATGATCTCGCCGGTGCCGCTTTCACGAATGGGCATTGAGATTCGTCCCAGCATGCCAACCATTTCGTAGTCGGCGGAATCCATGTTTTCCTCGCGCGAGACGAGCACGCGGCTGAGAAACAGGAAAACGATGCCAGCGCCAACGATGCCGGCAGCGATGGCGATCAGAAATCCGAGCGCGAACCAGATACCGGAGAAGCGCGTGATCAGAAATCCGGTGCCACCGAACCAGGCCAGGAATGCGGTCAGCGTGACGAAGTTGTAGGGCGAAACGGACGTCTGGTTACCGCTGTGCCCAGTTGTGCTGTCGCCGCCGCCGTGCGCCACGGGTGCGTCACCGCCGCCCAAATCGCCGCCGCCAAAATGGCCGCCATCGGGGAAGTGGGGGAGATGCCAGTGCATTCCGCCAGCGATGAAGGAAACGGCGCTCAATAGAAATCCGACGGCGAAACAAGTCAGATAAAAATCAGCCCATGTCATACGCTTCGCCTCCTCGGCGCGGCCCCAGTGGCGCGCGCGGATTCCGGACGCAGAGCTTCGAACAGGCGGTCGGCGAGCCCGGGCGTGTTCAGGATTTCACCGAGCAGCAACAGGCAGCGCCGGGTGTCCTTGTCCCGCGCGACCTTGATCAGGACGTCGCTCACCTCCGGGTCGCTGGCGAAACGCTCCGAGCCTTGCAGCAACCAGACATCGAGTTGCCCTTCGGTGGTGCGCAGATCGGAGACCAGTTCCGTGTGATAGCCCTCGGGGTCGTCGACCAGGAAGCCCGGGTGAACCTTGAAAAAGCGCGCCAACACGGTGCGCGAGGATTGCGTCATGTGCGGACGCTTTCCGCGCTCGATCTGCGAGAGATACGACTGGCTTATGGTCTTACCGGTCTCGGCTTGAATGCCCTTCATCAACTCCTGCTGGGTGAGGGGGCGATTCATGCCGCGAAGGGAACCTTCGACCTCGCGGAGGTAGCGAATTTTTTCGCCGAGCGTCATATATGCCAAATCGCGATAATAATATCGCAATATGAAATATTGTCAAGAACTGGATTGGCTTTGTTTGCAGTGGCTTACGAAGGGGTGCCTCGACGTGCGTTCCAGAGCAGGGTCCAAAGAACAAAGCCTCCGCCGGGGCGGAGGCTCCCATCGTGAAGTTCAAGCAGAGTCGCCTTGCGTTGGCTTAGTTCACCGTCAAGTTCACCGGGTAGGTGTGCACCGCTCCCGTTCCGGCAGAGCCGGTGATGGTGATGATGTAGGTTCCAGCCAACGTGCCTCCGGCAGTGGCGGGAGTGTTGCTGTTGGACGATGATCCACAGCCCGGCTGCAACAGGATTATGCCCGCGATCAGACCCAGGACTGCTCCTACTAACCAGCGGCGACGTCTGCGACTGACACCGATCCCCAGTCCGACTAGACTCAGGCCTCCGATGGGGAGCCAGGCGGCGTAGAACGAGCCGCGGCGCAAGAGGCTGCCGTTGATCACGGGGCGAGCCACGGTAGCGATTCCCAGGATCGCAGTTGCAGGAGCAGTTCCCGAAAGCGTGACCGTGATGGGAAAGAAGGCGGGAGTGGCCGCGGTGACCATCGACGGCGACGTAGTTTGGCTGGGAGTGATGACGGCGTTATAGCCATAGCCCCTTAGGGGTGTTGGAGTAAACGTGACCAGGATCGTAGCGATATCGCCAGCATTAACGGGGGCCGGGGTCGAGGCACTGATCTGGAAGTCGACGACGTATACGATTGGCTGCGGCACGGAAGGGCCCACTGGGCCGCCGTTCGCGCTGACGTTGCCCGAGATAGAGATTGTCTGATTGACGACAGGAATGGACGGGGTGACGAAGACTTCGACGGCTGCTGTGGAATTCACAGCCAGGGTCTGAATCGTGCAAGTGATCGTCTGCCCTTGCACCGGGTTGCAGCTTCCCAATCCGCTATTGACTTGGGCTGTAGGGGCTGATGCCAGGCCGCTTTGAGGCAAACCTAGCACGGTGAAAACCAACTGGTTCGCCGGGTCGGTTCCGGTGTTGGTGAGGTTGAAAGTAAACACGACCTGGTTTCCGGCCGCGACCGCCGGGAAGGGAGATGGATTGGGGGTGGCGATGCTGAGTGTGCTGCTGTTGCCGATCTTGCTCACGAAGGCATTCTGCGTCCCTTGCAACTGCGCCTGGTATGCATTTGGAGTAATGGGGAAGTGCGTGGATTGGGTGATGCCGGCCACGTATGTGTTGCCGTAGACAGGGTCGAGGGCGACTCCTGTGCCCTGATCCAACACGTTGCCGCCCAGATAGGATGAGTAATCGCCGATGGGGTTTGCCAGCGTGCCCCCCGACGTGGTTGAAATCAGCGCGACGAAGGCGTTCTGCGTCGCACCGGCGCCGAGATTCGGCTGATATGTATTGGTGGTGACGGGGAAGTTCGTGGATGTGGTTGAGCCCACCACGTGAACGGATTGCACCGTATCTACCTTAATGTCCTGGCCGATGTCGTTGCCCGAACCGCCCAGGTAGGTGAAGTAGTTCATGGGATACTGCGACCCGCTCAGATTGCCGATCTTGACGATGAAGGCGTCTTGCCCGCCCCCGTTGCCGAGCTGAAATGGAGCGAAGCTGCAGGCGTTACAAACCCAGTCGGTCGAGTCGGTCCAACCGATGACGTAGGCATTGCCGGAGGTGTCCACGTCGATGGCGTTGCCATAGTCATTACCGCTGGCGCCTATATAGGTGGAATAGACCGGATCGGATTGAGCGATGTACGGGTTGATCTTGGCGACGAAGGCGTCCGGAGTGGTCGTCGGGGTTTGCGGGGACGGGGTGCAATTATTCTTGCCGGATTCGTTGAGGCAGGACTGCTGCGCGTTGAAGAGCGGAAACGGCGCCAGCCCCGAACCGGTCGGGATCTGGTTCAGCATGTTGGTGGTGCCGGTGAAATACATGTTGGGAGAAGTATTCGGGGCAGGGTCCACGGCAATGCCGCCGCCAACCGCAATGATCGGCACTCCGGTTGCCGCCGACGGATATCCACCACCGAAGTAGGTGGAGTAGAGCATGCTCTGGTAACCGCTGGTAGTTGTGCTGATCTGGCTGGCGAAGAACTGGAGGTTCCCGGGAGAGTTCGACACCGTCTGAAAGCCGTTCGGGCTGGCGGGGAAGGGGTAGAGCGTTCGAGTGGGGTTGCTCGAAGTCGTGGTGCCGGTGACGTAGGCGTTCTGAACGCCGTCGATGGCCAGTCCGGTGACTATATCAGTGCCATTGCCGGCGAGATAGGTGGAATAGTTGAGATTGTAAACGACGCCGGTGGCGGGCGTCAGGGTGAGCGCACTGACGAATCCGTGCGTACCACTTACGGGGCCTGGTTGCGGGAGTGCGTTACTGGTGGTAGGAAAGTCGGTAGAAGTGGTCGTGCCGGCAACGTAGATATTGCGAGTGGTGTCGACCGCGATTCCCGCCAGGCTGTCAATTTCGGGCGGCTGACCTGCAACTTGCGATCCGCCTAGATAGGTCGCGTAAACCAGTTGCTGATTGGGCGGAGTGGGCGACTGCAGATTCGGATTGATCACCGCGATGAAGATGTTCTGCGCCCCCGCACCGCCAAGCTGCGCCTGGATCGGATTATTCGCGTTGGGCGGGACGGGCATGGGAAAGTCCGTTGAGGTGGTTGAGCCCGCGACATAAATCCAGTTGGCGGAGTCGATCGCGACTTTCACCAGATTCAGGGGACTTCCGCCGATCAGGGCGCCCTCGACGCCGTTGCTGCCGCCGAGGTAGGTCGAATAGCTTAGGACCGGGTCGATGACGAGTTCGCGGCTGTGATCGTAGTCCCCGATAGTGAAACCGATCTTGTTGTCGGCGAGCTGGCGGAAACTTCCCGCGATTTTCTTCTGGGCGTTGCCGGACGGATTTCCGGACGCGGGCGCGACGGGCTGATAGACGTTCGGCGCGTGAAAGCGCACGTCGCCCTGGTCTGTCGAAAGAATCAGATCGCCGGAATCGCCCGAAATCGAAATAATGGGCGCGGAAATAATGTGCGCGGAAGCGCCTTCGAAGCTGAGCGTAATCTGGTTCGGGTCAGCGCCGGGTGCGACCCGGAAGTCGTATTCGAGCTCTCCCTGATTGCCGTAGTACACCAGGTCGACGCCCGGATAAACCGCCTCATACTCCACGCGGGCAAACTGCGGAATGTCATGACGCCACTTGGAAGGATCGTTTCCAATAAAATAGTTGCTCTTCCCCGGCAGAAGCGAAGCGCCCGAAACGCGAGCGGAAGAATTAGCTCCGTCCAGACGCATGCGAATCACCGAAGGGGCCGGACGCTCCGGGTTGACGGCTGATGGCTGATGGCTGGCGGCTGAAGCCTGCAGTTCCAGCACCGCTTCGTCGGCGGTCAAAAACAGGCCGTAGCCGGCCCCGCGCGCCAGGAACTTGACCTGAGGAGCGGTCTGACCCTGGTTCTGCTCGAAGAACAGCGGCAGCGACAGCGCCGTCGACGCGAGCGCCTTATGGGCGGCAGAACCTTGCTCGGCAGATCGTGGCTCGGACGCTCCAGGGCCGCCGCTCTTGGCGGCATGTACAGCGGTTCCAAGATAAAACACGACGCCTGCGGTGGCGAGCACGGCCGCCGCCAGAAACGCAGCCTTCATCCCATCTCTTGTTACCGAACGTCTCACCGAACTTCCTACCGACACAGGATAATTCCGATTCACGAAGCTCCTCCGATTTCCCAATTGCGTGGGGTGAGAACAAGAAGGCACACAAACACCGCTGCGGCTTGACGCCCCTACGAAGGATGCGTACCTGTCACCAGAACTGCGATTAAACCAAACAAATACTTTTACATCCAACAGATACGCTGTCAAGCTGCGCAGACACTATGAGTCGGCTAGTGAGAAGCAAAAAGAGGGGCAAATGGTTGCAAAGAAAAAGGCAGGTCCAAGGTTTCAGGTCTCAGGAAAAGACCTCGGCCATAAAACAATGGGCCTCACACCTAAGGAAGTTTTGATTAAGTCCCCGGTGTCCTCCAATCTCTCCGGGTGCCCCACTCATCGCGCACTTTGCGATGAGTGGGCCTCGCCCCGCGTCAAACCCACGCCTGGCAGCGGGCCACGATTCTTAAGGAATCGCGCAAGGGCACAGGCCGCCCCCGAGGAAGAGCTGCCGTCGTAAATCTTGTCAAGCCCCCATTTCCCCGGTTTTCCCGCTAACTCCATGAATAAGATAGGAAAATAAAGTCGGAAACTTTGGCGGGTTACCCCCCCGCGAATTGATATAATAGAAATAGTAGAAGAAAAGGGTGCGGATCCACTCCCGCACCCTTTTTCCATGTGTGCCGAACATGTTCGACAGCTTGGGGGTGGAAGTCCCCTGCCCAACCTGGTGGAGGTGAAGGGCTAGAGAAGCGCAAGGGCGTCGTCGCGAGGCGGGGTCTGAAAGAAGCGTGGATCAAAGG